>Ga0075423_10000198_pt1 | contig 43103 bp, 40 predicted proteins | sample SoiMethybrSBSTD2_FD_80114 | JGI IMG/M metagenome (GOLD analysis project Ga0075423, IMG submission 80114) | Bulk soil microbial communities from a Populus tree surrounding site in Tennessee, USA - Soil MetaG P. TD hybrid SBSTD2 | ecosystem: Environmental > Terrestrial > Soil > Tree plantation... | reverse complement strand
ATGGACAAACACGCCGTCCGCCAGACGCTCGACCAACTCGCCGCCTTCCTCGTGATAAAGGGGGAGAGCGTCGCTCGCGTCCGTGCGATCCGGCACGTCGCCCGCGCGGAGCTCCTCGCCACGGGCCGCTCGAGCGCGCTCGACGAGCTGCGCGAGCAGGTGCCACCGGGCCTCGCGGAGATGCTCCGCATTCCCGGCCTGGGGGCCGCCAAGGTGCGCCAGATCCACGAGTCACTCGCGATCGAGTCGCTCGCCGACCTGGAGGTGGCCGCGGGCGACGGCCGCCTGGCGGCGCTGCCGCGGTTCGGCGCCAAGACCGCGGGGAACGTGCGGCGCGGCATCGCTCACTTGCGTCAGGCGAGCACGCTGCGGCTGTTCCACCACGCCCAGGATGAAATCGAAGCGGTACGCCGCGCGCTCGCCGGCCTCGCGGGGGCAGGCGTGCTGCAGGTCGAGATCGCCGGGGCCGTGCGGCGCCGCTGCGAGGTGATCGGAGCGCTGAACCTGGTCGCCGTGCACGAAGGGCAGGCCGCGCGCGACGCGCTGGTCCGACGCCTCGGCCAGGCGCCCGGCGTCATCGAGATCGCGGGACGAGAAGGCAGCGTGACGCTGCGCTTTGCGTCCGGCACCGTCGTGGAGGTGCTCCTTACCACACCCGACCGGTTCGGGCTCGACTGGGTCCGGGCGACCGGCTCCGCCGCTCATGTCGCCGCGCTCGAGGCCCGCGCCCGCACGCTGGGCGTCCCACTTTCGCTCGAGTTTCTCGACGAGCCGAGCCTGTACCGCGCCCTCGGCCTGGCCTGGGTGCCGCCCGAGCTGCGCGAGGGGACGGGCGAGCTGGAAGCGGCCGCCCACGGTGGGCTGCCGCGCCTGGTCGAGCAGGGCGACCTGCGCGGTTTCCTGCATTGCCACTCGAACTACTCGGACGGCACGGTCACGATCGCCGACTGGGCGAGCGCGTGCCGCACCGCAGGCTATGAATGGGTGGGCATCACCGATCACTCGCAGTCGGCGCCGTACGCGGGCGGGCTCGGGATCGACGACGTGCCGCAGCAGCACCACGAGATCGACCAGGTGAACGCCCGGGTCCCCGGAATCCGCGTGCTCAAAGGCGTCGAGGCCGACATCCTGGCGGACGGCACGCTCGACTACGGACCCGACGTGCTCGACCGATTCGACTTCGTGATCGGCTCGATCCATTCGCGCTTCGGGATGTCCGAAGCTGAGATGACGCGGCGCGTCCTCGCCGCCATGGACGATCCCCATCTCGCGATCCTCGGTCACCCCACGGGCCGGCTGCTGTTGCAGCGCGAGCCGTACGCGATCGATCTGGAGCAGGTGCTCGCCAAGGCCGCCGCCCGGGGCATCGCCGTCGAAGTGAACGCGGACCCGCATCGCCTCGACCTCGACTGGCGCATGGTGCGGCGGGCGCGCGAGCTGGGTGTCACCCTCTCGATCGGCGCGGACGCCCACTCGACGAGCGGCATGACCAACGTCGCGGTCGGCCTGGGGATCGCCCGCAAGGGCTGGCTCGAGCCGGACCATGTCCTGAACACCCGCGACGCCGACGCGTTTCTCGCGTTCGCGCGGGCGCGGTTGGTGGCGGCGGGGTGATGCCGCAGACGAAGGCAGCACCGGGGAAGCGGCGGGCGCGGGTCCGCAGGATCATCGCCCGCCTCGAGAAGGCCTATCCCGACGCGACCTGCGCGCTGCACCACGAGAGCGCACTCGAGCTGCTCGTCGCCACGATTCTGTCCGCCCAATCGACCGATGCACGGGTCAACATGGTCACCCCCGCCCTCTTCGCGAAATACCAGACCGCACGGGACTTCGCGAGCGCCGACCCGCGGGTCCTCGAGCAGGAAATCCACAGCACGGGATTCTTCCGCAACAAGACCAAATCCATCATCGGAATGGCGCAGGCGCTGGTCGAGCGTCACGGCGGCGCGGTACCCGACACCATGGAGCAGCTGGTCCAGCTCCCCGGTGTGGGCCGCAAAACCGCGAACGTCGTCCTCGGCACCTGGTTCGGGAAGAACGAAGGCGTCGTGGTCGATACCCACGTGCAGCGGCTCGCGACCTTGCTCGGGCTGACGAAAGAGAAAGATCCCGTGAAGATCGAGCGGGACCTGATGGCGCTCGTGCCGCGCGACCAGTGGACCTGGTTCTCGCATACGCTGATTCTGCACGGGCGTCGCGTGTGCATCGCGCGGCGCCCGAAGTGCGAAATCTGCGTCATCAACCGGTTGTGTCCGAGCTCGCGGGTATGAGACTTCTGGGAGCAGGGAGCGGGGAGCGGTTCCTTCCGGTGCACGGAGGGTACCGCTCCCTGCTCCCCGCTCCCGAGAGGATCGGATGACTGCCCAGTTACCGTCGATCGATCGAGAACAGCTGGTCGCGATGCGTCGAGACCTCCATCAGCACCCCGAGCTGGCGTTCGAGGAGCGGCGCACCAGCGCGATCGTCGCCGAGCGGCTCGAACGGCTCGGCTACGCGGTGCGGACCGGCGTCGGCAAGACGGGGGTGGTCGGCCTGCGCGACGCTGCGTCGAGTGGCCACGCCCGCTGCGTATTGATCCGCGCCGACATGGACGCGCTCCCCATCGAGGAAGCGAGCGACGTCCCGTACCGCTCGCAGGCCGCGGGCAAGATGCACGCCTGCGGCCACGACGGGCACGTCGCCATCGGCCTCGAGGTGGCGCGCCGGCTGCACGCGGCGTTTCTCCCGGGCGGCGTGAAGCTCGCGTTTCAGCCCGCCGAAGAGATCTCGTATGGGGCGGAGGCGATGATCCGGGATGGCGTGCTCGACGCGCCCAAGGTGGACGCCGCGTTCGGCATCCATGTGTGGAACGACATCCCGGTGGGCACCATCGCGCTCATGCCCGGACCAGTCATGGCCTCCGTGGATGAGTTCGAGATCGCGATTCTGGGGCGCGGCGGTCACGCGGCAGCCCCGCATCAGGCGATCGACCCCGTGCTGATCGCCGCCCACGTCGTCACCGGCCTCCAGAGCCTCGTGTCGCGTCGCCGCAATCCGTTCGAGGAGGGGGTCGTCTCGGTCACGCAGCTGCACGCCGGGCACGCCTTCAACGTCATCCCCGGCCGCGCCGACCTGCGGGGTACCGTGCGAACCTTCGGTGGAAAATTCTTCGACGAAGCACCGCAGCTCATCGAAGCAACCGCGTGCGGCATCGCCCGGGCGTTCGGCGCCGACGCCGAGGTGCGGTACCGGCGCCTGTCGAAGCCTCTGGTCAACGACCAGAAGATGACCGCGATGATGAAAGGCGTGGCCCAGGACATCGTGGGCCGAGGGCATGTCATCGACGGCGTCCGCACCATGGGCGGCGAAGACATGTCGTTCTTTCTCGCGAAGGTCCCGGGTGCGTTCGCGTTCGTCGGCTCGGCGCCACCCGACAAGAAAGGTTCGCCGCACCACAGCCCCACGTTCGACATCGACGAAGACAGCCTGGTGATCGGGGCGGAGCTCGTGACCAAGACGGTGGTGAAATATCTCGAACAGGGTGCCTGACCCAGCTACATTTCACTCGATGGCGAACCTCCTCGCCTCCGAGCCCTCCGCTTACCTCAAGTCCGCCGCCCACCAGCCGGTGCACTGGCACCCGTGGGGCGAGCCCGCGTTCGCGCGGGCGCGCGCCGAGGACAAACCCATCCTGCTCGACGTCGGCGCCGTGTGGTGCCACTGGTGCCACGTCATGGACGGCGAGTCATACGAGGACGCGAGCGTCGCCGAGGCCCTCAATCGCGACTTCGTGTGCATCAAGGTGGATCGTGACGAGCGGCCCGACGTGGATGCCCGCTACCAGCGCGCCGTGCAGGCGCTCACCGGTCAGGGGGGCTGGCCCCTGACGGCATTCCTCACGCCCGAGGGCGAAGTCTTTTTCGGCGGCACGTACTTCCCGCCGGAGGACAACCACTACGGCCGCCCCGGCTTCCTCTCCGTGCTGGGACAGGTGGCGGGCCTCTATCGCCAGCAGCGGGAAAAAGTGGCGGAGAACGCGACGGCGATCCGTCGCCACATGGCCGAGTCGCTCGACGAGACGAAGGGCGGCGAAGTCACGCCGGGGACCCTGGAGCGTGCCGCCAGCGATATGGCCCGCTTGTTCGACATCCGTTACGGCGGCTTCGGCACCGCGCCCAAGTTTCCCCACCCCGCGGCCGTGCAGTTCCTGCTCGCGCGTTGGCACGACACGCGCGAGACCTGGCTGCGCGAGGTGGTGGAGAAAACCCTCACCGGGATGGCCAAGGGCGGGATCCGCGATCATGTGGGTGGCGGGTTCCATCGCTATGCAGTGGACGAGCGCTGGATCGTGCCGCACTTCGAGAAGATGGCCTACGACAACTCGGAGCTGCTGCGCGCCTACCTGGACGGCTACGCGGCGCTCGGCCACCCCCTGTTCAAGGAAGTGGCGCAGGGCATCGTGAGCTGGGTGCTGGAGGTGTTGTCGGACCGGGAGCGAGGCGTCTTCCACACGTCGCAGGATGCAGACGTGCGTTTCAGTGATGATGGTGATTACTGGACGTGGACGCTGGATGAGCTGCGGGAGGCGTTGCCCGAGAAAGCGTTCCACGTTGCCCGTCGCACGTTCGACGTGGAAGAAGCCGGCGAGATGCACCACAACCCGCGGAAGAACGTCCTGTGGTGGAAGCGGGATCCGGCCGGTGACGACGAATGGCCCGTACTCAAGGACGCGCTCGGCAGGCTGAAGGCGGCCCGTGACAAGCGCACGGCGCCCTACGTCGACACCACGCCGTACGTGAACTGGAACGCCATGATGGCAGCGGCGTTTCTGCACGCCGGCGCCGTGCTCGATCGGCCGGCGTGCAACGCCCTGGCGCTCAAGGTTCTCGAGCGGATCTGGGCGGAGGCGTGGGACGACGAGCAAGGGATGAGTCATGTGATCGGGCGGGCCGAGCCGCGCGGGCTGCTGGAAGACAATGTCCATACGGCGGCGGCGTTCCTGGACGCATTCGAGGCTACTGGTGATGACACCTGGCTCAGCCGCGCGGTCGCCGTGATGCGCCACTGCGGCCGGGCCCACTGGGACGACGCCAAGGGCGGCTTCTTCGACGTGGCGCGCGACCGCTCCGGCGCCGCCTACCTCACGACCCCCGCCAAGCCGGTGCAGGACTCGCCGACGCCTTCGGCGAACGGCGTCGCCGCGCTCGTCTTGGCCCGCCTCTGGGCGGCCACCGACGACCAGGACTGGCGCCGTCTGCTCGATCGCCAGCTCGCGACATTCGGTGGTGCGGCGTCCCAGCTCTCCCTGTACGGCGCGACGCTGGTACGCGCCGTCGACTGGGCGCTCAATCCCGTCACACGGGTAGAGGTGCTAGGTGCTAGAGGTGAGGGAGCGGCGTGTGACATGCATCTCCTTGCCCTCCAGTCCTACCGCCCTCGCAAGCTCGTGGTTCGCAAGACCGCCGAGCGACCGACGGCAACCGTCTGCGTCGGCACGACCTGCTCGCTCCCCGTGACCACTCCTCAGGCGCTTGGGGACCTGCTGCGGTGAGACGACGGGTGCTCGGCCGCACCGGCCTCGCGGTCAGCCCCATCGGATTCGGCGCCTGGGCCATCGGCGGCAACCGGTTCGGCAACTCCTATGGTCCCACCGACGACGCCGAGTCGTTGCGGGCCGTGCGCCGCGCCTACGAGCTGGGATGCAATTTCTTCGATACCGCGGATGTGTACGGGCACGGGCACTCGGAGGAGCTCCTCGGCCAGGCGCTTGCGGGGATACGCCAGCGCGTGTTGGTCGCCACCAAGGTAGGTGGCAATTTCTACAACCGGGCCGTGAACCCGCTGCTGCTGGGCCGGATCGCCGAAGCGGTCGGCCAGCCGGTGGCCGAGCTCGCGCCCGACATCCCGCTGCCGGTGACCCACGACGCCAATTTTTCCGCCGACTACGTCCGGTTCGCCGTCGAGCAGTCGCTGCGGCGCCTCGCCACCGACTACCTCGACCTGCTGCAGCTCCACAACCCCGCGCTCAGCCTGATCGCCGACCCGGACACCTACCTCGTGCTCGAGGACTTGAAGCGGGAAGGCAAGATCCGGTTCTACGGCGTGTCGGTCCACCCGCCCGAAGAGGGGCTCGCCGCGGTGGAAGTGACGCGACCCGATACCGTCCAAATCGTGTACAACATCGTGCGGCGTGAGGCCGAAGACCGCTTCTTTGCCGTCGCCCGCGCCGCCCACGTGGGTGTGATCGCGCGTGAGCCGCTCGCCAACGGCCTGCTCGCCGGGAGGTACGGGCCGGACACCGCGTGGGACAAGGGCGACATCCGCGCCCGCATGCCGCGCTCCTATGTGGCGCAGCTCACAGCCGTGGCCGAGCGCGTGAAGGACCTGGCCGGGCAAGCGGGAGTGACGCCGGCGCAGCTGGCGCTCCGCTTCGTGCTGGACAACGAAGCGGTATCGGTGGTGATTGTGGGCATGAAGACGGTGGCACAGGTCGAGGACAACCTCTCTCTGGAGTGATGATGCCGAACAAACAGGCCGTTTTCGAGACTGCGAAAGGGACGATCACCGTGGAGCTGTTCGCCGATGAGGTGCCGGGCACCGTCGCCAATTTCGAGAAGCTCGCCAACTCGGGCTTCTACGATGGCACCAAGTTCCACCGCGTGATCCCCAACTTCATGATTCAGGGAGGCGACCCCTATTCGAAGAGCGGCCAGGGGCGCGTGGGCACGGGCGGGCCGGGCTACACCATCAAGTGCGAGACGCAGAAGAACGTCCACAAGCACGTGGCCGGGACGCTGTCCATGGCCCACGCCGGCAAAGACACCGGCGGCAGCCAGTTCTTCATCTGTCATTCGCCCCAGCCGCACCTGGACGGAGTCCACACGGTTTTCGGACAGGTCACGAAGGGACTGGACGTGGTCAACAAGATTGCGCAGAACGACGAAGTCAAATCGATTCGGGTGAAATAAACTCAACGGAGACATCCATGCACGTGATCAGCGGCCTCGTCGTCCTCGCACTGGCGATTCCTGCGATGCTTTCCGCCCAGTCGGGAGAGTTCCTCATCCGTCTGGGGCGCGACACCCTCGCGGTCGAGCGCTACACCCGTACCGCCGACCGGCTCGAGGGCGAGCAGGTCGTGCGCAGCCCGCGCACCGTGCACCGGCTGTACACGGCGACATTCGGTCCCGGTGGCGCGATCGAGCGGTTCGAGCTCGTCACCCACAACGTCTCCGGCGGCCCCGGCCCGCTGGAGCGCAAGGCCACGGCGACCTTCACGGGCGACTCCGTCGTGATGATCGTGCCGCGCGGCGACTCGACCGCGACCATGCGTGTGAAAGCCGCCCCGGGCGCACTGCCGTTCATCGGCCAGGGGTGGGGGCTGGTCGAAGAGGTGGCGCGCCGGGCCCGCGCCGCGGGCAGCGAGCGCTACGCCCTCGCCATGGTGCAGCTCGGCGACACCGATCCCCTCGAGGTCACGGTCACCCCTCGTGGAGCGGACTCCCTGACGATCGTGCTCGGTCCGCTCGGCGCGATGCACGCGCGGGTGGACGGCCAGGGGCGGCTGCTGGGTGTCTCGGGCATCGGCAGCAACATGCAGGTCACGGTCGAGCGGGTGCAGGGCCTCGACTTCGACGCGCTCGGCAAGTCGTTCGGACCGCGCTCGCTCGGCACCCTGTCGCCGGCCGATTCCGCGCGGGCCAACGTCGCCGGCGCGGCCGTCGCGGTGCGATACAGCCGGCCCGCCATGCGCGGTCGGGTGATCTTCGGGAACGTGGTCCCCTGGAATCAGGTGTGGCGGACCGGCGCGAACCAGGCGACGATACTCGAGACCAGCGCCGATCTGACCGTGGCCGGGACCACGCTGCCGGCGGGCAAGTACAGCCTCTGGACCATTCCCTCGCCGGGCGGGTGGAAGCTCATCGTCAACAAGAACACCGGCCAGTGGGGGACGGATTACGACGCGCAGTACGACCTCGCACGGCTCGACATGAAGGTGGAGCCGCTCGCGCAACCGGTCGAGCAGTTCACGATCGCGATCGAGCCAAAGGGAAAGCGTGGCGTGCTGAAGTTGGAATGGGAGAAGACTCGCGCATCGATCCCGTTCTCGGCCAAATAGCTTGCATCTCGACTTCGCCGTCGTCGCCGACTATGCGATCGTCGATCAGGCCGGCAAACTGTCCGTGCTGGGGATCTTCCAGCACATCTGGGTGCAGCAGTTCCCCGCCATGCACCCCCGCCTGCACCTGGTGCTCCGCCTCAAAGGAAAGCGCACCGAGATCGGCGAGCACCAGGTGCAAATCCGGCTCCTGGACGACCAGGACGCCGAGGTCCTCGGCGGCAACGGCACCGTGAACTTCGCCGAGCCGCCCGCTGGCGTGACCGACATCGAAGCCGGAGCGATTCTCGTCTTCGACGTCCCGTTCCCACACCCCGGCGCGTACCGCTTCGAGATCACCATCGACGGCGACATGAAGGCGTCGGTGCCGCTCACCGTGAGCCAGCTGCCGGCGCCGCCCGCGGGCGGGACCAACTGAGATGCGCGCCGCCTGGTGGCTCGCCACGCTTGTCGTCGCAGCGGGATGCGGCGACGCGCCCACCGCCCCGAGCGCGCCCGTCCGAGTCGATTTGTCGAGCGGCTGGGTGCATGCCGGTCCCGGCGAGGTCGGGATGAGCGCCTTCGGCCTGCTCGGCGCGGCGGTCGACGCGGCCGCGATTCCCCGATTCAGAAGCCTGCTCGTGGCGCGCCATGGCCGGCTCGTGGCGGAGTACTATTTCGGCGGTAGCGACTCGACCACGCTGTTCGACGTGCGCTCCGTGACGAAGAGCGTAGTGTGCGCCCTCACCGGCATCGCGCTGCGCGACGGCGTGCTGCCCGGAACGGCGGCGCCGATGGCTCCCTATTTGAGTTCGTCCGATACGATCGATGCGGCCGACAGCGCCGTGACGGTGCGCCACCTCCTCACCATGACGTCGGGATACACGTGGGATGAGACGACCGGCCCAGATTACAACTCGTGGATCGTCGCGGACAACCACGTCCAGTACCTGCTCGACCGCGCCCACGCGGCGTCGCCCGGTGCGACGTTCACCTACAACTCTGCGGCGGTACATACGCTGGGTGTGGTGCTCGAAGGCGCCGCCGCGACGCCACTGCCACAGTATGCCACCGATCATCTGTTCGGAGCACTGGGGGTGAACGCGGTCGCGTGGGAGCCGCTCGACCGCGGGACCGTCAACGGCGGCTCGGGGATCGCATTGCGCGCGCGGGACTTGTTGAAATTCGGGCAGTTGTTCCTGCAACACGGCTGGTCGGGCAACACGAGCGTGGTGCCGGAGGCGTGGGTGGACTCGGTCACCCGCCCGCAATTCACCTGGCGGATGTCGGTCGGCCCGGTGCGGAAGGTCACCTACGGCATGCTGTGGTGGGTGTCCGACGCCGACCCGGCCGCCTTCTTTGCCTGGGGCTACGGCGGCCAGTTCGTGTACGTCGTGCCGAGCAGGGATCTTGTGGTGGTGGCCACCACCGATTGGGTGCAGCTCGCTGAAATCACCTCCGGCGACCTCGCCGCTCAGGTCCTCGGCGTGATCGCCGACGACGTCGTGCCTGCAGCCCGCTAGCTCCCACCAAATCCCCCGATCGAGACGAGCTGCAGCAACCCCGCGCGACCCGTTGTGGTGCGGCGCGCCGGTACGAGGCGCACCCGAACGAGGCGTCGGCGTCGACTCTCTCTCCTTGCTCGCGTCGCACCCGAGCCACGACCGCATGACCGTCGCCCTCGCGCCACTCAGGCGACGCGCGTTCCACGGTGATCCAGGTGCTGTGGCGACCGGACGACGTCGCGCTGGATCGTCACAACGACGGGGCGCGGGGCTTCGGGCACGGAGGTTGCTCGTTGCACCGTCGCGTCCGCTGACCGTCGTGTGTGTTGATCAGCCGGACGGCTGTTCGTTGGTCGTGCAACACTCGTATGAGGAGGAAAAAATGAGGCACCTGATTCCCGAGCTGGAGCGCCTCGAGGAGCGCGTCGCACCATGTCTCAGCATCGCCCTGCCCTCGATCGGCATCACTCTCGGCGCCTGTGGGAGCGGCAATGCGGACGGTTGCACCGGCAGTTCCGCCCGCAGCAACGACGGCAGTAGCGCGTCGGGCAGCAAGAGCTCGAAGTCCCAGAGCCGCGAGAGCTGCAGCTCATAGCGTGGACCGTTGGGCGTCCGGGGTGACCTGAGCGCCTGATGCTCACGCCAGCAGGCACGGGAAGGCTGCGGGAGAGGACCCCCGCAGCCTTCCCACCTGCTGTTCCCAAAAGGAGCGCCGTGCTTCCTTCTCCGCCGATGCTTCGGAGCGATCTGACCGTCAGCCGACAGCAGACGGCCGAGGGCTCGTCCTGCATCGTGAAGGACCCGGTCTCGGGGAAATTCTTTCGCTTCCGGGAGATCGAGGAGTTCATCGCCGAGCAACTGGATGGTGAAACACCCCTCGACGTGGTACGGCGCCGAACCGAAGAGCGGTTCGACGCATCGATGGCCCCCGAACACCTCGACGCCTTCGTCGCCCGATTGGAAAAGGCCGGCCTGCTCGACACCGGTGGCCGGCCAGGGAAGGCGCGGACGGGCCCACGCCGGCGGCTGCGCGGCAGCCTGTTGTACCTCCGGTACGCCCTCGTCGACCCGGACCAACACTTCAGCCGCTTCGTTCACCACATACGGTTCTTCTTTACGCCGCGCTTCGTCGCGCTCTCGGCGGCCCTCATCCTGCTGGCCTTCGGGACCACGATCGCAAACTGGAGCGAGCTCACGCAGGACCTTGCCCGCCTCTACCGGCTCTCGGCGATTCCGCTGGCCCTGGCGGTGTTCTTCGTCGTCGCGTCGGCCCATGAAGTCGCCCACAGCCTGACGTGCAAGTACTTCGGCGGCGCGGTGCATGAGATGGGCTTCATGCTGATCTATTTCCAACCGGCGCTCTACACGAACGTCAGCGATGCCTGGCTGTTTCCGGAACGCCGGCAGCGGCTCTGGGTGGGCCTCGCGGGACCGTGGTTCGAGCTTTTCATCTGGGCGCTCGCCGCGTTCGCGTGGCGCCTGACCGACGTGGAGACCGCGGTCCACACCCTGTCGCTCATGGTGATGGCCGTCTCGGGCATCAAGACGCTCGTGAACTTCAATCCCCTGATCAAGCTCGATGGCTATTACCTGCTGAGCGACTACCTGGACATTCCGAACTTGAGGAAGCGGTCGTTCACATACGTCGGCGGCTTGCTCAAGCGGCTGATCGGGTTCGAGCCTAGGATCGGGCCCGAAATCTCCGCCCGCGAGCGGCGCGTGTACCTGGCCTACGGCCTCGTGGCGACTCTCTGCTCGGTGGGGCTGCTCGCCTTCGTCATCGTGAAGACGGGCGGCTTCCTCATCGACCGGCATCAGCCCGGGGCCCTGGCGCTCTTCGCGGGGCTGGTCGGCATGAAATCGCGCCGCCGGTTCCGCAAACTGTTCGGCAAGTCGGCCAACCCTGCCGAGGCGGTGGACGATGACGGGGATGTCGAGACGCCTCTCCCCGCGGAGTCGCCTGCACCTGCTCCCGAGCCGCAACGGAAGGAAAGGCGAAGCAGGGCGGACCGGCGCCGGATCGTCTGGGTGACGCTGGCCGCGGTCACTTTGGTCCTCGTGTTCCTGGGCCGCCTGGAGTTGCGCATCGGTGGCCCGTTCGTCGTCCTGCCGGAAGAGAACGCCGACATACGCGCCGAAGTCGAGGGGCTCATCCAGGAGATCCCCGTCGAGGAGGGGCAGCGGGTGCAGGCCGGAGACGTGATCGCCCGGCTCTCCAACCATGCGTTGGTCGCCGACCTCGGAAAAACCGAATCGGCGATTCAGGAGACCCGGGCCAATCTCAAGAAGCTCGAAGCGGGTCCCACAGCGGAGGAAATCGCCGTGCTCAAGGCCGCCGTGTCCGGAGCCGAGGATCGGCTCAGATACGCACAGACCAACGTGACGCGGCTCCGCAGCCTCTATGACAAGGCGGCCGTGACCAGCCAGGAGCTCGAGGCGGCTCAGCAGCTCGCCACCACGGCCGAAAACGACGTGGCGGAAGCCCGGGGGCGACTCGACCTGCTCCTGGGCCGCAGTCGGCCCGAGGATATCGAGGCGTCGAAAGCGCGCCTCGAGTCGCTGGAAAAACAGCGGCGCTTCCTCGAGGGAGAGGTCCGCGAGCTCACCGTCGTGAGCCCCGTCACGGGCATCGTCGCGACGCCGGCCCCGCAGCTCAAGGAAATGAACCGTCAGCTCGTCGCACGCGGCGCCCTCATCGCCAAGGTGTACGACTTCACCACGGTGACGGCACGGATCGTCGTTTCAGAAAAGGAGATCGGCGATATTCGGGTCGGCCAGCCGGTGGCACTGCGCGTGCGAGCCTATCCCAACGCCACGTTTCATGGCACCGTGACCGCCATCGCCACGGCAGCCGATGGTACTCCCACCGCCGCCCCGCAGGCGGCCCAGGGGAGCACCGCGGCCAGCGGCGGTGCCGTGACCGGCAAGACGTTCACCATCACCACCCGTATCGACAACCGCACCCTGCTCCTCAAGGCCGGCATGACGGGGTACGCCAAGATCCAGGGCGGCCGGCGACGCATCGTCGACCTATTCACGCGCAGACTGGCGCGCTCACTCCGTGTGGAGGTGTGGTCGTGGTGGTAACAGCGAAGGCTCGCAAGCGGGTCCGGTCCGCGGCACGGGGCAACGGCTCACCCCGGAGCCCGGGAAAGGATGAATACCTCTACCTGACCGGCCGCCCGCGGCTCAAGACGCTGATCAAGTTTGTCCAGGCGCACGCCGTCGCGCCGGCGCCAGAAGCGACCCTCACTGACCTGTGGCACGCCGCCGATGGGGTCGTCCGCCGCCTCGAAACGGAGGAGGCCGGGGTCGCGGATGATCCGCCGCGGGACAGGCTGGGGCCGGAGTACGAGCCGCTGCTGATGGAATTCTTCAAGGACCCGTTGGTGCGCCACGGATTCAACACCGTGCCGACCGAAGTGGCAATGGTCGAACTGGACCGCCTGGTGGTGTATCAGAAGCACATCGACCTGACGTTCGTGCGTCAACTCGAGCGCGTACTGGGGCCGGCGCCGACCCGAGAGCAAGTCTTCCGAACCTGCCTGCTGCACGATCATTCTCAGCCGCCCGCGAAATGGGCGCGCGTGCGTCAGGACGCGTTCGTGTTCATGTCACCGTCCAACGATCTGCGCTTCCTCGGGGTCCAGCCGCTGGAATCCCAACACCTCAAGCACGACCCGCCACACGGCCGCCCCGTGGGGATCGTCGGGCTTGCCGTGGGCTTCGGCTCCAACTTCCTGAACGCCGTCTACGCGGAACGTCGGGTGATACTCAACAACGGGAGCCATCGAGCGTATACGCTCCGCAAGCTGGGCGTCACACACGTCCCCTGCGTGATCCAGCACGCCTCGTCACGCGAGGAAGTGGACTTGGTGGCCGCGCAGGAAGTGCGGCGCAACCCCGATCTCTGCCTGAAGCATCCGCGCCCCCCGATGCTGAAGGACTACTTCAACCCGGAGCTGCACGTGGTTTTCCCGGCGTATCGACGGCTGCGCCATGTCATGGTCCGGTTCGAGGTCGAAGAGTACTCCGAGCCGGCGTTCTGACCCGGGGCCCAGAGCAAAGCGCCGCTCCGGCGTCGTGTTCTGGAGAACCGAGGGTCAGTGGGGCCACAGCCAAGCGAGGACGCCGGCCGTGAGGAGCGCATAGATCAGCCCGTCCACCGTGGCTTTGATCGTGGTGACCCAGGAGCGCCGGTACCAGATCGACATCGGCCAGAGCGCGAGCGTGTACGCGACGAACGCCGTGAGGCCCGCGAAGTGGAACACGGCGCGGTGGTTCGCGCCGGGGGGCAGGGCGCTCCCCGCGACGAGCGCCGCGAAGATCCCCACCACCACCGAGAACAGGAACCATTGCCCGAGCTGCTTCCCCATCGCCATCGAGCCGCCCGGCATGACCGTGAACATCATGACCGGGCCCTTCTTGAACTTTTCGGCGAACGCCGGCGACCGCATCTGCTCGGTGCTCTCCGGCCGCGGCATCATGTAGTCGCCGGGCGGGATGCCGAGCGGCCGCAGCGTGTCCATCACGCGGTCCTCGTTCGGCACCTTGCGGTAATCGCTCTTGTGCCAGCCCGTGAACATGTGCAGAACGGAGCTCAGGAGGAAAACGCCAACGGCCGACAGCAGGATGGGGAGCCACAGCGAGACGAGCGGTGTCATAAGACCTCCTTCGGGTCGCGCTTAAGGTGCGGGCTCTCGCGGCCGCTATCAAGGATCCGTGAGTGCCTGCCCGGACGCGCACAACGGGCATTCGGCCGGCACCCACAGGTCGAACGGGACGCGCGTCACCGCTTCGATCGGCACCCCGCGTTCCGCGAAGTAGGGCGACGCCGCGGAGCCCAGGACCAGCAACGCCCCGATCACGACGGGTTCGGCGCCATGCCCCTGCAGCTCGGCGTAGGTCGCCCGGACCGCGGAGCCGGCGCTGATCGCGTCGTCGACAATGGCGAGGCGTTTGTCACGCACTCGACTTCGGGCGGCCAGCGGCAGGTGATACTGCGCCTGGTACAGCCCTTCGCCTTCCCCGGTGGGCACCCGCTCCGTGAAGAAGAAGTCCGCTTTCAGCGCGGTGGCGACCATCTGGGCGAGGAATGCACCGCCCACCAGCGGCCCGCACACGCCCGCGACTTTGTGCGGTCGCAGAACTCGGGCAAGGCGGGTGACGAACGGACGAATGGCGGCCGGTTGGACGAACAGCTCCTCGAGATCGAGCCAGAGGTTCGAGTGGTGCCCCGATTCGAGGCGGAAATGACCGTGACGGGGCGAGGCCAGGCTGAAAGGGTCCGCGCCCTGGCCTTTCCCCATCATTTTTGATCCGCCTGCAGTCCCCGCTCTTCGAGCAGCGGCCCCACCTCCGGATCGCGCCCCCGGAAGGCGCGGTACATCGCACCCATGTCGCCCGTCCCTCCGCGCGACAGGATCATGTCGCGGAAGCGGCGGCCGTTGGCCCGAGTCATGCCGCCGTTTTCCTTGAACCACGCGTAGGCGTCGTCATCGAGCACCTCGCTCCACAAGTACGCGTAGTAGCCGGCGTAGTACCCGCCGTTCCAGATGTGGGCGAAATAGTTCGTGCGGTAGCGCGGCGGCACCTCGGCCACGTCCACGGCGAACCGCTTCAGGGTCTGGGACTCGAAGGCGCCGATATCCGCCTGCTCCGGCCCCACGGGCAGACTGTGCCACGCCATATCGAGCAGCGCCGCGGCGACGTACTCGGTGGTGGCGAATCCCTGGTCGAACGTGCGGGCTCGCTTGATCTTGTCGACCAGCGTGCGCGGCATCGGCTGCCCGGTCTGGTAGTGTTTCGCGTAATGGGCCAGCACGCTGGGCTCGAGCGCCCAATGCTCGTTGAACTGCGAGGGAAACTCCACGAAGTCCGTCGGTACGTTGGTGCCGGTGAGCCGCGGGTACTCGACGCGCGTGAGCATGGCATGCAGCGCGTGCCCGAACTCGTGGAACATGGTCTTCACGTCGTCGAAGCGCAGCAGCGCCGGCTGGCCCTGGGCGGGCTTCGGGAAGTTGGCGACGTTGAAGACGACCGGCTTGGTGCCCAACAGGCCCGTCCCGTCGACGAACGTGTCTTCCCATGCGCCACCGCTCTTGCTGTCGCGCTTGAAGTAGTCGCAGTACCAGAGCGCCAGCGACGAGCCGTCGGCATCGAACACCTCGAACACCCGGACGTCGGGATGGTATACGGGCAGGTCCGTGCGCTGCTTGAACGTCAACCCGTACAGCCGGTTCGCGGCGAAGAAGACGCCGTCCTTGAGCACTCGGTCGAGCTCGAAGTAGGGCTTGAGCTGCGACTCGTCCAGCGCGTACTCCGCCTTGCGCACCTGCTCGGCGTAGTACTGCCAGTCCCAGGGGGCCAGCTTGAAGCCGCCGCGCTGCGCGTTGATCATCGCCTGCAGTTTGTCCGCTTCGCGGCGGGCCCGAGCGGTGGCCGCCGGCACCAGGTCGCTCAGCAGCTTGATCGCCGCGTCCGGGGTCTTGGCCATCCGGTCGTCGAGGACGTACGCCGCGATGCTTGGGTAGCCGAGCAGCCGGGCGCGCTCGGCCCGGAGCTGCGCCAGCCGCTTGACGATCTCCCGGGTGTCGTTCGAGTCCCCGCGCTCGGCGCGGGTGGTCGATGCGACGAACAGGCGTTGCCGCAGGGCGCGGTTTCGCAGCGAGGCCTGAGGCGGCTGCTGAGTGGTGTTCTGCAGCGACAGCACCCATTTACCGTCGAGCTTGCGCTCGCGCGCCGCCTCGGCCGCGGCGGCGATCTCGCCTTCGCTCAAGCCGTCGAGCTCGTTCCTGTCGCCGACGACCACCGCTGCCGCCTTCGTCGCACCGAGCAGCCGGTTCTGAAATTCGGTCGCGAGCTTCGACTCCTCCTGGTTCAGCGCGCGCAGCCGCGCCTTGTCCGCCTCCGCGAGCAGCGCGCCGGCGCGCACGAAGTCACGGTAGTAGCGCTCGACCAGGAAGGTCTGCACCGAGTCGAGGCCGAGATCGGCGCGCCGCTCGTACACGCTCCTGACGCGGCGGAACAGCGAGTCGTTCATGAGGATCGCGTCGAGATGCGCGGCCAGCCGCGGCGCCAGCTCGGCCTGCACCCGCTGCAGCGTGTCGTCGGTGTTGGCCTGCGTCATCGCGATGAACACCTTGAACGCCCGCGTGAGCAGCACGCCCGAGCGTTCCAGCGCCACGATCGTGTTGTCGAAGCCCGGCGCAGCCGTATCCGATGCGATGACGGCGACCTCCGCGAGCTGCCGGCGCATGCCCTCCTCCACCGCCGGCTGGTAGTCGGCATCGTGAATCCGGTCGAACGGTGGCGCGTGATACAGCAGCGGGCTGGCGCTCGCGAACGGGTTCGCGTCGGTGAACGGGGCGGCACCGGCGGACGCGGGCGGGGAGCCCCGACTGCAGCCGAGCAGGGTCGCGCACAGCGCGAGCGCGGCGCGGCGCTTAGGCAGTCGCATGCACATGGGAACGGGAGACCTTTCCAGGATTGAGGAACAATTTACTTCATCGCCCCGGCATGCCGTACCCGCGTGCCATCGCCGTCGCCGCCAGGACCATGAGCACCACGAGCACCGCCTGGACGAAGCTGATCCGCGCGAACCGGCTCGCGGCTCCAGTGTCGGGCACGGTCCCATGAGCCACCGCAGCCCGCCACCGAATCAGTGCGATCATCGGGCCGGCCTCGAGAATCAGAATCGCGGCGAGCAAGCCCATCTTCGCCCAGAACAGGTGGTTGTGGAGAGAGTACGCGCGGCCCTTCTCGAACCCGCCGAACGCCCGGACGAGGCCCGTGCCGATCCACAGGAACGCGGACACGCCCCACCAGGTATCGGCGTAGAAGACGCGCCGCAACGCGGCAACATCGAGTGGTGCCTGCAGCGCACGACCACGACCCCAGACCGCGCCGAGGCCCACCCCGAGCGCGAGCAAATGCATTGCGGCCAGCAACCAACGGATCGTCATCGTCAGTATGAATAGAAGTCGAACCCGGCGGCGCGCCAGTCGGCTCCGTACAGCACGGTGGCGAGCGAGTTCGGTGCGGCACCGAGTCCTCTGGCGTAACAGATCTGCACGACGGGCGTGCCCAGCCGCGAGATCCCGCGACCCGCCACCGCATCGCACCCGACGAACGTCCACCCCTGGGCGCCTTTGAGCCGCCGAGCGACGCTCTGGCGCAGGGCATCCGAGAGGAACGTCTTGAGTCCCGGCGCGAGGTCGCCCGATTCCGCTCCGGCAGCGATCTCCTGCAGCAGACGATCGATGGCCTGGGGCGGTTTCACCTCGGAGGGCGCGCGCCGCAGCATATGCGGAGGGGTCAGGCGCGGCTCCAGGATCCCGGCGATCGTCACCGCCATCGCCTCGGGCAGCGATTGCTCGAGGTTCGCGAGTACGATCACACTCAGGTCGAACTCGGGGTAGCGTTCGATGGCGGTGCGGAAGCCCTGCCAGGCGCCACCGTGACCGATGCGCCGGTAGCCCCGCTGCTGCGTGATCTGCCAGCCGAACCCGTACGGATAGCTGCCTCCGTCGTTGAGGCGCACGGGGGTCCAGCTCGCCTCGAGCCCGGCCCGACTCGGGATCTTCCAGTGGTTCAGCGCAATGGCCCATTGCGCCAGGTCGTGGACGGTGAAGTACAGCGCGCCGTCCGCCGTGGTGTTGAGCGACGGCGACACCCAGTCCTGATTCTTCAGCGTGTCGTCGACCAGGTGATAACCCGCGGCTCGGTTCGGAATGATGTCCGCTTCCGAGATGATGCGGGTCGTGCGCATGCCGAGCGGCCGAAACACGTGGTCACGCAGAAAGTCACCGTAGAACACACCGGTCACGCGGTGGATGATGATGCCCAACAGGACGTACCCGGTGTTGCTGTAGCTCCAACGGTCGCCGGGCGCGAACTCGAGGGGCGGCTTGGCCGCGAGCTGCACCAGCTCGGCCTCCGTGTAGTCGCGCCGCGTGTCCAGCGTGCTGTCGGTGTAATCCGCGATACCGGACGTGTGCGTGAGGAGATGCCGGATAGTGATGCCGCGCCAGGTGGCCGGGCCGTCCGGCAGAAACCGGGTAATGGAGTCGTCGAGCGCGAGGCGCCCCTGCTCGGCGAGCATCACGATCGCCGCCGCCGTGAACTGTTTGCCGACCGACCCGGACTGGTACACGGTACTGTCGGTCGCCGGCACGCGATGCTCCACGTTGGCGTAGCCGTAGCCACGGGCCAGCACGACGCGGTCGCCGCGGAGCACGGCGAGTGAAACGCCGGGGATGTGGTAGCGGGTGATCTCGGTCCGGACGTACCGGTCGATCGAGTCCAGGGTGGCGGGTGTCTGCGCCCCCGCGACGGGATCCGGCAGGAGCCACCACGCCACGGCGAGTATGCCGGTCCCCAGGCGCATGCCAAGCCTAGTTTGGATTGGAGGGTTTGCCGCCGCTCCGCGACAAGCTTTCACCCACTTCCCGCCCGATGGCGGCGCCCCACGTTTGCCCAACCTGCATGCTCTCCTGGAGGATGAGCGGCTGGACCCCGCTCAAGTGCTTGCCGAGCGGGCTCTCATAGAAACGCACCAGCTGCTCCAGCTCCGTCTGACTGAAATGAGACGCGTAGACCGGGACGAGCGAGTCCACGAGCTGCGGCAGGTTGCCTCGAGCCCGGGCGAGGAACGCGTCCCAAAACGCCGCGGGGATTTGCGGGTTGGCGGCCCGCTGTGCCGGTACCATCGACTCCATGCCGCTCAGCGCCAGCCGGGCGGCGCCGGTCAGATCGAGCAGGCGCCGAATGGTGGCGGCCTTTGCGGGTTCTACCGGCCCCGGGCGTCGCTGCGCCAGCACCGGCGTCGTCAGCACCGCCGCAGCCAGCGTCAACCCGATCAGTCTGTGTCTGAGAGCGGTCATCGTGGGCTCCCTTCGTAGGGGTGTGCATCGCCGCGACCGACCTCGAATCCCGTCAAGAATGCCGAGAACGACCCCAATCGACCAGGGCCGAGCTCATGCCTTACCGGTCCCGGAATCGCGGAACCAGGAGCGGCCGATGATGAGCCCGAGGACTGTGCCCACCGCAGCGAACGCGATCCATCCTGACGCCGAGCGGAACATGTCGTCCCGGCTGAACACGGCGAGCGGAATCCCGAATGCGAGCAAATACGCATAGACACAGATGATCCCCAGGGCGTACGGCCCGAAGGCACCGAGCCTTTTGGTGCGCTGGTGCGCCGCCCTGTACGCGAGGCCACCCACGGCGCCACCGTAGGCACCCAACCCCACGGCAGCGAGCACTGTCAGCGGCATCTCGAGGGAGGGCGCCGCACGCCGCAGCACGAGCTGGAGGAGGGCTCGGACGATCGTCAGGCCGCCGATCAGGATGGCGCCGACCGCGGCGGGGCGCAGCCAACCCGGGAGACGTTGAATCCTGTCCGAGACGGCGACGAACAGGCGGAGCTGCGGCGACAGCGGCACCGGCGGCAGGGGCGGCAGCGTCTGAGCGAATGCCTCCCGCCGCTGGCACACCGCACAGGTCTTGGCGTGTGCCTCGACCTGTGCGATCCACGCCTCCAGCGCTTTGGCGTCCTGAGAGTCGAGTTCCCGCTCCCGTTCCACCACCCACTCACATTGGGGGATTCCCGCTGCCTCGAACGCGCGCCCGCGCTCGACGCTCGCGACGATCCATTCCACATCCCGGGCTATCGAACGGGGGAGTTTACCTTCGATTCGCTCCCAGCCGGCGACCTCGTCGACGTGCCGATCGAGCGCCTCGGCGAGCTGCTCGATGCTCAGTCCTGCTCGGCTACGCCGTTGACTCAGCTCTGGTCCCGTCATGGCTGCAGCGAGTGGTTGAAGTGTGTAAGAAGATGCCCCGGCCAATCCCGGGCGACCAGGGCGCCCACGCGGCACGGTAGCGCCCGTTGCCGCGGACGGTGCGACGCGGTAACCTCACCGGGGTCGATTGCCGTCCCTTCGTCCCTGAGATCGTGCACGAGTAAGGTGAGCAACATGCCCGACGAACCCTGCCCTCACATCGCCGCCATCACGACCGTCCGGCACGCGAAGCGCAGGGAATGCGAGGAATGCGTGAAGATCGGCGCGCAGTGGGTGCACCTGCGGACGTGTCAGGAATGCGGCACGACCCGGTGTTGCGACGACTCACCCAACCGCCACGCGAGCAAGCACGCACGGGCGAGCGGCCATCCGGTGATCGCGTCGGCCGAACCGGGTGAGCGCTGGCTGTACTGCTATCCCGATGACGCGTTCGCGGACTATTGACCGGCGCGACAGTGGCTGCGGCAATCGGTGGTGGAACGACCTCAAGAACGTCGGATGTCTATCGCGAAGGAGGACTGAGTATGGCCCTCGACCCACAGCAGCAGGAGGAACAGGCGCGCGCCGCGGCGGAGGTGTCAGCGCGGCTGCGGCAGCGTGGCATCGCCCTGACCGGCGCCGAGCGCCCGGACGACTTGGTAGACCTGCTCTCGGCGGTGGAGCGCTTCGAGGCGGTGGTCGAGGCGCACGGTGGGGACTTGATGGTGGACGATTTGAAGAGCTCGCAACCCGACGACAGCCACTTCGTCGTTCCGCGACGCGGGCCCGGCGAAGCCGTCCGCACGTACGTCGCCCGGATCGACGAGGCGACGGCACGGCTGCGGCGCCATCCGCGCCAGCCAGACTAGGAGCCAAGGCCCGAGCGCGACTAGATCGGCCTACCGCTCGTCAACAACCCGTAATGTGCAGTCCAACCGCCGAACAGCCGATGCCACAGCGGTGCATCGAGGCCGAATTCGAGCTCCGTCGGTTGCCACCTGCCGCCCGTAAGGCCGGGTGGTGTCCAGAGGCATTCCTTCGGCGAGAAGCCGCGGACCGGCACGTACCAGTTCATGACGTCATCCTGGCGCCGCCACACGCTGCGGGTCTGCCCATCGACGACGACCGAGAGATTGATCGCCTCTACGGGTCCGGTCCCCGGATCGAGGACAGCACCACCGATCAGGTAACCGATCCGTGGTCCGGTCGGCCCCGCGGACACCGGCATCCCCACACAGTGATCGGCCGTGGTCATGGTCCGATACTTCGGGCTGCTGCGCGAGCACCACGCGATGAGCGCGATGAGGACGAGGGCCACCGCGAATGCGGCCGCGCGGCCGGCGGCGGAGGAGAGGTTGATGTTGGGCATCGTTCGGGACCGCGCCTCCTACCACGAAGGATGCGCATCGTAGTATGCGTTCGTCGTCAGCCGGCGTATCCCAGAGCCGTCGGGACGCACAATGTAGATCTCGAGGCTGTCGAAGCGAAAGTGGGTTGCAACAGAGTCCCGGAACGGCGGGGCGTGGCGGTCGCTCTGGAACACGATCCAACGGGCGTCGCGCGACCAGTGGCCATAGTTGCTCAGATCTGGACCGGCGGTGATGACTTTCACGTTGCCGGTAGGGAGATCGAGCAACTCGAGGTTGCCCGTGGCGTCACGGACGCCGCGTGCGCGCAAGTTTGGGTTACCCGGGAAGCCAGTGAAAAGGATGACATCGGCCTTGGGTGACCACTGCGGACAATCAAGAAACGCGGTATCAGCAGCAAGGACAATACGAGCGACCCTAGAGGCCAGGTCGACCACCAGGATCGAAGAACGCTTGGGACCATACCCGGCCACCGTGAACCGCTGTTGGTCGGGTGCCCACGAAGGGCACCGATACTCAAGCGAATCGCTCAGGACGCTGCGAATGCCTGATCCGTCCGCTCGGATGAGGTACACAGAAAGACGATCGTTCTTCCGTCCACCACTGAACAGGAGGAAGCGGCCATCGGGCGACCAGTCGGGAAACGCTACGGCATCAAGCTCCGCTGCGAGCCGGCGGGGCGTGCCTCCGAGAGAGTCGAGGACGTAAAACTCGTCGTGATCGTCGAACTCCCGAATGAACGCAATCGAGCGGCCGTCAGGAGACCAGGCAGGAAGGGAGCGCGAGGATGCGGAATCACCCTCGACCAAGCGTCGTGTCGTGAGGTCGGCCAGACGAAGGGCGTAAATGTTCTCATGCTCGCCCCGACGATGGGACACGAATAGGATGTCGCGCGAGCGCGCAGGGTCTTCTGAACAGGAGATGAACGGAAGAGTGCTTGCGGCCATGACGATGGCCGCTGCCGTGCGAAGCGCAGCGCAGCCGACCGGAGGGGAGAGGCGCATCGTGGCTGAGTAGCGCGCCGCCATCGCCTACCCGCCACCCTGTAGGAACGCCAGAACAGCGCGGTTGAATGCTGCTGCTGCCTCCATATTAACCATGTGGCCCGCTGCGTGAATCACACGCACCGCTGCACCGGGGATGCTCAACGCGAGCGTGTCGACGATCCGACGAATGACAGGGCTATCACGATCCCCGACCAAGAGGAGCGTGGGCGACCGAATGGCCGCCAGCCGGCCGAGCGCAGGTGGGTCCGCGTCTCGCTCGACTTCTCCATGGCGAGCCAGCCCCATCCAGTACGTTGCGTTGTCGGACGCAATGGCTCGGAGTCGGGTCGCGAGCCGCGGCTGCTCCATGGCCGGTCGCATGTAGTCAGAGGTGAGCCAGGCCAACGCCATCCCAACCGAGTCCCTTGCACGAGCTGCTCGGCGGGCCACGACAATCCACGTGGTGTCCTCGGCAGACCAGTCCTTCCAACCACTGAGACCCGGGCCGGCAAGAACCAACTTCTCCACCATCTCGGGGTGGTCCAACGCAAAATCGATCGCGATTCTGCCGCCGAGCGACAGGCCGACTAACGACGCCCGAGATACCTCTAGATGGCGGAGCAACGCATACAAGTCAGCGTGAGCCTGAAAGGCAGTGTCGGCCCGTCCCGAGCGACCGAAGCCGCGGGCGTCGTAGCGGATCACGCGGAAATGACTTACGAGAACCGGAAGCTGCTCATCCCACATTCGCCGATCGAGATTGCCGCCGTGAACCAGCACAACCACGGGCCCGCGACCGATGGACTCGTAATAGAGTCGGCTGCCGGGAACGGAAACAAATCCTGCATCGGCAGGAGGGGGGCTGCCGCAGCCGGTTAACGCCAGGAGCAAGACGGATACGAGTCGGCGTCGGGCGGCTCCGTGCCCTTGAAACCCGCTTGAGACCGCCCCGCTACCCTTTTGGCGGGAGGTCACCCTATGAGACACATCTGCACGATCGTGTTCGCGCTGGGCTCGGCGCTCGGCAACCTCAGCGCCCAAGGTATCCCCGCCCTCGCTCCGGGCGCCCGCGTTCGCGTGACTGCGCCCGCACCGGACTGCGAGCAACTGGAAGCACGATTCTGCCCGCGTCGTCAAGAAGTCGGGACGCTCGCCTCGATCGACAGCCTGACGATCGTCATGACCAACGCGAATGGAACAAGAGGCAAGTTTCCACGCGGGCCGTACACGCGGCTCGATGTGAGCGCAGGCTCCGGCGCCTGCGGGGGGCACCGCGGTGAATGCGTCGGCCTCGGCCTGCTCGGCGGCGCGGCGCTCGGAGCCGCGGTGGGCTTCATCTCCGTGCAATCGCAGGGCGGCGCGAGGCGTTGCGGCGACAACCTGTGCGAGCTGGTCTATCTGGTCACCGTACCGGGCGGCGCGCTCGTCGGGATGATCGTCGGTGGGGTCCTCGGCGCGGAGCATTGGCGCGCCGTCGATCCTCCGATTCGGGTTGGCTTCGCGCCCGCTGGGCCCGGCCGCTGGGCGTTCGGATTGTCGGCGCATTTCTGAGCGTCCGTTGCGGCCTCTTAGCCCTCCCACACCCGCTCCGCCTGCCACAAATGCCGTTGCTGGTGCCGCGGCAAGATCGTGAAGCACGCATACAGGTTGTAGCGCACACGTGCGTTGAACGGTGATGTGACCCGCACGGCAGCAAGCGGCAGGCCGTCGGCCTGGGCGAGGCAATCGAGCTGCGCCGCCTGCAGACGATCGAATTCCTGGACGAGCAGCGCCGGTGCGGCCAGGCTCGACGGCAGGAACCGGGCGATCGTCTTGAGACGGACCCGCACCGGCGGCCCCATGGTGGCCCACAACAGCCAGCCGATCGGATCGCGCCGGTAGCGACCCGGGGCGCGCCGCTCCAGCATGCGGGCGCGCGACACGGCGTGACTCAACAGCGGCACATAGGCCAGCGACGTGAGGTTCAGATGCGCCACGCATTCGGCTACCGACCAGCGCGCCGGGTCAACGCGCCTGGCCCAGCGTTCCTCCGGGATCACGCGCACCAGCTCGTGAAGGCGTGCTTGCGCGCTCTTGTATTCGTCCGCGATCGCCTCGAGTTGTGGATGCATATCTCCCACCGCCCTCCCGTCAGTTCACCCTACCCTGCAAGCGCCGCAATCCGGTGGCCGCAGGAGCGTAGCCGGGCCGCTTCTCCAGCGCCCTCCCGTACTCCGCCACCGCCTCCAGCACCCGACCCTTCTTCTCATAAATTCGCGCCAGGTTCACATGGGGAAACTGGGGCGCCTCGTAGCGCGGCGCATCCATCGCCCGTTTGAGCCACGGAATCGCATCGTCCTCACGCCCCAGCTCGATCAGATAGCAGCCGATGTCATTGTAAGGATTTCCGAACGTGGGATCCACTGCGATCGCACGTTTGCACTCGGCGATCGCTTCGTCGTAGCGTCGCTCGAACGAGTACACCCAGCCGAGAAACGTGTGCGCCTCCGCCGTCGGCAGCTCCGCCAGCGACGCCTGATACAGGTGCACCGCAGCCGCCAAATCGCCCGCCAACTGGCACTGGTACGCGCGCTCGAATAGCTTTAGCGCCCGAGCTCGATCACCCACACGCCAAGCATATTCAGACCCCGCTGCCGTCGCCATCGCGCCCCCCCTCGCGCCCGTTCGTCACCCTGCCGTCGCTCGTCCTGCTCGCGGCGGTCGCGCTTGGCTGGAATCTGAACGGCTACCGCCTCTTCGACCCGGACGAAGGCCGCAACGCCGAAGTGGCACGCGAGATGGCGCACACGAACGACTACGTCGTGCCGCACCTGGACGGGCTCCCCTACCTCGACAAGCCGATCGTGTACTTCGCCGCCGCGGCCGCCATGATGGAGGTGTTCGGCCCGACCGAAGCGGCCGCCCGCCTGCCCGCGTACCTCGCCACGCTCGCCACCATCGGGCTGCTGGTGTGGTCCGCCCGCCGCCGCTGGGGGGAGGAGGCCGGTTGGCTCGCCGGGCTCGCCTACGCCACCATGGTGCTGCCGCTCGCCTACGCCCGCACGGCGATCTTCGACAGCACGCTCACGCTGTGCACCACCGCCGCCATCGTCTGGTTCGCGGAGGAGCGGCCCGTCCCCGCCTGGGCCGCGCTGGCCGCCGGCGCCCTCACCAAGGGCCCGATCGCCATCGCCATCCCGCTGCTCGCGCTGGTCTCCCACGCGCTCGTCACCGCTACACCGGTGCGGCGACTGTTCCCGCGACAGGGGCTCGCGCTGTTCGCCGCAATCGCCCTCCCCTGGTTCATCGTCGTGTCGATCGAACACCCGGATTTTCCCGGCTACGTGTTCCTGCGCGAGACGCTCGAGCGGGTCACCACGCGAAGTTTCCACCGCACCGCGCCGTTCTGGTACTACCTGCCGATCCTGCCGCTCGCCGCCTTCCCCTGGATCGTCCCCGCGCTCGCGCGGGTGAAGAACTTCCGCGCTTGCTGGGAGGCCCGGCGCGACGCGGCAGCCCGCGAGCCGTTGCTGCTCACCTGCTGGGTGGTCGTACCGCTCGCGTTCTTGTCGCTCAACCAGTCCAAGCTCCCGCAGTACGTCCTGCCCCTGATCCCGGCGCTCGCCTTGGCCGCGACGCGGAACCTCACCAGCGGCGGGATCCATACCGCCGCGCGCGTCTACGTCGGCGTCGCGGTCGTCGCCGGTCTGGCGCTGGTGGCGCTCACCCGCTGGCTCCCCGCGCCCATCAGCCTCACACCGGCCGAGAAGGCCGCCATCCCACCGACCGCGGTCGCGCTCGGGATCGTGGTGCTCTGCTCCGCCGTCCTGGTCGGGCTCGGCGCCCTCACCCGCAGGCACCGCACCACGATCTTCGGATATGCCGTGGTCGTCATGGCCATCCCGTTCCTGTCCGGACGACTGCTGATTGCGGTCGGAGAGGACCGCTCGTCCGCCGCCGTGGCGAGCGCCACCGCCGCGGCGCTCGAGCGCAGCGGCGGCACCGGCACCGTGCTCGGTGTCCTCGCCTATCCGCCGTCACTGCCCTTCTATCTCGGCCGTCCCATCCCGGTCGCCACCGAGACGGGCCGAGAGCTCACGAGCAACTACATCGCCGACAACGTGGAGCGGTTCCGCTCCATCCCCGGCTCGCCGCTGCTTCCGGCGGGCTACTGGCGCGACGCATTGGCACGCTGCCCAATGCCCACGGTCTTCCTGACGGGCGCGGGACACCGCGAGGCGCGCGCCACCCTCGGCGCCGCGCTGCCCCTGCTCGCCGCCGACGACCACTATGCTGCGTATGGGCCGTGCCAACCTCACCCCCAGTCCACACATCGCCCCCCCTCTCCACGAAGGGGAGAGGGGGACGGGGGGTGAGGTAAATGTGCGGCATCTTCGGCGCCGTCTCGTTATCCGGCGCCCCACTGCGTCACCCCGACTGCATCGCCGCGATGGCGGCGGCGCTGGCCCACCGCGGCCCCGACGGCGAGCGCATCGTCGGCCACGCGCGCGCGCGCCTGGGCGCCCGCCGGCTCGCCATCATGGATTTGTCCACCGGCGACCAGCCATTCCAGAGCCCCGATGCCGCCATCTGGATGGTCTGCAACGGCGAGATCTACAATGCGCCGGCGCTGCGCCGCGAGTATACCCTCGCCGGGTATCCGTTCCGCTCGACCGGCGACATCGAAACGATCGTGCCGCTGTATGAGCGTTTCGGCGCGGACGGCCTCGGCCGGCTCGAGGGAATGTTCGGCCTGGCGGTGTGGGACGACCGGCACCAGCGCCTGGTGCTCGCGCGCGACCGCGCCGGCGAGAAGCCGCTGTTCTGGACGGAGCTGCACGGCGAGCTCCGGTTCGCGTCGGAGATTCAGGCGCTGCTCGCCTACCCCGACCAGCCGCGCCGCGTGAACCCCGGGGCGGCGGCGCTGTACGCCGCGCTCGGCTACGTCCCCGCGCCGTACACGATGTTCGAGGGCGTCTCCAAGCTCGCACCGGCCCATCTGCTGGTCGCCGACCGCAAGGGATTGGCGGTGCGCCGCTATTGGGACCCAGCCGCCGTCGCCGCACAGCCGTCGCGGCTCGACGGCCCCGCCACATTGCGCGACGTGCTGCTGCGCGCGGTCGAGCGCGAGCTCATGTCGGACGTGCCCGTGGGCGTGTTTACGAGCGGCGGACTCGATTCGTCGCTGCTCGCTGCCGCGGCGGCTCGGGTCATGTCGGGCGAGCGCATCCACACGTATTCCGTGAAGTTTGCCGAGCCGGGCTACGACGAGAGCCCGCACGCCGAAGCGGTGACGCACGACGTCCGCACCGTGCACCACGTGGTCACCGCGGACGATCGGGCGTTGGAGCGCGCCTTCGATCACATCACGCGCTCGCTCGCCGAGCCGGTGGGCGACCCCGCCATCCTGCCGACCTTTCTCCTGGCCGAGGCGGCGCGGGAGCACGTCAAAGTCGTGCTGTCGGGGGAGGGCGCGGACGAGCTGTTCGGCGGCTACCCGACGTACCTGGGCCATAAGGCCGCAGGGTGGTACCACCACATGCCGGGACGACCAGCGCTCCGCTGGATCGTAAACCAGCTGCCCACGTCGACCGGCAAGGTCACGCTCGAGTTCCTGCTCAAGCAGTTCGTCGCCAGCGCCGAGCTGCCGCTGGTCGAGCGTCACCTGACCTGGTTCGGGGCCCTGGGACCGGATGCGCGCGTACTCGCGTGGGCCGGCGGTGTGTTGCGCGGCTTTCCCGGAGACGGGTCGCTCAACCGGGTGTTGTGGCTCGACTTCCTCACCTATCTCCCCGATAACCTGCTCGTGAAGGTGGACCGGGGGACGATGCTCGCGTCCATCGAAGCACGGGCGCCATACCTCGACCGCGAGGTCATGGAGCTGACACTGCCGGCACCGGCGGCACTCAAGGTGCGGGGGTTCACCACCAAGGCGATATTAAAGGAAGCGGCGCGGGGCCTTGTGCCCGCCGACGTGATCCATCGCCGCAAGCGTGGGCTGTCGGTGCCCGTGGCGCGGTGGCTCAACACTGGACTTCGCGCGCTCGCCGATCGCCACCTGGCGGCGCCCCGGTTGTTCCGGGACGCGCCGACCGCCCGCCTCCTCGCGGAGCACCGCGCCGGCGCGCGCGACAACGCCCGTAAGCTCTGGCCCATTCTCATGGCTGAGCTGTGGGCGGAACGGTGGAACGTCGACACAGGGAAGCCATGACCCGAGCTGAAGCCCTCGCACTGATGCAGGAGCACACCCAGTCCGCCTCGCTGCGCCAGCACATGCTGGCGGTCGAGGCGGCCATGCGCGCCTACGCCGAGAAGTACGGCGAAGATCCCGAGACGTGGGGGATGGTGGGGCTGTTGCACGACTTCGACTACGAGAAGTTCCCCAATCCCGAGCACTCGCCCACCGAGGGTCACCCGGCATGGGGCGTGCGGCTGCTCCGGGAAAGGGGCGTGCCCGAGCCCCTGTGCCGCGCCATTCTTGGCCACGGCAACTACACCGGCGTGCCGCGCGACAGTCGGTTGGCCCGGACGCTGTTCGCGGTGGACGAGCTGTGCGGCTTCCTGGTGGCCTGCGCGCTGGTGCGTCCATCAAAGAGCTTCGCGGATCTCGAGGTGTCGTCGGTGAAGAAGAAGCTCAAGGACAAGGGGTTCGCCCGCGGCGTGAACCGCGACGAGGTGACTCAGGGCGCCGCTGAGCTGGCCGTGCCGCTGGACGAGCACATCGCTTTTGTGATTCAGGCACTGCGGCCCGCCGAGGGCGCGCTCGGCCTCGGCGCGCAGGCAGCGGTGGGGTGAGCGTTCCTGCCACCGCCGGGCGCGACGCGCGCGACCCGCTCGGCCTCGCGATCGACCGCGCGGCTGGTGCCCGGCCGATCGAAGGCAACCGCCTCGAGCATCACCCCGACAGCCCGCGCGCGCTCGAGGCTATGCTCGCGGCGATCGCCGCGGCGCGCCGCTGGGTGCATTTCGAGAACTACATCATCCGCGACGACGCGACCGGCCAGCGCTTCGCCGACGCGCTCGCCGAGCGGGCCCAGGCGGGCGTCGGCGTGCGCGTCTTGTACGACGCCCTCGGCTCGTTCGGCACGTCGCGCCGCTACTGGCGGCGGCTCACCCAAGCCGGGGCCGAGGTGCGGGCCTTTCATCCCCTCCTCACGCGCCACCCGTTCGACGCGCTCGCCCGGGATCACCGCAAACTGCTCGTCACCGACGGCAGTTGGGCGATGACCGGGGGGTTGTGCATCGGCGACGAGTGGGCGGGCGATCCCCGGCGCGGTCGCCGGCCCTGGCGCGATACGATGGTGGCCGTCACCGGACCCGCCGCCGCGGCGCTGGACGACGCGTTCGCCCGTATCTGGCGGCGCGCGGGGGCGCCGCTCCCGCCCGACGAGCTGGAAGCCGATCCCGCGGAATGCGGGTCATCGACGGCGCGTGTCGTGTCGGGCGTCCCCGGCCGGGCGCGCATGTACCGCGCCGTCCAGCTCCTGGCGGCGAGCGCGACGGATCGCCTGTGGATCACCGACGCGTATCTGATCGCCCCGCCGCCCCTGTACGCCAGCCTGCTGGACGCCGCACGGGCCGGCGTAGACGTGCGCCTGCTCGTCCCCGGCACGAGCGACCTCCCGGTACTGCGGGATTCCACGCGGATCGGCTACCGCGACCTGTTGCGCGCTGGTACCCGCATCTTCGAGTGGCAGGGGCCGATGCTGCATGCCAAAACGCTGCTGGTCGACCACCGCTGGGCGCGGGTAGGGTCGAGTAATCTCAATGTGTCCAGCTTGCTCGGGAACTACGAGCTGGATCTGCTCGCCGAATGCAATCACCTCGCCGCCGCGCTGGCGCAACAATTCCTGCGCGACCTCGGGTCCAGCCGCGAGATCGTGCTGCAAGCCCGTCGGCGATTCCTCCCCGCTCGGCTGGTGGGCGCGCCCGCCACAGCGGCGTCACCCGTGCCCGAGCAGCCGCACAAGCGCTCCGGATACGAGCTCGGGGCCGTGGCCGTCGTCACGGTGCGGCGCGTGGCCGGCGGGCTGCGTCGCGCGATCACCTCGACCGCGACGCTCTTATTCGCAGGGATCGGGGTTCTGCTCCTGGTGTTCCCGCGGGTGATGGCGATCGTGCTCGCCGCGGGGGCGTTCTCGCTGGCCCTGGTCTTCGGGCTCTACACTTTCGAGCGCCGGCGCACACGGGACACGGGCGATGCCTGATCCCCAACCCCCGCAGCGGGTCGCGCGTATAGCTCAGCAGGACGAGGCCGAGCTGGTCGCCCGGGCCGTCGCCGGGGACCGGGCGGCGTTCGGGATCCTGGTGGAGCGGTATGCCGGCGTGGCGCGCCGCGTGGCGCGCGCCGTGCTGGGCAATCCCGAAGACGCGGACGACGCCGCGCAGGATGCCATGCTGGCGGCGCTCGTGAAGCTGGGGCAATACGACCCGCGGCGCCCGTTCGGTCCCTGGCTGTTGCGGATCGTCGCCAACGCCGCCACCGACCGGCGGCGGCGGCGCTCGGTCCGCCGCGTCGAGCCGCTCGACGTCGGGCTCACCGCCGGCGGCCCGCGACCCGACACGACGACCGAGCGCCGGGCCTTGAACGAGCGGTTGCGCCAGGCGCTCGCCGAGCTGCCCGAGCGGCGGCGCATGGCGGTAGTGCTGTTCGACGTCGAAGGGTATTCGCACGGCGAGATCGCCACGGTGCTCGGGATACCCGAGGGAACAGTGCGATCGGAAGTGTTCCACGCGCGGCGGCGCTTGCGGGTGCTGCTCGCGGATTGGAAGGAGGAGGGATGAAGGATCCACTGCCGTTCGATCACCGGCCCGATCTGGTGCTCGGGCGGGCGCTGCGAGAAGCGCTCGACCCCGGCGACGCGCAGGTCTTCATCGCGCGCGTGCTGGCGAGCGCCGAGCACGTTCGGGTGGCCTCGTGGGACACCGTGCTGGCCCGTTGGGCGCGAGCCGGCGTGGCGGCTGCGCTCGTCGTTGCGCTGGCCGCGGGCTACTTCGTGGGCCGCGCGACGGCGTCCCCGGCCACTCGCCCGACGGTCTCGGACGTCCTGATGGCGCCGCCGGCGCACCCGGGGGAGGTCGAGGTCGTCCTCGCCTCCGTGATTGGCAACAACTAGCGACTGAAAGGACCGTCATGCTGAACCGTTCCACAACCTGGGCCGTGGTGTTCCTCGCCGCGACATTCGCGGCGGGGACCGCCGTCGGGGCCGGCGGCCGAGCGCTCTGGGTCCGGTACGCATCCGCGGCGGGGCCCGACCGCGGGCGCGGCCTCGATCGGATGATGGACGATCTGAACGAGGAGCTGCGGCTCGACCCAGGGCAGCGCGACTCGGTGCGGGCCATCCTGCAGCGCCACCGGACGCGGATGACCGCGGTGTGGGAGACGGTGCGCCCGCGCTTCGATTCGATGCGGGCGCAGATGGACTCCGAGGTCGCCCGCCAGCTCACCCCCGAGCAGCAGGCCAAGTATCGCGACCATGTGACCCGGTACCGGCATCAGAAGGATCAAGAGAAGACCGACTCGGGGTCGGGAGATCGGGACAGAGGACGTAGGAGATGAGGGCCGCGCGACGGGGAGCGCTCGGGGGAATCGTGTCGGCGCTCCTCTCGACCGGTGTCACGGCGCAGCAGCCCGCCTCAGCGCCGCCGGCACAGCTCCAGGTATCGCTGGCCGAGGCGGTGCGGCGGGCGCTCGACGTGCAGCCGGATGTCATCCGCGCTAGCGGTGCGGTGCGCACAGCGTCGGCGGACGAGCGAGCCGCATGGGGAGCCTACCTGCCGACCATCACGACGAGTGGCTCGGCGAGTCGCAGCAACGCGGCCGGGACCGATCTCAGTACCGGGCGCCCCATCCTCGTCCCCGGGGAGTACAGGTATTCGGTGGGGTTATCCGCGAGCCTCGATCTCTTCACCGGCTTCAAGCGCGGGGCGACGCGGCGCGCCGCGTCCGCCCGGACCGACGCCGCCGACGCGGGCTTCGTCAATCAGCGCTACCAGGTGAGCGCCGCCACCGCTCAGGTCTTCTACACCTCGCTCGCCAACGAAGAGCTCGTTCGAGTCGCCGAAACGCAGCTGGAGCGCGCCAAGGAGCAGCTGCAGATTGCCGTCAACAAGTTCCAGGCCGGCGCGGCCACGCGCTCCGACACCCTGACGGCCACCGTGGATCTCGGGAACGCGAGGCTCGCGCTGCTGCAGGCCCAGGCGAATCTGGCCACATCCCAGGCGAACCTCGCCCGGCAGATCGGCGCGGATCAGCCGGTCCGGGCGATGCCGGACTCGGCGTTCCCGTCGCCTCCTGACACGGCGGTGCTGCGGGCCGAAGTGATCGAGCGCTCGCCCCAGGTACAGCAGGCGGAGGCCCAGGCGAAGGCCGCCGGCGCGGACGTGGCGGCGGCGCGTTCTCAGTACTGGCCCACGCTTCGGGTGTCATACAACGACACCCGACAGGGACCCGCCTCGCGGAGTTTCCCGCAGTACGACGAAACCTTCAGGTGGACCTTCGGGTTGTCGTGGACGCTGTTCGATGGATTTTCCCGGGAAGCGAATCAGGCGTCTGCATCGGTGCAGCGCGACGTCGCGCGGGCCAGTGCGGCGGATACGCGGCGTCAGCTCAGCGCCGACCTCACCCAGCAGCTCGCGGCCGTGTTCACCGCGTACGCCCAGATCGGAATCACCGGCGCCAACGTGGCCGCCGCCACCGAAGCACGCCGCGTGACGCAGGAGCGCTATCGGTTGGGCGCCGGCACGCTGCTCGACCTGCTCACCGCCGAAGCGAACCTGACCCAGGCCGAGGTGAGTCAGGTCCAGGCGCGCTACAACTATCTCATCGCCCGCGCCCAGGTCGAGGCGCTCGTGGGACACCCCCTGTGACCAGCGTCCAGCCAAGCACGTTCCGCACCGGCGACACGCCGCTGCCCGACACCGTCATCCTCACGCACAAGCTGACGCGCGACTACGACATGGGTGGCGAGGTGGTACATGCGCTGCGCGGCGTCGAGATCCAGATGCGCCGCAACGAGTTCGTGGCCATCATGGGCCCCTCCGGCTCGGGGAAATCGACCCTGATGAATCTCATCGGGTGCCTCGACACGCCCACCGCGGGCGAATACTGGCTCAACGGGCAGCAGGTGAGCGATTTGTCGGACGACGAATTGGCGCGGATCCGCAACAAAGAGATCGGATTCGTGTTCCAGACGTTTAATCTGCTGCCGCGCGCCAGCGCGCTCCACAACGTCGAGCTGCCGCTGATCTACGCCGGCATGGCGGCGAAGGAGCGTCGCGCGCAGGCGGCGCGGGCCCTGGAGCGCGTCGGCCTCGCCGACCGCATGACGCACAAGCCGAACGAGCTGTCGGGCGGGCAGCGCCAGCGGGTGGCGATCGCCCGCGCGCTCGTGAACGAACCCTCGATCCTGCTGGCGGACGAGCCCACCGGCAACCTCGACTCCGCCACCGGCGAAGAGATCATGCGGCTGTTTCGGGAGCTGCACGACACCGGACAAACCATCGTGCTGGTCACCCATGAAGCCGACATCGCGGCGCACGCCGCGCGCCAGATCCACTTGCGCGACGGGCTGGTCGAGCGTGACGTGCAGACGAAAGGCAAACCGTGAAGCGATTCCTGGCCCTGCTGCTCGGCCTCGCCGCCTGCCACAAGGCGCAGCCGGCACTCCTGTACGAGAAGGTTCCCGTGTCGCACCGCGACATCGTGGTCTCGGCGTCCGCCTCGGGCGCGATCCAGCCGATCCTTACCCTGAGCGTCAAGTCGAAGGCTTCGGGTGAGATCCTCGACATGCCGGTGCAGACGGGCGACGACGTGAAGCGAGGGCAGCTGCTCGCGAAGATCGACCCGCGCATCCCGCGCAATGACCTTACCCAGGCCGAGGCGAGCCTCGCGGTGGCCAAGGCCCAGCTCGACAACGCCGCCGCGCAGCTCAAGCGCAGTGAGGACCTGTACCAGAGCAAGTCCATCGCCGAGACCGACTACGAGGCCGCGAAGCTGAGCTACGCGACGGCACAGTCTGCCGTCGTCAACGCCGAGGCGAGTCGGCAAACCGCCAAGGATGCGATGGAGGATACGCAAGTCCGCGCGCCGGTCACCGGCACGGTGCTCGAGCTCGACGCCGTGCTCGGCACCGTGATCTCGAGCCCCACCCGCGACGTGGGTGGCGGCACGGTGATCCTCAAGATGGCGAACCTCGACACCGTGCAGGTCCAGGCATTGGTGGACGAAACCGACGTCGGCAAGGTGCAGTCCGGGATGCCGGTGACGATCATCGTGGACGCATTTCCCAATCGCCCGTTCGACGGCAGCGTCCTGAAGATCGAGCCGCAGGCGCAAGTCAATCAGAACGTCACGATGTTTCCCGTCATCGTCAACATTCTGAACCCGAATCACCAGCTCAAGCCGGGGATGAACAGCGAAGTCGAAATTCACATCGGCAACCGGCAGAGCGTGCTCGCCGTGCCGAACGCCGCGCTGCGCACGCCGCGAGACGTCGCGTCCGCGGCCCAGGTGCTGGGGCTCGACCTGCAGACCGTGCAGCAGCAACTGGCGCAGGCCGAGACGCCGCGCTCCGTGGCACGTGACAGTGCGGACGCCGGCAAGCTGCATGCGGCCGAAGCGACCAAGCCCGGGACGCCGGCGACCTTCACGACGCCCAGCGGGCGGATCATCACGCTGCCCCCGGGCGTCACGCCGGAGCAGGTGCAGGTCGCGTTCGCCAAACGGATGAGCGGCGCCGAGCTGACTCCAGGGGAGCAGGCCCTGCTGACGCAGCTGCGCAGCCAGTCCCAGCGCACCGCCGGAGCGGGTGTCGGGGGGGGAGGCCGCCAGCGACGCAATCCCAACGCGGGCGAGGGCGCCAGCTATATCGTGTTCGTGCTGCGCGGCGGCAAGGTCATGGCCGTGCCGATTCGCACGGGTCTCACCGATCAGGACAACATCGAGGTCACCCGCGGGCTCACCGAGCAGGACACGGTGCTGGTGCTGCCGAGCGCATCGCTGGTGCAGTCGCAGCAGCAGTTCCGCCAGCGGTTCCAGAACGTCACGGGCGGCGGCTTGCCGGGCGTGCGCCAGCAGCAGGCGCAGCCCGCGACCCCGCGCTAGCCATGCTGGTCGGCGAGACCATCCGGGTCGCGCTCGAGGCGCTGCGGGCCAACAAGCTGCGCTCGCTCCTCACCATGCTGGGCATCATCATCGGCGTGGGGGCGGTGATCACGATGATCGCGCTGGGCTCCGGGGCGCAGAAGTCGGTGCAGGACCGGATACAGGCGCTCGGCCCCACCCTGCTCAGCGTCTATCCCGGCCAGAGCTTCATGCGCGGCGTCGCGAGCGACCAGCGGGTGAGCCTCACCATGGACGACGACACGGCGCTCGCGAACAACGCCCGCTTCGTGAGCGCCGTCGTGCCGGAGCTGAGCCGCAGCCTCCAAGTGCAGAAGGGCAACCTCAACATCAACGTGACCGTCGTCGGCACGACACCGGCGTACGTGCCGGTGCGCAGCTACACGCTCACCGCCGGCCGCAGCTTCACCGCGGGGGACGACGCGGCACGCCGCCGGTACGCGGTGCTCGGGTCCGCCGTCCCCGACATGCTGAACGCCAACCGAAACGCGATCATCGGCCAGGACATCATGATCCGCGGGATCTCGTTCGAGGTGATCGGCGTGCTGTCCGAGAAGGGCTCACAGGGCTCGTTCTCCAACCCCGACGAGCAGATCCTCATCCCCCTCGAGACGGCCCGGTACCGGGTGATGGGCACCGACCGGCTGCGCACCATCACGGTCCAGGCCGCGGACCTGAACTCGATGAACCTGGCGACCCTCGAGATCGAGCGGGTGATGCGGCGCCAGCACAAGATCCGCCCCGGCCAGGACAACGACTTCCAGATCCGCAATCAGACCGACATCCTCAGTACGCTGCAGCAGACGACCGAGACGTTCAAGTACCTGCTCGCCGGGATCGCCGCCGTGAGCCTGCTGGTCGGGGGCATCGGGATCATGAACATCATGCTCGTGTCGGTCACCGAGCGCACCCGCGAGATCGGCGTGCGCAAGGCGCTCGGCGCCACGCAGGTCAACATCATGATCCAGTTCCTGGTGGAAGCGTTGGTGCTGTGCCTGCTGGGCGGCATGATCGGCGTACTGCTCGGCTCGCTCGGTGCGGTGGTCCTGTCCAGGCTGGCGCACTGGAACACCCTCATTTCGCCCCTGGCGATTCTCCTGGCGTTCGTGTTCAGCGCCGCGGTCGGGTTGTTCTTCGGCATCTGGCCGGCACGACGCGCGGCGAGTCTCGATCCGATAGTGGCTCTTCGTTACGAATAGAATGCGGAGTGCGGAATTCGGAATGCGGAGTGGCAGGACGAGCTGACGATTCGTAGGTGACGGTCCGAAGGCGCCCGGCCATTCCGCATTCCGCACTCCGCACTCCGCATTTACGTTTCACGTATGTTCGCCCTGCTCCTCGTTCTCCAGGGCGCCGCGGACGGCGGCTCGACCTACAGCGGCCTCGCCAAGCAGCTCGACGTGCGCATTCCGCGCGTCGAGGCGGAGGCGAAGATCGACGGCGTGCTGGACGAGCCGGTGTGGAGTCGGGCGGCGATGCTGACGGGCTTCTCGCAGTACCGGCCGGTGGACGGCCGGCCCGCCGAGGATTCGACCGCGGTGCTGGTGTGGTACGCCCCCGACGCGATTTACTTCGGGATCCGCGCGTTCGAGCGCCACGGCGCCGTCGTACGAGCGACGCTGGCCGACCGCGATAACATCGATTCCGACGACAATGTCGCTATCCTGCTCGACACCTACCTCGACCACCGCCGCGCCACGATGTTCGCCGTGAATGCGCTGGGCGTGCAGGAGGATGGCGTGTGGAGCGACGGCGTCGCCGCGGGCGCCGCCGGGGGACCGAGCGCCGGTGGCAGGTTCGACGCGACCATCGACTTGAACCCGGACTACGTCTACGAGTCGCGCGGCCGCGTCACCGGCTGGGGCTACGAGGTGGAGGTGCGGATCCCGTTCAAGAGCCTACGCTATCAGAGCGCCGACCCTCAGGATTGGGGCATCCAAATCGTGCGCGCGGTGCAGCACTCCGGCTACGAGGAGACCTGGACCCCCGCCGTCCGCGCCAGCGCGAGCTTCCTCATTCAGGCGGGCCGCCTGGTCGGCCTGGGCGCGCTGCGGCGCGGCCTGGTGCTCGATCTCACGCCGGAATTCACCACTAAGGTGAACGGCGACTCCGCCGGGGCCCGCTACGACTACCGGGGGACGCCCGAGGTGGCGGGCAACCTGCGCTGGGGCATCACGCAGAATCTCGGCCTGACCGCGACCGCCCATCCGGACTTCTCGCAGGTCGAGGCCGACATCGGCCAGGTGACGCTGAACCAGCGGTTCGCCTTGTTTTACCCTGAGAAGCGGCCGTTCTTCCTCGAGGGGCTCGAGCAGTTCGACACGCCCAACAGCCTCATCTACACGCGGCGCATCGCGCAGCCGGTGTTCGGCGCGAAGCTCGCCGGCAAGATCGGCGGCATGGGGATCGCATATCTCGGGGCAGTGGACAACAGCGACCAGTCGGCCACCGGCGCGCACCCCGTCTACAACATGCTGCGTCTGCGGCGCGACCTGGGCCCGACGTCCACGCTCGGCATTGCCTACACCGACCGGATCGACGGCGATGACTACAACCGTGTGCTGGGCGTCGATGCGCACGTCGTGTGGCGCAAGATTTGGTTCTCGGAAGTGCAGGTCGCCGGGTCGTGGACGCGGGACCCGAACGGCAACCGCGCGGGTAAACTCTGGACCGTCACCTTCGGCGACCGCACCGGTCGCGCGTACGGTAACCACTTCGAGCTGCTCGGCATCCAGAAGACTTTCCAGGACACGAGCGGGTTCGTGAATCGCACGGATTTCGTGGCCGGCCGGACCTTCAACCGGTTCAGCTGGTACGGCCGCCCGGGCGCGCTGGTCGAGCAGTTCACGGTGATCGTCGGATTCGCGCCGATCTGGCGCTACCGCGACTTCGGCCGGTTGAACCGGACCATCGAGGACACGCTGCAGAGCTTCTGGATCGCGACCCTGCGCGGTGGGTGGCAGGCCCAGGTCACCCTCAGCCTCAACCACTTCGGGTTCGATGCCGCAGACTACTCGGGCTACACGGTCGGCGCCGCGCCGTTCGCCCTGCCCCACGACTTGTATCACCTCCCCGGCGCCGCGTTCATCGTGAACGCACCGAACCGGGCCGTATCGGGCAGCGTGGTGCTGGGCTACTCGGCCGTGGCCATCTTCCCCGAGGCATCCGAGGGCCGCCAGTCGGCCGTGACCACGGTCGCCACCCTGCGCCCCACGCCGGCCCTGCGCCTCGAGGCGCGCTGGGTGCTCCAGCGCCTCACCCGCGCGCGCGACGGCAGCCGCTTCTCGACCGCGAACATCCCGCGTCTGAAGGTCGAGTACCAGCTGAGACGCGCCATTTTCGTGCGCTACATCGGGCAGTATTTCGCGGAGGACCAGGCCGCGCTGCTCGATCCGCGCACCGGGCAACCGCTGTTCGTGAACGGCAGCGCCGCCGGACCGGTCGTGACGAACGCCTTCCGCAACGACGTGCTGTTCTCCTACAAGCCGACGCCGGGCACGGTCCTGTTCCTCGGCTACGGTGCGTCGCTCACCGAGGCCGACGCGTTCCAGTTCCGGAACCTGAGCCGCACGTCGGACGGCTTCTTCCTCAAGCTGAGCTACCTGTTCCGGATGTGATGGTGGTGGTCGTGAACCGATCTGTCGCCCTGCTGGTGGTCCTCGCCGCCCTGGCTCGCGATCAACGCGACGTGAAACTCACATACCGGAGTGTCACCGCCGGCATGACGCACACGTGCGCCATCGCCGTGGGCGGTGTGGCCTATTGCTGGGGCGACAACGCCTTTGGTCAGCTCGGCACGGGGGACGAGCGCACGACTCCGACCCCGGTCGCGGTGGGCGGTGGCCAGTCGTTCAGCTCACTCAGCGCGGGCGACGGGTTCACCTGCGGCGTCACGACCTCGGGCGTGGGCTACTGTTGGGGACGGAGCATCTACCGGCGCGCCGAGAGCGCGCGGCAGGCGCACGACGATGCCCCGGCCCCGGTCGTGGGCGGTCTGGTGTTCTCGCACATCAGCGCCGGCGCCAATCACGCGTGTGGCGTCACCATCGATCACACGGCCTACTGCTGGGGAGCCAACGATGCGGGGCAGCTGGGAACGGGTGACACCGCCGGCTCCCCCACACCGCTGCCGGTCGCCGGACGACTGGCGTTCGACTCTGTGAGCGCCGGCTGGGACCACACCTGCGGCGTGACCACGAATCGACTCGCGTACTGTTGGGGCTACAACCGGTTCGGCCAGCTCGGGGACGGCACACGGGACGCGACGCGCGTGCCTCGGGAGGTGCTGGGCGTCCACGACTTCGTGTCGGTGAGCGCCGGCGGGCACCATAGCTGCGGCGTCAGCGCGCGGGGAACCGCCTATTGCTGGGGAGACAACTTTCACAGCCAGATGGGGCGAACCGGGATCGAAACGTCTCGGTTGGGGAGCTGGGTGCCGGTCGCGGTGGCTTCCGGCCACCGATTCGTGGCCGTGGCCGCCGGCGGGTTGCACACCTGCGCCCTCACACTCGACAGCATCGACCGCGTGACATGCTGGGGAGCCAACCGCGACTACCAGCTCGGCGTGCAGACGTTCCGCGAGCCGGACCAGGTGCTCGTCTCGGAAGGCATTTTTCGAGGAATCCCGTTCGTCCAGATCGACGCCGGTGACAGCCACACCTGCGGGACGACGGACCGGGGCGCCGTCTACTGCTGGGGGCGGAACGACACCGGCGCGCTGGGCGACGGGACGTTCCGGATACCGACCCGCCCGGCGCGGGTGGTAGAGCCCGACTCCGCGCGCGGCTGAGCCCGCACCTCTACCCCTCCCCTCGGCTCCGGGCCATTTTCCCCTCCATGCCCGACGCGGCCGACCTGACCCAGCAACTCGCCGACGAGGACCGCGCCAAGCAGCGCCGTTATGTGCTCGCGAACACACGCGCGCGCTGGCGGTTCGTCGCGCTGGGGGCGGTGTTGCTCGCGATCCTGCGCGTCGCGCGGGTCGCGCCCGTTTCGTGGCCCTTCATCCTGGGCTTCGCCGGCGTGTTCGCCGCCGTCAGCTACGCATTGCTCCGTCTGGCCCGGAGCGATGAGTACCGCGCCTGGCACGCCCACGCCGACATGGCGGTGGGTGCCGCGATGATCTCCGCGATCCTGTACGCGGTGGGACCGAGCGGACATCTGCTGTACGTCGTGTACCTGATCGCGCCGCTCCAAGCCGCGCTGTACCTCGGCCAGACGGAGGCGTGGCAGGCGCTGCTCGTCAACCTCACCGGCTTCGGGCTCGCCACCGCCGTCCGGGTCAGTCAGGGCACACCGGGCTGGGCGTGGAGCGCGTTCGCGCAGGAAACCCTGGTGCTCGGGTTCGTAGGCGCCGCCCTGGTGCCGACGCTGGCCCGGTTCGTCACCCGGCTCCAGGCCGCGCGCGGCACGCTGGCACAAGTGGAGCACGGCGATCTCACGGTGAAGGTGCAGGACGAGGAGCTGGATGAGCTGGGCTACCTCGGCGCGAGCGTCAACCGGACCACGGGCGCGATCGCCGGCGTGGTACGGCAGGTCCAGCACCAATCGCAGGACCTCGCGGCCATGGCCCAACAGCTCGCCGCGTCCGCCCAGCAGCTGCAGGCTGCCTCTCACGAGATCTCCGCCGCCGCGGAGCGGACCACCGAGGGCACATCGCGCCAGCGGCAGCTCATCGGCCACGGGCGCGACGACTCGGAGGCCGCGGCGGACGTCGCCGCGCAGCTGCACGCGCGGGCGCAGGAGGCCGAGCGCCAGATCGCCGGCGTGGCGCAACAGGCGCAGCGCCATGGCCAGGAGATCGCGCGGGCGAGCGAGCTGCTCGTGACCCTCGTCGACCACTTGGACCAGGTGTCCCGTGCCGCCGGCACGCTGGAGCTGGGCTCGCGGGAGATCGGCAAGCTCGTGGACGCGATCACCCGTATCGCCAGCCAGACCGACCTGCTCGCGCTGAACGCGGCCATCGAGGCGGCGCGCGCCGGCCAGCACGGGTTGGGATTCCGGGTGGTGGCCGATGAAGTGCGCAAGCTCGCCGAGCAGAGCGCCCGCTCGGCGGAGGAGGTGCGGGCCCGCGTGCGGCAGACGCAGGACCAGATCGGGCACGTGATCGCGGCGATGGACGAGGGACGCCGCACCGCCCAGGGCGTGGGCGCCGTGTCCGCGGCCGCCCGGCAGGCGCTGGACGCCATTTTCGGCGACCTGAACGCCACCGTGAAGTTCGCCAGCGCGTTCGCGGGCGAGACCGAAGGCCAGACGCAGCGCATCCGCGCGGTAGTGCGCCAGATGGAGGAAGTCGCGGGGATCGCCGAAACCGCGGCCCAGGGCGCCGAGCAGACCTCGGCCGCGACGGAACAGCAGATCGCCTCGCTGGGTGAGCTCACCACGACGTCGCAGCACCTTTCCGTGGCGGCGGCCCAGCTCTCGGAGACGATTCAGCGATTCAACGTGAACGGGAAGGCGTAGCCGGAACCCCAGGGCCGCCGCCGGAGTTCTCACCAGGACGCGTCATATCGAGACTCCGAGGAGCAACCATGTCCATTCGACCGATCAAGCGGATCGTGCAGTCTCAGCCGACCATGGAGGGCGCCGGCGTGCGGTTGCGCCGCGCGTTCGGGTTCGGCGACACCAAAGAGTTCGACCCATTCCTGTTGTTCGATGACTTTCGCAACGAGAACCCCGCGGATTACCTCGCGGGCTTCCCCTGGCACCCGCATCGCGGGATCGAAACCATCACGTACGTCCTCGCGGGGACGGTGAACCACGGCGACAGTCTCGGCAACAAGGGAGCGCTGGGGGCGGGTGACGTGCAATGGATGACCGCCGGCAGCGGCATCCTCCACCAGGAGATGCCAAAGGGCGACCCCCAGGGGCGCATGCACGGGTTCCAGCTGTGGGCCAATTTGCCGTCTTCCCTAAAGATGACCCGGCCCCGCTACCAGGACATCTCAGGCAGCGACATCCCCGAGGTGACCGACGACGACGGCACGCGCGTGCGGGTGATCTGCGGCAGTTTTTGGGGGAAGGCGGGCCCGGTCGAAGGAGTAGCGGCGGACCCGCGCTATCTCGACGTGTGGGTCCCGCCGGGCAAGCGCAAGTCGCTGCCGGTCGAGACCTCCGGGCACGCGTTTGCCTACGTGTTCGAGGGCGGCGGCACGTTCCGCGACGCCTCGCAGCCGGGTGCTGTCCGCACTGAGCAGGTGGGACCGGTCGTGGCCGGCGGAGGCGGCGGCACCGGAGAGGTGCAGAACCGCTCGCTGGTGCTGTTCGATAGCGGGGACGCGGT
>Ga0075423_10000197_pt1 | contig 43202 bp, 44 predicted proteins | sample SoiMethybrSBSTD2_FD_80114 | JGI IMG/M metagenome (GOLD analysis project Ga0075423, IMG submission 80114) | Bulk soil microbial communities from a Populus tree surrounding site in Tennessee, USA - Soil MetaG P. TD hybrid SBSTD2 | ecosystem: Environmental > Terrestrial > Soil > Tree plantation... | reverse complement strand
CGACAACGCAATCAGAGACGGGCATCGAGACGGCAACGTTCGCTAACGGATGGCTAACGAAAATGATCAAGGCCCGGTTGCACTTACAGCAATCGGGCCCTGACTAGGTGTTTCGTTGTAGCGGGGACAGGATTTGAACCTGTGACCTCTGGGTTATGAGCCCAGCGAGCTACCGAGCTGCTCCACCCCGCGTCGGCAGTGAACTACCTTACGTCAGCTCCGCAACCTAGCCAAATCATCACATTTGGCTCAGTCCAAGCCGGGAATCAGCTCCCGTGCCTCGAAATAGTCCATACCTGTCAGCTGCAGCAGATCGCTCACCATTGAGCGAATCTGAGCCAGGATCACGTTCGCTGAGATGGATTGAGTGAGCTGCTGATGTGCCGTGGCTTCGCCAATCTCTCGGAGTTGATCCCTCGCGACGGTTGGAAGCCGCCCCTCGGCCAGCTCACGAGCAAGAAATCGGCACGCCTCCGCAAGCTCTCGCATGAGATCTCCATACGCCGCCGGCACCTCCTCCCCCCGCCAGACCGCGACCACAGACCGCCGCGCCAGTACGCGGAGGTTGCGGCTCGCACCGTCAAGCGGTACGTGGAAATCAGCCAATGCAGTGGCAGTTGCCAGCCTGTGGCGCTCGAACAGGGAGTGGCGGACGAATTCCAGGCCGTCGGCAGCGACCGCATCGAATACAGCCAGGTCCTTCTCAGCCGCCGCGGCCCGATCCAACACTGCCGAAGCAGCGTGTTCATCGTTCGTCGTCAGTGCATCGGCCGCGGCGTCGAGTGTCTCAGCCATTCCAAAAACCACCTTGGCGGCAGCGTCAGTTGGCTTGCGGAGCGGCCCACTGGGCGCCAGAGTTGCCACCAACAATGCCACCAGACAGCCGATCACCGCGTCGGCCCAGCGGTTGAAGCCGTATCCAAAATTGGGTGCCAGCACGCTTACGGCGATGGCCTGAACACCCGCCTGGCTCATGATCAACGGACCTGCTCCGAGCAGAGTCGCCAGCGACAACGCGATTGCTACTAGGAGCATGATCTGCCAGGTGCCGGTTCCGAGGAGCAGCAACCAGAGGTCGCCGAGCGCAACGCCGACCGTAACGCCGATGGCCATTTCGACACCGCGACTGAGCCGCTGCCCGGAAGTCGCACCAAGCACCAAGATCGCGGCGACAGGGGCGAAATAGGGAATTCGGTGATGGATCAGTTGCCCGGCGAGGAACCAGGCGATTCCGGCAGTCACCGAGCACTCGATGATCAGTAAGTACCGTTGTCGCAACCGCTCGGCACGGTGTATCGCCGACGCACGACCGCGCCGCAGCGTGCGGTCGCTGAGGTCGAATGCGCGCAGTTTGACCCGCTGCCATGAGGAGGCCTCTGAATCCATGTCTCATGATTCACCTAGCAGGCGCGGGCGTACCAGTACGTCGGCCGTGTCCGTGCTGTCGCCGTCGCTCCGGCAGACTGATTGACGTGACTTCACCGATCCGCGTAACCGTATGGGGCGAGAACTTCCACGAGCAGTCCGAACAAGATCGCGCTGGCATGGCCGAGCGCTATCCAGACGGCATGCACGGCGCCATCGCGAACGGCCTCACTGAGTTGCTGGGGGAGTCCGTGACGGTCATGATTGCCACACAAGATCAGCCAGAACACGGTCTAGCCGAAGACGTCCTGAACACCACCGATGTGCTGACCTGGTGGGGCCACGCTACCCATGCCACCGTCGATGATGTTGTTGTTGATCGAGTACAGGAGCGGGTACTCGGCGGTATGGGTCTGCTGGCGTTGCATTCTGCGCATTTCTCCAAGATCTTTCGCCGACTCATGGGTACGACATGCTCGCTTGCCTGGCGTAACTCCAGCGACACTGAACTGGTCTGGAGTGTCAACCCGGCACATCCGATCACCGTCGGCGTTCCACAACCAATCTTGATCAACGATCATGAGATGTACGGCGAGTTCTTCGACATTCCCGCGCCGGATGAGTTGATCTTCATCTCCACATTCAGCGGAGGCGAGGTCTTTCGATCTGGCTGTTGCTGGCGACGCGGCAAGGGGAAGGTGTTCTACTTTTCGCCAGGTGATCAGCATTATCCGATCTACCACCATCCCGACATCAAGCGTGTACTCGCCAACGCCGTGTTGTGGGCTCAGCCGGAGAATGTCGTCGATCTTGACCCGCCGTCCGTCGTCAACAGCCCAACGCCTCACTTTGACAGCCGTGACCTCGCCGATGGTGTCCGTTCATGAGTGGTGAGCGGCCTCGGGCCGGTGTGATCGGTCTCGGTTGGGCTGGCCAGCAACACCTGGCCGCATACGCCAAAGCCGCCGATGTTGATCTTGTCGCGTTGGCCGGTATGGAGACGGATGCATTGCAGCGGCTGGGAGATCAATACGGCATCTCCAAGGAGCACCGCTACACAGACTGGCAGGATCTTATTGATCATGGTCAGCTTGATCTGCTGAGCAGCGCCGCCCCGACTGCATTGCATGCGCCTATAGCGGTCGCGGCTCTCAACGCTGGCATACACGTGCTGTCTGAGAAGCCGATTGCCGAGAATGCCGAAACCGCTCGACTCATGGTCGAGGCGGCCGAGCGCAATGACCGCGTACTGGATGTCTCCTTCAATCATCGCAACCGTGGTCACGTCAAGGTCCTCAAGAAGATCATCGACGCCGGACTGCTGGGCCGCATCTACTACGCCAAGGTCGGCTGGCTGCGGCGGGAGGGGATTCCGGGGCTAGGTAGCTGGTTCACGCGTCGGGCAACGGCTGGGGGTGGGCCGCTGATGGACCTTGGCGTGCACATGCTCGATATCGCGCTCTATCTGTTGGGTGAGCCGCGGGTTCGCGCGGCGACCGCTGCGACGTATGCGGAGTTCGGGCCGCGGGGGAGGGGCAGCTCGGCTTCTGAGCTCATGCGCAAGACAGGGATAGAGCCCGGTCCCTTCGATGTCGAGGATCTCTCAACGGCCTTCCTACGGCTGCAGGATGGCGGGACGCTGCTGCTGGAGTCCAGTTGGGCTCAATGGATACCGAAGGATCGGTGCTATGTGACGATGTACGGCGCTGAGGGAGGTGCCAGCATCGAGTGGGGCGCTCCCGACGATCCCGACCGGACCTTGAATATCTGGACCGAGAAAGAAGGGGTACCGGCAACACTCCATCCGGCCATTCCCCCTGACGGCAAGCACGCCGAATCTGTCCAGGACTTCATTACCAAGGTGCGATCGGGTGATTTCAGCAACCATCGCGGCAAGCAGGCGCTGGCTCGCGCGGTGGTCATCGATGCTTGTTATGCCTCGGCGGACAAAGGGAGTGAGATCACTCTGGAATCATAGGCGCCCTGTACGGCACATCAGTCACATTCGTCACACAAATTAATTCTGTTCACTTGCGTGTCGTGATTGACATGCATCAGGCTGGGGCCACTTCCCCGCGATTGGACTGGCCGTGCCTGTATCCCCGAGAGCTGAGATCTGGGTCTCCAGAACGCTCAGGCGCGTCATCGGAAGCGTTCTGGCTTTAGCGACAATCGGCACGTTCGCCGTTCTGACAGCACTGCCCGCCCAGGCGGATCCCGCCGTGTCGGCAAAGTCGGGTAGCTTCACGATTCGGGGTGCCGGCTGGGGCCACGGCTGGGGAATGTCGCAGTACGGCGCGTACGGGGCTGCTCGCAAAGGCCTGTCCTGGAAGCAAATCCTTGCTTTCTACTACCGTGGCACTCAACTCTCCACGCTGCCCAGCAGCACCAAGATCAAAGTCTGGATTACCTCCGACAACGACAACAGCTTGCGGGCCCTGCCAGCGAGCGGTCTTACCGTGCGCGACGCCGCCGGTCATCGCTACGCCGTGCCAACCGGCGCCAAGTACACCTCGTGGCGAATCAGCCGCTCGGGCGCCGGTTACCGGCTGAGCTACCGAACCAGCAGCGGCAGCTATGTCACGAAGTCGACTGGACTGACTACCGGTACCTGGTCGTTCGCAACCCGTTCCAAGATCGTCAAGGTCGTACTGCCAGGCGGTTCGGTGCGCACGTACCGCGGCACAGTGGCGTTGATCAAGAATAGATCCGGCGGCCGGACCATCAACAACGTGCTGCTCGAGGATTACGTGAAAGGGGTCGTGCCGGCTGAGATGCCCACCTCTTGGGCGGCCGACGCCGTACGTGCACAGGCAGTGGCCGCACGCTCCTACGCTGTCCGGCTGCGGGACTTCAGTAACTACTACTCCGGATTCGACATCTGCGACACCACCGCCTGTCAGGTTTATGGCGGCGCGGGTCGCGAAACCCGCGATGGCAACGCAGCGGTGAATGCGACGGCCGGCAAGATCGTCAGCTATCGCGGCAACGTCGCGCTAACTCAGTTCGCATCGTCGAACGGCGGTCACAGCGCCCAGGGTGACTATCCGTATCTTCAAGCCCACCCCGATCCGTACGACGGAGTGATCAAGTCTCAAGCGTGGACGCGGACGATCAGCGCCCGCAGCATCAGCCGGGCATGGCGTTCGGTGGGAACAGTGAAGCAGTTGCGGATCACCAGCCGTGACGGCGCCGGCGCTTGGGGCGGCCGCGTCAAGACGATCAAGATCATTGGGACTGCGCGCACCGCAACTGTCTCCGGCACGACCTTTCAGCACGTATTCGGCATGCGTTCCTCGCTCTACACGATCGCCGGCAGTAGCACCGCGGCAGGTTTGGAGCTGTCAGAGGCGGACTGACGGTCGTCCCGCCCGCAACGCTCCGAGCGTGCTGTTACGCCGCTTGCGTACCAGCGCTCGGAGCGTCCCTGCATTGCGGTAACCAACTGCGGCCGCAATCGCAGTCGCTGACATCGATGTGTCGCGCAGCAAGAACGTGGCCTCGTCGAGGCGGACCTGTTGTATGAAGTGCAGCGGCGACATGCCGACGACCGAGGCCGTGGTGCGCTGCAGCGTACGTTCGCTAATGCCGAGGTCACGTGCTGCCGCAGCGATTTGCAACGGTTCGGAGAGTCGTTGCCGGACCCACTGTTCGAACTCGGCCATCGTGGGATCTGTCCGGGCGAGCAGCGTGGGCATGGCGAATGCCGCCTGCGACGGATGGTCTCCAATAACCAGATACCGCGCGGTCAGGTCGGCCAGACTCGGGCTGTGTCGCTGCACGATCGACAGCGCTAGATCGATGTGGGCGAACGCGGCGCCAGCGGTTGTAATGCGATCATCCCTGGCGATGATCCGAGTCGCGTCCAGAAGCACGGCCGGATACTGGCTGCGGAACGCCGGCCCGAGCCACCAGCTGGTCGTTGCCAGCCGTCCATCCAGGACCCCGGACTCGGCCAAGAAGAATGTTCCTGTGCACGCGCCAGCCAACTCCGTGCCGTTCACATGACTATCTCGGATGAAATCCAGCGCGGCATGCCCGCGAACCGTGTCGACGATTTCCTTGGGGGTTTTCACACCCAAGGCAGGCGTCACCAGTAGGTCTGGAAACTGCGCCATCTTCCTGGCCAGGACTGGATTCACTGTCAGGCCGTTGCCGGTGCGCACGTGCTTTTTGAGTCCCACGATCGTCACGGTGAATGCGGTCGGTGGTGCGGACACCTCCCCTCGGAGGGCGTTCGCAGTGGCGAGTACGTCAACCACCGCCGAGAGCCCTGAATCGAAGCAGCCATCCACCGCGAGTACCGCGACGTCCACGTCGGAAACGATACTCAACGTGGCGGCTCCGCCACTACCAATCAGTCGTTTGGATACGTACGGTGGGGACATCTCTGGGAGGAGTTCCGATGAGTCCGATAGTGGGTGTGCTTGCGCTGCTCGAGGCCAAGCCGGGCAAGGGTGATGACCTGGGGAAGTTCCTGGAAGCTGGTCGCGATCTCGCCGCCGGGGAACCGGGCACAGTCACCTGGTACGCATTCAAGATCAGCGACACTCAGTACGGGATTTTCGACACCTTCGACGATGATGACGGCCGCCAGGCGCATCTCGGTGGTCAGATCCCGGCGGCGCTGGGCCAGGTTGCGGACGAGTTGCTTGCAGCCACACCCAACATCCGCACCGTCGATGTGTTGGCGGTGAAGTAGCGGCGCCGATGAGCACTCCCGCCATCTCTAACGAGCCCAACTGAAGGAGGGGCGAGACGATGCAAGTACCGGCTCCGTTCAAATATGAGCGCGCGTCGAGTGTCGACGAAGCCATTGCGCTGCTGGAACGTCATGGTGAGGAGGCCCGGCTAATCGCCGGCGGGCAAAGCCTGTTGCCGTTGATGAAGCTGCGGTTCGCCGAACCAGAAGCACTGGTGGATATCAACGACCTCACGGAATTGCAGCGCATCTGGGTAGCGGACGACCAGCTGCACATTGGGGCGCTGGTGCGCCATGCCGAGCTGCTCGACTCGGCGGTGATAGGTGAGCACTACCGGATCCTTCACGACGCCGAGCGGGTGATTGCCGATCCTGTGGTTCGAAACCGAGGGACAATCGGCGGCTCGCTATGCCACGCCGACCCCGCCGAAGATCTCTCAGCCGCGCTAGCCGCGATCCGCGGGGACATTGTGATCAAGAGCTCCGATGGCGAGCGTGTTCTACCGGTACGCGAGCTTCAGACGGGTCCATTCGAAACGTGTCTTAGTCCGGCTGAGATTGTCACCGAAGTCCGGCTGCCGATCCGGGCGAATACGGGCAGCGCATACACCAAGGTGGAGCGTCGGGCTGGTGACTATGCGGTCGCTGCGGCTGGTGCAGTCGTCACCCTGGACGGCGAAACGATCAGTGAGATAGGCCTTGGCCTCGCCGCAGTTGGGGCGCCGCGTCTGGTTGCCGCTCGAGCAGAGGACGCCGTACGGGGCCGCACGGCAGACGAGGAAACGATCGAGCTGGCTGCCCAGGTGGCGGCCGAGGAGTGTCAGCCGCCCACCGACCAGCGGGGACCCGCGGATTACAAGCGTGCACTCGCCGGCGAACTCGTCAAGCGTGCAATACGAACGGCTATTGCCCGTTGTCGCGGACAGGAGGCGTGAATCATGCAGGTCACCGTCAATGTCAATGGTGAGGAGTACACCCGCGAGATCGAGCCACGGATGCTGCTCGTGCACTTCCTGCGCGACGAGCTGGGTCTGACTGGCACGCACTGGGGCTGTGATACGTCCAACTGCGGCGTCTGCGTGGTCCAGGTGGATGCTGTCCCGGTGAAAAGTTGCACCATGCTCGCGGCCATGGCTAGCGGACACGAGGTTCTGACAGTCGAGGGTCTGGAACGAGACGGGGAACTCGACCCCATCCAGCAGGGGTTCATGAACGAGCACGGTTTGCAATGCGGCTTCTGCACCCCCGGAATGATGTTGACCGCTCGCTGGTTCCTCGACGGCAATCCGCACCCCTCCGACATCGAGATCCGCGAGGCGATCTCCGGGAACCTGTGTCGCTGCACGGGATACGAGAACATCGTGCGCGCAGTCCGCTGGGCCGCTGATCACCCGCGGGTAGCCGAGACTGAGGAGGTGGCTGCATCATGACCGTCACGGCCGAGCAGGCGCATGTTGGTTTCGGGCGGCGGATGCGCAAGGAGGACGCTCGCTTCCTGCGCGGCAAGGGCAACTACGTCGACGACATCGTGCTACCAGGAATGCTGCACGGGGCCGTGCTGCGCAGTCCGTACGCGCATGCCCGACTGGTCTCCATCGACACCTCGGCGGCCGAGGCGCACCCCAAAGTCCGGGCAGTGATCACCGGAGCGGTTCTCGAGACGCTGAACCTTGCGTGGATGCCCTCCCTGTCTCATGACGTCGTCGCGGTACTGGCAACCGACAAGGTGCGCTTCAACGGGCAGGAGGTCGCGTTCGTCATTGCCGAGGATCGCTACTCGGCGCGGGACGCGTTGGAACTCATCGACGTCGAATACGAGCCACTGCCGCCCGTCATCGACGCACGCCGGGCACTTGATCCCGATGCGGCGGTTATTCGCGATGACATCAAAGGCAAAACCGATAACCACATCTTCGACTGGGAGGTCGGCGACAAGGCAGCGACGGATGCCGCGTTCGCTGACGCAGAGGTCGTTGTCTCCGAAGACATCCTTTACCCGCGTGTGCATCCTGCGCCCCTGGAGACGTGCGGCGCTATCGCCGACATGGACAAGGTGACCGGGAAGCTGACGATCTACTGCAACACGCAGGCCCCGCACGCGCACCGCACGTTGTACGCCATCGTCGCCGGCCTTCCTGAGCACAAGATCAGGATCGTCAGCCCGGATATCGGCGGCGGATTCGGCAACAAGGTGGGCATCTATCCCGGTTACGTCCTTGCGGTGGTCGGGTCGATCGTCACGGGCCGTCCTGTCAAATGGGTCGAGGATCGTGCCGAGAACCTGATGTCGACCTCATTCGCGCGCGATTACCACATGCACACCGAAATCGCGGCGACGCGCGAAGGCAAGATCCTGGCAACCCGGGTGAATGTCCTGGCCGATCATGGCGCGTTCAACAACACCGCACAGCCGACCAAATACCCGGCCGGCTTCTTCCACATTTTCACCGGCAGCTACGACTATCCCGCCGCGCACTGCACCGTGAAAGGGGTTTACACCAACAAGGCACCCGGCGGCGTGGCGTACGCATGCTCCTTCCGGATCACCGAGGCCGCGTACGCAATCGAGCGCATAGTCGACTGCCTCGCGTTCGAACTGGACATCGATCCAGCCGAACTACGCATGAAGAACCTGCTGCATGCGGAGCAGTTCCCATATATGTCGCCAACGGGATGGGAGTACGACTCGGGCGACTACCCGCGCACCCTGCAGATGGCCATGGACATCGCCGGATACGACGAGCTTCGCCGCGAACAGGTCGAGAAGCGCGAGCGGGGCGAGCTGATGGGAATCGGCATCAGCTTCTTCACCGAAGGCGTCGGCGCCGGCCCGCGCAAACATATGGACATCCTTGGGCTCGGAATGGCCGACGGCGCCGAGTTGCGAGTCCATCCGACGGGCAAGGCCGTGGTACGGATATCCGTCCAGTCGCAGGGCCAAGGCCATGAGACGACATTTGCGCAAATCGTCTCCGAGATCACCGGCATCCCTTCCGACGACATCGAGGTGGTCCACGGGGACACCGACAACACGCCATTCGGATTAGGCACCTACGGCAGTCGCTCGACGCCGGTGTCCGGTGCCGCGGTTGCTGTCGCGGCAAAGCGTGTCCTAGACAAAGCCAAGATCATCGCCGCGGCGATGATGGAGGTCTCGCCGGATGACATCGAGGTCGGAAGGGGCACCTTCTCTGTCAAGGGTGACCCGACCGTCTCCAAGACCATCCAGGAGGTGGCGCTCGCGGCACATGGCCCGATGGAGCTGCCCGAGGGCGTCGAGGGACATCTAGACGCCGCCTGCGTGTACGACCCGCCAAACCTCACGTATCCCTACGGGGCTTACATCGCCGTTGTCGACGTGGATCCGAATACCGGAGCTGTGAAGGTGCGACGCTTTATCGCCGTCGACGACTGCGGAACTCGCATCAACCCGATGATCGTGGAGGGCCAGATTCACGGCGGCCTCGCCGATGGGGTCGGCATGGCGCTCATGGAAGTGATCGCGTTCGACGAAGAGGGCAACTGCCTCGGTGGGTCGTTCATGGATTACCAGCTGCCTACGGCGATGGAGTGCCCGAGCTGGGAGCTGGGGGAGACCGTGACGCCGTCGCCGCACCACCCCATCGGCGCGAAGGGTGTCGGAGAATCCGCGACGGTCGGGTCCCCGGCTGCGGTGGTCAACGCGGTGTTGGATGCATTGAAGTCGTATGGCGTACGTCATGCGGACATGCCACTGACACCTGCTCAGGTGTGGCGCACGATCCAAGGCCGGCCGTTCCGTACCGACCTTGCGATCACGGATTGAGGCGCTGAGGATGGGGCGTCTCGAGCTCGCAGGACGGGCTGAGGCGCTCGCCGCTGCTGGTACACCATTCGTGTGGGCGACGGTCGTTCGCGCCGAACGCCCAACCAGCGCCAAGCCGGGCGATTCGGCACTTGTGCTCGCAGACGGTCAGGTTGACGGGTTTGTCGGCGGCGATTGCGCGGAGTCGACCGTGCGGGTTCAGGCGTTGGAGGTGCTCGGGACCGGTACGCCGCGGCTGGTGCGCATCACCCCGGCGCTTGATGATCTTGGGACTGATGATCTTGGTGTTGCGGGCGAGGATGACGTCGTGACCGTACACAACCCTTGCCTGTCTGGTGGCAGCCTCGAGATCTTTCTCGACCCGTCGGTTCCGCTGCCGGTGATCGGTGTATTCGGTCACGCCCCGATTGCTACAGCTCTGTTGCGCGCGCATCGGCTCTTTGGACAGCAGGTCCTTCGACTGGAGAAGCCTGAAGATCCTCTTCCGCCGGGCACTCGTGCGGTTGTCGTTGCATCGCACGGCAACGACGAAGAGCCCATCCTTGAGGCGGCATTACGAGCGGAGGTGCCTTATGTCGCATTGGTGGCCAGCCGGCGACGCGGTCCGGCAGTCCTTGCCTCGCTGGAGGTGGACGATCGGTTGCGATCGCAGGTACGCACCCCGGCTGGACTCGATATCGGGGCGCGCACACCCCCTGAAGTCGCTCTATCGATTCTCGCCGAGATCGTTGCGGTGCTTCGTGAACCTGGCTCTTCTCGCCAGGATGTCGGAGGACCTGCGCACGAGATGACCGAGCTGGTGCGCGATCCCGTCTGCGGCATGATGGTTGCCCCGGTCGATGCGTCGCCTCACGTCGAGACGCCCAGCGGGGTGGTGTATTTCTGCGGCACCGGCTGCCGCAACGCGTATCTCGACAACCCACTGGCGTACGCGCAGTGATCGACGAAACCAGGAGTGTCACGGAGCTCCTTCCTGACCTGGAGTCCCTGCGAAACGCGCTCGATGGTGTCGACTACCTCGCTGACGATGGCACGGTAATGGCGTTGTTCTGTGCATCCAGACTGGGTCAACCAGTTTTGATCGAGGGCGAGCCAGGAGTTGGCAAGACTGAAGCCGCCAAGGCGCTCGCCGCCGCGCTGCAGACTCCGCTCGTACGGCTGCAGTGTTATGAAGGCATCGATGTCGCCGAGGCGCTCTATGAGTGGAACTATCCGAAACAGCTGCTTGCCATCCGCTTAGCAGAGGCGCGCGGCATCGAGCTGGCCGAGGATGCGCTGTTCAGCGATGAGTTCTTGATCGCGCGTCCGCTGCTCCTCGCACTCCGGCATCCCGGCCCTCGACCGGCTGTGCTCCTCATCGACGAAGTCGATCGCGCTGATGACGACTTCGAGGCATTCCTGCTGGAGTTGCTCGGCGAGGGAGCCGTCACAATCCCTGAGCTCGGGACTGTACGTGCCACGTACCGACCGATTGTGGTGCTGACGTCGAACCGGACTCGGGAGCTGCACGACGCGCTCAAACGCCGCTGTCTTTTCCACTGGATCGAGTACCCATCGGCAGCGCGGGCGGCTGAAATCGTGCGGAGGCGGGTGCCGGGCAGCTCGCGAGCGCTTGCCGAGCAGGCGGCCCGAGTCGTGGAGAGACTGCGCGGACTGGATCTACAGAAACGGCCGGGCATTGCCGAGACGATCGACTGGGTGGCTGCGCTGGAATTGCTCGGCGTGAGCACCGTCGATCCGGCCACTGTGGATCAAACGCTCGGCTCTGTCTTGAAGTATGTCGAAGATCAACAGCTGGCTCGAGCTTCCGGGTTATCGATCGAACATGCGCCCTGAGTCTGTCGTAGGGCGCGCTTCGACAAGCGCCGTCCTGAGCTCTCGATCGAACATGCGCCCTGAGTCTGTCGAAGGGCGCGATTCGACGAGCTCAGCAAACATCCCCGCTGACAGCGCGACGCTGCTCGCGCGCTTCAGCGATCGGCTCCGCGACGAGGGTGTTGCCGTTTCGCCGGACCAGGCGATGCGGCTCGCGACACTTATCGCACTCGACGTGCCGCAGACGCTGGATGAACTGTATTGGTGCGCTCGGGTGAGCCTGCTGCGCTCAACGGCCGACATTCAGGCCTTCGATGCCGTCTTCGCGCTGGTGTTCCGCGGAATGGTCGATGTTGCCGAATCACGAGGAGATCCCACGGACCTCCGGCTGCCGCCGCGGCGCAGTGGCCCGTTCGTCAATGACGAGGTGAAAGCGAAGGTGGGGTCAAGCCGACGATTCGAGGAAGCGGAAAGCGCCGTCGGCGACGAACCCGGTCGACATATGCCGACCCTTGCGAGCTGGGAGGAGCGCCTGACGAGGGTCGACTTCGCTCAGCTGACGGCCGATGAGCTCAGCGCGCTCGCCCCGCTGCTGCGCATGCTCATCACCAATCCACCACAGCGGCTGTCCCGGCGCCGCCGCCGGCATCGCCGCGGTGACCGGCTCGATCTGCGCGCGTCGCTGCGTCACAGCACGCGCTCAGGCGGTGACCCAGCGGTGGCAATCCGGCGTACCCGCGCCTGGACACCGCGCCGCATGGTCGCCCTCCTCGACATCTCCGGTTCGATGGAGCCGTACGCACGCGCCTATCTGCACTTGCTGTGGGGTGCGGCAACCCGAGCACATGCCGAGGTGTTCGTGTTCGGGACGCGGCTCACTCGACTGACACGCGCACTGCGCAACGCCAACCCCGACCTCGCGCTCGAACGCGCCGCGGCCCTGATGCCTGACTGGTCCGGTGGTACCCGCATCGGTTGCGCATTGCGGGACTTCATGGACATTTTTGGCCGCCGGGGCATGGCTCGCGGTGCCGTGGTACTGATCGTCTCCGACGGCTGGGAGCGCGACGATCCAACCCTCCTCGCCCACCAGATGGCAGCGCTCGGTCGGCATGCACATCGGGTCCTGTGGGCCAACCCGAGGCTGGCCGCGCCGGGTTTCGCGCCGCTCGCCGGCGGCATGGCAGCGGCCCTTCCGTACGTTGACTCGTTCCTCAGCGGCCACTCGGCAGACGCGCTCATCGAGGTCGTCCACGCGCTCGCCTTCTAACCGCCGACTTGTCAGAACGTGGTTGACCTAGAGCTCAACGACGTTCTGAGAAGTCGGGAGAATGAGTGGGTGATCGAAGGGTTTGAGATCGGCCACCACACCGCAGACGGCGACGGCTGGCTTACTGGTACGACCGTGGTACTGGCCCGGGAGGGCGCGATCGGCGGTGTCGATGTACGCGGTGGCGGTCCGGGAACTCGAGAGACCGACCTGTTGAATCCTGCGACGACCATCGAGCACGTCCACGCGATCGTGCTCACAGGCGGTAGCGCGTACGGCTTGGCCGCGGCAAACGGTGTGATGACGGCTCTCGAGGCCGCCGGCATCGGGTTCCCAGTCGGTCCTGAGCCTCATCAAGTGGTCCCAATAGTCCCGGCCGCAGTGCTGTTCGATCTTGGTCGAGGCGGCGTCTTCGGCAATCGGCCTACTGATGAGTTCGGAGCGCTGGCCGTGGCAGCCGCCACGAGTGGCCAACCTGCGGTTGGCTGCGTGGGAGCTGGCACCGGTGCCCTCTGTGGCGGAATCAAAGCAGGTTTCGGCTACGCCGAAAAGCAGCTCGCCTCGGGGATCTCCGTCGCAGCAGCCGTGGTGGTCAACGCAGCAGGATCGGCAGTCGACCCCGCCACCGGCCGGCTGTGGGCCGATCAGGAACAGCTCCTCGCAGTGCCAACCGAGCTTGACCGACAGGCGCTGGCAAGTGCCTACGCTGAGGCCCAAGCTTCCTTTGCCACCACTATTGGCGTGATCTTGACCGATGCAATCGTCTCAAAGGCCCAAGCGAGCAAGCTCGCCGCGGTAGCGCACGACGGAATGGCTCGTGCCATCCGGCCGATTCACTCCATGCTGGACGGCGACACGGTGTTCTGCCTCGCGTCGTCTCGCAAACCGGTCGTGCTGGATCCGATGCGCTGGCTTTTTGCCTTCAACACGCTGTTAGCCGGGGCTGCCGATGTCTTCGCCAACGCATGCCTCAACGCAATGCTGACTGCGACTGGCCGGGGCCAATGGAGGAGCTACACCGAACTGGCTCCCTCGGCGAGCGGCTGAGATACCGGTTTGGCCTTGACGGCACGTGCTCTCCGCTCGCGCGGCGCCCCTGGAAGCTGGTGTCGTCGTCGCGCTTCGTCGAACGCTGGTCTTGGATTTCTTGCGTCGCTTGCGGAGGTGTTCGACTCATCGCTCCTCCGATCACCAGCGGGCGCCTACCGAAGCTCGCAGAGAAGATTTCTACACTGGTGGCTGCATTCGGCCCATCTCCAATGAGGAACCATGAAGGCGTTACTGCTGGAAAACATCCACCCTGAGGGCGTCCGGCTGCTCACCGAGCGCGCGATCGAGGTGGAAACCGTTAAAGGAGCGCTCGACGAGGCCGAACTGATCGATGCCTTGGGGGGAGTGCATCTGCTGGGCATTCGCTCAAAGACCAATGTGACCGAGAACGTCGTGAACGCCGCTTCGGACCTACAGGCGATCGGTGCCTTTTGCATTGGGACCAACCAGATCGACCTTGCTGCTGCCGCCAGCCGCGGCATCCCGGTCTTCAACGCACCTTTCTCCAACACGCGCAGTGTCGTAGAGCTCGTTATCGCAGAGATCATCGCGCTGGCACGACATCTGACCGACAAGAACTCCCAGATGCACGCCGGTATCTGGGACAAATCGGCCAAAGGTGCGCATGAGGTACGAGGCCGAACGCTCGGCATTGTCGGCTACGGCAATATCGGCAGCCAGCTGTCGGTCGTCGCTGAATCGATCGGCATGCGGGTCTACTTCTACGACATTGCCGACAAGCTTGCGCTCGGCAATGCTCGGCGCTGCGAAACCCTCGATGAGCTGCTGGAGGTCGCCGAGACTGTCACCCTGCACGTTGACGGGCGGCCCGGCAATGCGGGCCTCTTCGGCGCCGAGCAATTCGCCAAGATGCGTCGACGCAGCCTGTTCCTCAATCTTTGCCGCGGCTTCGTCGTTGATCATGAGGCGCTGCGTGAACAGCTGCTCAGCGGGCACATCGCCGGCGCGGCACTGGACGTCTTCGCCGATGAACCCAACAACGCCGGAGATCGGTTTATCAGCAGCCTGCAGGGCGTTCCGAATGTGATCTTGACGCCGCACGTCGGGGGCTCGACCGAGGAGGCGCAAACCGATATCGGCCGGTTCGTGGCGGGAAAGCTGCGCGATTACGTCGACAGCGGCCACACCACCATGTCAGTCAACGTGCCCCAGGTGCAGGCCGGCGGTCGAGCGGCCGGTCGAGTCCGGCTGCTGCATGTTCATCAGAACGTCCCTGGTGTGCTGGCCACGGCAAACGGGTTGCTCGCGAACTCTCACGTCAACATTGAGGGCCAGGTGCTGTCGACCCGCGGAGAGCTGGGCTACGTGATCACCGACGTGGCCGGTGCCTTGACCGCTGAATTGATCGACAAGCTGGAGAGCATGCCGGAGACCGTACGCCTTAGGGTCTTGGACTAGCTGATGCGCGCTGAGCCTGTCGAAAGCGCCGCCAATCGGTGCCCTTCGACAGGCTCAGGGCACATCACAGACTGGCTCAGGGCACCTGCAATAGCTACTGGGCAGTGGCAGCTCGGCGGATGAGTCGGGGCAGCCATGAGGGACAGCGCGGATCAGCTTCAAGATCATTGAGAGTCCACCAGCCGACCTCGACCAGCTCGTCTGGCGCATTCACATAGGGCTCGATGTCCGGCGGAGCCTGGGTTGTGAAGGTCACCGTGATCTGCCGCTCGCCTCCATCAGTGATCAAGAACTCCGACTCCACATACCGCAGCGACATCTCGGAAAGATCAACTCCGACCTCCTCAGCAACTTCGCGTCGAGCAGTCTCCTCGAGTGCGTCTGCCAGCGGCTGAGTGAGGTCAACATGACCACCGATCATTCCGATCATGTTTGGTGCGTACGACACCTTCGGCGCTCGGACGACGAGCAGCCAGGTGTCGTCACGCTGGATCAGTACGCAGACCGTGACTGCGTACACCTCGCTGTCTGTCAAACGATCAAGACTTGCGTCGAATGATCTTGATCACGATGAACACCAGCAGGCCGAAGATGGCAAGTGCTGGGCCGTACCGCTTCAAAAGCACTGGTCCAATGGTGCGGAGTACATCGACGGTGCTCTCTTCGGCGCCTCCGGGCGGCGGCTGGGTGGGCACTGCGGAAATGCGCGGCGGCGCCGGTGCAGATCCGGTTGCTGGCGCGGCATTGTCACTACCCCGAGCGGTCGCTGTCACTTCATCAGCGGCAGGCACTTTATCGAGCTCGATGGTCTGCTCGGTGTCCGCCTGGTCGAAACTGGCGCCGGCAGCCGCAGCATCCGATATCAGCGCCGCCTCTGGAGCCGGACCGGGCGCCTCGGCAAAACGCCCGGACACGCAGCTGACGAATTGCTCCAGCAGCTTGTCGCTGACGTCGGAGATCACACCACGACCGAATTGAGCTGGCTTCCCGGTGATGGCCAGATCGGTCAGTACCTCGACCTCGGTTTGATCTCCGTCTTCGGCAAACGAGGCAGTGACCTTGGCGGTTGCCGTTCCGTTTCCTCTTTTGTCCTTACCGCGGGCCTCTATGACGACCCGCCGATCCGCGTCGTTGCGCTCCACGAATCGCCCAGATCCGTTGTAAACAAGTGCAATGGGGCCCAACTTGATCTTCACCGAACCGGTGAATTCGTCGCCCTCAATGCTGTTGATGGTGGCACCCGGGAAGCATGGGGCCAGTCGCTCCAAGTTGTTGAAGGCGTGCCAGGCGTCATCGATTTGGGCTGGCACGCTAAAGCGATGCGTCAGGTCCATAGCTCATCCTGCCTTACGCGCTGCCAGCCGCGAGTACTGCGCGCCGGCCCAAGATCGTCACTAGATGCCTGCGGTACTCGGGATCGCCGTTTATGTCCGTCGGCGGTGCGGTGTCGTCGGCAATGCTACTGAGCGCACTCGCGACGGCATTAGGTTCCATCGCGACGCCAACCAGCGCTTGCTCGGCTGCGCGCGCACGAATTGGCGTTGGCCCCATGTTGGTCATCGCGATCCTGGCTTCGGCGATGCTGCCGCCGTCTGTCCGAACCGTCGCGGCTACCCCCGCAATCGCCCACTGATGGGCTATCCGGACAAACTTCTCGTACGCGGATCCCCAACTGGTGTACTTCGGCACTCGTACCTCGACCAAGATTTCATCGTCTCCAACAGCGGTGGTGAAAAGATCTTGGAAGAAGTCCGACGCGGCAACCGTCCGTTGTCCACCCGGGCCAGCGATCAGGAACTCCGCGTCGAGCGCCAACGTCGGTGCGGGAATGTCGCTCGCCGGATCGGCGTGCGCGCATGCTCCACCGAATGTGCCACGATGCCGTACCTGCGGGTCGGCCACCGTTGCGACGCACTTGGCGATCAAGGACGCATGCTCGGCGATGAGCGGGTCGCGTACCACCTCGTAGTGCGGCGTCATAGCCCCGATCACGATCGCATCTCCAGCCTCGCGGATACCCCTCAGTGAATCGATCTTGGCTAAGTCGATCACCAGCTCGGGCGCTGCCAGCCGGAGCTTGAGTACCGGCAGCAAGCTCTGTCCGCCGGCGATGATCTTGGCGTCGTCACCGCCCTCCGCGAGCAGTTGCAGTGCCTCGTCCAGACTGGTGGGTGCCTTGTAGTCGAAAGCCGCCGGTATCACGACACACCTCGCCGACACAGCTCGCCGCTGGGACTGGTGGTCGCTTCGCTCCCGCCAATTATTAGATGGGGCTGGTGCTCGCTTTCACAGCTCGCCGCTGGGGCCGGTGCTCGCTTCGCTCGCGCAATTTCACCGCGCTCGGGCAAGTTGATCACGCCTGTCCTCCTTCTTCGTCGAAGTGGGGTTGGGTCTCCTCCGGTGTGGCCGTTTCCTCGGTCAGCGGTTGTGCACCCTGAATCGCCTTCCAGACCCGCATCGGCGTACAGGGCATTTCGATGTCTTTGACGCCGAACGGTCGCAACGCGTCGAGGATGCCGTTGACGATGGCCGGGGTAGAGGCGATCGTGCCGGCCTCGCCCACTCCCTTGGCGCCAAGCTCGTTGTACAGCGCTGGCGACTCGGTCCGGTCGGTGATGAAGTCGATCATGTCGGCCGCTGTCGGCAGCAAGTAGTCCACAAAAGATCCGGTCACCAGAGTGCCGTTGTCGTCGTAAACGGCTTCCTCGAACAGAGCCTGCGCAATCCCTTGGGTCAAGCCACCGTGCACCTGTCCATCGACGATCATCGGATTGACCACCTTCCCGATGTCGTCGACGGCAACGTATTTGCGGATGGACACAGCTCCGGTCTCGGTGTCAACCTCAATGGCCGCGAGGTGGGTGCCGTGCGGATAGGAGTAGACGTCGGGGTCGAAGGACGCCGTGGAATCCAGGTTCGGCTCGATTCCCTCGGGCCAGGCGTGCGCTTGCAGGGCGGCGAAGGCAATCTCTGCCAACGACTTGCCCGTGTCAGTGCCCTTGACCCAGAAGTGGCCGGCTCGGAACTCAAGATCATCCTCGCTCGCCTCCAAGAAGTGGGCTGCGATGGGCTTGGCCTTTTCGATCACTTTGTCTGCGGCCTTGAGCACCGCGGTCGCGCCGACGACAAGTGATCGGGAGCCGTAGGTGTCCAGGCCGCGCTGCGCGATCTGGGTGTCGCCGTGGAGCACTTCCACATCCTCAAAGGCAACGCCTAACTTATCGGCCACAATTTGGCTCCAGGCCGTCTCGTGTCCTTGTCCGTGGGGGCTCGTTCCGACAACCACCTCAACCGTGCCAAGGGGGAGCATCCGCACCTCAGCGTGTTCCCAGCCGCCGGCGATGTAGTTCAGGCTCCCGAGTATCCGCGACGGCGCTAGCCCGCATTGCTCGGTGTATGTCGAGATGCCGATGCCGAGCTGTACGGGATCTTTGCGGGTGCGGCGTTCGGCCTGTTCAGCCCGCAGCCCGTCGTAGTCGAACAGCTCCTTGGCCTTTGCGGTGGCTGCCTCGTAGTTGCCGGAGTCGTACTCGAATCCGGCGACGGTGGTGAAGGGGAATTCCTCGGCGGTGATCCAGTTCTTGGCCCGCAGTTCCAGGGGATCCATGTCCAGCTCGAGTGCAAGGTCATCCATGAGCCGCTCGATGGCAAACGTCGCCTCCGGCCGGCCCGCCCCGCGGTAGGCATCAGTGCGGACCATGTTGGTCAAGATGTTCTTGACCTCGAAGCGGTACGCGGCGAACTTGTAGATCGCGTTGTACATGTACGCGCCGAGGATGGGAATGGCCGGGCCCACCAGACCCATGTATGCGCCCATATTGGCGAGTAGGTCGACGTGCAGTGCGGTGACCTTGCCCTCCTTGGTCGCAGCCAGCGTCAACCGTTGCAGCTGATCCCGGCCATGGTGGGCACCCTGCAGAGACTCACTGCGGGTTTCGGTGTACTTGACTGGCTTGCCCAGCTTCTTGGCCACCGCAAAGGTGATGAACTCTTCAGGCGTGACCTCCAATTTGCCGCCGAAGCCCCCGCCGACGTCGGGTGCAATCACCCTGATCTTGTGCTCGGGAGTGTTTGTGGCAATTGCGGTGAAGACGCGCACAAAGTGTGGCACCTGCGTGGATGACCAGAGGACGATTTGGTCACCGGTCGGGTCGGCCAAGAAGGAGCGCGGTTCCATGAACGCCGGAATCAGCCGCTGCTGCCGGAAGGTCCGTTCCAGCACGATGCCGTCGCGCCGGGCCTTCTCGATCTCTTCCTTGACGTCACCGCCGGTGCCGGCTTCGGCCGAGTCGAAGACCCAATGTGTCGAAACATTCGTTCCCCAGTCGGGATGCACATACGGGGCCCCAGCCGCGGCAGCCGCAAGGTCGAGGACAACCTGCTCATCTTCGTACTCGACGTCGACCAGCTCGGTCGCGTCGCGGGCAGCTTGGGCGCTCCGAGCCACGACCACTGCCACAATCTCACCTGCGAAGTTGACCTCCTCTCTAGCGACCGGGTAGTACTCCGGGACCTTGTCCTCGGGCGAGAGCGGCCAGCCACACGGCATTGGGCCGACATCGTCGGCAAGATCAGCTCCGGTGAAGACTGCGATGACACCTGCTGCCGCCTTGGCCTCCGCCACGTCGATAGATGTGATCTTCGCGTGCGCGATGGGGCTGCGCACCATGCCGAGGAACAGCATGCCGTGGACGGAGAGATTGTCGGTGAATCGAGTCCGACCGGTAATGAGCCGCTGATCCTCTTTGCGGAGTCGCGCTCGCCCAACCTCTGAGGTTGTCTCGGGAGATTCCTCTGTGATCGTCATTGCACACTCCCCGCTGCCTGGCGTACGGCCTTGATGATGTTCTGATAGCCGGTGCACCGGCACAGGTTGCCCTCGAGTCCTTCCCGAATCTCGCTATCCGACGGATTGGGGTTTTCACTCAGTAGCGACGTCGCTTGCATGATCATCCCTGGCGTACAGAACCCGCACTGCAGGGCATGATTCTCATGGAATGCTCGCTGTACCGGATGCAGCTCACCATCGTTGGCAAGCCCCTCGATGGTCGTTACCTCGCAACCGTCGGCCTGGACCGCTAGTACGGTGCATGACTTCACACTCAGGCCGTTCAACAGGACGGTGCAGCTACCGCAATTGGTCGTGTCACAACCGACCACTGTGCCGGTCTTGCCGAGCCCGCTGCGCAGATACTGCACCAGTAGGGTTCGCGGCTCGACGTCATCTGTGTAGCTAATTCCGTCGACAACAACTGAAATCTGCATACGCCACTCCTTTGGGGTGGAATGTCGCCCGCGGCGCGTGAATGCGCGACAGACTGGCGACAGGTGCTGGCCTAGGCAAAATGTAACTCTCGCAATTGATCATGCGGAAGCTGGTGTCGTGCCCGACGCCTTAGGACGCTAGGTGGTGGATGCGGCCGGTGAGCTCGGCTAGCCGGCTTCCTTGACCGCCCCAACGCTGGCTGATGATCTCCGCCGCGATGGAGACGGCCGTCTCTTCGGGCGTACGCGCACCAAGATCAAGACCGATCGGGCTGGACAACCGTCCAAGTTCAAGATCAGTCAGCCCGGCCTCACGCAACCGCTGCAGCCGTTCCTCATGGGTCCTCCGTGACCCCATGGCACCGACATAGCCAACCTGCGGAAGACGAAGGGCCATCTCTAGGACCGGAACATCGAACTTCGGATCGTGCGTCAGTACACAGATGACTGTGCGGCCATCGATCCCACCAGCGTCGAGCTCGGCGGCCAAATAGCGGTGTGGCCAGTCGACGATCACTTCGTCGGCGTCGGGAAACCTGGTATGGGTCGCGAATACCGGTCGTGCGTCGCAGACCGTCACCCGATATCCAAGAAAGGCGCCAAGCCGTGCCACAGCAGCCGCAAAGTCGATTGCCCCGAAGACCAGCATTCGTGGGCGAGGCGCGTAGCTGGCCGCGAAAACGCGCATTCCCTCGCCGCGCCGCTGCCCCTCCGGGCCGTACGTGAGCAGCTCGGTCTTGCCGGCTGCCAGCAGCCCGCGCACATCATCGGCAACGGCGGCGTCAGCCCGCGCGCTGCCTAACGAACCGAAGATGGGGGAGTCCTCCGCCGGCCGGATGATCATCCTCATGCCCAGCCGCTTGGCATCTGGATGGTCTACCAGCGTTGCGACGGCTACCGGACGGCCGGCGTCAATGTCGGCCGCAATGTCGGCGAGCTCAGGGAACGTCTCTCGGGATACTTTCTCGACGAAGACGTCGAGAATCCCGCCGCAGGTCAGGCCGACCGCGAACGCATCGTTGTCACTGACGCCATACCGCTGCAGCATCGGATGGCCGTCAGCAGCCACGTCTTTCGCGAGTGCATAGACCGCGGATTCCACACAGCCTCCGGAGACTGAGCCCACCGCCGAGTCATCCGGCCCAACCAGCATGGCGGCACCAGGCTGCCGAGGTGCCGAACGCCAGGTGCCGACGACGGTGCCCATGCCGACCGTCTCGCCCGCCCGCCACCATGCCAGGAGGTCGTTGAGCACATCACGCATCGGTGCACCCCTCAAGCATCGGCGAGCACCTCCAAAAGTTCAGCGAATGTCGCCAGCGAGTGCCCCGCGACCATTCGATCAAGGTGGGGCAGACTGGCCTGGATACCGGTCTGGATCGGAGCGTACCCCGCTTTTCCATGATGCGGGTTCATCCAGATCACCGCGTACGCGAGCAGCCGCAGCTGCCGCATCTCCTCACTGAGCAGCTGCGCGTCGCCCCGCTCCCAGCCGTCACTCGCAATGACCATGATCGCGCTTCGCGCGACGCCGCGGCGTCCCCAGCGGTTTACGAACGCGCCGATCACCTCGCCCAGCCGGGTGCCGCCTGACCAGTCGGGCACCAGCCGTCCCGCTGCCGCGAGTGCCTCGTCGCCCTGTCGCAGGCGGAGTGCCGCACTGATCCTGGTGAGCCGGGTGCCAATGGTAAAGACCTCGACATGATGAGGCATTGCCCGGACAATCCGATGCGCCAGGCGCAACAGAGAGTCCGCGTACGGCTGCATAGAGCCTGAGACATCGATCAGCAGCACAACCCGCCGGGGGCGAAGGCCAGGCCGTCGGTGGCGGAGCCTAGTCAGCTCGCCGGCTGAGCGCAGCTGCGCGCGCAGCGTACGCCGCAGATCGACCGAACCGCGATGATGGGGCCGTTGTCGCAGTGCCCTCCGCAACGGTGGTACCACGTCGAGGCTGTCGAAGAGGGTCGCCAACCGGGTTCGCTCCTGGTCGCTGAGGGTTGCCACATCGCGATGGCGCAAGACCTCCGTTGTGGTTGCGCGCGCGGCGAGGATCTCATCCCCGTCTTGATTACCGGAGCTCGAGTCGTCATCGAAGACTGCCTGCGGCTGTCTTGTTGGTGAAATTCTGTTTTCGGCCCGAGGCACGTCCGGTGAAATCGTGAACCAGGCTGTGAACGCCCTGTCGTAGAGCTCGGTGTCGTCCAATGATGAGCACAACGTTGCGCGGCCAGACCAGTAGGTCGAGGCTCGATCACCGAAGCCGGTCAAGGCAACTGCCTGAACAAATGAACTCGTCCGGTCTGGAGTGACGGCCACTCCCGCCTCGCGGAGCGCAGTGGCGAAACCGACCAGGAGCTCCTCTGGCGCCGGAACCTTTGAGCTGGTCATCTTTGGCTACCGAGCAAGAATTGCTTCCAATGCGCGCCGCACCCGCTCGGCGTCCTCCCGGTACTTGAGCACCGCGCCGAGCGTCTCAGCCGCCGCGGCAACGTCCAGGTGATCATGCCCGAGCCGTTGCAGGGCACGCGCCCAGTCCAAACTTTCGGCGACTCCTGGTGGTTTCAGGATGTCCTCGTTGGTTCGGATGCGCTGCACCGCGGAGGCCACCTGTGCCGCGAGTTCGGTACTTACATCGGGCAACCGAGTCCGGATGATCTCGATCTCACGGGTGAGCTGCGGATGGTCGATCCAGTGGTAAAGGCAACGCCGCTTGAGGGCATCATGCAGTTCGCGGGTTCGGTTGGAAGTGATCACGACCGTCGGAGGAGTTGCCGCTCGCACTTCTCCGTACTCGGGGATCGTGACGGCAAACGTCGAGAGCACCTCGAGCAGGAATGCCTCGAACTCGTCATCGGCACGGTCGATCTCATCGATCAGCAATACGGCGTTGGACGACCTCAAGGCCCTCAGGATCGGACGTTCCAGCAAGAACCGCTCGTGGAACAGCGATTCCTCTAACGCTCTGGCATCAAGATCATCTCCAGCTGCTGCCTCGACGGCCCTGATGTGCAGAATCTGGCGGGCAAAATCCCAGTCATACAGCGCCTGGCTTGCCTCAATGCCCTCGTAGCACTGGAGACGGATCAGTTCGGCTCCGGTGACGCTCGCCCACGCTTCGGCAAGAGAGGTCTTGCCGGTGCCAGGTTCGCCCTCGAGCAAGAGCGGCCGGCTCATCGCCGTCGCGAGGAAGAGGACGGTCGACAACCCCTCGCTCGGAAGGTATCCAGTGCTCCGGAGTGCATCGCCGATCGCTGGCGGACTGAGGGTGGCGGAAGTCAACACAGTTTGCTTCGCTCCCGCCTCTCGTCACGTTCATTGGTCGTCGTCCTGGCCGCTTGCCAGATCACCACATTCCACACTATGAGCGCCGTGCCGGGCGAGATAGTCCTTGGCTCCGCGGTCACCGGCTAGCCCGCTCATGATCGGTTCCAGATGATCACGACCGATCAAGACTGGGTGGCCGGGGGTACCGGCGTATGCGGCGCGCAGCAGCGCCGATGTGCCGGCCGGTGCTTTCCGGATCAAGCGGCGTACGACGTCGGCAGTCACATCAGGCAGGTCGACGAGGTGCACCAGTGCGGCCCGCCACGACGCGGCCCGTGCGCCTAGCAAGCCGCTGCGCAGCGAGCTGCCCATGCCCTGCTCCCAGTCCGGAGCGTCGACAGCAATGATCGCCGGGTCCGCAGCCAGAGCCGAGCCGGCCAGGATGCCGCGCGCACTTTCCGCCTCGCAGCCGAGTACCACGATCACTGCGTCACAGCCGCCGTCGCGCAGTACCGCGATCGAGCGCAGCAGCCAGGATGTGCCATCGCCGTCGACTCGCAGCGCCTTTGGACCACCGGCACGACGCCCGGCGCCGGCTGCCAGCAGCACACCCATGACGCGGCCCGTGGTCACGTCCGCGTTCCTGTCACTTGCCGAAAGGGCCACCGGTTCCTTGATCATCGTCATCAAGATCATCTAGACCGTCATCGTTCTCGACAGCGAGCTGTTTCAGCACGGCGTCGTGCAGCCGGCCATTAGTTGCGTATCCGCCAGCTCCGTGTGGTCCCGGACGACCATCAAGATCAGTGAACATTCCGCCCGCCTCGGTCACGATGATCGAGCATGCGGCCATGTCGTGCAACTGAAGCTCCGGCTCGCAGGCGATGTCGACGCCGCCCTCGGCGAGCAGCATGTAGGACCAGAAGTCCCCGTAGCCCCGGGTCCGCCAGCATCGTCGCAACAGATCGACAAATTGCTGGCCCTGGCCTGATTCGACCCACGCCGAGATCGACGCATAGCTCAGCGAGGCATCCTCGATGCTGGCGATATCGGAGACATGGATCGAGGTCGCCGACATCAATGACTTGCCGGCGTACGCGCCACCGCTCAACCGCGCCCACCAGCGGCGGCCGAGCGCCGGCGCGCTCACCACTCCGACCGCTGGCTGATCGTTGATCAGCAAGGCAATCAACGTGCCCCACACCGGCACGCCGCGTACGAAGTTCTTCGTGCCGTCGATCGGATCGATCACCCAGCGACGCGGCCCCCACCCGGTGTCACCCATCTCCTCTCCATGGACCGCATCCCGCGGCCGGGCTCGGCTGAGCGTACGCCGAATCGCCTGTTCGGCCGTTGTGTCGGCGTCGGTGACCGGCGTGAGGTCGGGTTTGGACTTGACATGCAGGTCCAGCGACTTGAAGCGGCTCATGGTGATCGAGTCGGCGTCATCGGCGAGCAGATGAGCAAGGCGAAGGTCATCGGTGAGATTTCGCAAGAGCGCGTCATCAGGCCCTGTTCGCGCGGCATCGGGGACGGGCATGTGCCTACGCTACTGGCCCGAGCCGAGCATCCGGCGAAACGACTCAAGCCGGCTCGGTGCGAGCTGGCCACTCGCCACGGCAGCGTCGAGGGCGCACTCAGGTGCTGTGTCGTCATGCGGGCAGCCACGTGGGCAGGCCTCAGTGATGGCTCTGAGATCATCAAAGGCGGCGATGATCCGGGCTCGGCTGACGTGACTCAGCCCAAACGACCTGACTCCCGGTGTGTCAATGACCCAACTTTGTTCATCGAGTGGCATAGCCCTCGAAGATCCGGTCGTGTCCGGCAATTGCAGTGCGATTGCGGAGGAAGAGATGTGGCGACCGCGTCCTGTAGCTGCACTAACGTCACCGATCGCCCGACCGGCGTCGGGGATCAAGGCGTTCACCAGCGTGGATTTCCCCACGCCCGAGTGGCCGACGAAGACGCTACGGTGCCCGCTCAGCCAGTCACGCAGCGGATCCAGGTCGGAACCGGGGAACGTAACCTGCACCGGGACGTCGAGCGGCTCATACTGCGCAATGAGCTCGTCTGGTGCCGCGAGATCGGCCTTCGTAAGGCAGAGCAGCGGTCGGATTCCGGCGTCGTACCCCGCGACCAGCAAGCGGTCGATCATCCCGATCCGAGGCGGCGGATGCGCAAGAGCAGTGACGATGAGCAGTTGGTCGGCATTAGCGACAATGGGACGCTCGTACGGGTCGTCATCATCGGCCGTGCGCCGCAACACCGTTTCACGTTCTGCCACCTCGACGATCCGGGCCAGCGTCCCTTCAACGCCGGATGTATCACCGACGACGCGAACCTGATCACCAACGATGACGCCCTTCCGACCGAGCTGACGCGCCTTGGTGGCGGTGACTTCTCGATCAGAAATCAAGACCCGATACCGGCCTCGATCGACGGTGATCACCATGCCGGTCTCGGCCTCGGCGTAGTCAGGTCGATCTTTGGTGCGCGGCCGGTTGCTGCGACGCCCCGGGCGGTCGAACGCCTCGTACTCGTCGCCCCGCCGGCCGGCGGAGGTCACTGCCGGATCGCCTCGCCGGCTGCCGCGCGTACTGAGTCGTTGATCATCTTCGTCCAGAGCTGCTCGAATTCCGGCATGGTCTTGCCGGTGCAATCAATATCGTCCAAGACGACTTCCGGAACCAGAAGACCGAGCAGGGCTCCGGCCTGGGCCATCCGATGATCAGCGTAGGTATGCCAAAGATCCCCGCCGAGGATCCTGGGGTGGATGGTCAGACCATCACGAGTCTGCCTCACATGAGATCCGAGTCGATCAAGCTCTGTTTCGAGTGCAGCCAGCCGATCGGTTTCATGGCCGCGGATGTGAGCAATGCCCCGGAGATGGCTGGTGTCATCGGCGAGAGCGGCGATCGCCGCGATCACCGGCGTCAGCTCGGCGGCTTCGCTCAGATCAAGATCGACGGCATGAATGTGATCAGTTCCCTGGACTGTGAGGTTGCTGCCTTCCAGGTCCACGCTGGCGCCAAAGCGCTGCAAGATGTCGCGGACCGCATCGCCGGGCTGAAGCGTGGCGGCGGGCCAGTTTGGGATCGTGACCGTGCCGCCGGTTATGGCTGCCGCTGCTAGAAATGGGGCGGCATTGGAAAGATCTGGCTCGATCGCTACGTCAAGCGGCTGGATCGGCCCAGGCGTGACGATCCAGCGGTCTGGCTCTGTGTCATCGATGTCCACTCCTCGGGCGCGCAGCATCGCCAGGGTCATCTGAACATGCGGGCGCGAGGGGATCTCGCCTCCAACGTGCTGGATGTCGATGCCTTCTGCATAGCGTGCACCGGCGAGAAGCAGGCCACTAAGGAACTGGCTGGACGCCGAGGCGTCGACGGTGATATCGCCGCCCGGTAGCTGCGGACGACCAGTGAGATTGAACGGCAGCGAGTAGCCGTCTCCGTCGACTCTGGCGCCGAGTAGCTTCAGCGCGCCGAGCAGTGGCGCCATCGGTCGCGCGTACGCCTGCTGATCGCCATCGAATCTCACGGTGCCGTCGGCCAACGCCGCGACCGGGGGCACAAACCGCATTACGGTGCCGGCAAGGCCGCAGTCGATGGTGCCGCCGGCGAGAAATGAGCCGGGTGGTGTGACCTGCCACTGCTGGCCGCTTTCTTCAATCCGTACGCCGAGCGTGCGCAACGCGTCTCGCATCAGCTGGGTGTCACGGGCCTCTAGGCCACCAGTGATCACCGAAGGCCCACTGGCCAGCGCGGCCAAAATCAATGCGCGATTGGTTTCGGATTTGGAAGCAGGAAGGACGACCGTTGCAGTGATGGGTGCGGGCGCCTCAGGCGCCGCCCACTGGCGAAGTTCAGACACCCCTCAGATCCTAGGCACTTTGCACCACCAAAGGAGTCCACCGCCACCACTGACAAGTCGGTGGTAGCGGAGTCATCCTTGTCTGTAACCCCCTTTGTCCGGAACCTACGTTCACCTAGGTTCCCGACGGTCTGCACAGGTTGCAACGTGTGGAGACCGTGTGCAACCTACGTCAACGTAGGTTGCTCTCAGGCGGTAGGAGAGTCAGTTTTCGCCAAGCTGGACGTTCTCGAGTTCCTTGACCTTCTTCTGTGCCTTAGCCTGCCTCTTCGCTTCCTTCTTGGCCAGCTTGGCTGCCTTGGCTGCAGCCTCCTGAGCTTCATCGGCCGTCTGGGCTGCCACCGCCTTGGCTTCCTTCAGCTGCCTGCCCGCCTGTTTTTGCAGCTTGCGCGAGGAGTAAGTGAGAGCCTCGACGAGCGCAGCGCCGGTGGCTACGGCAGCTTCGGCCAGCTCAGTGGCAGTGTCGGCAATATCGCTGCTGCCCTTGGTCAGCTTCTTGGAAGCCTTACGGGTTTCTTTGGCGATCGTCTCGCCGCCCTTCCTGGCCCGCCAGACCAGGCTTGGTTTGCCCTCGGTGTCTTGCGCGGCAAGGAGCACGCCGCCAAGCAGACTCACGTTCTTGAGGAAATGACTGCGGTCTTGGGCCCGCGCTTCCGGGTCTTGCACCGTCCAGAACGGGTGCTTGGCGATAGTGCTTGGGATGAGCGACCCAGCCAGCAGCAAAGCCCCCAGACGCCGGCCTCTGCCGGTAGCCAGGGCAAGGCCACCCGTCACCTGCGCGATGCCATTGATGCGCACCAGCGTGACGGTGTTCTCTGGCACGTACCCGGACACCTGCTCGGGTGCATAGTCCTTGACGAGTGGGACGACACGATCAACGAGGGGCTCCGCTGCTGGAACAAGCGATTCGGGATCACGGATGGCCTTGATCCCGGCCGCGACGAAGTAGGAGGCCAGCATGGTGCGAGGGATAGCGCGCAGCAAGGTCATGGGTTATTCCTACCCTGACTGAGCTGGTTCAGCCCAACAGGGTGGCCACTTCGCCCAAAAGTGGGCGCATACGACATCGGTGAATCGGTTCATCGCTGTGGTTGATGACCACTCTTGCGGCAAGCACTATGACGGGCCGCCCGCTTCGCCGACTGCAGGAGCTCGCGGCTGAGTGAGCGTTTGGGCGGCTGGGCCAGTTGTCGCGAGAGACGATGTCGGCGAATCTGGCGGGCTGCCTGTCAGAGTGCAATCCACGCAGCGGCGATCCCCGTCAGATGCCGCAGATACGCTCGAATCCATGTGCGGACGCTATGCGAGCTCGGCCAACCCACAGGACCTGATGGAGGAGTTCGAGGTCGACGATCTGTTCGAAGGGCTTCCCGGGCCGGACTACAACGTCGCCCCGACCGTCGCCGTGCCCGCCGTCTTCGAGCGCCGCAACCGGGACACCGGTGAAGTTCGGCGCCGCCTTGCTCCGCTGACCTGGGGGCTCGTCCCGTCATGGGCCAAGGACCCTTCGATCGGTTCCCGGATGATCAATGCCCGGCTGGAAACGGTGGCCGAGAAACCCGCTTTCAAGCGGGCCTTCAGCGCGCGCCGCTGCATCTTGCCGGCGGACGGCTTCTATGAGTGGTACGCGGCTGAGCCACTGGCTGGCGCCTCCAGCGGGCGCGGCAAAGCCAAGCCACGTAAGCAGCCGTTCTTCATCCATCGATCCGACGGCGGACTGCTCGTCATGGCGGGCATTTACGAGATCTGGCGCGATCCGGGCAAACCTCCGGAGGACGACGACGCCTGGCTGCGGACCTGCTCGGTGATCACCACCCAAGCAACCGATGCGGCCGGACACATCCATGATCGGATGCCAATGGTGATCACCCGCGAGGCCATTGACGCCTGGCTGGATCCCGAGATCACCGATCCCAAGCACGCCTTGGAGCTGCTTGAGGTTACCGAGGCCGGGACCTTGGAGGCGTACGCGGTCTCCACCGACGTCAACAGCGTTGAAAACAACAATCCATCGCTTGTCAAGCCGCTTGCTGTGGAGCCGGAGCAACACCATGATCAAGAAACACTGATCTGATCATGGCATCAACTATCGTTCCGGTGGACACACCTCAAGGCCCGGGCAGGTTGCTCCTTGATCTTGCTGAGCGACCAAGCACGATTCTGGTGATCGGCCATGGTGCCGGCGGTGGCGTTGGATCTGCTGATCTTGAACTGCTGGCTGCCAGATTGCCCGAACTCGGTACCAGCGTGGCGCGGTTCGAACAGCCGTGGCGTACCGCGGGGCGCAAGGTGGGCGCTCCGCCGCCACGGCTGGACGAGGCATGGATTGCGGCACTCGACTGGCTCGGCAACCAGGAGTGGGGCCGGTATCCGCTCGTTGTCGGCGGCCGTAGCGCCGGGGCTCGGGTAGCTTGCCGTACAGCCTTCGAGACGAAAGCAGCCGCCATTGTCTGCCTGGCGTTCCCCTTGCACCTTCCCGGCCGACCTCAAAATTCCCGTCTGGACGAGCTCCTGAGGCCCACGGTGCCAAGGCTCGTGCTGCAGGGCAGCAAGGACAGCTTTGGCACTTCGGAGGAAATCCGCACCGCCATCGGAGAGACCCCGGGGATCACCGTCGTCGAATTTCCGGGAGCTGATCACGGATACCGAATCGGCAAATCCTCACCCTTCACCCGGGCCGATTTACGTATGACCCTCGTCACTGAGGTCAGCCGATTCATCGCCGCTGTGGTGGGAATAACGACGTCATGATCGCGTTGCACATCACATGCCCCTGTTGGTGGACGGTTTCGACGTTCAGTCAAGCTTGCGCACCTCACCGCTACTCTCGTACGTGATGAGCATCCCTAGCGCCTCCAGTGGCGCATCGGCATCAGTGCCGGACAGCGACGCTGGCCATGTTGAGACAGCCGACGAACGACACGAGCGGTTCGAGCAAGACGCATTGCAGTATCTCGATCAGCTCTATGCCGCCGCACTGCGCATGACCCGCAACCCGGCCGACGCTGAAGACGTCGTCCAGGAGACCTACGCCAAGGCGTATGCGTCGTTCCACCAGTTCACCCCGGGCACGAATCTCAAGGCGTGGCTGTATCGAATCCTGACCAACACCTATATCAACTCCTATCGGAAAAGGCAGCGTGAGCCGCAGCTCTCCGATGGGGAGAACGTAGAGGATTGGCAACTTGCGAGGGCCGAGTCGCACACTTCCAGTGGCCTGAAGTCCGCGGAGATGGTGGCGCTGGAAAATTTGCCGGACACTGATGTCAAGGAAGCGTTGCAGCAGCTCGCCCCTGACTTCCGGCTGGCGGTCTACCTGGCCGACGTCGAAGGCTTCTCCTACAAGGAGATCGCAGACATCATGGGCACCCCCATTGGGACCGTGATGTCGCGACTCAATCGCGGCAGGACGCAGCTGCGCAATCTGTTAGCGGAATATGCCCGGGAGCGGGGCATCAAGCGAGCGGAGGCGAGCAGGACATGAACGTCGAACGACCCGAGGACGCATCGCTCGATGACTGTGAGCACGTACTGGAACGCGTGTATCAGTTTTTGGACAACGAGGTTGACGAAGCTACGGGCGATGCCATCCGGCATCACCTCTCGATGTGCGAGCCCTGCTTAGAGAGATTTGACGTCGAGGAAGCGGTGAAGTCGCTGGTGCATCGGTGTTGTGGCGGCGATGTCGCACCGACTTACCTTCGCGCGAAGATCGTGTCTCAGCTGACAGTGATCCGTAAGACGCTCTGAGCTTCAAACAAGAACCCCACGCAAATCTGCGTGGGGTTTGTGTTCTGCTGTGCTAGCGATTCCTCAGGCGTTGGGACGCTTGCCATGGTTCGCGCTCTTCTTCCGGCGGGCGCGGCGCTTCCGGGCACTCTTGGCCATCTTGAGTCTCCTTGGTTAAGTCGCTGTGATTGCTCGCGCAATTCTGCCCTATGAGGGACAGCCCACTCCATCGGGAAACTGTCGGCAGATCGCAACAAAGGTGCGGGCGGAGATGCAATATGCCGGCAGTTGCGGGGCGGTACGTCACTCAGAGTGCAATTGGGCACACCCGTAGATTTGCGGCATGCCCTCAATGTCGGAGATCATCTCCGAGCACGCCGAGCTCTCCGAGGCCGATCACCATTGGCTCAAACTGCTGGTCTCGGAGTGGCAACTGCTCGCCGATCTCAGCTTCTCTGACCTGGTCCTTTGGGTACGCGACCACGATCCGAACGTCTTCTGGGCCGCGGCGCAGATCCGGCCTTTTACTGGTGCGACTTCACTCTTCGATGACGTGGTCGGCGAGCTGATCGCCTATTCACCGGAGCATTTGGTCACGGAGGCCTTCCTCACCGGTGAGATCGTCCAAACCAGCGAACGCAAGCTGCACGCCGGACTGCCTGTTGACACACACGCCATCCCGGTCAAGGTCGACGATCATGTGGTCGCAGTCGTCGAGCAGCACACAAGTCAACTTGCCGTACGCGGTGCGCCCAGCTCGTTGGAGAAGGCTTACCTGGAAGCGGCAGCGGATCTGGCCAAGATGATCACGGAGGGCGCCTTTCCGATTCCCAGCGACGCGACCCATCCGGCTTTCAGCCCACGCGTCGGCGACGGATTCATCCGGCTGGATCCCAGCAGCGACGTGACATACGCCAGTCCCAATGCACTAAGTGCCTATCGGCGTCTCGGGCTGCGCGGCGACCTCGTCGGCGAGCAGCTGGCGAGCTTGACCGCAGAGCTGCTGCCGACCGGCCCGGATCCGGTCGATGAGTCAGTGCAGTCTATCTTGTCGGGTCGGATGGCACGCCGGACCGAGCTGGTGTCGGGTGAGGCGCATCTGATGGTTCGGGTACTGCCGCTGGTCGACGGCGGCGATCGCGTCGGCACCATCGTGCTCTGTCGTGATGTGAGCGACCTGCGGAGCAAGGAGCGCGAGCTGGTCACCAAGGACGCCACTATCCGCGAGATCCACCATCGGGTCAAGAACAACCTGCAGACGGTGGCAGCGCTGCTGCGAATGCAGGCGCGGCGAGTCGAGTCCCCTGAGGCAAGGGTTGCGCTTACAGACGCCATGTCGCGGGTTGCATCCATAGCCATCGTGCACGAGACGCTGTCACAGGCCTTCGATGAGATCGTCGAGTTCGACCGGGTGGCCGACGAGCTGCTCCAAACGGTCGGTGACGTCGCCGCCTCGTGGGGCGAGGTTTCGGCGATTCGTGACGGCAGTTTCGGTCTGCTGCCAGCCGACGTGGCCACAAGCTTGGCGATGATCATCAGTGAGCTCTGCCAGAACGCCGTCGAGCATGGCCTTGCGGAGCAATCCGGTGAGGTGCGCGTAGTCCCCAGCCGGTTCGACGGGCGGCTGCGAATGGAGATCAGCGATGACGGGCGTGGCCTTCCGCAAGGCTTCGATTGGCGTAAGTCACGGAGCCTGGGGCTGTCCATCGTTAACACGCTGGTGGCCGAGATGGAAGGTTCGTTCCAGCTCGGACCACGCCAGGCCGGCCCGGGAACCCAGGCCGTGGTGGAGATTCCGCTCTGATCCGTGCGCCAGATCTCCGATTACGTGGACCCTGCCGATGCCGCGATCGCGGCTTAGCTACTAGCTCGTCGTCTTATCGGCGGGCGGTCCACCGAACACCGCGGTCGAGCGCGGATGGAGTAGCCCAACCAGAACCGCGATCGCCATGACGGACAGCAAAACTGTTACCCAGGTGGTGCTGCCGCCGACAAAGCTCCAAGCGAGCGGCAACAGGATCAGTTGGGTAACCACCGCCGGTCCTCTGCTCCACCGTCTGCCAAGGAACACGCCGCGGGCTACCAGAAGGAGCACAAGACCGAATAGGGCCATCAGGATGGTCACTCCGATTCCCACAACAGCACGCGACTGATGGATCTGTCCGATCTCGAGAGCCGCGTACGCCAAAGCGATGAGTGCCTCAACCGCCAAGAGCACCGCTGCAACGACGATGGTGGGCGGCCGTCGACCCGGTGAAGGCTCAGCCTGTGACTTAGTCATGGAAGGTGTTTTGCGCTGTCAGAAGCGGGTAGAACCCGTTGATAAGGTCCCGCAGGCGACAACTGGAGCGAAATGTGAGCCACCGAACGCTCGAAAGTCTTGTATTGCGTCTCAATACTTGAAAGTCTTGGGGGGCGCGGGTCAAGGCTCAGTGTAGAGGACTCGTGGCTTCCCCGTACTGCGGGGTCCAGTGGAGGACCCGGAGCAACCAGGTTAGGAGTGTAACGCCATGGATTGGCGCCATAAGGCCGCCTGTCTGGAAGAGGACCCGGAGCTGTTCTTTCCGATCGGCAATACCGGACCGGCCCTCCTCCAGATAGAGGAGGCCAAGCAGGTCTGCCGGCGATGCGAGGTGAGGGACGCATGTCTGCAGTGGGCGCTGGAAGCGGGTCAGGATCATGGTGTCTGGGGCGGTCTGAGCGAAGATGAGCGGCGAGCGTTGAAGCGCCGCGCCGCACGCGCGCGCATCCGCACCGCATAGCCTTCGTCCAGCAGCAAGAAACGCCGGGGAAGTTCCCCGGCGTTTTGCATGCCCTCCTGGAGCGCAGTTATGTGCCCTGATCTTGTCGAAACCCACATCGTTTCTTCTGCGAAATTTCGCCGCCGACACTAGTCGGCGACCTCCTCGAGAATGTGGGCCAGCTCTTCGTCGTGCGCGGCCTCCGCTTCGGCCTGCTGCTTGACCCGTCGGAGGAACGACTTGGTGCGCTCCTCCTTCGGGCTCAGAAGCACCTCGTTCGGCGGCCCCTCCTCGACGACGACGCCCTGATCCATGAAGACCACGCGGTCGGCGACCTCGCGTGCGAAGCCCATCTCGTGGGTAACCACGATCATGGTGGTGCCTTCTTGGGCGAGATCACGCATGACCCCGAGGACCTCACCTACCAGCTCGGGGTCGAGTGCCGACGTGGGCTCATCGAAGAGCATCAGCTCTGGCTTCATGGCCAAGGCTCGTGCGATGGCGACACGCTGCTGCTGTCCGCCGGAGAGCTGCGACGGGTAGTACCGAGCCCGATCTGCCAGGCCGACCATGTCCAGCAGCTCGAGCGCCTCCTTCCTGACGTCCGCCTTGGACTGCCGCTTGACCTTGACCGGCGCTTCCATCACGTTTTCCAGCGCGGTCATGTGCGGGAAGAGGTTAAAGCGCTGGAAGACCATGCCAATCCGAGATCGCTGCCGTGCGATGTCTTTGTCCTTGCGCACGTACAGCTTGCCGTTGCGGTCCTCGATGCCGATCAACTCGCCCCCCACCCAGATCCTTCCTCCCGTCAAAAGCTCCATCTGGTTGATCAGGCGTAAGAACGTGGTCTTGCCTGATCCGCTGGGGCCAAGCAGGCATACAACTTCCTTCGCGTCCACGGCGAGGTCAATCCCCTTCAGCACCTCGTTGGTGCCGAACGACTTGGTGACATTGACAGCGCGTACGAGGTGGTCGGCCTCTGTCGATATAGCGGTCACTTCGCACTCCCTGCTGCCAGGCCCTTGGCCGCCTTCTCCTTGTCCTCGCTTACCTGGGTGCCGAATCCGCGGCCGAACCTCTTCTCGAGGTAAGCCTGGCCCACCATCAGGATGCTGGACGCGATCAGATAGTAAAGGGTGGCCGCGACCAGGATCGGGAAGACCTGGAAGGTCCGCGCGCCGATGGCCTGTAGTTGAAAGAACAGCTCGGTCGTGACTGGAATCGCCAGCAGGAGCGAGGTGTCCTTCAGCATGGCGATGGTCTCATTGCCAGTAGGCGGCACGATCACCCGCATCGCCTGTGGCAGGACAATCCGCCGCATCGCTTTGCCGCGGCTCATGCCGAGTGCCTGTGCGGCCTCCATTTGACCTCTGTCCACACTGAGGATGCCGGCGCGCGCGATCTCGGCCATGTACGCTGCCTCAGAGGCGGCTAAGCCGATCACGCCGCCGATGAGGCCAACGAAGATCGCGTTGGCGTCGAAGGTGGCAATACGCCAGTCACCGGACAGTCCGAGCCACTGGATGATCTTCCAATCGAACGGCACTCCGATGGCCAGGCCAGTTGTGAAGAGGACGCCGAGAGCTCCCATGATCGTGAGCAGCACATAGCGGGGGATGGCCCGGAAGAACCAGGTGTAGACCCACGACACGCCTTTGAGAACGGGGTTGTCGGAGAGCCGCATCACCGCCAGCACCACCCCGACTGCGACACCGAAAATCATTGACAAGATGGTGACGAGGATGGTGCCCTTCCAGAAGCCCTCGATCACCGGGCTCTGGTTCATGGCTTGGAACACCAGCGGCCAGTTGAACGCTGGGTTGAAGATCACCATGTTCAAGAACATCAAGGTCAGCACCGCGATCACCGCGATGGCGACCCAGCGGCCGGGGTGGCGAACCGGCTTGGCGTGGATCAGCCCGGGGCGGTCATCGCTGACCGCCGGGCGGGCTTCCGTTGTGGTTGTCATGACGTCGGCTTGGGGTTTACCGCGAAGTCAGAGATAGCGCCCTGCTCAACGCCCCACTTCTCGAGGGCCGCTTTGTAGGCGCCGTCCTTGTCGATCTCCTTGAGCGCCTCGACGATGGCCTGTGCGAACTCGGTCTCATCTTTCGGCAGCACGTAACCGTACGGGGCCGCCCCATAGATGTCGCCGAGCGCCTCGAGCTTTCCGCCGGATTGCTTGACCGCATATGCGACTACCGGCGAGTCGGCCAGCATGGCGTCTGCCTTGCCGCTGACCACCGCAGCGGTGGCCTGGCTCTGGTCCTTCAAGGACAAGACGTTGATCTTGTTGCTGCCGCACTTCTTCTGCAGCGGCGGAATAAAAGTCATCTCTTGGGTCGTGTTGCTTTGCACCGCGATGTTCTTACCGCAGGCATTGTCAGGGTCGACTCCCTTGGGGTTGCCTTTCGCCGTAGCCCACTGGGTGCCGGCGTTGAAGTAGCTGACCATGTTGACCTGCTTCAAGCGCTCGGGCGTGATACTGAACGACGAAATTCCCATGTCGTACTTCTTGCCATTGACACCGTTGATGATGCTGCCGAAGTCGGCCGTATGCCATTCGGTCTTGACCCCGAATTTGGCAGCGACGGCATTGAACACGTCGACGTCGAAGCCTTGCACGGTCTTGCCGTCGGCGGCCAGGAACTCGCTCGGGGCGTAGCTCGAGTCGACGCCGATGTTTATGACGCCAGCGCTCTTGATGCTCTCGGGCAGCTTGCTGGCAAGATCCACGTTCTGGCTGACCGAGACCGACGGGGCCGTTGACGCGCCGGTCTCTCCGCTCAGTGAACTCGAGCCGCATGCGCTCAAAGCCAGTGCGGCGACCGAGGTGGCGATCACACCGAGCTTCATCCGGACATTCATGTCTGCTGCTCCTTCCATCCCAAGCTGTGTCTTAGCTTGCGTTGATTACGCGTATTCACCGCTCGACTAAACGGCGGATAAGTCCTCCAAACAGTGGAATCCTTGCACGCGATGCTTGTGTTTGATCGCCGCCGGGCGGTTTGGAATCCGATCGCAACGATCAATTGCGGCTCACTCGAGGCGCTGGGCGCCAGCGGATGGAATGGCCGCGAAGTGTCCGGGCGGACCATATCCCGCGCCCGCGAAGCCGCGGCCGATCTCGCCTGCTACTCGCTCGACATCGCCTGAAGAAACCAGCGCGATGATGCAGCCGCCGAAGCCTCCTCCCGTCATCCGAGCGCCGAGGGCCCCAGAGGCCCGAGCCGTCTCGACGGCAAGGTCTACCTGCGGCACCGTGATCTCGAAGTCGTCACGCATCGAAGCATGCGAGGCGTCGAGCAGAGGCGCCAGATCGGCGATGCGGCCCGCTCGCAGTACCTCGACGGCCTCCAGCACGCGGGCGTTCTCGGTAACCACGTGGCGTACCCGGCGCCGAATCACCGCATCAGGAAGCCGCTCCAGCGCGGAATCCAGGTCGATGACGTCGCGCAACGCCGCCACGCCGAGTATTCGCGCCGCCTCCTCACAGCTGGCCCGGCGAGCCGCATATTCACTGTCGACCAGCGCATGCGGCGTCTTGGTGTCCAGGACCAAGATCTCAAGGTCTGCGCTGGCTGTGTCGAATCGAACTTGTTCGGCGTCGTCGGTTCGGCAGTCGAAGAACAGCGCATGGCCGGTGGTGCACAAAGTGGAGGCGGCCTGGTCCATCAAGCCAGTTGGGGCACCGACGAAGACGTTCTCGGCCCGCCTCGCCAGCTTGGCCCGCTCCAGACCAGCGATGTCGAGATCGTTGAGATCGGCCAGCGCTGTGAGCACTGAGCACTCCAGAGCAGCCGATGATGACAAGCCGGCGCCTTCTGGCACGTTAGATGTCAAGACCAGGTCGGCTCCATCAACCCGATGCCCGGCCTCCTGCAGGGCCCACACCACGCCTGCGACGTACGCCTGCCAGCCTGGCATCCCCGGTTGCAGGTCGGCGAGCCGAAAGGTTTCCGTCGAGTCGTTGTTGAGTGACGTGGCGCTCCAGGTGTCGTCATCCCGTGGAGCGGCGGCGATCAGTACCCGTTGCGCGAGGGCGAAGGGCATCACATAGCCGTCGTTGTAATCGGTGTGCTCGCCGATCAGGTTGACCCGACCTGGGGCGGCCCAGACCCCGACTGGTTGTTGTCCAGTCCGTGTCCGGAAGGCCTCGACCAGAAAGCTGGCGTCGTTGCTCACGCGACGACCCATCCCATGCTTCTCACTGTATCGACCACGGACCCCTGATCACATCAACCTGTCGGCTGGGATCCCAATAGGGTGAAGTCATGTTGGCGGCGTACGCAGTGCGAGCGGATGCCGACGCTCCGCTGGATGCCCTGGTTGTCGGTGAGATCGAGCCGCCACCTTCGCCTGAGCGTTGGGTGCGGGTGCACGTTAAGGCTGCTGCCCTTAATCATCACGACGTTTGGTCGCTGCGCGGCGTTGGCCTGCCCGCAGACCGGCTCCCTATGATCCTTGGTTGTGACGCAGCCGGTATCACCGACGACGGTCGCGAGGTGATCGTTCACGCAGTGATCAACTCGCCGGACTTCATTGGCTCCGATGCCACCTACGACCCGCAGCGGTCGCTGCTGTCTGAGCGGTATCCCGGCACGTTTGCGACGTACGTGTGGGTGCCAGCGGCGAATCTGGTGAACAAGCCAGCAGAGCTGAGCTTCGCCGAAGCGGCCTGCCTACCGACCGCCTGGCTGACCGCGTACCGGATGCTCTTCAGCCAATCGGGGGCCAGGCCGGGCGACACTGTTTTGGTCCAGGGCGCCGGTGGGGGAGTAGCGACCGCACTCATCACCCTTGGCCGACAGGCCGGAATGCGTATCTGGGTGACCTCTCGGGATGAAGCCCGTGGCGCTCAAGCTGTCAGCCTTGGTGCGCATCAGGCGTTCCCCGCGGGCGCACGGCTTCCCGATCGGGTGGACGCCGTCATGGAGAGCGTCGGCGCAGCCACCTGGTCGCATTCGATCAATGTGCTCAAGCCGGGTGGGACGGTGGTGATCTGCGGTGCCACCTCAGGCGACAATCCGCCCAAGGCGGAGCTGACCAAGATCTTTTACAAGCCCGTTCGGGTGATCGGCTCGGTGATGGGAACACGAGACGAGCTGACATCCCTTGTCCAGATGCTGGTGGCAACCGGCGTACGGCCGCAACTTGACCAGGTTCTCCCGCTGACGGATGCCGCCGACGGCTTCGCCGCGATGATTTCTGGTGATCATTTCGGCAAGATCATATTCGAACCCTGAGGCTGAGCGCGTTTGCCCGAATGTGGTCACGAATTTCATGCCGTCTCCGACCAGTTTCCAGAAAACTGAGCTACTGCTACTTCTACTACTCCTGCTCCTCATCGTCGAGTCTGGCAAGCCAGGTGGCCAGACGCTCCATGGGAGTCTCGAACTCGGGGTGAAGATCAACGAAGGTCTGCAGCTGATCGGCGAGCCAGGCGAGAGTGACCTCTTCGTCGCCTCGCCGAGCCTGGAGCTCCTCGATGCCCCTATCCGTGAAATACATGAACGCGTCTTACGCGAAGGCTTGCTCCATGAGGGCCCGCTGTTGCTGCAGGTGAACACTCGCTGACCCGACTGAAGGCGCCGACGACTCGGGTCGCGTCACCTTGACGAGTCGCCAGGTCCGGCTTGGCTCGGCTTCGGCCAGCCGACGCGGCAGGTTGAGCGCCATGAAAGGCCAGGCACCCTGATTGAACGGCTCGTCTTGTACCCATCGCAGCTCTTCGACACTCTCAAAACGCTTGAGCTGCTTGACGAGGTCCTTGATCGGTAGTGGGTAGAGCCGTTCCACCGCGATGATCGCAACTTCGCCATCCTTGCCGGCCGCGTCGCGGGCGTTCGCCAGATCCCAACGGATCTTGCCCGAGCAGAGCAGAACCGATTTGACCTTGCTGGGGTCCTCAATACTGGGGTCGGTAACCACCGGCTTCCAGGACCCTTGAGTGAAATCGGACGGCTCCGAGATCGCGAGCTTGTTCCGCAGCATCGACTTCGGCGTCATGACGATCAGCGGTCGATGCAGCTCACCGAGCGCCTGCTGTCGCAGCATATGGAAGTGGTTCGCGGGAGTGGAGGGTTGGGCAACCGTGAAGGCGTCCTCCGCCGCCAGTTGCAGGAAGCGTTCCAGGCGCGCCGAAGAGTGATCTGGACCCTGGCCTTCATAACCATGCGGCAAGAGCAGGACGACACCTGATTGCTGAGTCCACTTGGCCTGACCCGACACGATGAACTCATCGATGATGGTCTGCGCACCGTTGGCGAAGTCTCCGAACTGTGCTTCCCAGAGCACGAGTGCCTCCGGACTCGCGACCGAGTATCCGTACTCGAAACCCATCGCCGCGTACTCGCTGAGCAACGAGTCGAATACGTGGAACTTCGCTTGATCGTCATCCAAATGCTTCAGCGGGACCCAGGATTCGCCAGTCTTGCGATCGACGATGGAGGCGAAGCGTTGCACGAACGTGCCGCGCCGAGTGTCCTGCCCGGTGAGCCGCACCGTACGCCCCTCCAAGAGCAATGAGCCAAACGCCAGGATTTCGGCGGTCGCCCAATCGATCGGGCCCTGGGTTATTGCCGCTGCACGGCGTTGGAGTTGCGGCATCACCTTTGGATGCACGGTAAAGCCGGATGGGAATGTGGTGTGCGCGTCGGCGATCTTCTTGAGAGTCTCCATAGTGATCGCCGTGCCATGCTTGGCGGCTGATTTCTTCGGGTACGCGGGGACTCGGCTGTACTCGAGGTCCCTGGGCGCTTGTCCGGTACTCCGGACCTCCTTGAAGACGGCCTCCAGGCGTTCCTGGAAGCGCGTCAGGACCCTCTCAGCGTCCTCGACGGTGATGTCGCCACGACCGATCAGCGCTTCGGTGTAGAGCTTTCGGACCGACCGCTTCTTCTCAATCAGGTCATACATCCGCGGCTGAGTGAAGCTGGGGTCATCGCCCTCGTTGTGACCGCGGCGGCGGTAGCAGATGAGGTCGATAACGACGTCCTTGTTGAACTCCTGCCGGAAGGCGAATGCCAGCCGAGCCACCCGGATACAGGCCTCAGGATCGTCGCCGTTCACGTGGAAGATGGGCGCCTGGATCATCCGAGCAACGTCCGTGCAGTACATCGAGGATCGTGACTCGGTTGGAGAAGTAGTGAATCCGACTTGGTTGTTCACCACGATGTGAATGGTCCCGCCGGTTCGGTAACCCCGTAGCTGGCTGAGGTTGAGAGTTTCGGCAACCACACCCTGGCCGGCGAATGCCGCATCGCCGTGCATCAGTACTGGCAGTACCGGGAATTCAGCGCCGCGGTCGAGGATGTCCTGCTTCGCTCGCGCGATGCCCTCCAGCACCGGGTTGACGGCTTCGAGATGGCTTGGGTTGGCTGCAACCGAGGTCTTGATCGTCGCGCCGCTCAGCGCGGTGAACTTGCCCTCGGATCCGAGGTGATACTTCACGTCCCCGGAGCCCTGGACGGTACGTGGATCCAGGTTGCCTTCAAACTCCCGGAAGATCTGCTCGTACGACTTGCCAACGATGTTGGACAGCACGTTGAGGCGGCCGCGATGTGGCATGCCAATGCAGACTTCCTCCAGGCCAGCCTCAGCTGCCTGCTCGCACACCTCGTCCAACAGCACGATTGCGGACTCGCCACCTTCCAGCGAGAACCGCTTCTGTCCGACGAACTTGGTTTGCAAGAACGTCTCGAAGATCTCGGCCTCATTGAGCTTGTCCAGAATCCGCAAGTGCTCGTCGCGGGGCAGTGACTCATGCGGCCGCTCCACGCGATCTTGGATCCACTTGCGCTGCGCGGGTTCTTGAATGTGCATGTACTCGATGCCGGTGGTTCGGCAGTACGAGTCGCGCAGGATGCCCAAGATCTTCCGCATTTTCATCCGGCCTTGTCCGCCGGCGAATGATCCGGTCGCGAATTCACGGTCCAGATCCCACAGCGTCAGGCCGTGAGACTGCACATCAAGATCATGATGCCGACGCTGGCGATACTCCAGGGGATCGGTATCGGCCATCAGGTGTCCACGCACCCGGTAGGCGTTGATCAACTCCATGATCCGGGCCTGCTTGGGAATCTGGTACTCGTGATCACTGGTTATGTCCTGCGCCCAGCGGATCGGCTCGTACGGGATGCGGAGCGCTCCGAAGAGGTCGTCGTAGAAGCCGTCCTCGCCTAGCAGCAGGGAATGCAGGCGGGCGAGATACTCGCCGGATTGCGCGCCCTGAATGACCCGGTGATCATAAGTGGAGGTCAGCGTCATGATCTTGGAGACGCTCATTTCGCTGAGCCGGTCGGGGTCAGACCCCTGGAACTCGGGCGGGTACTCCATAGAACCAACGCCGATGATCGCGCCCTGACCCTGCATCAGGCGCGGTACCGAATGGCTGGTGCCGATGGTTCCCGGGTTAGTCAGCGTGATGGTTGTGCCAGCGAAGTCCTCGACCGTCAGCTGCCCTGCTCGCGTCTTCTTCACCAGCTGCTCGTAGGCATTCCAGAACTCGGCGAAGTCGAGGGTTTCGGCATTCTTGATGCTTGGCACCAATAGCTGACGGGTTCCGTCGCCCTTCGGAAGATCAATTGCCAAACCGAGGTTGACATGGGCCGGCACGATGAGTGTCGGCTTGCCGTCGATGACGTCGTAGGCGTTGTTCATGGCGGCCGTGCTCTTCAACGCTTGCACCATCGCGTAGCCAATGATGTGGGTGTAGGAGACTTTGCCACCGCGAGCTCGCCGTAGATGGTTGTTGATCACTATTCGTTGGTCTATGAGCAGCTTGACCGGAAGGGAGCGAACGCTGGTCGCGGTGGGCACCGCCAAGGAGATGTCCATGTTTTTCGCGGTACGTGCCGGCGCGCCGCGCAGCGTGGTCTTGACTGGCTCTTCGAGCGCGACGCT
>Ga0075423_10000196_pt1 | contig 43233 bp, 39 predicted proteins | sample SoiMethybrSBSTD2_FD_80114 | JGI IMG/M metagenome (GOLD analysis project Ga0075423, IMG submission 80114) | Bulk soil microbial communities from a Populus tree surrounding site in Tennessee, USA - Soil MetaG P. TD hybrid SBSTD2 | ecosystem: Environmental > Terrestrial > Soil > Tree plantation... | reverse complement strand
GCACGAACCATGTGCTGCCGTTCTCGATTCCATCGCCCGTTGGCATTCCGCTTCTCGTGTACCCCGATGTGCCGAACAACTACAGCACGCGTCCCGAAATGCGCTGGCCGATCTACACGGGCGGACGGACTGATGCGCTCGAGCGCGCCGCGCGCGCCGAAGCCGAAGCGGTCGGCGCCGAGCGGCAGACGGCGCAAGCCGATCTGCGTCTCGAAGTCAGCCGTGCCTATTGGGCGCTCGTCACCGCGAGAGCCAGCCTCGAGGTGCTCGAACAGGGAGTCGCCCGATCGCAGGCCCACGTCAACGATGCCAATCAGCGCTTCACCGCGGGACTGGTCCCACCGAACGAAGTGTCGTCTGCAGCCGCACAGGAGGCCCGATCGCGGATGCTGGCGATTGACGCGCGAGCGCAGCGCGACATCACCAGTGCCCAACTCGCTCATTTGATCGGCGTCGCCCCCGATCAGCCGCTCGAGCCCACCGCTGATCTCAGCCGCGCGTCGGCGGTCTTTGCGAGTCAACCCCTCGCCGTCGGTCCGCTCGTCGAGTCCGCCCGCGCGACTCGCCAGGAACGACGTGCCCTTCAGCAGCGCGTCGCCGCCGCCGATGCACAACGAGATGCGGCCGCCGCTGGCCGCATGCCGACGCTTCAGTTCCTCGGCGGCGTGGATTACGCCAGGCCCAATCCAAAGATCTTCCCGCGTGCAGATGTCGCGCAGGATTCCTGGGACGTCGGCGTGGGTGGCACCTGGTCGCTGTGGGACGGCGGTCGCACAGTGGCTGAAGTGGCGCAGGCACGGGCCGCTTCTCAGGCGGCCAGTGAGCGGCTGGCGGAATTCGATTCTCAACTGAGCGTTGAAGTCCGCCAGCGGGCGCTCGAAGTGGAATCAGCCGTCGCATCCGTGACAGCCGCGGCAAGTGGCATCACCGCCGCCGCCGATGCGCGGCGCGTGGTCGACGAGCGATACCGGGCGGGCGTCATCGCGGGGATCGAAGTGCTCGACGCGGAGTACGCCCTGCTGCAGGCGCAGCTCGATCTGACACGGGCGCAGGCTTCAGTGCGCCTCGCAGAGGCGCAATTGACGCGGGCACTGGGACGATGAACGCCATCGAGGTTCGCCACCTCACACGGCGCTTCGGCAATTTCGTTGCGGTCAACGACGTGTCCTTCGACGTTCGCGCCGGCGAGATCTTTGGATTCCTGGGCAGCAACGGCGCCGGCAAGTCGACGACGATCCGGATGCTATGCGGCCTGCTGCAGCCCACGTCAGGGTCGGCCACGGTCGGCGGCATCGACGTCGTTCGGGATCCAGAAGGCGTCAAACGACGGATCGGATACATGTCGCAGCGCTTCTCGCTCTACGAAGCGCTCACCGTCGATCAGAACATCGCCTTCTTCGGCGGCGTGTACGGCCTGTCGCGCGAGCGGCTGGCGAGACGCCGCGATTTCGTCCTCGAGATCGCCGGCCTGCGCGGTCGTGAAAACGAGCTCACGCACGCCCTTGCGGGCGGATGGCGTCAGCGGCTCGCCCTTGGCTGCGCGATTCTCCACGAGCCGCCGATCGTGTTTCTCGACGAACCAACCGGTGGTGTCGACCCTCTGTCGCGCCGTCGCTTCTGGCGGCTCATCGAAGATCTTGCCGCCAGCGGCGTCGCCGTCCTCGTGACCACGCACTACCTCGACGAGGCCGAGCACTGTGAGCGAATCGCCATCATCCAGGCCGGCCGGCTGGCGGCGCACGGCACGGTCGACGAGCTCAAGGCAATATTCGCGTCGCGGCCGATTCTCGAAGTTCGTGCCGCTGATGCAGTCGGCGCCATGCGCACGCTCGACGAGATGCCCGAGGTCGAGAAGACGAGCATCTTTGGCACGGCAGTCCACGCTGTTCTTCGCAACGCAGCCACCGATGTCCAGACGATCGCGTCTCGTCTCGAGGCGAAGGGCATCACGATTCTCTCGTGCGGCATCGTCGCGCCGTCGCTCGAAGATGTGTTTCTCGACGTCGCCGAGCGGAGTGCGGCGTGACCTTTCTGCTGCGTATGGCGGCGCTCGAGGTCACGCCGAATGGAGTCGAGGCGTGATCACGGGACTCTGGAAGACGATTGCCGTCGCACGCAAGGAGCTTCGCCAGATCCGCCGCGATCGGCGGACATTGCTGATCCTGCTTTTCGTGCCGGCGTTCTTCCTCCTCATTTACGGGTACGCGCTGAACTTCGATATCCGTCACGTGCGGCTTGCTCTTCAGGACAACGATCGAAGCGCCGTCAGCCGCGAGCTCGTGTCCGCCTTCGTCAATTCCGGTTATTTCGATCTCGTCGGCGAGGCGCCGAATCCCCAGTCGATTGACGACTTGCTCGATCGCGGCGATGCCCGGGCGGTGCTCGTCATCCCGGTTCGGTTTGGGGCCGACGTCGCCGCCGGCCGACAGACCCTCGTGCAATTCCTTGTCGACGGCGACAACGCCAACACGGCCACGACCGTTGTCGGCTACGCGATGGGCCTCGTCAACGCGCAGTCCCAGCGCTACGAGTTGCAGGCGCGAATTGGATCGCCTGCAGGACCCATTCTGAATGTCGAGCCGCGCGTCTGGTACAACCCCGAGTTGCGCAGCACGTTGTTCCTGGTGCCCGGCCTCATTGCTTACATCGCCATGCTGACGGCGGTTGTGTCGACGGCGCTCTCGATCGTGCGCGAGAAAGAGGCAGGAACGATGGAGCAGGTGCGCATGTCGCCGATTGGCCCAGTGCCGTACGTGCTCGGAAAAACGGCGCCCTATTTTGTCGTCTCGCTCATCTCGTCGATGAGCATCGTCGTCGCCGCCATCATCCTGTTCGACATGCCGATGCGCGGTTCGTGGCTGGTGCTCGTCGGGATCGTGTCGTTGTTTCTGGTTGGCGCGCTCGCATTTGGCCTGCTCATTTCGAGCATCGCCGACAGTCAGCAGGTGGCGTTCCAGGTGGTGCTGCTGACGTCGTTCCTGCCGACGCTGATGCTGTCCGGGTTCATCTTCCCGATCGCCAGCATGCCGACGTTCCTTCAAGTCGTGACGCGCATCGTGCCGGCGCGCTATTTCCTCGTCGCCCTGCGCGGGATCGTGCTCAAAGGCGTAGGTCCCGCCGATTTCCTGCCCGACGTCATTGCCCTCGTCATATACGCCGTTGTCATTCTTGCGCTGGCCTCGGTGCGGGTCAGGAGGCAATGGGCTTGACACGACTCGCCCACATCGTCCGCAAGGAATTCCTGGAGCTGCGGCAGGATCCGCGCCTCTTCGGCATCGTCATCATCGCGCCGATCATTCAGCTCACGATGCTCGGTTATGCGGCGACGACCGACGTTCGCAACGTTCCGCTGGTCGTCGTCGATCAGGATGTGTCGAGCGAGAGCCGGGAGCTGGTCAGTCGATTCGATGCGTCACCGAGCTTTGAGGTGATTGACGGACTCTCCTCGACCGATGACGTCGATCGATATCTGAACACAGGCAAGGCATGGATGGCGCTCGATATCCCGCAGGGCTACGGCGAACAGATTCGCGCGGGGCGGCCGACGACGGTGCAGGTTGTCGCGGACGGGACAGACGCCAACTCGACAAACGTCGCGCTCGGTTACGCGAGCACCCTGGTGGCGTCCTATGCGCGGGAGCTGGCATCCCCATCGGGTCAGCCGCAGGCTCCGCTCGTGTCGGCAGAAGTGCGTGTGTGGTTCAACCCCCAGCTCGAGAGCAAGGACTTCATGATCCCCGGCATCCTCGCGTTGCTGCTGCTCGTCGTCACGACGAACCTGTCATCGATGTCGATCGTGCGTGAAAAGGAGCTGGGGACATTGGAGCAGTTGAACGTGACACCGATTGCGCGATGGGAATTGATTGTCGGCAAGATGCTGCCGTATGCCTTCATCGGGATCATCGACGTACTGCTGGTCGTGTTCGTCGCATTGCTGTGGTTTGAAGTACCGCTTCGCGGCAGCTTTCTCTTGCTGTTTGTGATGAGCGTCGTGTATCTCATGACCACGCTGGGGCTTGGCCTGTTCGTGTCGACGATTTCGGCCACGCAGCAGCAGGCGATGATGACGGCGTCGTTCTTTTTTCTGATTCCCATGGTGTTTCTGTCGGGATTCGTCTTCCCGATTGAGAACATGCCGGCCGCTATTCAGCCCGTTACCTACCTCATTCCGTTGCGGTACTTTCTCGTCATCCTGCGCGGAATCTTCCTCAAAGGCGTGGGTCTCGAGGTCCTCTGGCCCGACGCTCTTGCCCTTTTCGGCTGGGGCGTGGCGATTCTCGTGCTGGCGACGCTGCGATCGAGCAAACGACTCGCGTAGCACCTGGAACCAAACCAGCGGCTTCGTGTCTAAGGCGATGTGAGCGTGCTGACATTGCTCGGCGCAGGCCTGACCTTCATGGCTTTTGTGCAGTCAACGGCCTGGATCGATCCAGCACCGCATCGCGTTCAACTTATTCCAGTCACCGATGGCGTGCAGTTAGAGGTGCTCGATTTCGGCGGAACCGGTCGGCCGATCGTCCTGCTCGCCGGCCTTGGCAACACGGCGCACGTGTTCGACCAGTTCGCGGTGAAGCTCACTGGTGTCGGACACGTGTACGCAATCACGCGCCGCGGGTATGGTGCGTCCTCGAGGCCGGAGTCAGGCTATGACGTCGCTTGCCTCGGCGAGGACGTTCGAGCAGTCCTCGATGCGCTTCGTATCGAGAGGCCCGTGGTTGTCGGTCATTCGATCGCGGGTCAGGAAATGAGCTACCTGGCGGCAGAGCACCGGCAGACGATCGCGGCGTTGATTTACCTCGAAGCGGCGTATCGCTACGCGTACGACGTACCCGGCGAGTTCGAAAAGGATTTCCCCAACCTGCCGCCTCCTCCAACGACCCCGCCGGCCGTCGCCCAACCGCCATTCATCCTGCCGGAGGCCGAGCGTCGTCAGCAGCGAGGTATGCCGGCAGCAGCCCAGGCGATCCTCGCAGGTGGTCGGCAGTTCACCGATATCGGCCTACCGGCTTTAGCCATCTTCGCGAGTCCGCACGACATCGGCGCTGCCGCAACCGATCCAGCGTTCGATCGCTTTGACGAAGCAGTGACAGAACGTCAGGCGGGAGCATTCGAGCGCGGCGTTCCGGGTGCGCGGGTTCTGCGATGGCCCCGCGCGAGTCATTATCTGTTTCTGACGCGTGAAGCCGACGTGATCAAAGAAGTCACCGATTTCATCGCGTCACTCCGCTGACGCGACGCGGGCTCTCTCCGCGCATCTCCGCTCCTCTGCGTCTCTGCGTAGACGCTCTTCTCAGCGCCCTCCGCACCCGCTGCGCGCAGGCAGCTAAGAGGCCGGAACTATCCGAAGGACCCGGTCGTCACCCGCGACGGGGTTGCCGCGGCCGTCACGATTGTTCGTGCAGAAATAGAGGTACCCATCGGGACCGGTCACGACGTCGCGAAGGCGGCCGAACGTCCCGTCGAGCAAACGTTCTTGCGTGACCACCCGGCGTGCATCCGTCGTCAATCGCAGGAGATGCGTTCCGCGAAGCGTGGCGACGAAGAGATTGTTTGCGAACTGAGGAATGCGTTGCCCTCGATAGAAAGCGATACCGGAGGGCGCGATCGTCGAGGAGTAGAACACGATTGGCGACTGCATCCCGGCAGCGCTGGCCGACCCCTGGACGTCGGGCCAGCCGTAATTGGCTCCCGACTGAATCACATTGATTTCATCGTTGCCGCTCGGGCCGTGCTCCGACTCCCAGAGATCTCCCGTAACCGGGTGCCAATCGATCCCCTGTGGGTTGCGATGTCCGTAGCTGAACATCGGCGAGCTGAATCGGTTGTCTGGTGCGGACGCGCCGCTCGCTGTAATTCGTAGAACCTTGCCGGCTGTCGCCGCGACATCCTGCGAAAAGTCGGTGTTGGATGCGTCGCCGGCGGTCGCATACAAGAAGCCGTCAGGTCCGAACTTGAGCCTGCCGCCATCGTGAATCGTCGACGCCGGAATGCCGTCGAGCAGCAGCACACGCTCAGCGAGGCGGCCGGCGACTTCACGATAACGTTCGATTCGATTCACGGCTCCGCCGCCCGCGACGGCCGAGTAGTAGAGATACACGAAGTTGTTCTGCGCGAAGTTGGGATCGAGCGCGAGTCCCAGGAGTCCGCCCTCGCCCTGCGCGTAGACACCGTCCAGTGTCAGCGCCAATTCGGAACTGAGCGCAGAGAGGTTGACGATACGTACTCGTCCCGGGCGTTCTGTGATGAACAGCCGGCCATCGGGCGCAAACGTGAGCGACCATGGAATCTCCAGATCGCTCATCACGGTTTCCACTCGAAACCGCACACCGTCTCTGGTAGTCAGGACGGCAGTCGAAGGGACGGGGTTGGGAACGGGATTCGAAGTCGGGTTCGAGGAACCCGGCTCCGGCGACTGACACGCACGCGCATCAACCACCTGGCTGACGAGCACGATAGACAGGATCGTGCCGCTGACAAATGTCCACATGGGCGGCGTCCTCGGAGGAGTCGACGGTGGGTCAAAAAGACCTACGGCGGGTCTAAAGACCCTCCGCTACACTGTCCGGACAGTGCGCTAGAACGCGTATTCAACGCCGACGAGCGGCGAGATCTTGTCGCGCAGGCCGCCGTCGTTGAGAGCGGCCAGGAGATTGGCGTTCAGCAGCAGCCGCCCTGCGAGGTTGATCTTAAGCCCGACAGCGCTGCTGAGCTCGTTGATGTTTCCCGACTCGAAAGCGATGTTGGGAAAAACAGATCGGCCGTCGAGCGCGTGGAAGTCTTCGCGGCGAACGATCGGCGTGTCGATGATGTAGCGGCCAAGAACGTCGAGAGCTACAGTCACGCGAGGGTGGACGGCCACGACCGCACCGACTGAGTAGACACCGACGTCCGGGAGATCGGCCGCGATACCCGCCTCGAGATCGCCGGCCAGGATGCTCGATCCGTTCCACTGGTATCCGACGTTGATGTGCGGCGACAGGACACCGTAGTCCGTTGACCACGCCACGAACGGCTGGACGCCCGGTGCCCCGGTTCCAAGCAGGTTGCGCTCGTCCCCGGTCGGCAGGCGAAGGTCGAGCCCGAGAGCGAAGCCTTGTCTCTGCCCCTTCTTGATCGATTGTTTCAGACGAATCGCGATGTCGCCAATCCCGCTCGCATGGCCAAACGCTGTAAACAGTCGACGATCCCCGATGCTGTCATCGGCAGCGCGGAAGAAATGAATCTCGGGAATGGTCGTGCCGATGCGGCGAATCGTGGCATCGGAGGTCACGACGATATCTGCCGAGATGTATGGAATGGCCACCGACACGTCGAGACTGTTCGACACGCCGTAGGTGATGAAGCCCGCCGATCGCGTCACTTCCGAGTCGATTGAATTGACGGTCGTAATGACGTCTTCACGGCCTCCGCGCAGTTCAGCGTTGTCATGCGTGAAGACGGCGGGTATCGATTGCAGGTCCATGCCCTCGATCGAATCGAACGCCAGCCGCTGATACGCGAACCCGAATGAGACGCGGTGGGCGCCGATCGTGTCCGCGCGTTCGGAGAGGATCGGACCGAACGAGGAGGTCGACCGCGTGAACACGCCGACGCTCGGATCGAACTCGTACGTAAAGCCCGATGCCGGTGCAGGCAGCGGCAACGAGACGATCTGGCCAGTGAGCGCCGTGCCGAATTGAGAGAACTCGCTTTCGAACGCGCTGTTGAAATGTGCCGAGTGGGAGATACCGCCGGCGAGCGCCGCCTGGCTGTTCACGACGAGCCCCTCGGGCCCGTACAACTCCGTGAAGATTCGCGACAGCTCCGTGACGTTGACCGTAACGTTGTACGGGTCCTGGGCGCGTGCGGGCTCAACGCTGACAAGGAACGTGACTATCGCCGCAACTATCATGACGCGCATCGATATCCTCCGGAGGTAGTGGAAGCCGCCGAAACAGCGCCATTACTCGGCGATGATCCAGCCGGTGGCGGTTTTCTCGAACTTCAGGGTCTGAGTGCTGTTCTGGACCTGGCGTCGTCCAGACGTGATGAGCGTGTCGCGCCGCACGATTCGCGCCGACGCGGTGCGCCCATCGATTCTCAGGTTCTCGACGCGAAGGTCGATTTCCTGGCTGTCGATCTGACGGAAGCTGTTCATCAGGACCGTCTCCGCCGCTTTGGAGAGGTTCGGACGCACCGAGCGATACAAGCCGATGTCCTTGGTTTCGATGGCCTGCTCGAACGTGTGAATCACGCGCCGGATGGCGGCGTCGTCGCTCTCGACGGGGGGTGCCGGTGTCGGCGCGGGTTCAGGCGTGACCGTGGCGGTACGCGGCGGTGTCGGGGCCGGTTGTACCGGCGCCGGCGGTGGCGGTGCAACCGGCTCTGTGACCTGTGCAGGGGCTGGCGTAGGAGCCGGCGGCGTTGGTTGTGGCTTCGCCTCTTCCGGCGCGGGAGTCGTAACCGCCGGTGGCGTCGGAGTGGGCGCAACCGCCGGTGGTGGCGTCGCCGCCCCGGTGCGGCCTGTCTGTGCCGGGTTGCCCGGCGGGCTCGCAGGCGGCGGCACCGAGGCACGCGAAGGCGGCAACGTTTCGGGCGGGGTTACCGGCCGCGGACGCGGTTGCGGTGTTGGCTGCGGTGTCGCTGGCGCCGGCGATTCGGCAGCCGCTTGTGATTGCTGTGTGGGCGGCGGCGTGGTCACCGTCGGTGCCGGCGGACTGACGGACGTGGGTGCCGGCGCCGGTGGCGTAGACGAAATCGCGGGGGCTTCCGCCACGGGCGAAACCGAGCGACTGTCAGAAGTCGACTGTCCGCGCATGAAAAGTACCGCGGCAACCAGAATCGCCAGAACGGCCACAACGGTCGATACCTTGGTCAGCCAGCTCGTCTCGCCCTTCGCCGCCGGCGTGGCGGTCGCGCTAACGGACGGCGCACTCGCCCGCGAGGGCATGACCACCGTCTGACTACTGGCCAGGCTCTGCGCGTCGATGTCGCGACGAATCCGTCTCAACTCCGCCTGAAGATCCGAGGCATGCTGGTGACGCATGTCGCGCTCTTTTTCGAGCGCGGTGGCGATCACCGTTTCGAGTCGCGAAGGAATGAGCGGGTTCAGATGCGCGATTGGACGTGGAGCGCGATTGAGAATCGCATCGTACACGACAGCCGTCGTGCTGCCGCCGAATGCCTGGACGCCGGTCACCATCTCGTACAGCACCGCCCCAAGCGAGAACAAGTCGGTGCGCGAATCGATCGGCTCGCCCCGTGCCTGCTCCGGTGACATGTACGACACGGTTCCGAGCGCAGTGCCGGGCTGGGTGATCTGGTTGCCCTTCGTGCCGTCGCCAGGTGATTGCGTATCGGCGGCGCTCGAGTGCGACGAAAGAGCTCCCGTGAGCTTGGCGAGGCCGAAGTCGAGCACCTTCACGCGGTTTCGATCGCCAATGAAGATGTTCGCCGGCTTGATATCCCGATGCACGATGCCCTGGGTATGGGCGGCCTCGAGCGCGTCGGCGAGCTGAATCCCGATGTCGAGGACGTCTACGACTTTCAGCGGCCCTCGGCCGATTCGATCGCGCAGCGTCTCGCCCTTGAGCGCTTCCATGACGATGAACGGCGTGTCACCGTCCTGGCCGATGTCGTAAATCGCGCAGATGGAGGGGTGGCTGAGCGAGCTTGCGGCGCGCGCCTCGACGCGGAATCGTTCGAGCGCCTTGGTTTCCTGCGCCCAGCTTGCGGGGAGGAACTTGAGCGCAACCTGACGTCCCAGACGCGCGTCTTCGGCCAGATAAACCACACCCATCCCGCCGGAGCCGAGCGGGCTGAGGATTCGGTAGTGCGAAACGGTTCGACCGATCAAGGTTCGTGATTCAGCAAGTGCACCGGGTCAGCGCCGATCAGAAGCATGGCGTGAAGTCTGAGGTTCTGTCAAAGGCTTCAGCGGCTGGCTGAGATGTGCCTGCGCCTCGCCGGCGGCGACGTCGACGCGGGTCAAAACCAGCGCTCCCATCACGAAAAACAGCAGCACAGACAGCACGGCGGCTCGGCTCGAGTCGAACAGCGTGACCGACGCCGCGAAGAGCGCCGGCCCGGCGATGCCCGCGAATTTTTCGAAGACTGCAAAGAAACCAAAGTACTCGGATGACTTGTGCTTGGGGATCATGCGCGCGAACATCGACCGGCTGAGCGCCTGGCTGCCCCCTTGCACCGTGCCCACGAGAGCGGCCAGCGCGAAGAACTGCCATGCGGTGGTCATGAAGTAGCCCAGCAGGCTGATGCCGGCATAGACCGTCAAAGCCAGGAAGACGCCCCGTTTGGCGCCGATGCGATCGGCCATCGCGCCGAACAGAAACGAGCAGGGCACTCCGACGAACTGCACGAGCACGAAGGCGGCGATCTGTGCGTTCTGGTCGATGCCCACCTCGGCGCCGTAGATCGATGCCATGCGGATGATGGTCTGGATCCCGTCGTTGTAGAGCAGGAACGCGACCAGCATCAGGAAGGCCTGACGATACCCGCGTAGTTCGTGGAACGTCTCCCACAGGCGGACGAACGCGAGACGAATGGAGTTGTCACCCCGGCGTTCATCGGCTTCGAGTGCCGGCGCCGGCTCGCGGACGCGAAAGAACAATGGCAGTGAAAACACGAGCCACCAGACGGCGACGCTGACGAATGACAGCCGGATCGCTGCAACCGAGTCGGCCAATCCAAACGTGGCCGGACTGAGGATCCACGCAAGATTCACGACCAGCAGGATGCCGCCGCCGAGATATCCCATCGCATACGCGCCCGTCGAGACGCGGTCGATTTCCTCAGGGGAAGCGATGTGGGGAAGCAGCGAGTCGTAGAACACGAAACTCGCCGCGATACCGATGTTTGCGATCATGAACACGAGCGCCGCGAACATCCAGGCGCCGCGGGCGATCGTTGCCATCAACAGCGTCGCGATGACGCCGACCGTCATCGACACCCCGAGCAGCACCTTCTTCTTCCCTTTCACGTCGGCCAGGGCTCCCAGGATCGGTCCGATCACCGCCGTAATCGTCACCGCGACCGTTGTCGCCCACGCGAAGCGTGCCGTCGCCTCAGTGGGCGCCAGACCGGCGGCGGCGTAGTCGCTGAAGAAGCGCGGAAAGACGGCGGTGATGATGGTCGTCTGGAATGCCGAGTTCGCCCAGTCGTACATGGCCCAGGCGCGCAGCTCCGGCCGGTTCAATCCGAAATGCGCGAGCAGCCCACGAGCGCGCGGCGTCTCCATCAGAACGTTCTCCGCGCGATCCATTCACGAAGCAGCGAGTCGACGACGACGTACTGGCTGCCTTCCTTGAGGACCAGATCCTGTTTGACGAGCGCGGCGAGTGAAGTCTGGATGCTGGATGGTCCACCGAGGCGATAACGGGCGCGGACGTCAGACGAGAGCAGGCCCTGTCCGTTCTGCAGCACCACGGCGCGAAAGACGGCGCGCTGAGCCAGTGTCAGCCGCTGCCAGACCGCCTCGAAAATCGGCTCCTGCTCGGCAAGCAGTCGCGCAAGCGTCGTATGCAGCGCGTCGAGTGTTGCCCTTCGTGCTCCCATCGAACGAGCATCGTCCCAGGTCTCGTGCGCGAGCCGCTGCACGTCGTACGGCAGGTTGCCCGCGAGGTCGACGATCGCCGCGCCGAGGCCGGCTTCGGCACGGATGCCGCTCTTCCCGAACCTGGCCTCGATGAAGCCCGCGAAGACGTCGGCCGGTATCTTCTGCAACCGCATCACCGGGCCTGCCTTGTAGAAGGGGCGCCGCGGGCCGATCATCTTCTCCATCAGGCTCGGTTCCGATCCCGCGAAGACGTAGCCGACCTGACGCTGCTGCTGCGCGGCAGCCCGCAGCGCATGCTCGACGCTGCCGCCATTGAAGCCGTCGATCGCTTGAAATTCGTCGAGGGCCACCACGACGGGACGCTTCTGTTCGCTCGCCAGGCGGCCGGGCAGCGTGAAGACCTCGTTCGCGAGGCGGTTCATGTCGCGCTCGTTCTTGACGAGCGGGAACGACACCGAGAAGCGGCCGGGCCCGGTGGCATCGGCGTCGTAGCGAACCTCAGGCCGGGTGGAACCGATGACGCTGGTGAGCCAGCCGCGCGCGCGCTCCCATCGAGTTTCGACGGCCGCGAGCGCACGCGCGTAGCCCTCGAGAAACGACAGATAAGAGCTGTAGCTGCTGACCGTCACTTCAACCGTCAGGACACCTCGCCGGGACAGCGCATTCAGTGCCTGGCGGATCAGGGAGGACTTCCCGTACCGGCGGGGAGAGATCAGGAACACCTTCTGCCCCGCGGACAGATCGCCGATCAGCCGATCGAGCTCGACCTCGCGATCGACAAACGATTCACCGGGAACGACCTCACCGTAGACAAACGGGTTCTTCATACGCGCGTGCGCGCGGGCTACGTGAAACGACGTAACGGTTACGTCGAGTAACGTACCACAGGTAGGTAGCTGGGTAGCTAGGTAGCTGGGTAGCTGGGTCGCTTGGTAAACGGGTAGCTAGTGGTCACCTTGCAACCAACTACCTAGCAACCCAACTACCTAGCAACCCAACTACCTAGCAACCCATCTACCTAGCAACCCGGCTTCCTCGACAGCGGGAGCTGACCGGTGTAGATGGCCATTCCGACAACCGCATCGATGCCGGCAGCGTCGAGCTGGTTGATCTCATCCCATGTCGTGATACCGCCCGCGGCGGTGACGCGGCGTGCCGTCGCCTGACGGACGGCCATGATCGCTCGCATGTCGGTGCCTCCCATCAGGCCTTCGGTATCGACGTGCGTGTAGAGGAACTCCGAACAGAACGGTTCGAGCGCGCGCACGGCATCGACCGCGGTGAGCGGCAGCGCTGTTTTCCAGCCATGAATGACGACGCGCCCGCCGCGGCTGTCCACGGCGGCGATGACGCGCTCGCCCCCGACCGCCTCAGCCAGGGAGCGCGCGAATGCCGCGTCGACGACACCGTCTCGAAAGAGCGCCGAGCTCGCGATGACGGCGTGCGCGCCGAGCGCAATGACCTCGCGTGCGCGCTCCACGCTGCGGATCCCGCCGCCGACGCGGCAGGGAAGTCGGCCGCAGATGGCCTGCACGAGCGCGCGATTGTCGCCCCGTCCGCGTGCCGCGTCGAGATCGATGAGCTGAACGCGCGGGAAGCTCGCGAACCTCGCGATCCACGGCTCGGGATCGGGCGCTTCGATAGCCAGGCGCTCGCCCTGCACCAGTTGTACGACATGGCCGTTCTGGAGGTCGATGGACGGTATCAGCATCGGCGAATTCTACGAAGCGTGCATGACTGCCCGTTTACAGGCGCACCGCGATTCCCTGGGCGCGCAAATGCCGTTTCAGCTCGCTCACGCTCGACTCCGCGTAGTGGAAGATGGAAGCGGCGAGCGCGGCGTCGGCGTGCCCACGCGTGAAGACGTCAGTGAAGTGGTCGACGGCCCCGGCGCCGCCGGAGGCGATGACCGGGATGTCCACCGCGTCGGAGACCGCGGCCGTCATCGCGCAATCGAAACCCGCCTTGGTGCCGTCCCGATCCATCGACGTCAGGAGGATCTCACCGGCGCCCCTGGCTTCGGCCTCGCGAGCCCACGCGACCGCATCGCGCGCGGCATCTGTCGTGCCGCTGCGCACGTAAACGGCGAAGCCGTGATCACGCCGCTTGGCATCGATGGCGACGATCACCGCCTGACTGCCATAGCGGCGCGCCAGCGTCGTAATGAGATCCGGCTGGCGCAGCGCCGCGGTATTCAGGCTGACCTTGTCCGCACCCGCGTCGATGGCCGCCGCCGCGTCGTCCTCCGAGCGGATGCCGCCGCCAACGGTGAGCGGGAGGAAGATCTCGTGCGCGACGGCGTTGATGGTCCTCGCCAGCGCCTGCCGGCTCTCGAGCGTCGCGGTGATATCGAGGACGACAACTTCATCGATCCCCTCGACGTTGTAGCGGCGGGCGAGCGCGGCGGGATCACCGGCATGACGCAACTGCTGAAACTGCACGCCCTTCACGACCTGTCCGTCGCGGACGTCCATGCAGGCGATGATGCGCTTGGTCAGCATCAGCCGCAGACCTCGAGGAAATTTCGCAGAATCGTGAGCCCCGCGTCCCCTGACTTCTCGGGGTGGAACTGCACTCCGAAGATGTTGTCGCGCTCGACGACCGACGAGAACGTGTTGGCGTGGGTTGTGGAGGCGACGCACTCGGTGGTGACCGGAGCCGCGTACGAGTGCGTGAAGTACACCTGCGCGCCGGAGGTCAGACCGCGAAGCAGCCGTGCCTGTCCCCGGAAATCGAGCGAGTTCCAACCGACGTGCGGGACTTTGAGACGCCGATCCGCGTCACCCGCCAGCCGTGCTATGCGACCGGCGATCGCGCCGAGTCCCGTGGCTTCGGGTGCCTCGTCGCTTCCGTCGAACAGCCATTGCATGCCGACGCAGATTCCAAAGAGCGGAGTTCCCGACGCGAGGGCGCCGTCGATGGCCTCGCGCCAGGGAGCATCCAGCCTGGCGGTGGCGCTGAAGTGTCCGACACCCGGCACGATCACGCCGCGCGCCTGCCGGCATTGCTCGGGCATCGACGGCACGACGAAGTCGGCGCCGAGCGCCGTCAGCGCCTTGCGGACCGAGGTCAGATTGCCAGCGCCGTAATCAACGAGTGCAATCACAGCAGCCCCTTTGTGCTCGGAAGCATCTTCGCCAGTCGCGCGTCCTTCGCGCACGCGACGCGGAGTGCGCGCGCGAATGCCTTGAACACGGCCTCGATGTGATGGTGGCTCGAGCGACCGTACAGAACCTTGACGTGGACGTTGGCGCGCGCTCCCGATGCAAAACCGTCGAAGAAGTCGTGCACCAGTTCTGTCTGCAGGTCGCCCACCATCCGCACGCGTACTTTCAGATCGACGACGGCGTGCGGCCGCCCGCTGAGATCGACGGCGGCGACCGCGAGCGTTTCGTCCATGGGCATCACGAAGTAGCCGGCGCGGTTGATGCCTTTGCGATCGCCGAGTGCCTTGAGCACGGCTTCGCCGAGAACGATGCCGACGTCTTCGACGGTGTGATGCTGGTCGACGTCGAGGTCGCCGGTGGCGGCCAGTGTCAGATCGAAGCCACCATGTCGGGTAAACAACTCGAGCATGTGGTCGAAGAAGCGAATGCCGGTCCGTACTTCGTACCGTCCGCGTCCGTCGATCGCCAGCGCTCCCGTGATCTGCGTTTCCGTCGTGTGGCGATCGAACCGGGCGGCGCGAGCCTTGCTCATCGCATGTTCCTCCCTGCCATCACCGATTCGAGTGCTTCGATTGCGACGTCGGTATGAGCGAGCAATCCGGCGGTTACGCGAATGCAGCCTGGCGTCGCCGGATCCCTCGATCGATCGCGGACATGGACTCCACGACTGGCCAGCGCCTCGACGACCTGCGTCACCCGGTCGCCAACGCGAACCATGACGAAGTTCGCGGCGCTCTCCCAATGTTCGAGGCCGAGCCGCCGGCAGGCTGCGTAGAGACGCTCGCGCGACTCGGCCACCTGCGCGGCGTAGCGCGGCAGGAAATCGTGATCCTCGAGCGCCGCCAACGTCGCCGCCATGGCCACCGAGTTGATGTTGAAAGGCAACGTGACCGCGCGGACCGGATCGAGCGCCGGTGGTTGACCGATGACGACCCCGACGCGCATGCCGGCGAGGCCGTAGGCCTTGGAGAACGTGCGACCGATCAGGACGTTCGGGTACTTCCCGAGTTCGGGGAGGAACGTCGAGCCGCCGAACTCGATGTAGGCTTCGTCCACGAGAACGACCGCCGCGGGAGCGCCTTCCGCGATCCGCCGCAGATCGGGAATCGGGATCAGGCGGCCGGTCGGATTGCTCGGAGTGTTGAGAAAGATCATCCGCGTGCGCGGCGTGACCGCGGCGATCACCGCATCCGTCGGAAACACGAAATCGGGGCCCGGTGGAATTCGCACCGCGGTCGCGCCGGCAGCGGCGGTCGAATTGGGATACGGATCGAATGCCGGCAGCGGGATGATCGTTTCCGCGTCATGGATGCGGGCCCGCGAGATGTGTCCCACGGCGGCCATCAGGATGCCTTCGTCCAATCCATTGGTGAGCAGAATCCAGTCCGGATCGACGTCGAAGTGGCGGGCGCAGGCCCGTACGAGCTCGGGATACGACGGATACGTGGCCACGTCGGTCGTCCGCATCCGCTGAATGGCTTCGAGGACACGTGGCGAGCAGCCGCCGGTGTTTTCGTTGAGGTGCAGCCGCAGCCCTTCGCCCGGGTCGGGATAGCCCTGTATACGCATCATGATTTCGGCGCATCTACAGACGCGCCGGTACCTCTCGTCTTTCCTAGACGAACCACGATCGATTCCGCGTGCGCGTGGAGCCCCTCGGCGCGCGCCAGATCGATCACGGCACCGCCAATTCGCGACAACCCGGCGCGCGTGACTCGCTGCACGGTGATCTGGCGCACGAAGTCAGCGGCAGACAACCCGCCGCGCACGCGGGCGGCACCAGCCGTCGGCAGCACGTGATTGGATCCGATGGCGTAGTCACCGGCAACCTGGGCCGACCACTTGCCGATGAACAAGGAGCCCACACACTTCACTTGCGCAGCCATCGCCTCGTCATCGACCACCATGTGTTCCGGTGCGGCGGCGTTGGCCAGCGCCATCGCTTCAGCCATCGAGCGCGTCACGATGACACCGCCGTGATGCCGAAGGGAGAGCTTCGCCGGACCCTCCTCCGGCATTCGGGCTGCGACTTCGGCCGCGACGGCTGTGGCCAGGCGCCGGCTTGGTGTGATGAGTACCGCCCGGGCGTCGGGGTCGTGCTCGGCCTGTGCGATCAGATCTGCGGCAATCCAGCCAGGGTTACCTTTCGACGAAACCAGGAGGATCTCGCTGGGGCCGGCGTAGAAGTCGATCCCGCAGTCAGACGCGACGAGCGCCTTGGCGGATGCGACCCATCTGTTGCCAGGTCCCACGATCTTGTCGACTCGCTGAACCGATTGAGTGCCGTAGGCGAGTGCCGCAATCGCATGAGCACCACCAAGCCTGAACAGCCGGGAAACGCCCGCTTCGAGCGCTGCGGCCATGACCACCGGGGCCGGTCGCGGGCAGACAGCGACCACCTCGCGAACGCCGGCGGCTACCGCCGGAATCGCCGTCATCAGCAACGACGAGGGCAGCGGATAGCGGCCACCCGGAACGTAGCAGCCAACGCGATCGAGCGGCACGACCCGTTGTTCGACGCGCACGCCAGTCGTAACCGTGACGCGCCACGTTCGAGGAACCTGCCGCTTCGCAACCGCGCGAATGTTGCGCGCGGCGACGCGAATGGCCGCGCGAACCGGGCGCGGGACTGCGGCGGCCGCTGAGCGCATCTCGTCGGCGGAGATCTCGAGCGGCTCGCTCAAGCCGTCCAGGGTCTTCGCGTAGCGCAGGAGCGCGCGATCGCCCTGGCGACGCACGTCGCTCACGATCGCCGCGACACGGGCATCGGTTGCGGCGTCGCGCGTGCGCTCCGGAGAGAGCAGCGCCGCGACGGCGCGACGATTCGTCGAATCAACAATCTTCAAACTCGCCACGTGTTCACCTGACGTGCCTCGTACGGTTCGATGGAGCGACGGTTCGAGAGTGCGACGGTCCGGTCTGACGGTCCGATGCGACGCGCGAGCGTCCGGCGGACCGTTCTACCGTCGGACCTTCGTCTTGGACTCGCGCACCTTCGCACCATCGCACCATCGCACCATCGTCCCCTCGCACCTTCGCACCTTCGCACCATCGTCCCCTCGCACCGTACGTTCTAGACAACGATCTTGTTCAACGGGTACTCCACGATTCCCTGTCCTCCGCTCGCCTTCAGCTTCGGAATGAGATCGCGCACCGTGCGTTCCTCGATGATGGTGTTCACGGCGACCCATTCGTTGTCGCTCAGCGACGAGATCGTCGGCCGCTGCAATGCCGGCAGCAGCGCGAGCACGCGATCGAGGTCAGCGCGCCGCACGTTCAGCATCAGGCCCACGCGTCCCTGCGCCTCGATTGCCGCGCGCAGCAGGAGCGCGATGTTCTCGATCTTCGTGCGCTTCCAGTCGTCAGCGAGCGCCAGATCGTTGGCGATCAGCTGCGTGTTCGACTCCATCACGGTATCGAGGATTCGCAGCCGGTTCGCTCGCAGCGTCGATCCCGTTTCAGTGGCTTCAACGATCGCGTCGGCGAGCACCGGCGGCTTCACTTCGGTCGCTCCCCAGGAGAACTCGACGTTCACCGGCACCTCGAGGTTGTCGAAGTACGCCTTGGTGACGCGCACGAGCTCGGTGGCGATCGTGGCGTTGGCGAAGTCGGTCGGCGACTTGAAGCGTGAGTCCTCGGGTGCGGCGAGCACCCATCGCACCTTGCCGAAGCTCTGTTTGGCGTACACGAGGTCGGCGATCGGTGTAAGCGAGTGCTTCGAGTTGCCACCGAGCTTGTGCTCGGCGATCCAATCCTGTCCAGTGAGCCCGGCGTCCAGCACGCCGTCGCAGACGTACCTCGCCATCTCCTGCGCGCGTATCAACATGCACTCGATCTCAGGGTCGTCGATCGACGGGAAATACGATCGCGTGCTGACGTAAATGTTGAAGCCGGCGCGCGCGAACAAATGAATCGTCGCGTCCTGCAGGGAGCCCTTTGGTATGCCGAGCTTGAGCTTCATGGAATCGTCACGCCCTCCACGCGTTGAAAGAAACAGGTCCGCTCGCCCGTGTGGCAGACGTTGCCATCGCCAAGCCGTTCGGCTTTGACGAGCACCGTGTCCTCATCGCAGTCGATGAGCACATCGCGCACGGCCAGCCGGTTTCCCGATGTCTCGCCTTTGGTCCAGAGCTTGTTGCGGGTGCGACTGAAGAAGGTGACGTAACCAGTTCGCCGCGTGACGTCCCACGCCTCTTCGTTCATGAAGCCCACCATGAGGACTTCACCACTCTTGTGATCCTGCACGACGGCCGGTATCAAGCCGTCCAGTTTCGAATAGTCCATCGTCATTCACTCGACCCGGTTCCATGTTCCTGGTTCCGGGTTCCGGTACAAAGCAAAACCCCGCGCGGTAGAACCGGCGGGGTTTGCGCAACCTCTGAATTTCGTCGACTGAGGTCTAGTCCGTTTGCGCGCACACACCCACCGGCCGGCCATGATGGCCGTGGTGATGGCGATGTGCGTGGCGGAGACCGATCGACATTTCTTTAACAGCCTATCTGAAACGGCGCGTTGGCTGCAAATGCCGTCAACTCCCGACCCCCAACTTCCAAAACCCAAGCATCAAGCTACTGCTTCTTATGCTCCTTGATGTATCCGGTCGCGAACGCCAGGAGCTGCGGGTTCATGAGCCCAATCGCTTCCGCTTCCGTCTGTGCGCGGTCGACGGCCCAGCCATCCTGGAGCACGCGCTTGATCATCCACACAGCACCGACACGATTGGCGGACCCGCAATGGATGAACACCGGTTGATTGGCCTTGTCCGCAACCGCGCTGAGGAAGTCGGACACCACCTTGGGATCTGGTGACGCCGCGTTGAACGGCAGATGGATGTACTTGAGCCCGGCAGCCTTTGCCGCTGCGCGCCCGGCATCGATATCAGCTCCCTGCTCGTCCGGCAGGCGAAGATTGATGACCGAGACGTACCCCTCTTTCCTGAGCGCTGACATCGCAGAGGGATCGACGGCGCCGCCGCAGCCGACCGTCGCATCGACACGGGAATAGTTGCGAACGCCCGGCATTTCTGACTTCTTCACCTGTGCCGAGGTCGACGACACCACTAGCCCGACCAGAGCGATGACCGACAGCATTCGAAAGCGCATAGCGTCCTCCAGACCCGCAATCTTACTCCCGCCGCGCGAGGCCGAGCCTCGCGCAGACTGTGTCTTCTGCCCGCGCTTCGCGCGGACGAGCCGTCTCGACCAAGAAGAGACCTGTTCATTCTGCAACGAGGCGGTCAAAGCGGCGGGCCGTGACGGTTGACACGGTCATGCCTGCGAATGATACTAAAGGGTCGTTTGTGCGGCGATTTCCACGACTTGATGGGCCGCACAGCCGGATCACCGGCTGATCCTTCTAAGTCGCGAAACAGCCCGCGACCCACGCGGGCTTTTTTTTGGAGCTTTATGGACAAGTACATCTTCTCTTCGGAATCGGTCGGAGAAGGTCACCCCGACAAGGTCGCCGACACGATTTCCGACGCTGTCCTTGACGCGTGCCTGGCCCAGGACAAAATGAGCCGCGTCGCGTGCGAAACCTATGTGAAGTCGAACACCGTCATCATCGGCGGTGAGATCACGACGAAGGCCAAACTGGACTACGTCAAGATCGCCCGCGTCAGCATCCGCGAGATCGGCTACGTCAACGACGATGACGTGTTTCACGCAGACAAGGTGTTCGTGAATGTGCTGGTGACGCAACAGTCACCCGACATCTCGCAGGGCGTCGATGCCAAGAAGGCGCTTGGTAAGAAGACGGCCAAGCAGGGCGCCGGCGATCAGGGGCTGATGTTCGGCTACGCAAGCAACGAGACGCCAGAGCTCATGCCGGCGCCGATCATGTTCGCACATCGCCTCGGCCGCGAGCTCACGCGCATTCGCAAGAGCGGCGGCGTGCCGTGGCTGCGTCCCGACGCCAAGTCGCAGGTTTCAGTGATCTACGAGGACAACAAGCCCGTAGGTATCGCCAACGTCGTCATCTCGACGCAGCACACACCTGACGTTTCGCACAAGGACATCGAGAGCTTCTGCATCGAGAGCGTCATCAAGAAGGTGCTGCCCGTAAAGCTTCTCAACGACAGGACGGAATTCCTGATCAATCCAACCGGCCGTTTCGTCGTCGGCGGACCGCAGGGCGACACCGGCCTCACCGGGCGCAAGATCATCGTCGACACCTACGGCGGCATGGGCCGTCACGGCGGTGGCGCGTTCTCGGGCAAGGATCCCACGAAGGTCGATCGCAGCGCCGCTTACATGGGTCGTTGGGTCGCGAAGAACATCGTCGCAGCGAAGCTGGCGTCACGGTGTGAGGTGCAGTTCGCATATGCCATCGGCCACCCGGATCCAGTGAGCGTGCACATCGAGACGTTCGGCACCAACAGCGAGGACATCGGAAAGATCACGCGCGCGGTCAATCGCGTATTCAGCTTCCAGCCCGCCGACATCATCGAGCAGTTGAACCTGCGCCGGCCGATCTTCTTGAAGACGACCAACTACGGTCACTTCGGGAAGAGCGACAAGGAACTGACGTGGGAATCCACGAGCAAGGTGCAGGCGCTGCTGAAGGCAATCGGCAGCCGCGCGGCCTAAAACGACGAAGGCCCCTCACGGGGCCTTCAGCAAGTTAAAAGTTAGAAGTTTAAAAGTTCGAAAGTAAGTTCGAAGTGTGTATCCACGCTGTTTCGGCCAGCATGTGCGCACTTTCCACTTACTTCCCACTTTGAACTTTAAACTTCCAACTTATCTCTCGACAGTCACCGTGACCGGGTCCTCGAGCCTGACCGTCAGCGGTGTTCCTGCTGACAGTGTCGCGTGGTTGCGGTCACCGGCCATGACGGCCGTGGTGCCGGCTCCAGCGCCAATCGACCCGCCAATCGCTGCGCCCTTGGCGCCGCCAAGAATGCCCCCGATGATGGCGCCGCCGATGGCGCCGCCGCCGATCTTCGCCGCGCTCTCACGTCCCGGGGGATCGCCCTCGCGATAGATCGTTTCCGTTTGCAGCGGCAGCCGCGTGCCATCGGCCAGGACGACCGACGTGAACTTCACGCCAAGGCGCGCGCGGTCGCGCATCTTTCCGCCGCGCTCGACCAGAGTCACTTCGCCAAATGCTTTCGCGCCGGCTGGAATCGCGACGCGATCGCCCACTTTGACATCACGCGTGACGCGAGCGGTGACGCTGTCCTCGACTTGTGCCTTCTCGCTGGTCACAGGCGACTCGAGCTGCAAGCCGATCACCGAGTCAGCAGCGACGACGAGCTCGTCGTAGATCGGACCGGGAGGGTCCACCGTTCGGGAGGCCTGGTTGTCGCTGATGGGAGCCGGCGCGATCGGGACAGCCGATCGTGATTCCTGCGTGAGCACGGGAGCAGGTAATGGCGGCTCTGGCGCCCGCGGTGCCCGCGACGCGGCCGCGACTTGCCGGACGGGAGTGCGCGGTGCGGGAGGTGGCACGACCCGGCTTCTGGGAGCAGCAGGCTGCGGAGGGGTGGGCGGGGTCAGTGGCGCCGGATCGATGACGCCCTCGGACTCCGCCACTGGCGGTGCCCCGGGGTTGGCCGCGATCGACTCAGCTGCGGTCACCGGAGTAGGGTCGTGCCGAAGGGCCAGATACGTTCCGCCTGCGCCCGCCGTAACACAAACAATCGCAAGAACGACGGCCGCGGTCCTGGTCATGATCTGATCCTCTGAATCCCTGCTGAGAGCAAGGGCTGTGCCTCAGAAGAGGCCCAAAACACGGGGGATCTCCGTGAACTCCCGGCTCCGATCGACCCGATTTCCCGGATCTGTCCTCGATCGCTGCACTCAAAACAGGCCTGTTTCACGCGTCCTCCGGTCCGATGCCTCCCTCTGCGGCCACGGCGGGCCGTTCGACCAGCCGCTCGATGAGTGCCACCGGGTCCGAGTCCGCCACCACGATCCGACGGTTTTCCGGCCTGACGAAGCCATCGGCGACAGCCCGGTCGAAGAGGTCGACGAGCGGATCGTAATATCCCGCGACGTTCAGCAGGCCACAGGGTTTTCGGTGGAGACCCAACTGCGTCCAGGTGACCACCTCGCAAAACTCCTCGAAAGTGCCGAAGCCTCCAGGCAAGGCGATGAACGCGTCCGACAGGTTTGCCATCAAAGCTTTTCGTTGGTGCATGGACGCGACGACACGGAGGTCGGGCAGGCCGCGATGCGCGAGTTCGCGCGCGACCATTGCGCTCGGGATGACGCCAATCACATGTGCGCCCTGCGCCAGCGCGGCGTCGGCCACAACGCCCATCAAGCCTACGCAGCCGCCCCCGAAGACGATGCCCACGTTCCGCTTCGCCAATTGAAATGCGACCTCTTCCGCGGCGGCGCGATACTCAGGTCGCGCACCGGTACTGGATCCGCAGAAGATGCACACGCGGCGAAGCATGATGTCAGGCCCGCTCTCCGAGCGGGCTCGGTCGAGAGTCAAACGACGAATTTATACCCGAGGCCGTGGACGGTGTGAATGTACTGCGGGTGTCGGGGGTTGTCTTCGATCTTCTGGCGCAGCCACGCCACGTGGACGTCGACCGTTCTGGTCGAAGGCATGGCGTTGTAGCCCCAGACTTCGTTGAGCAGCTCATCGCGCGACAAGGCTGCCCCGCGATGCTCGACGAAGTAGCGCAGTAACTTGAACTCGCGCGCCGAGAGATCGATCGATTGCCCCGACTTCATGACTTCAGCTTTGCGGAAGTCGATCGAGATGTCGCCAAAGCGGAAGGTCTCTCCAATTGGAGCCGCTGATGCCGGCGTCGCGCCGCGACGTAACAACGCTTCGATTCGCGCGAGCAGCTCCGCCATCTCGAAAGGCTTGACGAGATAGTCATCGGCGCCGAGTTTCAGACCGACGACGCGATCGACGACCTGGCCGCGTGCCGTCAGCATCAGGATCGGCGTCTGCACTCCGCGCTGTCGAAGCGTGCGGCACACGTCGAACCCGCTGCCGCCCGGCAACATGACGTCGAGAAGGATCAGATCGAAATTTCCGGTGCTGCCTTGCGCAAGTCCGCGGACGGCGTCCCCTTCGCTCTCGACGTCGTAGCCTTCGGACATGAGTCGATCGGTGAGCGTCAGGACGAGGCCGGGCTCGTCCTCAACGAGGAGTATGCGACGCGACACGTGTGTTCGTTGCCTTCGGTCCGGGTAAAGCCGGACACTACGTTATGAGTGCCAAGCCGGACACTACATCATGAGTGCACGCCGGACACTACGTCATGAATGCGTTGTCTGCAACTGGCTGGCTACGGCAGTTGCGCGCTGGTCCGGCTCGGCCGATGGCAAGGCAATCGTAAACGAACTCCCGGCACCGGCCCTCGTGGTCACGGTGACCCTGCCGCCGTGGGCCGCCACGATTTTTCTGACGAGCGAGAGACCGAGACCGTTGCCATGTATTTGACGGGCGACGGCATCGGCGCCGCGGTAGAACGGGTCGAAGATGTGAGGCAGCTCGGAAGCCGGGATGCCATCGCCGTGATCGCTCACCGTAATCCAGACCTCCGGCCGGCGACGTTGACGGCCGTGCTCGATCTTGATGCCGACCCAGCGATCGCGACCGCCGTATTTGACGGCGTTGGCGATCAGGTTCTGCACCGCCGATCGGAGAGCGGCGGCGTCGCCCAGGACCGCCGGCGGATCCTGGATGAAGTCGCGCTCGATCGTGACCGACTGCGGTTCGAACAGGGTGATCGCGCTCTCGATCGCGCCTTCGATGATGTCGGTTGGAACCAGCGGCACTCGCGACCCTTTTGCCAGCCCCGATTCGATGCCGGCGTATTGCAGCACTCGTTCCACCATCTCACCCAGGCGGCGCGCTTCGGTTTCGAGCAGCTGTCCGTACCGCTTCACGCGATCGCCGCTGCCAACGACTCCGTGCGACAGGTTCTCGGCGGCCGAACGGATGACGGCGACCGGCGTGCGCAGCTCGTGAGACACGCCCGCGACGAATTCCATCTGTTGACGCGCGAGCCGATGAGCGCGCCGCGACGTCGCGGCCAGCAGCCCGACGCTCACCGTCAGGAGCAGGAGCACGCCGAAACTGATGGCCAGGTTCTGACGGCGCGCGCGCGCAACCGCCGCCTCGAGCGAACCACTCTGATGCTGGACGAGCAGACGCCAACGCCCGAAGTCCTCAGCAGCTCGGTCGCCCGCCTGTGCACCGAGCGGCTCTTCGCTGCGAAGCCGGGTGCCCTGGTCGGGGGACGGAACGTCGCCGACGGGAGGGCGTGGCGGGCGCCCGAAGAAGAACGCCTGGTTTCCGATTCCGAAGAGCGATGCCGACGCGTCTGCGCGACTTGAATCGACCGGCGCGTCGGGGTCCGAACGGTAAAGCACGCTGCTCGAGTCATCAGCGTCGGTGACCGCGACGCGATAGACGTCCCCTTCGACATGAGTGAAGTGTCGCGAGGCGAGTTCGGGCAGCATCTGCTCCCGGATGTACGCCATGTTGAGCTCGATGATCGTGAACCCGAACATGGGAGTTACGGTCTGTGGACCTGGCGTTGGTCGTGCCGGTATGACGAGGTTTCGCAACGGCACGACGATCAGGGAATCCTCGCCCCGAAGCGGGGGCCGGCGATCGAACGCCCGGCCCGCATTGAAGTCGCTGAATTCCTGTTCGATCTGCGGACGCCATCGCTCGAGCGGAGGACGCCAGTCAGTGGGCTCGAGCGCGTCGCTTTCCGGGTTCCATCGCCGGAGGCGCAGTTGACCGCTGTCTCCGTCGACGACGAGGACGTTTGAAACGATCTGGGGGTGGCCGGCGGTATTCAGCCACGTGTTATAGCGATCGGAATAGCGCTCCGAGACCCCCTCGCGTACAGTGGCCGGACCGACTTGCAGGCTCAAGACCGCGCGGACGAGCTCGCCGTCGAAGCCTTCACGGAACTGGGCAGCAGCGATGCGGACGTTACGCTGCAGTCGCTCGCGAGCGGCGGTGCTCAATTGCCCGACCCACTGGTACTGCAGAACAGCCAACGTTGGCAGGAGTATCAGCAGGGCTACAGTGACAAGCGTCGCCCCCGATGGTTTCTTGAGCTTCACCAGGCGAATATTAACATGCATAAAATCGCCGTAACGTGTTGACTTCCGGGCTTTTACAATCTTAACAAACTCTTTGCCCTCACTTAACCATGGTCGAGCCCGTGCACAGCAATAATCACTCTATGCGGACCCTTGCGGCTACGTGTGTCTTCGCGATGGGGATAGTCGTTGCCCTGGCGAATCAGACGGCGATCGCGGGTCAGCAGCCGGAAGAGGCCAAGGCAGAAAGCGTCCTCGCCGAAGCGAGGAAGGCACTTGGCGGCGCGGATAAGCTGTCGGGCGTCAAGACACTGCAGGTGAATGGGACAACGAAGCGAGCCAACGGCAACTTCAATCTTGAAGGTGACACAGAGCTTTTCTTCGAGCTGCCCGACAAATTTCGCCGCAACGAGTCGCTGACGATCGGTGGCGGCACTGGAATCGATCGAAAGGACATTCTCAACGGCAACGAGTTCTCGAGTGAGGTCAGCGGTGACGCCTTCGGCGGTCGCGGCCGTGGGCGGTTCGCTGGGGGCGGCGGAGGTGCTCAGGGCGGAGCCGATGGGCGAGGCGCGCCGACGCCGGAGCAGCAGGAACGGCTACGCGAATTTCAGCGCCGCAACCTGCAGAGCGAAGTCAGTCGCCTCCTGATCGCGCTGTTGCTGAAGAGCGACACGCCTTTCCGCTGGATCGGCACTGCACAGGCACCGGAGGGCAGTGCCGATGTACTGGAAGTGAAAACACCGGACGGTGTTGCCACACGCGTGTTCATCGACGCGATGTCCCACATACCGCTGATGCTGTCGTGGACCGGCCCCGCCGGTCGCGGATTTGGCCGCGGCGGCCAGGGCCGTCGCGGTCAGGGTGCTCCCGATCAGGCCGGTCCTCCTCCGGAAGGGCGCGCGGCCGGAGATCAGCCGCCCGGAGCAGGCGCTCCACCGGCTGCGGGTGCTCCACCGGCAACAGGTGCTGGCGCAGACCAGGCACAGGGACAACGCGGACGAGGAGGGCAGGGTGGTCAGACGGCGACTCTCGAAATGCATCTCTCGGAATACAAGACCGTCAACGGTATCAAGCTTCCACACCTGATTACCCGCGGTGCGAGCGGTGCGACCAACGAAGAGTGGGCGGTCAAGAGCTACAAAATCAATCCGAACCTGAAGGCCAACACGTTCACCAAATGAATCGGTTCAATCTCCGGAATCTCACGCGCGCCGTGGTCGCCGTCATCGCGTTGCTGATGGCAGCGCCGGTCGCCGCGCAGAACGCCAACAACCAGACTCAACTCCGCCTCGTGGTTGTCGACGAAACTGGCGCGGGTATTCCCCAGGCGACCATCGTCGTAACGCCGCCTGCTGGCGAGCCGGTGACATTCGCCACCGACGAACGTGGTCTCGCCGTGTCGCCGACGTTGGCGGTGGGCACAGTCCAACTTCACGTGGAATTCCCCGGATTCGAACCGTTCGAAAGCCAGCTCACGCTTCGGCGAGGAGCGATGAATCAGACGGTCACGCTCAAGATCGCTGGCTTCCAGGAGGAAGTCGTCGTCAACGATGCGAGCGCTCTCGACGATCGGAGCGGCAACTCGTTCACGACGACGCTGGAACAGGCGGAGATCGATGAGCTGCCTGAGGACCCCGAGGAGCTCGCCGACGTGCTGACACAGATGGCGGGTGCTGCCGGCGCGGTATTCCAGGTCAACGGCTTCCGCGGCGGACGTCTGCCTTCGCGCGACGAGATTCGGCAGATTCGGTTCCGAACCAATTCACTGTCGGCGGACAACCACGACGCGGGGCGCACGCAGATCGAAATCATCACCAGGCCGAACGTCATCCAGTGGAATGGCAACGCGAGCCTGAACTATCGCGGTGATGAGATGAATGCGCGCAACGCGTTCGCCACCGCGCAAACGCCGGAGCAGAATCGCCAGTTCAACATGGGATTGCGCGGTCCGCTCGTGAAGGGGAAGACCTCCATCCGTCTCAACGTGGACGGTCGTCGCGATCAGCAGTCCGACACGATCACTGCGCTCGATCAGGACGGGAACCGTCGCGGTGATGTCGTGTTTCGCCCGTCCGACCAGACCAACGTGACAGTCGGCATCGAACACGCCGTGACGAAGGATCAAACACTGCGGCTCGAGTATCGTCGTGGCTACAACTCGACGGAGAACCTGGGTGTTGGCGGCTTCAATCTTCCCGAACGCGGGTATGACCGATCAGGAAACAATAACCAGGTTCGGGCCCAGTTGCAGGGTCTGCTTGGCAAGACAACGCTCAACGAGATTCGGCTGCAGCTGACGCAGCAGGACAACGAGTCGAATTCGTTGACGAATCTCCCCGCCGTCATCGTGCTCGACGCATTCAGCCGCGGCGGTGGCGGCGTGTGGAACTCCTCGGCATCGCGAGGGTTCGAGCTTGCCGACAACCTCGATTTCAACTTCGGCAAGAAGCACCAGATGCGTGTCGGCCTCCTGCTCGAGGGTGACCGTTACAGCAATTTCGACGCGCAGAACAATGCCGGGACGTTTACGTTCAGCAGCCTCGAAGCCTTCGACGCCGGGCTGCCAACGTCGTTCACTCAGCGCAATGGCGAGGTGAACACCAGGTTCACGCAGTACCAGCTGGGCATGTATTGGCAGGACGACTTCCGCGTCAACAACAAGCTCTCGGTCAGCATCGGTGTTCGCAACGAGCTGCAGTCACATATCGACGATCGCTTGAACCTGATGCCGAGGCTGGGGTTCACGACCACGCCGTGGGGCAACCGCACGGCGATTCGCGGTGGTTACGGCCTGTTCTACGACTGGTATGCGGCCAACCTGTATGACCAGACGCTGCGCGTCGATGGCATTTCGCAGCGTGATCTGCTCATCCTGAATCCCGGCTATCCGAATCCGCTCAATGGAGCGGAGGCGGAGATACTGCCGCGCGGACGCATTCAGGCCGATCCCAATCTGCAGCTGCCGCAGGTCCATCAAGCGTCCCTCGGCGTGGAGCGCCAGCTCAGACAGAACTTCAGCGTGCAGGCGACCTACCAGATGCTTCGCGGCCGCCGGCAGATCCGATCCGTCAACATCAACGCCCCGGACGGGCTCGGCAACAGGCCCGATCCCACCGTGGGCACGGTGACGCAGTTCGAGTCGACGGGACGTTCGCAGACCGATCGGCTGACGCTTGGCGGCAACTACCGCTTTCCGCAGCGACGAATCTTCGTGAACATGAACTACACGCTGGGCCGGGTGAGAAATCACGCCGACAGCGAAACCTCACTCCCTGCGGACAGCCTCAATCCGGATGCGGAATGGGGACCGGGTCGCCAGGATGTCCGTCACCGCCTTCAGGGCACGGTCAACGTTCCGATGACGTTTGGTCTGCGCGCCAACATCAACGTGAATGCGCAGTCAGCCACGCCCTACACGATCACGACAGGGCGGGACGACAACAAGGATGGCGTCAGCAACGACCGTCCAGCCGGCGTCGGCCGGAACACCGCTCGCGGCACAGCGACTTTCACGACAAATCTCCGTGTGAGTCGCGCGTTCGCGCTTGGCGGTCAACGCTCGGGTGGAGGGTTTCCCGGCGGCCGCGGCGGGCCGGGCGGACCGGGCGGCGGTGGATTCGGACCTGGCGGACCTGCAGGTGGTGGAGGAGCCGGCGGCGGTGGCGGTGCCGGCGGTGCGTCTCTCGGACAAACGTTCCTGCAACAGGGCCAGGGCGGCGGCGGACGCGGTGGTGGTGGCGGTGGTGGCCGCGCCGGCGGCGGGCGTGGAGGCAATCAGGGTGACGCGGCCTTCAATTCGAAGTACATGATGGAACTCTTCGTCACCGCCGACAACCTGTTCAACCGTGTGAACTACGGCGGCTACAGCGGCAACCTGCTTTCGCCCTACTTTGGACAGCCGACGATGGCCCAGCGGCCTCGACAGGTTCAAGTCGGGATGCAGTTCCGGTTCTAGAGCTCATTTATTCACCTTCCCGTTCTCACGACACATAGAGGCACCGAGACACCGAGAGATGTTTAACGAAATTCTCGGTGCATCTGAGTCTCGGTGTGTCGAAGACGCGCGGGGAAGCGTTTGCAATTCACAGTCGAGAGCCGAGGGCCGGATAGAATCTCCTTGTGAAGATCACCGTCGTCGGCGCGGGCGTCGTGGGGTGTGCCATCGCTCACGAGCTGGCGTGTCGCGGCGCGCGCGTTCAGCTGCTTGATTCCCGTGGTGTCGCGCATGGCGCCACTGGCGCCTCCGCTGGCATTCTCGCCCCGCAAATCGAAGGTCACATCCCTCAGCTTCGCAGCCTGGCAGCGTACAGCCTTGCGATGTACGACGAGTTCGTCCGCCGCGTCGAGAGCGACTCTCATCGCTCGATCGAGTACAGCCGGAGAGGCACGCTTCAGATTGCGCTCGACGATGGGGAGGCACTGGCGCTCTCCCGGGATGCCGAAGCCCTTGCGGGAAATGGTGTCGAGTGCCGGATGCTCGACGCCCGCGACGCAGGAGCGTTCGAGCCGGCTCTTACAAGTCGAGTGATGGCCGCCTTGCTGGTGCCGATGCACGGACACGTTGCTGCGGCTCCCCTCACCGAGGCTCTCGCGGAAGCCGCCCAGACTCGCGGCGCGCGACTGTCCACGACCGCGGTGCTCTCGATCGACGGAGGAGGAGACGTCGCGCGCGTGACGACCGCCGAGCAGACGATCGAAAGCGATGCGGTCATCGTTGCGTCGGGAAGCTGGCGGGTGACCTCGCGTCCATCTGAAGCACCATCGGTCAAGCCGATTCGCGGACAGCTCGTGCAGCTGCGAGCGAACCAGGCTGCGGCTTCACGTGTCATCTGGGGCACCGCGTGTTATCTCGTGCCGTGGAGCGATGGGACGGTACTCGTGGGCGCTACTGTCGAAGACGTCGGGTTCGACGAGCGTCCTACTGCCGAAGGTGTACGAGGCTTGTTGAGCGCCGCAATCGATCTCATTCCATCGCTCGCGCGCGCTCCCTTCGAAGCGGTTCGAGTCGGGTTCCGTCCCAAGACACTCGACGAACTGCCGTTCATCGGGCAGTCAGAGACGATGCCGCACGTCTTCTATGCGGTGGGGCACTATCGTAACGGCGTGTTGCTGGCACCGCTGACAGCCGCGTTGATGGCCGACCTTGTCCTCGAGAACAAAGAACGTCCGGAGCTTGCGCTCGTGAGGCCTGGACGGCTGGCAAACGCCTGATACGGCCGATGCGCCTCAAGAAGCATTACAGTTCACGCGAGGTTGCCGCACTCACCGGGCTCAGCGCCCGCCAGTTGCAATGGTGGGATGCTCGTCGTCTGTTCGTTCCCGCGATTCGCTCTCAGCGTACCGAAGCGGGAGGGTTCACCGAGCGGCGCTATACCCCGATCGACGTGCTCGAGCTGCAGGTGCTGGCCGACCTGCGTCGCCGGCGGTTTTCGATTCCCCAGCTCCGACGCCTGCTGTCAACGCTGCGCGACGTGTTCGGTATACGGCTGTACGAGGCGATTGGCGAGGGTGGCCCCATGTCGTTGTTGATGGGTGGCGATCAGCTGTATGCGAGAACCAGCGATGGACAGATGTTCAATATGGACCGGCCGACGGAGCCGATGTTGATGGTCGGTGAGGAAGTGGCGCTGCGGCCGCTGGCAGCGCGGGAACGCAAGCGTCGCCGCGGAGGATCGCCCCGGAAACTGTAAATGGGGTCGGGAGTCATTTGTTGAGGACACTCATCGTCAGTGTCCTGATCAAATGACTCCCGACCCCATTTACCGTATTGGAAATACTTTCTCCAGATCGTCGGCGGGACGGGGAATCACGTGGACGCCAACGAGCTCGCCCACACGTCGCGCCGCTGCGGCGCCGGCGTCCGTTGCCGCCTTGACCGAGCCGACATCTCCACGAATCAGAGCCGTCACCAGGCCGGCATCGACCTTCTGCCAACTCACGAGCACGACGTTCGCCGTCTTGAGCATCGCGTCGGCGGCTTCGATCATGCCGACCAGTCCCCGAGTCTCGATCATGCCCAGCGCGTCGCCGATGTCCGCCTTGTCTGCCACGGCCGCGATCTTACCACCCCTTTGCGCGTCGCAACTCGGTGATGTGTGCCAGGTGGTGGTGCGAGTGCCACGCGTAGTTCTGTAAATGCCAGTCGAGCGTGAGCTGCGCGCCGACCTCGGGATGCACGAACAATCGCTCGAACTCCTCCGTGCTCATGGCCCGGTAGACTGTCGTCCATCGTGCGTGAATACCCTCGAGGATCCCGAGAGAGACGCTGATCGCCAGTTGCATGTCGGCGAGCAGGGCCCAGGCCTTCTCGTCGTACGGCTTGATCGTGGGCGTGTCCTCGGTCAATGTCAGCTTGACTCGAATGAACGCGTTCATGTGACTGTCGGCAACGTGATGGACGACCTGCCTGATCGTCCAGCCGTCGGGCCGATAGGGCGTGTCGAGTTGCGCGTCGTCCAGATCCGCGACGGCGGCACGCATCAGGTCTGGCAGGCCGGCGATCGCATCGATCGCGGCGGAGCGCAGCTCGCTCGTCACCGGCATCACCGCGCGGAAGCGACCGATGGGATAACGCAGGTCTTCGGCGGTCTTCGTCATGCCGATCTTGTACAACAGTCACGGGCTCCCCCGATACGTCTGCGAGACCGTGACTGGTTGCAGTATCGCCAGCGGCTCACGTCGGCGCGACAGTACAATTCATCCTCAAACCGCATGAACCTCGTTGTTGCCGAAGGACCGCTGTTGGATCAAATCCTGGGTCTTACGCACGAGATCTGGAGCGAAGGGCTGACCCAACGCGCGTACGCTCAGTGGAACGCCGCGCAGCTGCGGACGCCGTGGGGCCGCCAGCATCTGCAGCGGTTCGCGCTGGTCGACGACGGCCGGTTGCTGGCGACGGCGAAACGCTATCGCTATCGCGCCCATCTGGACGGCCGGGCAGGGTGGATGGCTGGCATCGGTGCCGTTTTCACTCCGCATCTGCAGCGAGGCAACGGCTACGCGTCTCAACTCATCGAGCGGCTCCTCGACGTGGAGCGGCGCGACGGCGTGTTGTTCGCGAGTCTGTTTTCTGAGATCGGAACGACGTATTACGAGCGCCTCGGCTTTGTGGCCGTGCCGCTCGACGAAGTGACCGTCAGGGTCGAGCGCCGTGATGGCGCGCCTGCCATGCTCGTGCGCGCCGGCGACGACCGCGATCTTGCGGCTGTCGAGGCCATGCACAAGGTTCGATCGTCGGACGTTCGATTCACGCTGAATCGTGACCGGTCGATGATTCACTACGCGTTGGCGAAGAAGCGGCTCCTCGCCGGTCTGGGACCGCTCGGCCTCCGTCAAGTCGAGTTCGTCGTCGCAGAAGAGGGCGCGACTGCGGTCGCCTACGCGCTGCTTCATGAGAACGCTAATGGGTGGACGATCGAGGAGGCTGGCGATCGCGATCCCGCGGGCGCTCGCCTTGGCGCGATGCTGCAGGTGCTGGTCGCGCGCGAACCGTCCGCACCGCTGCCGCTGATTCGCGCCTGGTGGCCTTCAGCGTTTCCGGTGCCGCCGCAGCTCACGCTCACGGATCGTTCCGCGGCGCGCGACGTCTTCATGGTCAGGCCGCTCGCTGACGTCGCGATGCCTGAGAAGGCGGAAGACGTGTTCTATTGGCACAGTGACTATTTTTAGGTAGCTGGGTAACTAGGTGGCTGGGTAACTAGGTAGTTGGGTAGCTGCGTAGGTCACCCAGCAACCTAGCGACCCAGCAACCCAGCAACCTAGCAACCCAGCAACCTAGCTACCTAGCTACCTCGCTACCTCGCGACCGGATCGAGCACGATCGATCGTTGCTCACCCTCGCCGAGCGCGAACGTGATCGCCTGACCTCGCAGGCGCTCGAGAAACTGCGAGTCCTGCTCTTCGCCTTCCTCGAGGTAGTCGACCGCGACGGCGTAGTACCGCTCGTTCGCAGGCACGCCGGCAATCGAGAACCGGCCCTGATCGTCGGCGCGCACGGTGCGCACGTATCGCGTGGGATAGGTCCACCTGGCAGGGTCGTCGGGGAAGACGACGACGCTGTAACCTGACCGTTCCCGCCGTGCTTGCACCAATCCGCTGATGGTCGTGATGCGATCGGTCAGCACGACACGCGCGGTGGCATTCGTCCCTTTCAGATCGATCGCTTCGTCGGTCACATCGTTGCCGTCAACGGTGATCTGACGGACGGCCCAGCCGTCGGGAGCGCCGGTGATATCGAGGTAGAAAGGACCAATCATGCCGACTACACGAAACCTGTTGTCGCGTCCGCCCTGCGTCATTCGCATGCCAGAGGCGTCACTGGTCGATCGGACGTCGGCGCTCAGTCCTTGCGGGAGCGGTCGAACGACTCCTGAATCGGCGACGAACGTGCCGCTGAGGACCCCGCCGCGCCGTGTGGTCAGCGCGATGCCCGATATGTCTTCGCCAGCGACGACGATAGGCAGGAACGCTGTCTCCGGTCCGCGCTCCATGACGTCCTGCATCTCTTTGATCGGACCGGCGTCAGGATTCCGTGCCTCGCGCCCCGCAATGAGCCCGGCAACGAATGAACTATTCGCAGTGAGCGTGTAAGGGCCCGGCGGTACGTTTTCGATCGTGAACCTGCCGTCCGCCGCGGAGTCGGCGGCGATCGTGAACGCCCGCGGGTCGCCGGCGCGCTCAAACGATGGTCCCATGCCCACAGCTTCCGACGACAACTGGATCATCGCTTGTACGGGCCCACCCGAGGCATTGAAGACAGTTCCCGATATCCGCGCATAACGAAACGGCTGCAGCTGAAAATCGGCGGACGCCTCGGTGCCAAGGGCGAGATTGATCGTTTGCGCCTCGGTGAAGCTCGCGCTCCCCGGATAGTAGACGGGCGGATCTCGACGGACGGAATCGGCAGGCCCGGTGCTGGCGGTGACGTAGTAATCCCCGGGCGGCAAACCGTAGACGCGGAATTCGCCCATGTCATCGGTCTGATCGCCCGGTCCCATGCTCTGCAGGCGGCGCTGTCCCCGGACCATGCGCGATCGCAGGACTTGTACACGGGTGCCCGCGATCGGTTCACCGAACTCGTCGACGATGCGACCGCGGATCGCACCGCCGCGCGTCAGGGCAACGTTGGCCGTAAACGACTCGCCTTCCGCAAGCTTGATCTGTTTCGGGGCTTCAAGGGGGCGACGCTGCCCGAAGATCGCCGATGTAAACCCGGCGCGAGAGACGGTGAGCTGGTAGTCGCCAGAAGGAAGGTCGCGCAGGTTGAAGGACCCCTCGGCGTCGGTCGTCACCAACCGGTTGTAGCTTCCGCGACTGGATAGACGCACCTCCGCACCACGAACCGGAGCTCCGGTATCCGCGGTCGTCACCAGCCCTTTGATGCTGGCCGTCATCGGATCCACGCGCACAGCGATCTGTCTCGTCTGGGCCGCGAGATCGTGCGCGGAGAGCAACAGAGCTCCAAGGACAAGGAGAGTCTGCGAAGGAACTTTCATCGCTCCTCCACTTTCAACTCGAGGGCCCGTCTCTCGTCGTCAGCCAGCGAGAAGGGCACGGCGGCATTGCGGATGCTCGTCAGAAATTCCGGATCGAGGTGCTCTCCATCGTCGAGGTAATCAGTGGCGTAAGCGAGATAGCGCTCTTCCGGCGGCAGGCCGAGGATGCGGAACTTGCCGCTGGCGTCAGCTTGAACGCGCCGGATGTATCGCGTTCGCTGACCCCATTTCGCAGAGTTCTCCGGAAAGACGACGATCTCGCGAGTGGTCGTGGCATCGGCCGCGGTCACCGTGCCAGCGACCTCGGTCAGTCGATTGGTCAGGACGACACGCGCGATGCCCTGTTGACTGGAGGAAAGCTCGATCGTGCTGTCGAGTGCGTCGGCATCGTTTACCGTGATCGACTTCACTCGCCAGTCGTCTGGGAGACCCTCGACGGTGAGACGAAATGGCTCGCTCAGAGAGTCGATTCCGAACGTCGGCCCCTCTCCGCTGTCGAGCACCGTTCCACTTTCGCGCGCCGAGAAGGCGACGACAGTCAGCTTGGGCGGCAGCGCTTTCGACACGCCGGCGTCGGCCACAATCGACCCCCGTAGCGTTGCCGGGCGGCCGGTCACGAGCGTGATGCCCGTCAGCTCGTTGCCGTCGACCGTGACTGGCATGGATGCCGATTCGTCCGGACCATCTCCACGCAACGACGCCTTCAATATGTAACGTCCCGGCGCGACATCGGCCAAGGTGAACGTACCGTCTGATCGAGTGACACCGCCCGTTCCTATCGGAACGCCGAGCTCGGACGATTCCGACACGAGATTGAGGAACGCATCCGCCGGACCACCCGATCCGCTCAACACGACACCGGATATTCGGGTGGGTCGAACCGGCAGCAGAGGAAAGGTTGCGGTCGCTTCGCCGCCGAGGCCAAGCTTGATGCGCTGAGCCTCGGCCAGATCGCCTGTGCCTGGGAAATACGTTGGCGCATAGGTCGTCTCGACGATCGAATCGATTGGCGCAACGCGGAGACTCGCCGCCACGTAGTAGTCGCCCGGCGGCAACCCGTAGACACGGAACGCACCCGTGTCATCGGTCAGGTCTGCGAGACCGACGGTTTTGAGACGACGGGCGCCCTGCTCCATGCGCGCACGGTAGACGCGAACCTGCACGCCGCTGGCGGAATCGCCGGCTCCGTTATAGATGCGCCCCGAGATCGCGCCGCCTCGTGTGAGCGGAATGTCAGCGGTGAACTGTTGTCCCCGAGCGAGTGAGATTGGTTGCGGCGGCTGGAATGGGCGGCGCTGCCCGAACTGCCAACTGACATAGCCACCTTTGGAGGCCGTAATCTGCCAGGCGCCCGCGGCCAGTCGATCGAAGCGGTACGCGCCGTTCTCGTCGGTCTTGGCGACCAGTCGAGCCCCGCTCTCATACAACGCTTCCACGTCGGCAGCGCGGACGGGTGAGTTCGAGTCCGCCGTGAGGACATGGCCGGTAATGGACGATGTGCCGGTCGGGACTCCAGGCCCGACAGGATTAGCCGGCCTGCTCTGTCGCGCCTGTGCCGAGGCGGTCTGATCGAGAGCGATCAGAAACGCGAGGATCACGGCGAGGAGGCGCGCGAGCGCGGCAGTGTCTCGCATCATTCTTCCGTCACCCACGTAGCGGTGAAAAACGCGTAGACGCCCAACCTCCAACTCCCAAGCAGCTGATACCTTGAAAGTTGGAAATTGGAAGTTGGGAGTTGACAGCGCCACTCCAAAATCCGGCCGCCGACCGTCAGTTTACTCGTCTTAGAAGCGCTCGCGCCGCCAGCTTCCCGCTGGTTCCGGTCATGAACCCGCCAGGGTGCGTGCCGGCTCCACACAGATGGAGCCCTCGAATCGGGCTGCCGTACCCCGCGTGGCCGAGCAGCGGCCGCATCGTGAACAACTGATCAAGGGCGAGCTCCCCATGGAACACGTGCCCGCCACTCAGTCCCAGCTGGGCCTGCAGGTCAGAGGGAGTCACGACGTCGGCTGCGACAACGAGCGAGCGGATGCCTGGTGCGTACGTCTCGAGAGTGTCCAGCGTGTGAGCGAGCAGCATGTCCTTTGCCACATGCCATTCGCTTCCGCGCAGTGCAAAAGGTGCGTAATGCGCATAAATCGATGCAACGTGAGCGCCCTTCGGTGTCAGTTCTGTATCGACGATCGACGGAATCGTTATGTCGAGCCACGGTGCTGTCGAGAGCTCTCCGTACTTCACGCAATCGAATGCGCGCTCGAGGTAGTCGAGATCAGGCCCGATGTGAATCCTGCCGGCGGCCGCCTTCGGATCGGTCAGACCGTGGAACGCCGGCAACGAGGCGAGCCCGAGGTTCACCTTCGCAACCGTGCCGGAGGCCCGATAGTTGCGCACCTTGGTGGCAAATTCCGGGGCCAGCTGTGCCGGGTCAACGAGCTGAAGGAAGGTCGTCCTCGGATCCAAGCCGGACACAACAGTGCCGCATTTGATTTCGTGTCCGTCTGCGACAACCGCGGTGACGCGCTCATTGTCGACGACAATGCGCTCGACGGTGATGCCGGTACGGATTTCGGCACCGGCAGCGCGCGCGGCAGCCGCCATCGCATTCGTGACCGCCCCCGGTCCTCCGCGAGCGCGAATCGATCGTCCTCCCGCGCGGCGCCGGCACGCTTCGCGCAGAAGCAACACGAGGGAGCTGCCCGCGGAGCGCGGACCGAGCATCGTGCCCGAGACGCCAGGTCCTGCGAGCATTGCCTGCAGCCGCTCATCCTCGAACCATTCCGCCATCAGGTCGGAAACGGCCATCGGCAACCAGCGGAGGAGACGATAGCCGTCGCGCTTGCCGAGTGAACGAAAGCGGCGTCCTGTTTTCAACAGGCTCCATAGATCGCTTGCGCTCGGCGAGTCGATGTCTGGCGGCGTCGAGTCGAAGGTGGCGCCGATCACAGCCGCCAACCGCTCGATGCTTGCACGAAATGCCGCGTATGCCTCTGCGTCCCTTGCGTTGATCGCCCGCAACGACTCGACACTGGCGCCGGTGTCGTCGCGCAAGACCAACAGGGGCCGGCCAGGTGCTGGCGCGCAAGCGAGCGCGGGAAGCGGAATGAATTCGACCCCATGGCGTTTCAGGTCGAGGTCTCTCACGATCTCTTCATCGAGCAGGATCTCATGTGAGAGGCTCGGGCACTTGAAACCGGGGTGGATCTCCGTCGTGACCGCGCCACCACCGACGTGCGCCTGCTTGTCCAGTACAAGTGGCCGACGGCCGGCCTTGGCGAGGTAGAAGGCGGCGACCAGGGCGTTATGACCGGCGCCAATGATGATCGCGTCGTGCATAGTTGCGGAGGTCACTACGCGAGATCGGCTAGTCGTCGTTTACCAGTGTCCGGGTGAACCTCAGCGACACTGCAACCGGCACGGTGCACAACAGCAGCACAACCACGAGCCACGCGACGATGGTGTCGTTCGCGAGGTTGGTGGTCGTCGTGGCCGCACTGGCTGGACCTTCGATGGCCAGCGACACGAAGCCGGCGATGAGCGCTACAAACGCGGCGGCGGTTGCAACGATTCCAGGAAGCGCCCTCGCCCATGGGAAGGGAATCGCGGGTGGCGCCGCGGCCTCGGCGTGAACAGCGTCCATGACGCGTGCCACGAAGCCAGACGAGGGCACGATGTCGTCGTCTCTCAGGAAGCGGTCGAGGTCATCGCGTCGCATGGAGCAGCTTCCTCCGTAGCATATCGCGCCCGCGCGATAGACGTGCCTTCATCGTCCCTTCAGGCAAGCGCAGGCTCTGGGCCGCCGTCACGATGTCCATGCCGTGAAAATAGAAGAGCACCAGAGCGTCGCGATACTTGGGCGGCAAGGTCTTGAGCGCGCGTTGAACCAGGCGACGCTGTTCGCGGTCCTCCAGGTCTGGCTCGGTGCCGCGAGGATCGGCCGGTTCCGCTATCTCATCGAGTCCGACCGTCCGCGGAGGGATCCGCCGAATCTCCGTCCGGTACAGGTTGGCGGCCAGCGCAAAGAGCCACGTAGAAAAGGCCGCCTCACGGCGCCATTTCGCGAGCCCGCGGAACGCTTTGACGAAGGCTTCCTGGGCCATTTCCTCGGCGCGACCGCGGTCGTGGCAAAAGCGGTAAGCCATATTGACGAGCGGACCCTGCCAGCGGCGAACGATCTCCTCGAATGCGGAGAGATCTCCCTGCAGCACGCGATCAACGGCTCGCTCGTCGTCCGCCGCGCTCACGACCTGCCCGACATGTCGACAGTGAGACTACCTCCATGCTCGATAGGTTGCGTTTTGTTTTCAACGTAAGAAAACGCAACCTGCCCGGGACGGCCGATGTCTCACCGACCGAAGCGCGCGAAAGGCGTGCGGGAGGGAATCAGTGGGGCTGTTCCTGTTCTTGAGCGTTGCCGTCGCCTCGGTCTTCACGTTCATCGCTGTGATCGCCTGGGCGGGCGAACGGCGCAAAGAGCGCGAAGCCTACTATCACAGCGAAGTGGTGAAGAAGATCGCGGAGTCGCCGGGTTCAGGCGTTGCGGCTCAGGAGTACATGCGCGAGCGTCAGCGCATCTCCGACCGGAACACGCGCGGGACACTCAGGCTGGTCGGCCTCATTCTCTTCGCCGCTGGCGGCGGCCTGATGATTTTTTTTGACGCGCTGCGCGAGGGCCCGCCTCCCGCGTTGGGTGCCATTCCGATGCTGGTGGGACTCGCGCTCCTTTTCTACGGGCAGTTCCTGGCGCCGAAGGATTGAAGCCTATCGCGTCTCGGCGAGGATCGTTTTGGCAGCGTTCCGTCCCGGCGCACCCATGATGCCCCCGCCGGGGTGCGTCGCTGAACCGCACATGTAGAGACCGCGGATTGGCGTTCTGTACTGCGCCCATCCCGGTGCCGGCCGCAGGAAGAACAGCTGCTCGAGCGACAACTCTCCCTGAAAGATGTTGCCTTCGGAAAGTCCCCACTCGCGCTCGAGATCGAGCGGTGTCACAACCTGCCGATGCAGCACGATGTTGCGAAGGTTCGGTGCGTACTGCGCGAGTGTGTTGATGACGGTATCGCCGAACGCCTCGCGTTGATCGTCCCACGTACCTTCTTTCAGCCGGTACGGCGCGTATTGCACGAAGCACGAGATCACGTGCTTTCCGGGTGGGGCGACGCTCGGATCGGTCAGCGATGGAATGACCATGTCGATGTATGGCTGCCGCGAGAAACGGCCGTACTTCGCGTCGTCGTACGCGCGCTCCATGTAGTCGATGCTGGGCGAAATCGAGATCGCGCCCCGCAGGTGCGTACCGGGCCCTGGCAGGCACGTGAACTCAGGGAGCGCATCGAGCGCCAGGTTCACTTTCGCCGACGATCCGCGGAATCGATAGTGATGGATGTCCTCGACGAACTCGTCCGGCAGCTGGCCAGGCTCGATGAAACGAAGAAACGTCAATCGAGGGTCGACGCTCGAGGCGACGATGCGGGCGTGGATCTCGTCGCCGTTTGTCAGCACGACGCCGTGCGCCTGATTGCCGCGCACGAGGATACGCTCGACCTCGACCTGCGATCGGATCTCGACTCCGGCGGCCCGTGCCGCGCTCGCGATCGCGTTTGAGATCGCGCCGGTACCGCCGCGCGACAGTCCCCACGAACGGAACGCCCCGTCGATTTCTCCCATGTAGTGATGGAGCAGGACGTAAGCCGTGCCGGGCGACCGCACGCCAAGAAAGGTTCCGATGATCCCTGATGCCGACATCGTTGCCTTGAGCACGTCGGTCTCGAACCACTGGTCGAGAAAGTCGACGGCGCTCATCGTCATCAACTGGATCTGGTTGTACTGATCGCCGCGCGGCAGGCGCCGAAAGCGTTGCAGCAGAAAGAGGAGCTGCTTGAGGCCACGTGGGTCGAGCGATGTCGGATCCGGCGGCAACATGCCGAGGATGGGACGGACGAATCGCCCCATTTCGACCATCGCGCGGCCGTACTCGTCGTAGGCCTCCGCATCGAGGCGCGAATGGCGCGCGATTTCGCGCCGTGTCTTCGCGTGGTCGTTGACCCGCCACAAATAGTCGCCGTTCGGCATCGGCGTGAACGTGCCATCGAGTGGCAGGATTTCGAGGCCGTGGCTCGGCAGGTCCAGTTCCCGGATGATTTCCGGGCGCAGCAGCGAGACGACGTACGAGCAGACGGAGAAGCGAAAGCCCTTGAACACCTCTTCGGTAACGGCGGCGCCGCCGAGGACATGGCGGCGCTCGAGCACGAGCACCTTCCGCCCGGCCTTCGCCAGATATGCCGCGGTTGTCAGGCCGTTGTGCCCACCGCCGATGACGACGACGTCGTGAGTCATCCCGCCCATCGTAGGGCAACTGGGGCAAGGTCCGATACACTCTTGGCGTGGCGAGCCTAACTGAAGCGATCGACATCAAGCGAAAGACGTTCTTCGAGTTCGAGAACGCGCCGTACGTCTGCATCGACGTCGAGGTCTCGCGGCCGACCGCGCGCGGTGGTCAGACGCTGGTGCGCGTCAAGATGCGCAACCTGCTGACGCGGGCGGTGTTCGACAAGACATTCAAGGCGGGAGAGAAGTTCGGCGAGCCCGATCTGGTTCAGGTGTCGGCCACGTTCCTCTACTCGGACGGCGATGGCTATCACTTCATGGATCAGGAGAGCTTCGAGACGCTCACGCTCGGTAGCGATACCGTTGGCGACGACCGCGAGCTCCTTGTCGACAACGTGGCGGTTCAGATCCTGAAGTACAACGGCAACCCCATCGCCATTCAGTTTCCGCCGCACGTAGAGTTGACCGTGGCACACACCGAGCCCGGGGTGCGCGGTGACACCGCATCCGGCGGCGTGACGAAGGCGGCGACGCTCGAAACGGGTTTGCAGATTCGAGTGCCGCTCTTCATCAAAGAAGGCGAGAAGGTCAAGGTCCATACCGAGACCCGCGAGTTCGCGGGCCGCGCCTGACGGCGTTCCGTACGTAGTGTCCAGCCTTTAAGGCGAGCACAGTCCGTACGTAGTGTCCGACAGTGGCGGAGGCGGTTAGCCGGACCTCGACTTGACAGTCTTTCGCTGACATAGACAGACTATGTCATGCCGAAAGACGCTATCCCGCCCGGCACCCTTCACCTGCTGATTCTGCGCACCCTGGCGCGTGACGGTGAGCAGCACGGCTTCGAGATCGCCGAATCGATCGAGCGCCTGTCGAGCAATGTGCTGACGGTGGAAGAGGGATCGCTCTATCCCGCGTTGCAGCGTTTGCTGGCGAACGGGTGGGTCACAGCAGAGTGGGGCACGACTGGTGGCAACCGCCGCGCGCGGTACTACCAGCTGACCAGGGCCGGGCGTAAGCAACTCGACGTCGAGGAGACGCAGTTCCTTCGCATCACTGACGCCATCGTTCGCGTTCTCCAGGCAGGGTGACACGCGTGTCCCGGCTCGCCGCTCTCCGTCACCGGCTGTTTACGCTCTTCCGACGTGCCAGGGCGCATCGCGATCTTCAGGAGGAAATGCAGCTCCATCTCGCATTGCGGCGCGAGCAGCTGGAGTCTCGAGGTTTGGCCTCGGAAGACGCGCGGATTGCCGCTGCACGACGGTTCGGCAATGCCCTGCGGTTGAAAGAAGAGAGCGTCGACGCATGGGGCTGGCGCTGGCTCGAGCAGTTCGCGCAGGACCTCCGCTTTGCCTGCCGCACGTTGATTAAGGCGCCAGGCTTCACCGTCATCATCGTGCTCACACTGGCGTTGGCCACTGGTGCCACGACCGCCATCTTCAGCATCGTCAATGGCGTATTGCTGCGACCGCTGCCATTTGCGGATCCGGACAGGTTGGTGCAAATCTACGGTCGCGTCTGGGCCGAAGATCGCGGGGAGCCCGATCCCGTGACGGGCCCGGTTGGTGTGTTTGCCCTGACGGCGTTTGAGTCGCAAAGCACCACCTTCGATGGCTTCACCGCCTACGATCTGTCGACGAAGCACCTCGACGGTCCCGCGGGGCCGG
>Ga0075423_10000194_pt1 | contig 43329 bp, 40 predicted proteins | sample SoiMethybrSBSTD2_FD_80114 | JGI IMG/M metagenome (GOLD analysis project Ga0075423, IMG submission 80114) | Bulk soil microbial communities from a Populus tree surrounding site in Tennessee, USA - Soil MetaG P. TD hybrid SBSTD2 | ecosystem: Environmental > Terrestrial > Soil > Tree plantation... | reverse complement strand
ATCGGCCGCGAAACCGAGATCGAGCGGATCATGCAGATCCTCTCCCGCCGCACCAAGAACAACCCGGTGCTGCTCGGCGAGCCGGGCGTCGGCAAGACCGCCGTCGTCGAGGGTCTCGCTGCGCGCATCAACAAAGGCGAGGTGCCGGAGCTGCTCAAGAACAAGCAGATCTACACGCTCGACCTGGCGGCGCTGGTCGCCGGCTCGAAGTACCGCGGCGAATTCGAGGAGCGCCTCAAGAAGGTGATGAAAGAGATCACCCAGCGCGGCGACATCATTCTCTTCATCGACGAGCTGCACAACCTGGTCGGCGCCGGGGCGGCCGAGGGCGCGATCGACGCTGCCTCGATCCTGAAGCCGGCGCTGGCGCGCGGCGAGCTGCAGACGATCGGCGCGACGACGCTCGACGAGTACCGCAAATACCTGGAGCGCGACTCGGCGCTGGAGCGCCGCTTCGCCCAGATCAAGGTCGACCAGCCCTCGGTCGAAGACACGGTGAAGATCCTCGAGGGGCTGCGCGAGCGCTACGAGCAGCACCACCGGGTGCAGATCACCGACGATGCGCTTGGCGCCGCCGCCGAGCTGGCTGACCGCTACATCTCCGACCGCTTCCTGCCCGACAAGGCGATCGACCTGATCGACGAGGCCGCCTCGCGGATGCGGATCAAGTCGATGAGCGCGCCGCCGGTCTACCGTGACCTCGAGGAAGAGATCGAGACGACGCGGCGCGAGAAGGAGGCCGCGATCGAGGCCCAGGAGTTCGAGAAGGCGGCGAACCTTCGCGACCAGGAGCGCCAGCTGACCACCCGCAAGCGCCAGCTCGAGGACGAGTGGGCTGAGGGTGAGAACGGCGGCGAGCGCCCCTCGGTCGGCGAGGAGGAGATCGCCGACATCGTCTCGATGTGGACCGGCATCCCGGTCTTCAAACTGACCGAGGCCGAGACCAAGAAGCTGATCCGCATGGAGGAGGAGCTGCACAAGCGGGTGATCGGCCAGCAGGTCGCGATCACCGCCGTCTCCAAGGCGATCCGCCGCTCGCGCGCCGGGATCAAGGACCCGAAGCGCCCGGCCGGCTCATTCATCTTCCTCGGCCCCTCCGGGGTCGGCAAGACCGAGCTCGCCCGCACCCTCGCCGAGTTCCTCTTCGGCGACGAGGAGGCGATGGTCCGGATCGACATGTCCGAGTACATGGAGAAGCACGCGGTCAGCCGCCTGGTCGGCTCGCCGCCGGGCTACATCGGCTACGACGAAGGCGGCCAGCTGACCGAGGCCGTGCGGCGCAAGCCGTACAGCGTGCTGCTGCTCGACGAGATCGAGAAGGCCCACCCCGACGTCTTCAACATCCTGCTTCAGATCCTGGAGGACGGGCGGTTGACCGACGCCCAGGGCCGCACCGTGGACTTCCGCAACGCGATCGTGATCATGACCTCGAACATCGGGGCCTCGGAGATCGCCAAGAACACCTCGATCGGCTTCACCGTCGCCGATGAGACCGGCATGTCCTACGACGACATGAAGAACCGGATCATGAGCGACCTCAAAAAGGTCTTCCGGCCCGAGTTCCTCAACCGGATCGACGAGGTGATCGTCTTCCACAAGCTGGCCAAGGACGAGGTGAAGGAGATCATCGATTTGATGATCAACCGGGTGCGGGTGCAGGTCGCCGAGCACGAGCTGCAGCTGGAGCTCTCCGACGAGGCCAAGGACGTGCTGGTCGAGAAGGGCTGGGATCCCTCGATGGGCGCCCGGCCGTTGCGCCGCGCGATCCAGCGCTACATCGAGGACCCGCTTGCCGACGAGGTGCTGCGCCAGGGCGAGATGGCGCCGGGCTCCACGGTGATGGTCGAGCGCGACCCCTCCGGCGACGAGGAGGACCGCCCGCTGAAGCTGGAGATCGTCGCGCCCAAGAAGCCGGCGAAGAAGCCCAAGGCGCCCGAGCCCGAGAAGGTCGGCGACAGCTCCGCTAAGTGAGGGAGCCCGGCCGGGCCGCGATCGGGACCTGGAGCGGGGGGCGGTTCCTCCGCTTCGGCGAGACGATCGACGAGGCGCGGCTGGAGGCGCTGCTGCGCCCCGGCAAGGGGATCGACACGCTTCTGACCGCCGATGCCTACGGGCAGGGCGAGGCCGACTGGGTGCTGGGGCGGGCGCTGACCGGCGCGGCGCGTGAGGACTACTGCCTCGTCGGAGCGGTCGGCCACGACTTCTACGCGGGCGAGCGCGATGGGCCGCGCGGCTTCCCCCGCTTCACCGACCCGCGGCTGCGGGGCGAGGGCGAGTACGCGGGCTACCTGCGGATGGCGACCGAGCGCAGCCTGGAGCGGATCGGCGCCGAGCGCTTTGACCTGCTTCTGCTCCACAATCCCGACCGCGTCGGCTACACCAGCGAGGCGGTCTGGGCCGGGATGGAGGCGCTGCGCGAGGCCGAGCTGGCAGCGAAGATCGGCGTCGCTCCCGGTCCCGCCAACGGCTTCACTCTGGACCTGATCTCCTGCCTGGAGCGCTTCGGCGAGCGGATCGACTGGGCGATGATCATCCTCAACCCGTTCGAGCCCTGGCCCGGCGAGCTCTGCCTCGAAGCGGCGGCGAAGCACGACGTCAAGGTGATCACCCGGGTGGTCGACTACGGCGGACTCTTCTGGGGCGACCTGCGCCCCGGGATGGAGCTGGCGCAGGGCGACCACCGAGCGTTCCGTCCCGATGGCTGGATCGAGGCCGGGCTGGAGAAGCTCGATCGGGTCCTGCCGATTGCCGAGCGGCGCCGGCTGACGCCGATCCAGCTCGCCTGCCAGTGGAATCTCGCCCACCCCGCGGTCGAGTGCGTCGTCCCGACCCTGATCCAGGAGGCTCACCCCGAGGCTTGCCCGATCGAGGCCAAGAGGGTGGAGCTGGCCGCGATGCCGGCCGATCTGCGCCTCACCCCGGAGGACGTGCGTGAGATCCGCGCGGTCGGCGACAACACCGGCTGCATGGCGCTGAAGGGCGCCAGCCCCGCCCACGAAGGAGAGGAGCGCCCCGACCGCTGGGGCCTCGACGAGGGCCTGATCGCCGTCGGCGAACGCTGGGGTATTACCCCAGACCGCATTGCAGAGCGGTTTCTGGCATCCTAAAAGGTGATGTCTTCGCTGCCTGGGGATGAGCTTCACGAGCTTTCTGAACGGCAGGACCCCCGGCTTCTGAGGGCCCTCGACGTTGTCGCGCCGGGCAGCGCCCTGCGCGAGGGGATCGACAACATCGTCCATTCCCGGACCGGCGGGCTGATCGTCGTCGGCGACCTCGAGGACATCTCCCACCTTCTCTCCGGCGGCATCAAGCTCGACGTCGACTACACCCCGGCGCTGCTCTACCAGGTGGCAAAGATGGACGGCGCGATTGTCCTCAACCAGGAGGCGACGACGATCGCCTGGGCCAACGTGCAGCTGATGCCCGACCCGACGATCCTCTCCGCGGAGACGGGCACCCGCCACCGCACCGCCGAGCGCGTCTCCAAGCAGACCGACGCGCTGGTAATCGCCATCTCCCAGCGCCGCGACGTCGTCTCCCTCTATGTCGAGGGCACCAAGTACATCCTGCAGGACATCCCCGCGGTCCTGGCCAAGGCCAACCAGGGGCTGGCAACGCTGGACAAGTACCGCGACCGGCTCGATCAGATCTCTTCCCGCCTCACCGTCCTGGAGTTCGAGGGCGGCGGCGTCCTCTACGACGTGCTCGCCGTCTTGCAGCGCGCCGAGCTGGTCACCCGGATGGCGGTCGAGGTCGAGCGCTACATCGTCGAGCTGGGCACCGAGGGGCGCCTGATCGAGATGCAGCTGGAGGAGACGATGGTCGGCGTCGCCGCCGACAAGGCGGCGCTGGTCCGCGACTACTCGGTTGAAGACTCCGAGCAGAACCTCGCGACGGTCCTCCAGTCCCTTGCCCGGATGCCCCACCAGGACGTGCTCGACTTCGGTCGTCTTGCCGAGCTGCTCGGCTACGACCGCAAGCTGAACACGCTCGACTTCCCGGTCGCGCCGCGCGGCTACCGCGTTCTCGGCCGCGTCCCCCGCGTCCCCAAGCTTGTCGTTCAGAAGATCATCCACGAGCTCGGCGGATTGGAGGAGGTCCTTGCGGCCTCCGACGCCGACCTCGAGGCCGTCGACGGAGTCGGCCCTACTCGGGCCAAGGACATTCGCGAGGGCCTGCGGAGGCTTCAGGAGGTCGACCTGGTCGACCGGTACTTGCAGAGCTGACGGCGATGAACGCCGTTGCAAATCGAAAGGAGAAAGCGATTCCCGAGCTAGAGGAAGTCATGGAGGCAGGCTTCGAGGAGGACGTCGTGTACGTCTGCGACTTCGAGGAGGGGGACAAGGTCGTCTACCCCCACCACGGGGCGGGCCTCGTGATGAAGAAAGAGCACCGCGAGCTGATGGGGGAGGAGCGCGAGTACCTGACGATCAAGATCCTCCACAACGAGCTCACCGTGATGGTGCCGTGCGAGAACGCCGGCAAGGCGGGTCTGCGGCGGGTGATCGACGAGGAGGAGATCAAGAAGGTCACCTCAGTCCTCACCGATGACGTGTCGGAGATGCCGAAGAACTGGAACCGGCGCTTCAAGTACAACCGCGAGAAGATCAAGACCGGCGACGTGTTCGAGCTCGCCGAGGTGGTCCGCAACCTGGCGCTGCGCGAGATGGAGAAGGGTCTCTCCACCGGCGAGAAGCAGATGTACACGCGGGCCAAGAAGATCCTCGCGTCGGAGTTCATGTACGCGCTCGACAAGGACGAGGAGGGCGCGGAGGAGTACTTGGACGGGCTGCTGGAGGAGCGCTTCGCCGCCACCGCGTAGCAGCGCCGCGTCCGTCACAGCGGTCATCGCGGCCGCCGGCTCCGGGGAGAGGCTCGGAGCCGGCGGCCCGAAGGCCTTCGTGCCGCTCGCCGGGAGGCCGATGGTCGAGTGGTCGATCGAGGCCCTTCGGGGGGTGGATTCGGTGGGCGCGATTGTGGTCGCGGTCCCACCGGGGCACGAACAGAAGCTGGGTGGGGGCGGCGTCGGAGATGGCGTCGGCGTGGTTGCCGGGGGGGCGACCCGGGCACAGTCGGTTTCGAACGCGCTGGAGGTTGTGGGAACCGAGCTGGTCGCGATTCACGACGCGGCGCGGCCGCTGGTTATCACTGATTTGATTGAGCAAGTGGTGGCGACGTTGGTCGCGGACCCAGATGCGAACGGCGCAATTGCCGCCACCCCGATAACCGACACCATCAAGCAATCCGGTCGATTGGCGATTTCTGATGCCTATAGGGTCATCAATTCGCCAATCGAGGTGGAGGGGACGTTGGATCGGGGGCGGTTGTGGGCGGCGCAGACGCCTCAGGTGTTCCGGGTGGCTGCTCTACGTGCAGCGTTGGCTGCCGATCCCGAACGCGCTGCGGCAGCGACCGACGAAGCGATGTTGGTTGAGGCGGCAGGTGGGCGGGTGCTGATCCATCCCTCCCCGCCGGAGAATCTCAAGGTGACGACGCCGCTCGATCTGAAGCTTGCCGAGCTGCTGCTTGGCGATGCTCCCGCCGGCGCCGCCTGAAGAGCAGGCGCTCGACGTACAGGGTGCCGAGACCGGCAATGACGATCGCGGTCAGGTTGACGGCGAGCTGGGCCATCGCGCCCCGCCAGTCCGCCCAGTTGCCGAGCGCCGCGGCGACTCCGATGTTCGCCGCCGCCGGGATCGTCGTCACCGAGATCAGCACCCCGATCAGCGCGCCCGACTTGGCGGAGGTGAGGGAGAGGACCCCGGCCGCTCCGGCGAAGGTGGCGACGATGAAGGAGAACTCGTCCGGTTCGGCGATGAACTGGGTGAGCGGATTGTTGACGCTCTTGAAGTCGGAGTCGATCAGCCCCGTCGCAACGCAGATCAGCGTGAACAGGAAGGCGGCGGTGATGCCAATCGGGAAGCCGATCGCCAACGCGGTCAGCGAGCGCAGGGCGACGCCGAGACGGCGCTCCACGGCCGCGACGCAAAGGCCCGCCAGCGGGCCGAACTCGGGCCCAACGACCATCGCGCCGACGATCAGGATCGGCGAGCCGGTGAAGATCCCGACCGAGGCGATCAGGCAGGCGAGCACCATGAAGGCGAGGAAGGTGCCGCTCAGCTCGATGTTCTCGGAGGTGCGGGTCTCCACCTCTTCCCAGACGACCGCGTCGGAGGGGGCGCCGCGCGCCGCTCGCACGGCCTGCTTCGCCGCGTCGGAAATCTGTGAGTCGATCTGCTCCAGGGCGATCGAGCCGTCGCGGGGCACGTCCAGCTCCTTCAGGTCCCCGATCACGATGCTGGCGTCTTCGCGGGCGACGTCGCAGAGGATCACGTCGCCGGCCGGCCGCCGCGCCACTCCCTCCAGGAAGACCAGGTTGGTGACCGACGGCGTCGCGCCGAGCAGGTCCAGGACCTTTCCCGACCGGCTGACGGGGACGACGATCCGCAGGTGGACCATTGCCGCAAGCGTATCCCCGGGGCGGGTCGCTTAGGCTCGGCGCAGCCGTGCTCACCGACTACCACCTGCACCTGCGCCCCGACGAGGACGACACCCCGCCGGAGCGCTTCTTCACCGCGGAGAACGTCGACCGCTACCTGGCGGCGGCCGCCGATGCAGGGATTGCCGAGCTGGGGGTTTCCGAGCACGTCTACCGCTTCACCCAAGCGCTCGACCTCTGGCGCCACCCGTTCTGGGAGGAGCAGGCGCGCGACGATCTCGATGCCTACTGCGAGTTCGTGCGGGGCACGCCGCTGCGACTGGGAATCGAGTGCGACTTCGTGCCGGGAGCCGAGGACCGCACCGCCCACCTGCTCGGGGCGCGTGACTTCGACTACGTGGTCGGCTCGGTCCACTTCGTCGGCGAGGCGGCGGTCGACCACGAGGGCTGGGACGTGTGGAAAGGGCGGGGGGACCCCGACGAGGTCTGGCGCCGCTACTTCGACGCGCTCGCCGAGTGCGCCCGCTCCGGTCTATTCGACATCCTCGCCCACCCCGACCTGGTGAAGGTTTGGGGCGCGGGGCGGCCGTTTCCCGAGCGCGACCCGCGCTTCTTCTACGAGCTGGCGGTGGAGGCGATCGCCGAGAGCGGCATCGCGGTAGAGGTCTCCACGGCGGGTTTGCGCAAGCCCGCCGGCGAGATCTACCCGGCGCCAGCCTTCGCCGAGATGTGCGCCGAGGCGGGCGCCGCCTTCGCCCTCTCATCCGACGCCCACCTGCCCGAGCACGTGGGCTTCGCCTACGACCGGGCGGTTGAGTTCCTGGACGGCCTTGGCATCTCCGAGATCTGTGTGTTCGAAGGTCGCCAACGCCGGCTGGAGCCGCTCGGGGAGAATCCCTCTCCATGAGCGTCGGCATCGGCTACGACAGCCACCGTTTCGCCGAGGGGCGCCGCCTGGTGCTCGGCGGGGTCGAGATCGAGCACGAGCGCGGCCTCGCCGGGCACTCCGACGCAGACGTCCTCACCCACGCCGTGATCGACGCGCTGCTCGGCGCTGGCGGGATGGGGGACATCGGCTCCCTCTTCCCCGACGACGACGAGCGCTGGCGCGACGCCGACTCGATCGACCTGCTGCGCACCGTGGTCGGCACGGTCCCGGGACGGATCGTCAACATCGACGCCACCGTCGTCTGCGAGGAGCCGAAGCTGGCCCCGCACCGCGCCGAGATGGAGCGGATCATCGCCACCGCGACCTCGGCCCGGGTCAGCGTCAAGGCGACCACCAACGAGGGCATGGGCTGGATCGGCCGCGGTGAGGGAATCGCCTGCATAGCGGTCGCTTCGATCGATGGCGACTGAGTAGTCTTCCCGCACCGATGGCGGACCTCTCCTCAGCCGCGAAGAAGGTGCGCGGCGCGATCGCCGACCGCGCCTTCAACATCAAGGTCCTCCACAAGGCCGGCATCGTCGGGCCGGTCCGCCCCGACACGGGACTGAAGATCGGCGCCACCTTCCTGCGCTGGGGCGCCTCGCCGGCGACCGGCGTCGCCACCGCGGCGATCCACTATCCGCACGAGACCTTCATCGTCGACGAGCTTGGCTCGCTCACCTTCGAGCGAGTCCACCGCCGCTCCAACGCGCTAGCTAACGCCTTCGCTGGAATGGGGATTGGTTATGGCGACGGGATCGGGATCATGTGCCGCAACCACCGCGGCTTCATCGAGGCGACCCTTGCCTGCGCCAAGCTCGGCGCCAGCGCCCTCTACCTCAACACGATGTTCGCCGGCCCGCAGCTGGCCGAGGTGACGCGGCGCGAGGGGCCCAAGGCCCTCGTCTACGACGAGGAGTTTGCCGGGCTGCTAGAAGGAGTCGACGACGACGTCACCCGTATCGTCGGCTGGAGCGACGGCGAGACCGACGAGATGACGCTGGAGCAGCTGATCGCCGGCGGGGACGAGTCCAACTTGAAGCCGCCGCCCGACAAGCCGCGCTTCGTGATTCTCACCTCGGGGACGACAGGGACCCCGAAGGGCGCGCAGCGCTCCAGCCCCGACGGCCTCGGCGCGCTGGCGGCGCTGATCGACATGATCCCCTTCCGCAGCCGCGAGAGGATGATGATCGCCGCGCCGCTCTTCCACTCCTGGGGGTTCTTCCACTTCGTGATGAGCCTGCCTACCGGTTCGACGATCGTGTTGCGCCGCCGCTTCGATCCCGAGGACACGCTGCTTGCCGCGCAGGAGAGCCGCGCCAACGTGCTGGCTGCTGTGCCGGTAATGATCCAGCGCATCCTGCGCCTGCCGGAGGAGACCCTGCGCAAGTACGACCTCTCCTCGTTGCGGATCGCCTCGATCTCCGGCTCGGCCCTGCCGGGCGAGCTGGCGATCGAGTGGATGGATCACTTCGGCGACAACATCTACAACCTCTACGGCTCGACCGAGGTCGCCTACGCGACGGTCGCCACCCCGGAGGATCTGCGCGCCGCGCCGGGGACGGCAGGGCGCGCGCCGCGCGGCACCGTGGTGCGGCTCTACGACGAAAATGGGCTGGAGGTTCCGCGGGGCGAGGTGGGGCGGATCTTCGTCGGCAACGAGATGGCCTTCGAGGGCTACACCGGCGGCGGGGGCAAAGAGGTCATCGACGGGCTGCTCTGCAGCGGCGATGTCGGCCACCTCGACTCGGCGGGGCGTCTCTTCATCGATGGCCGCGACGACGAGATGATCGTCTCCGGCGGGGAGAACGTCTTCCCGCGCGAGGTCGAGGACCTGCTCGCCGACCACGGCGCTGTCGCCGAGGCGGCGGTGATCGGGGTCGAAGACGACGAGTTCGGGCAGCGGCTGAAGGCCTTCGTCGTCCTCGTTGCCGAGGCGGAGGTCGGCGAGGACGAGCTGAAGGCCCACGTGAAGGAGAACCTCGCCTCCTACAAGACACCGCGCGAGGTCGAGTTCCTTCCGGAGCTGCCGCGCAACGCTACGGGGAAGATCCTCAAGCGCGAGTTGCGCGAGCGCGAGGCGGCGGCGCAGAAGTCTCCTTAATTGCGGCTTCTTCGGCCGCGCCGGGGGTGGTGTCGCCGCCGACGCCCATAGTAGGTTCACGAGGATGAGCCAGTCTGCGGGGAAGTTGCGAGTCGTCGACGAAGCGACCGAGGAGATGCACGGCATCGCCGGCCAGGCGCTCGAGTGGGTTCGGGTCAGCGAGGAGCGGGTCGCCGCAGCCGAAGGCCGCGCCGCTGAGGCGGAGGCGGGGGTCAGGCAGGCTCGCGCCGAAGTGAAGGAGAGGGCGATGGCGACGCTTGCCAAGCTCGCCGCGGAGGGGCGTGAGCGCTTCGATGCCGAGCGTGGTAGGCGGCGTGAGGCCGAAGCCCGTGCGGCGCGCGCCGAGGGGGCGCGCGACCGCGCCGAAGGGGCCTTCGAGAACGCCCAGCAGCGCGCCCAGAAGGACCGCGAGGCGCTCGCCGGCGAGATGACCAGCGTCCGCGCCGATGCCGAGAAGGCATTGGCGGAGCAGGTCGCGAGACTCGAACAAGACGCCGAACGGCGGATTCGCGAGGCGCGCGAAGAGGCTCAGGCCGAGGCCGATCGCCGGGTTGCCGCCGCCGAGCAGCGCGCCGCCGACGCCGAGGCGGCCTCCGCTCAGGCGAGGGAGGTTGCGATCCGGCTGGAGACTGAGATCGAGGAACGGGTGATGGAAGGCACCGAAGAGGTGCGCCGCGAATCCGAGGAGCGGGTTCGCAAGCTGGTCGAGAAGGTGGAGCGCGAGGCCGAGGAGTTCGCCCGGGCCCGGGCAGAGGACCAGCTGCAAGCGGAGTCGGAGCGGATCCGCCGCCAGGCGGAGAGGCGTGAGGAGCGGGCGCGGCGCGCTGCCGAGGACGAGATCAAGGCGAGCGCCAACCGGGCAAAACGGGAAGCCTTGGCCGCCGCCGACGAGACGGCGCCCGCCTGGGCGCGGTCCGAGCAAGCCGCTTCCGCCGCGGGCTACCGAACCTTCTAGGCTCCGCCTCGCGATGCGCGAGGTACGGATCAAGGACACCCTGAGCGGAGAGCTGCGCGCTCTCGACCCCGGTCAGGAGGTCGGCATATATGCCTGTGGACCCACCGTCTACAGTCGCATTCACATCGGCAATGCCCGGCCTTTTGTCGTTTTCTCCTTACTTGCTCGCTTCTTGAGGTCGGAGGGTTATCGGGTGAGGTTGGTGGTCAACGTCACCGACATCAACGACAAGATCTACGACGCGGCGCGGGAGGTTGGGGAACTTTCGGCGGAGTTCGCGGCGCGGATGACGCGGGCCTACTTCGAGGACACCGACCGGCTGGAACTGGGCCGGCCTGACGCCGAGCCGCTGGCCACCGAGACGATCGAAGAGATCGTCGGGTTGATCTCCGACCTGGTCGAGCGCGGGCACGCGTATGAGTCCGGGGGGGACGTCTACTTCCGGGTGCGCAGCTTCGACGGCTACGGCAAGCTCTCCAACCGCCGCGCCGAAGACATGGACCAGGGCGAGGAGGCCGGGTCGGCATCGCTGAAGGAGGACCCGCTCGACTTCGCGCTGTGGAAGGCGCATAAGAAAGGGGAGGACACCTCCTGGGGCTCGCCCTGGGGTCCGGGCCGGCCGGGCTGGCACATCGAGTGCTCGGCGATGGCGGAGACGGAGCTGGGGCCGGAGTTCGCGATCCACGGCGGTGGCTCGGACCTTGTCTTCCCCCACCACGAGAACGAGATCGCCCAGTCGGAGGCCGCGGGCCGCCCCTTCGCTCGGGCCTGGATGCACAACGGGATGGTCGAAACCGACGCCGAGAAGATGTCGAAGTCGGAGGGGAACATCTTTCAGCTCTCCGAAGCGCTCGACCGCTACGGGCGCGATGCGGTCGTCGACTACCTGATCTCCGGCCACTACCGCCAGCCGCTCGCCTTCGGCCCCGAGCAGATGGAGCAGGCCGTCGCTCGGGTCGAGCGGTTGAAGAATTTCTTCCGGGAGCATCCCGTCAGCGGGGCCTCCGGGGGGGCCTTGCCGGAGCAACAGCGGGGAGACTCCGTCAAGACCCCCCCGAACACCCCGTCAGCATCGCGCTTGCGGAAGTTCAAAGACGCGCTGGCCGACGATTTCAATACTCCGCGGGCGATGGCCGAGGTGTTTGAGCTTGTGGGCGAGGCTAATCGGTCGTACATGCCTGGGGCGCCCGAAGTGGTGCGGAAGATGCTCGAGCTTGTGGGTCTTGAGTCGCTCGCTAAGGTTGAGGAGGGCGCGGACGTGGAGGCTGAAGCTCTCCTTACCCAGCGAGAGGAGGCTCGGGCCGCTAAGGACTTTGAGCGTGCTGATGAGCTTCGGGAGAGGCTGGCTGAGATGGGCTGGGAGGTGCGGGACTCGGCTGAGGGCGCAAAGCTGGTTCGCAAGGCCTGATGGCTAGCCAGATCATCTACGGCAAGCAGCCGGTGGCTGAAGCCGAGCGGGGTAAGCGTCGCGTCCATCGCGTCTGGCGCTCTCGGGAGACCTCGCCCGAAGAGCTGGAGCGCCTCTGTGGCTCACCCGACCACCAGGGCGTCGTCGCCGAGGTCGATCCCTATCCCTACGCCGATCCCAACGCTCTGCTGAGGCGGGAGGGGGCGTTGTTGGTCGCACTCGACCAGGTTCAGGACCCGCGCAACCTCGGGGCCGTCTGCCGCTCGGCTGAGTTTGCTGGCGCGGCGGGAGTGGTCATCCCCGACCGCCGCTCCGCCGAGGTGACCGCGGTCGCCTGCAAGGCGTCGGCGGGCGCCGTCGAGCATCTGGACATCGCCCGCGTCCGGAACCTCGCCGACTGGCTCGGTCTGGCAAAGGAAGCCGGCTTCTGGATCTGGGGCGCCGACGCCGAAGCCACCCAAGCGCCCTGGGACATCGACCTCACCGGCCTAACCGTCCTTGTCTTAGGTGGAGAAGGGAAGGGAATCCGCCCCCGCGTCGCATCCATGTGCGACGGACTTATCGCACTACCTACACGTGGCAAGGTGGAGTCTCTAAACGTCTCAGCTGCCGCTTCCGCCCTGCTTTTCGAGGCAGTTCGACAGCGGGTCTAACAAACGCAACGGCGATTGCGCGAACATCAGTTCGGGGTTGACAGAACTCTGCGCGGCCGTAAACTACCGCGCCACAAAGGGTGAACCTCAGCTTGAGTCTGAGATCTCCCAGTCTATAGGGGCGCCTCAGGGGAGGTAAACGGCGCCACGACCCTTCATCCAAGGAGAAGGATCTGTGGCTCTATCTACGCCTACGCAGGAAATGCGACTCCCGTCGGGGCGCCTCAACGGCTCCGCCCGGGCCCAGCAAACTAACCCTCAACCTGAGCTTGATGACCACTATCTGGTCGCCCTCGCCAAGGATGGCCGCTCAGACGCCTACGACGCGATCGTCCGCCGCTATCGCGGCTTCGTCCGCCTCAAGGCCTCGTCCTACTTCCTGCTCGGCGGGGAAGCCGACGACCTGATCCAGGAGGGCTTGCTCGGTCTCTACAAGGCGATTCGCGATTACCGTACCGACCGCGAGTCGAGCTTTCGCAACTTCGCGGAGCTCTGCATCACCCGCCAGATCATCACCGCGGTGAAGACGGCGACCCGCAACAAGCACACCCCCCTCAATCAGTACGTCTCCTTCAGCCAGACCCCGGCCGCGGCGGGCGATTCGGACACCACCCTCGACGAGGTCCTGCCAGGGCCGGCGGTCCACGACCCGGTCAACCAGGTGATCGCCTCCGAAGAACTGGAGAGCCTCGTCGCCTGCCTCTCGGGCGTTTCCGGCGTTCTCTCCGACCTCGAGAGCCGCGTCCTCTCCCTCTATCTCGACGGTCACTCCTACGAAACGATCGCCGAAAAGCTGGAGTGCGATACGAAGACCGTCGACAACGCCCTCCAACGCGTCAAGCGAAAGGTCGGTTCCCACCTCGCCTCCCGCGAAGTCCCTTTGTAGGAAGAGCCGGCGGAGCGCTTTAATTCGACTGCTGCCCGCCTAGCTCAACTGGCAGAGCACCGCTCTTGTAAAGCGGAGGTTTCCGGTTCGATCCCGGAGGCGGGCTTGGCTCAGGACTTTTCGCCGCTGCCCAGCACGCGGGACTTCTCGGCGGCGAGCTCTTCGTCGGTGAGGATGCCCTTTTCGTGGAGAGAGGCGAGGCGCTCTAGGCGCTGCAGGCGGGCGTCGTCTTCGCTGGTCGGAAGGGTCTCGGTCGGCGCCTCGCCGCCGCCCGGTTTGGCGATCCCCTGGCGCAGTCTCGAAGCTCGCTCGCCCAGGTTGGCGCCTTTCACCGCGCCGACCATCCTCTCCTTGGTGCGGCCGAAGGTGTCGCTGAACTCGGCGTCGGGGTACTCCCTCATGGTCTGTCTGCGCAACTGGTATATGCCGAAGGCGGCTAGGCCGGCGACGACCAGCGTGGTGAGGAAGGAGCGCAGGTTCTGGGTCGGAGCCGAGAGGAAGTAGAGGCTGACGACGATCGCCAGGCCGGCGTAGACGTAGGCGACGTGCTCGCGCAGGGCCGGGGCCAGTGCCTGGCGGCTGGTTCGCGCCGAGCTGGTCGGCGAGCCGAGCCAGCCGGCGATCCCGAAAAGCACGCCGATCAGGATCACCGTGGTGGCGATACTGACCATCAGCGAGGTGGAGATCGACCAGGCCGCGTCGGCGGCCGGCTTGACGCTCTCGTCGGTGACCAGCTGGCCGACCACGATCCCCCCGGCGACCTGGCGGGCGACGATCACCGCGAAGCCGGCGGCGACGAGGCCGATGCCGCAGAACAGCACGGTCACCCAGCGCTGGTCGCGCGAGAGGTAGATCGCCAGACCGAAGGCGAGGAAGGTCAGCAGCGAAAGGACGATCGCAAGGCCTTTTATGGCAATCGCGATGTTCTGCGCCGTCTTCAGCTGGTCGGAGCGCAGGATCGTGATCTGCCCGGCATCGGGCGGCAGTTTTTTGGCGAGGTCGGCGCCGATGCCAATCTGCTCGGCGAGGTTGGTAACCAGGCTGCCGAGGTTCAGCGTCACGTTGCCACCCTCGGTGGAGACCGCCTCTTTCTTGTCTTCCAGCACGGCGATCAGCTGCTCGTGGGCGGCGCGGTTGGCGTCCTCCCAGAGGCTCTGCGCGGTCGAGCTCTTCAGCACCTGGTCGGCGGCGTCGCCCCCGACCTGGCGCAGTCCCCCCGAGGCCGGCCCGGCCAGCTGTTTGAGGTCACCAGGCAGGATCCCGGTCAACTCTCTCTCGACGTCGACGTTGGCGTAGAGCTGGTCGACCAGATAGTCGCCGACGGCGGCGCGGATCGTGGGGTTCTCGATCAGCCGGCCGCTGGTGTCCACCCAGTCGTCGGTATTCAGCGCCTGCCGCTCGGTCCAGATCGCGAAGACGCTGAGGAAGGCCAGCAGCGAACCGAACGCGACCAGTGCCTTCACCGTGCGTCTCCGACCGCGGCTCATCGGCACTGATGCTATACGTGACTCAGTGAGGCTCGAAGGAATTCACCACATAACGGCGATCACCGAGAACGCGCAGCGCAACGTCGACTTCTACACCGGGGTGCTGGGGCTTCGCCTCGTCAAGAAGACGGTCAACCAGGACAACCCGACCGTCTACCACCTCTTCTTCGCCGACGAGAAGGGAAGCGCCGGCTCCGATCTCACCTTCTTTGAGTTCCCGGGTGTGCCGCGGGGGCGGGCGGGGGCGGGAACGATCCACCGGATCGTCTGGCGGGTCCGCTCCGAGGAGTCGCTCGACTTCTGGGAGGGGCGGCTCGCCGACCACGACGTCGAGACCGAACGGGCCGATGGCTCACTGCGCTTCTCCGACCCCGAGGGTCTCGACCATGAGTTGGCGGTCGTCGAGGTCGGCGACGAGCCGCTGATCGCCCACCATCCCAAGATTCCCGGCGAGCTGGCGCTGCGGGGGTTTCACGCCGCCCGCGCCTACAGCGCCGCGCCCGGCGCCGCCGCCGGCCTGCTGGAGGCGCTCGAGTTCGAGCTCGGCGAGGGGGGTTGGGAGGCGCGAGGCGATAAGCGCGGCGGCCTCTACATATATGACGAACCGCCGGCCGAACGGGCGCTGCAGGGCGCCGGCAGCGTCCACCACATCGCCTGGGCCTCGCAGATCGACGAGCACGAGCAGTGGCGCGAGCGGGCGATCTCGGCCGGGGCGCAGCCGACCCCAGTGATCGACCGCTTCTACTTCAGATCGATCTACTTCCGGGAACCGAGCGGGGTGCTGTTCGAGATCGCCACGCTGGGCCCGGGCTTCACCGTCGACGAGCCGCTTGAGCACCTGGGCGAGAAGCTCTCGCTGCCGCCGGACTTCGAGCACCTGCGCGCCGAGGTCGAACCGAACCTACGCCCCGTGACCAATCCCCGGGCAGCTTCCGCTCGGTGAACGGCAACTTCGTCTGGCGCGATGCGGGGCGCGTCATCGTCTTTCGCGATGCGGCGTTGCGGGGTGCAACGCGATTGCTGAGCGAGCACGGGATGGAGCCATTTGAGCTGCTCTCGACCCCGCGGGCGCTGGCGGGCGCCGGCGATCTGGCGGACGAAGCGGCCGCCGTGCACGAAGTCCCCTCGGGCGGCGTGCCCGAGGCGGCGGCGGAGATCCTCGACGCCGCTCTCTCCCGCAACCTGGTCGCCCTCGGCGGCGGCCGCGTCATTGACACCGCCAAGGCGGTCGCCTCAGTGACCGGCGCCCGCGTTGCCGCGATCCCGACCACGATGTCGGGAGCGGAGATGACTGGCATCCACCGCCTGCCGGCCGGCGCCGAGAACCGGGTCGGCGCGCCGACCCGCCCGGTCCTCGTCGTCGCCGATCCCGAGGCGATGACCAGCCAACCCGAGCCGCGGCTCCGCGCCAGCTCTATGAACGCCCTCGCGCACGGCGCCGACTCCCTCTACACCCCCTTTGCCAACCCGGTCTCGCGGATGACCGCCCTGCGCGGCGCCGAGCTGATCGCCGCCGCGCTGGACCAGGCCCCGGAGGAGCGCGACCGTGCCGCCCTCGCCTTGGGCTCGATCCTCTGCGGCTACGCGATCGACTCCGGCGCCTTCTCCCTGCACCACGTGATCTGCCAGACCCTGGTCCGCATCTGCGGCAGCCCGCACGCCGAGACCAACGCCGCGATCCTGCCACGGGCGATGGCCTTCCTCGTTCCCCGGGCTCCCGCGCAGATCTCTTCCCTTGCCGAGGCGATCGGCTCTTCGCCCGGGGACATAGAGGCCCGGCTGATCGAGTTGGGAGGAAATCCGCCCGGTCTCGGCGAGGTCGGCGCCGACCGCTCCCAGCTCGAGCGGGCGATCGACTCGATACTTGTCCGCCCCGAGCTGGCTTTCACCCCCGACTCGCCGAACCGCGAGGAGCTCAAGCAGCTGATCGAGAGCGCCTGGTAACCGCGCCGCCGGGATCGTGTAGCGCTTCTTTAGTGGAAGAGGAGCGCCTTCACCGCTATCACGAGTACACGCGCCGCCACGGGGTGAACTGGCCCCTGTACCTGCTGGCGCGGGTCTTCATGACCCCGTTCTTCCTCGTCTACTTCCGCTACGGGCGCGCCGGCCGCGAGCACGCCCGCGGCATCAGAGGGGGCCTGATCGTCGCCTCCAACCACCGCAGCTTCCTCGACCCGTTCGCGATCGGCGGCGCCCTGCCTTGGCGACGGCCGATGAACTACGTCGCCAAGGTGGAGCTGTTCGAGCGCCGCTGGCAGGGCTGGATCCTCTCCCGGCTCGGCGCCTTCCCGATCCGCCGCGGCGAATCCGATGAGGAATCGGTCGAGACCGCCCGCCTCGTGGTCGAGCGCGGCGGCGCCGTCTGCATCTTCCCCGAGGGGACGCGCATCCGCAGCGGCTCGTTGGCGACGCCGAAGCGCGGCGTCGGCCGCCTCGCCCTGCAGACCGGCGCCCCGGTGATCCCGACCGCGGTGCTCGGCACCGAGCACGTACGCCGCGGCTGGCGGATCCGGCCGCGCAAGGTGAAGGTCCGTCTCGGCGGGGCGATGACCTTCCCGCGCGCCGAGCGGCCCTCGCCCGCCCTGGCCGAGACGGTGACCGCGCGAATCTGGCCCAACGTCGAGCTGCAGTGGGAGGATATGGGCGGGCTGCCGCCGATGCGCCGCGCCGCGGTGATCGGCGCCGGCAGCTGGGGAACCGCGGTCGCGGTGCTGCTCGCCCGCGGCGGCCTCGAGGTGCAGCTCGGCGCCCGCACTGTCGCGCAAGCGACGGAGCTGGGGGAGGCGCGGGAGAACCGGCGCTACCTGGAGGGAGTGAAGCTCCCTACCTCGCTCGACGTCCGCCAAGCCGCCGACATCGAACTGGCCGGGCTCGATCTCGTCTGCCTGGCGATTCCCTCGAAGTCGCTGCCGCAGGCGGTCGGCGCGATCGCCGACCGGGTCGGCTCACGCTGCTCGGTCCTGCTCCTCACCAAGGGGCTGATCGCGCCGCGCGGCCAGCTCCCCTCCGAGTACGTGGGGGAGCGGGTGCGGGCGCGCGCGATCGCCAGCCTCGGCGGCCCCGCCCACGCTCGCGAGTCGGTCTCCGGCTCCGCCGCGCTGGTCCTCGGCTCCGCCGACCCCGACCTTCGCGACCAGCTCGGCGAGGTCTTCGACCGGGCCGGCCTCTTCTGCGAGCGCTCCGGCGACGTCACCGGAGTGGAGATGGCGGGCGCGGCGAAGAACGCCGCCGCGCTGGCCGCCGCCGCGGCCGAGCCGCACGGCCTCAACGCGGCCGGGATCGCCGCCGCCGAGATCTGGCGCGAGTGCATCGAGTACGCGATCGAGCGCGGCGCCGAGCTGGAGACCTTTGCCGGGCTGGCCGGGGTCGGCGACCTGACAGCGACGGTGATGGCGCCGGCCGGCCGCAACCGCCGCGCCGGCGAGCTGCTGGGGGGAGGGATGCCCGCCGAGGAGATCCCGGCGGCGATCGGCCAGGCGTCGGAGGGACTCGACGCGGTGCCGCTGCTCGCTGAGGCGATCTCGGCCACGGGGAGCCCCGCCGGGGCGCTGGACGGTCTCGCGGCGCTGATCCGCGGCGAGATTGACGCCGGGGCCTGGGTCGCGGGGCTGCGGCGGGCGGAGCGTTCGAGGAGAGCCGCGTGAGCGCACTACGCTTGATCGGTGAGTGGCGCCAAGGACAACGTCGAGCCCGCGAGCCTCGACCCCGCCGCCAAGGCGGAGCTGGACCGCGCCTTCGAAGACCTCTATCGAGCGCACCTCCGCGACGTCTACTCCTACGCCTATTACCGGGTTGGCAACCACCACGACGCCGAGGACCTCACCGAACAGGCTTTCCTGCAGGCTTACCGGCACTTCGACCGGGCGCGCCGCGAGTCCGACGGGCGGCCGCTGCGGCCGTGGCTGATCCGCATCGCCCACAACCTCGCTTCCAACTACCATCGCGACCGCTCGCGCCGACCGCAGACACCGCTCGACAGCACCGACCCGGTCGCCGCGCGCCACGGCACCGAGGCCGTGGTAGAAGGGCGTGAGGAGCTGAGGTTGGTGATGGAGAACCTGGACCACCTTCCCGAGGACCGCCGCGAGGCGCTGATCATGCGCTTCGCGCTCGGCATGGACAACCGCGAGATAGCCCGCGCGCTGGGCCGTTCCGACGGCGCCACCAAGGTGCTGATCCACCGCGCGATCAGGCAGCTGCAGGAGGAGATGAGCGATGGGTGAAGCGAGCGAACGGCTGACCGGCAGCACCTGGGACGTGGAGAACTTGCTCGCCGACGCGCTGCGGCCGATCGAGCCGCCGGAGCGGCTCTCGGGCCGCCTCGAGGACACCCTCTCCGCCGTCACCCAGGCTGCCGCCGAGGAGCTCTCCGACTGGGCGGAGGAGCTGTCGGACAGCGAGCTGCGCGCCCTGCGCGACCCGCGCAACTGGGTGCGGCCGGTGGTCGCGGTCGGCGCCGGCGGCGTCGCAACCGGGGCGCTGGTCCTGCTGGAGGTACGCCGACGCGGCCGCCAGCAAGCCGGCGGCCGCGTTCGAGCCCTCGCGAGTCGCTTCAGGTAGCGGTTGCGGGACGCGCGCCCTCAACCGGGGTCGCATACGCCGCGCCAACTCCCAGCAGGCCGAGGATCAGGTGCAGGAAGTTGTCCTCGGTGTTGACCGGGATGAACCCGAGGATCGAGTCGCCACTGCCGATGATGAATCCCCAGGCAGTGAGCACGAGGTAGAGGATCCCCAGGTACAGCGCGTACTGGCGTGCGGCGTAGCCCACCGCGAGCAGGCCGATTCCTCCGGTGACGATGTGGAAGATGTTGTGCCACGCGTTCACCGCGAGGATCCCGAACACGTCGTCGACTTCGCCGGGGCTCCCGAACGATGAGCTGTAGAAGAAGCCGATGATGCCCGCGATCACGAGGACACCGCCGACCAGGGTCGCGTAGAGCTGAGCGGGAGTTGCGCCCTCCACTCGAGCTCGCCTTGCGCCTTCCATTCCTCCTCCTTCGTCGAAGGTCAGGCTGTCTCGATTGTAGGCTGCCCCCTCGCTTATGGCGCAAACTTGTTACCGACACCCCGACCGCGAGACTGGTGTCTCCTGTTCCTCTTGTGGGCGGCCGATCTGCCCCGACTGCATGACCCCGACCCCGGTCGGCATGCGCTGCCCCGATTGCGCCAGGCAGCGCACCCGGGTGACGAGCGAAACAGCGGCCTTCGGGGGCGCCGGCCGCGCGCCCGCGACCTTCGCCCTGATCGCGATCAATGCTGTCGTCTTCCTGGTCGAGATCGCGGCCGGCGCTGGCGGTCTCAACGGTAGTGGCAGCTCGGTGATCGCCGACTTCGGCCTGTTCGGGCCGTCCGTCGCCGACGGCGAGTGGTACCGGTTGCTGACCTGTGGCTTCCTGCACGCCGGTCTGATCCATATCGCCTTCAACATGTTCGCGCTGTACGTACTCGGGCAGCTGCTGGAGCCGGCGATCGGCACACCGCGCTTTCTCGCTCTCTACTTCGCCTCGTTGTTCGCCGGCTCCTTCGGGGCGCTCTTGCTGAGCCCGAACGAGCTGACGGTCGGCGCCTCAGGGGCGGTCTTCGGCATCTTCGGCGCCGCCTTCGTGATCGCCCGCGGCCGCGGGATGAACGCGATCGCCTCGGAGATCGGTTTCGTGCTGCTGCTCAACCTGGCGCTCACCTTCGGCATCAGCGGGATCAGCATCGGCGGCCACCTCGGCGGCCTGGCCGGCGGGCTGCTCTGCGCGCTGGCGATCGTCGCCGGCGACCGCGGCATGCTGGGGCAGCGCCGCCTGCCGGCCGAGATGATCGCGATGACCGCGGTGGGGGTCGTATCGATCGTCGGCTCTCTCGCCGTCGCCTGAGCGGGCGCTACGCCGTGCGCCCGTGCCGCGCCGGCGCGTGCAGCTCGGCGAAGCCGATGTTCCCGGGCGGGTCGATCAGCTCGGGGTGGAGCAGGTGGCTGAGCAGTTCGACGCCGTCGACCAGGCGCGGCCCGGGGCGGGAGAAGGTCGACGCCGCGTCGACCGCGAAGACCCGCGCCGCGCCGAGGGTCTCGATTCGTTCCCAGTGCTCCATCGCCTGCGCCCTGGAGTCCTCGACGTACCAGCCGCAGGGCATCGTAATCACCACGTCGGGGTTCAGCCCCGACAGCTCGCCCCACCAGACCTCGGGCGATTTCAGCCCCGGCGGCCCGGCGACGTCCTCGCCGCCGGCAATCGAGATCATCTCCGGGATCCAGTGCCCGCCGACGTAGGGCGGGTCCAGCCACTCCAGCGCGATCACCCGCGGCTGGTTCGCCCCCGAAACCGCCGCCTGCACCGTGGCGAGCCGCCCCTCCAGCTCGCCGCGCAGCTCGTGGGCCTGCGCTTCCATCCCGGTCGCCTCTCCCAGCCGGACCGTGTCGTCGAGCACCTCGCGCAGGGTGCTGGGGTCCTGCTGGAGAACCTTGGGGAGACTCGGCAGCCGGGCGGCGACCGCCACCACGTCTTCGTAGGAGACCGCGCAGACGTCGCAGACCGCCTGGGTGACGATCAGGTCCGGCGCCAGCTCCGCCAGTCTCTTCTCATCCAGCTCGTACAGCGCCCGGCCCTCGCCGACGATCGCCTTCACGGCGGAGTCGATCTCCCCGGCGCTGAGCCCCTCCGGCAGCACGGTTCGGGTCAGGTGGGGGAGTGAACGGGCCTTGGCCGGGTAGTCGCATTCATGGGTGACGGCGACGACGCTGTCGCCCAATCCGAGGGCGAACAGCATCTCCGTCGCAGAGGGGACGAGGCTGGCAATCCGCATTCCACGGTCAATATGGCACTTATCGAAAGGACGCCGCGGCGGGGAGCTATATTCCGTGCGCCGCATGGCCGAAGACCTTCCCCGAAGTACCGGGCCACATAGCCGATGAGCGTCCTGCTGCTCGTCCTGCTGTTCGTGCTGGTCGCCGTCAACGGCTTCTTCGTCGCCGCCGAGTTCGCTCTGGTTCGTAGCCGGCGCGGCAAGATCGAGCAGCTCGTCGAGGAGGGTGAGAGTGGGGCAGAGGCAGTGATCGAGCAGCTCGACAAGATCGACGAGTCGCTCTCCGCCTGCCAGGTCGGGATCACGATGGCCTCGATCGGGATCGGCTTCCTCGGCGAGCCGTCGCTGGCAAAGCTGCTGGAGCCGGTCTTCGGCGGTCTCTCGCACGGGGTCGCCGTAGCCATCTCGGTGGCGATCGCCTTCACCCTGGTCACCGCGCTGCACATCAGCGTTGGCGAGCAGGTGCCGAAGATGCTGGCCATTGCCCACGCCGAGAGAACCGCCCGCCGCGTCGCGCGGCCGCTCAACTGGTTCCGGGCGATCACCGCGCCGGTGGTGTTCGCGCTGAGCACGTTCTCCAACGCGATCATCCGTCTCTTCGGCGTCGATCCGACCGACATCGAGGAACGCCACACCGCCGAAGACTTGAAGCAGATCATCGATCGCTCGAAGATCGGGGGAACGCTCGACCCCGGCGAGGCGGGGATGCTGGGCGGGGTCTTCCACCTTCACGAGCAGGAGGCCCGCGAGGTGATGACCCCGATCCCCGCCGTGGTCACCGTCGACGCCTCCGAGACCGTCGAGGCCGCGCTGCGGCGCTGCGTCACATCCGGCCACACGCGGCTGGTTGTGATCGAGGACGACAACCCCGACAAGGTGAAGGGAGTCGTCCACAACAACAGCTTGGTCCGGCTCTACATGAGCGACGGCCCGGAGGCCGCGATCGAGCCGGTGGTCCGCGACGCGCTGATTGTCCCTGAGACCCGCCCCCTGGACGATCTCCTCCACGATCTTCAGGTGCAGCGCACCTCAATCGCGGTCGTCGTCGACGAGTACGGGCGGACGGTCGGGATCGTCACCGTCGAGGACATCCTCGAGGAGGTGGTGGGGGAGATCGAGGACGAAACCGACCCCCGCGCCGCGGCGCTGCGCCGGCTCACCAACGGCGACTGGTTCGTGCGAGGGCACGTCTCTCTGGGCGACCTTTCCGACGCAGGCATCGAGCTGCCGGTCGACACCGACGCCTACAACTCGGTTGGCGGCTACGTCTTCGGCGAGCTGGGACGGCTGCCGAAGCGCGGCGACACGATCGTCGCCAACGGCTACGAGATCAGGGTTGAGTCGGTGCGCGAGAACCGGATCGAGGCGGTGCGTATCTCCAGCCGCGGGGAGCCCGGTTCCGTCCGCGCCGGCGCTTAGCTTCTCTGGGCAACCCGCACCCCGCCGAGACTTGGAGGTACCGCATGTGGGTTGTCCGCTTTAGCGACAAGCAGCTTGAGGTCTTGAGGGCGCTGCTGCGCTCCGAGGTGCACCTCGGCCCCGCGCTCAAGGGAGCGCTGGAGTCCCTCGACCTCGCCCGCTGGGACGACCTTCCCGAGGCCGAGCTGCCCTGGGAAGAGGTTGAGATCATCGCCCGCCGCCAGGGGATCTCCGAGGCGGACGTGATCTGGGACCTAACGGGAAAGCATTAGCCGCCGGAACTAGTCGTATGGGTAAAAACCCTCGCCGCTCTTGCGGCCGAGCTTTCCCTTGCCGACCATCTCGACCATCAGTCCCGGCGGCTTGTGGGCCGCCTCGGAGGAGTCGGCGTAGAGGGCGTCGCCGATCGCCTCGGCGACGTCGAGGCCGACGAAGTCCAGCAACGCCAGCGGCCCCATCGGGTGGCCGGCGCCGAGCTTCATGCAGGTGTCGACCTCTCCCGCCTCCATGCCGGTCTGCTCGAGCAGCCGCACGGCATCGAAGAGGTAGGGGAAGAGAAGGCGGTTGACGACGAAGCCGGACTGGTCGGGCACCTCGACCGCGGTCTTGCCGAGCGCCGCGCACCAGGCCAGCGCCTTCGCCCGCGTCTCGTCGGCGACGCCGTCGGGGAAGCAGACCTCGACCAGCTTCATGCGCGGCACCGGATTGAAGACGTGCAGGGCGAAGAGGCGCCCCTCGACGCCGCCCGCGGCGGCGATCTCGGCGACCCCCAGCGAGGAGGTGGTGCTGGCCAGGTCGGCATCGGGGCAGGCTTCGGCGATGGTGGAAAGTAACTCCCCCTTCGGGCTCACCTCCTCGACGATCGCCTCGACGATGACGTCGCAATCGGCCAGGTCGGCCGGGGCGGTGGTGACTCGCAGCCGAGACGGATCGGCTCCTTCGATCTTGGCGCAGGCGGCGACGACTCTCTCCTCGGCCCGCCAGGCGGACGCTTCGCTGCGCGCCAACAGAATCGTGTCGGCCGTAGTTGTCGAAACCGCCGCCAGACCGGTGGCGATTGCCCCGCTTCCCGCGATTCCCGGACTCTCATAACCGCTGTTCGTGCTCATCAGTCGGGGTTCCTATCACGACCGCGGCAGGACCCGCGCGCCCGGTACTCTTGGTTGACTGACCAGTCAATCGAATGGAAGGCGTGCGATGGCAGACAACGGGAACGGAAGGTTCGGAGGCCGCGAGGTCGTCATCGTGGAGGCGGTTCGCACGCCGATTGGGCGCGGCCACGAGGAGAAGGGGTACTACAAGGACGTTCACCCCTCGAACCTGCTCGCCAAGACCTATACCGAGGTGATCGACCGGGCCGGTATCGACCCCTCCGAGGTCGAGGACGTCGTCGCCGGCTGCGTTCAGCAGTTCGGCGAGCAGGGGATCAACATCGGCCGTAACGCCTGGCTCGAGGCCGGCCTGCCGATTGAGACACCCGCCACCACCGTCGACCGCCAGTGCGGCTCCGCTCAGCAGGCGGTCAACTTCGCCGCGGCGCTGATCGCCTCCGGCGTCCACGACGTCGCGATCGGCGGCGGCGTCGAGCACATGGGCCACATCTCCTTCGCCGACAACTTCGCGGTTATGCAGGAGCACGGCATGGCCTTCTCCCCGCAGCTGATGGAGCGCTACAACCTGATTCCCCAGGGCCTCTCCGCCGAGATGATCGCCGACCAATGGGAGATCCCCCGCTCCGAGCTGGACGAGCTGGGCCTGCGCTCCCACCAGCTCGCCGCCAAGGCGACCGAGGAGGGTCGCTTCGAGCGTGAGATCGTCCCCTTCAGCGTCAACGGCGACACCTACGCCACCGACCAGGGCATCCGCCCCGACACCTCGCTGGAGAAGCTCTCCGAGTTGAAGCCGGCCTTCAAGGAGGACGGCAAGATCACCGCGGGCAACTCCTCGCAGGTCTCCGACGGCGCCGCCGCGGTGCTGCTGATGACCCGCGAGAAGGCCGACGCCCTGGGGCTGAAGCCGCGGGCGCGGATCTTTGACCAGACGACGATCGGGGTCGACCCGGTGATCATGCTGACCGGCCCGATCCCGGCGACGCAGAAGCTGCTGGAGCGCAACGGGATGGCGATGGACGACATCGACCTGGTCGAGATCAACGAAGCCTTCGCTTCGGTGGGCGCCGCCTGGCGCCGCGAACTCGATCCCGACATGGACCGGGTCAACGTCAACGGCGGCGCGATCGCTCTCGGCCACCCGCTCGGCTCGACCGGCGCGCGACTGATCACCACCCTCCTCCACGAGATGGAGCGCTCCGACAAGGAGATGGGCCTGGTGACGATGTGCTGCGGCGGCGGCTTGGGAACCGGGACGCTAATCCAACGGATTTGAGGACTGGCCAACCAGCCAGATAGTCTCCCGCTCGATGGACCTCACCCTCTCGCCGTCCGAGCAGGAGTTCCGCGACGAGGTCCGCGCCTGGCTGGAGGAGAACCATCCCGGCCCCGAGCCGGAGGCCGGTCTGCAGGAGGTGATGGCCTTCCGGCGCGAGTGGCAGCGGAAGTTGCACGACGCGGGTTGGGCCGGGATCTCCTGGCCGAAGGAGTACGGCGGCCGCGGCGCGACGCTGATCGAGCAGGCGATCTTCGTGCAGGAGGCAGCGCGGCTGGAAGCGCCCAGCCCCGCCAACGTGCTCGGCCTGGCGATGGGCGGGCCGGTCGTCATCGCCCACGGCACCGACGAGCAGAAGCAGCGCTACCTGGAGCCGATCCTCACCGCCGAGGAGATCTGGTGCCAGGGGTTCTCCGAGCCGGAGTCGGGCTCCGACCTCGCCTCGCTGAAGACACGCGCGGTCAAGGACGGCGACGAGTGGGTGGTCACCGGGCAGAAGGTCTGGACCACCTTCGCCCAGTTCTCGAAGTGGTGCATGCTCGTCGCCCGCACCGACCCGGACGCGCCCAAGCACAAGGGCCTCACCTACTTCCTGATGGACATGGAGCAAGAGGGGGTGCAGGTCCGCCCGCTGGTCCAGATAACGGGGGAGGGCGAGTTCAACGAGATCTTCATGGAGGAGGCGCGCATTCCGGACGCCAACGTGGTCGGCGGCGTCGGCAACGGCTGGACGGTGGCGATCACGACGCTGATGAACGAGCGAGCCGGCCTCGCCTTCGGGGCGATCGCCCAGATCGCCAACAGCCTCAAGCGGCTGGGTGAGCTGGCTGCCGAGACGCGGGTGAACGGCGGCACCGCGGCCGACGATCCGGTTTACCGCCAGCGGATCGCCCAGCTCCACATCGAGGCCGAGACGATGCGGCTGAACGCCTATCGTGGCCTGACCAAGACGATGCAGTCGGGAATCCCGGGACCGGAGGGCTCGCTCGGCAAGTGGCAGTGGGCCGACATCAACCAGGGGATCGCCGAAATGGCGCTGGACATCGAGGGCGCCTACGCGCCGCTTGACCGCGGCGCCGAGCAGGCCGTCGAGAACGGCGCCTGGCAGTACCGCTTCCTGCGCTCCCGCGCCAACTCGATCGAGGGCGGCACGACCGACATCCTCAAGAACATCATCGCCGAGCGGGTGCTCGGCCTTCCCAAGCTACGTTAGGGCTGTCGCTTATGTATTTCGACCTCACCGACGAGCAGCAGGCGATCAAGGCGACTGCGCGCGACTTCCTCGCCGCCCGCTACAAGTCGGAGCGAATTCGCGAGCTGCCGGAGAGCGAGCACGGCTTCGAGGCCGCCGATTGGGCGGAGATGAGCGAGTTGGGCTGGCCGGGGCTGGCGCTGCCGGAGGAGTGGGGTGGGCAGGGACTGGGGATCGTCGACCTTGCCGTCCTCTTCGAGGAGATGGGATACGCGCTGGCGCCGTCGCCGCTGCTCTCGACGACGGTGGCGGGGCTAGCCCTGGCGGCGAACGGCAGCGACGAGCAGAAGGAGCGCTGGCTTCGGCCGCTCGCCGCCGGAGAGGCACGCGGGACGCCGGCCCTGTTCGACGCCGGCACGCCTGCGGTTCCCGGCGAATTCGAGATGGAGGCGAAGGCCGACGGCGACGGGGTCGTCCTCGACGGCGAGAAGGTGCTGGTGATGGACGCCGCGAGCGCCGACTTCTTCCTTGTCGCCACTGCTGACGGTCGCCGTCACCTCGTTGAGCGGGACGCCGCTGGGGTAACGGTCACGGCTGAGCCATCGATCGATCTCACCCGGCGGCTCTACTCGGTGCGCTTCGACGGCGTCAGGGTCGGCTCCGAGGCGACCTTGAACGGCACCCAGCCGGATTACCTACCGGTCCTATGGCGGGTCTGCGTAGCGCTCGCCGCCGAGTCGACCGGGATCGCGCAGCGCGCGATGGAGATGGCGGTGGAGTACGCCAAGGACCGCCAGCAGTTCGGGCGGCCGATCGGCTCCTACCAGGCGGTCTCCCACCGCTGCGCGCAGATGCTGCTGGAGACCGAGAATTCCCGCTCCGCCGTCTACGGCGCCGCCTGGGCCGCCGACGCCGAGCCCGAGCTGCTGCCGTTGGCCGCCTCGATGGCGAAGGCCTACGCGTCGGACGCCGGCTGGCGCGTGCCCGACGCCTCGATTCAGGTGCACGGCGGGATCGGCTTCACCTGGGAGCACGACCTCCACTTCTTCCTCAAGCGCGGCAAGGCGAACGCGGCGATGTTCGGCGACGCCAAGTGGCACCGGGAGCGGGTCGCCGACGCGGTCCTCGCCGAAGCCGCCGCCCCCGTTCCCGCCTGACCTTGGGCGCCCTGGACCGGATCTCGGTCGCCGCGATCGGCACCTCGGTCGCCGACCTCGAAGCGGAGACGAGGCGCGCCGAAGCCGCCGGGGTGGAGTGCGTCTGGGCGCCGGAGCTGTTCCGCTCCTCGGTCACCCAGGCCGCCTACCTGGCGGGGAAGACCGAGAAGATCGACGTCGCCACCGGGATCGCCTGGGCCTTCACCCGCAGCCCCTTCATCCTTGCTGTCAGCGCGCTGGACATCGACGAGATGTCGGACGGGCGCTTCCGGCTCGGGCTTGGCTCGGGCGTCAAGCGCCTCAACGAGACCTGGCACAACGCCGAGTACGGTCGCCCCGCGCCGCACCTGCGCGAGGCGATAGAGGCGACGCGGCTGATCATGCAGCAGGCTGGGGTGGGGGAGCCGATCCGCTACGAGGGCTCCTACTACGACATCGACATCAAGGGCTGGGTTCGGCCGCACCCGGCAGCGCGCGAGTCGGTGCCGATCTACACCGCCGGCGTGCAGGGCGGGATGTGCCGGATGGCCGGCGACGTCGCCGACGGCCTCATCGGCCACCCAATCCAGAGCCTGCGCTGGATCGACGAGATCGTCGTCGACTCCTTCGAGGAGGGCCTGAAGAGGTCCGGCCGCGAGCGCTCCTCCTTCGACTACCTGCCGACCGTCTGCTGCGCGATCGACGACGACGAGGCGCGCGCGATCGAGATGGCACGCCGCACGATCTCCTTCTACGCCACCGTCAGGACCTACATGCCCCTCTGGGAGCTGCACGGCTTCGCCGAGAACGCGGTCGCCGCCGGCGAGGCCTTCCGCCGCGGCGACCTTGCCGCCGTTCCCGCCGCGATCAGCGACGAGATGGTCGACACCTACTGCGCCGCCGGCCCCCTGGACAAGGTCCGGGCCAGGGTGGAAGAGACCGCCGAACGCGCTGACGGCCTCTTCCTGACCCCACCGACCTACTTCATCTCCCCCGAAGAACTCTCCGAGTACCAGAACCGGATAATCGAGTCCTTCGGCCCTGTCGTCGCCTAGGGGCAGACGACGATCAGGTGGAAGTCGGCGTCGGCGTTGGCGCCGGCGTCGTCACGGGTGCGGACCTCGATCGCGTTGGCGTTGGCGGGCGAGGTGTTGGTCTGGGCGAAGCCCGAGCCGGGCGGCGTCGTGCCCGCGTTGTTGCGGCCGGCGACGTTGGCGCAGCCGGCCACGTTCTGCGGGAAGGTGACCGTAACGGCACCGCCGCCCTCAGCCGCCGTGATCCCGGAGTCGCTGGCCCGAGCCAGTGCGGCGTTGCCGGCGCCCGCCGGGTTGTTGACCACGGCCCAGTAGGTATGCGAAGCCCGCTGGGCGCTCGGCACCACCCCGAGCTTGTTGGTGTTGATCTGGAACCCGGTAAGGGTCTTTTTCTTCAGCTTGCCGCCACCGATCGTCTGCTTTCTGATCGCGCCGCCGTTGATCGTCTGCGCGGCGTAGGCGGTGCCCGCCAGCGCCACGATCAGGGCGACGATCGCGACGATCATGGCCGGCGAGGGGCGTTTGCTCTTCAGCGTGCTCATCGGGCTCCCTTCGGTCGAGGTCCTTGTCAGGTCCTACCCCACGACCCGGTCAGATAACCCCGCGCGGGTCGCCGCTGTGCTCCGCGAGGTCTTCCAATTCGGCGATCTTGCGCTCGCCTTCGATCCGCGCCGGGTGGTCGGGCGGCAGCGGCTCGATCAGGCGGCGGATGCGGTTGCGGACCTGGAGCGCGAAGTGGGGGGTGGAGGCGCCGGCCAGGGCCCGGATGTCCTCGGCGGTGATCTCGTGTTGATTGGCGAGCAGCTCCGGGCTCTCCGCCTCGCTCACGGTGTCTCTCCGATCTTGGCCAGCTCCGCCAGATTGTCGATCTCGGCCTGCTGGTTCACGTCGATGGCCTCCTGGTCTCCGATCACCCACACGTGGTTGTAGAAGGCGCGCGTCGGGTCGGTGGTGTAGCCCGGCTTGACGTCGAGCAGGTACCCGCGCAGCGCCGCGGGCAGCGTATCGGCGCTGTCGGTGAGCAGTAGCGGCCCCCAGGTTCCCGACGCCGAGAGCGGCGCCGCGGCGGCCGCGTCCAGGGGCGAGTCGGCGCGGGCAACGACGAAGCCGTGGCCGGGGTCGTTGACGTTCCAGCCGAAGTTGCCGTCGTCGTAGCGCGCCAGCGCGATCGCGTTCGCCACCGGGTCCTCGCCGGAGACGCGCCGCACCCGGCCGTCGATTCTGGCGATCCGGCGGACCACCTTGGAAGAGATCGCCGATGAAGGGCCGAGCACGTAGACGGGGACCTCGGGGTGGCGCCGCAGCACCGCGGCGGTGGGCTTCGGCAGTGCGTCGCGCTCGGCGAAGAGGACCGGGTCGCCGGAACGCGCCGCCCAGGCAGCCGCCGGCATTGCGAAGCCGGGGTCCTGGGCGGGTGCGACCACGACGTGCGCGGGCGGCTTGCCGAACAGCCTGTCGCGCAGCGCGGCGATCGCCGCCGCGGTCGCTGCAGGGTCGCCCAGCTTGACCCGAGTTACTTGCGCCGCGCCGCCCGTGTCCACGTCGCCGACCGCGAACGCCCCGGCGCCGCGGGTCTCTTTGCGTCCCTGCGGGTCCAGCGCCGAGAAGGCGTCGGCGGTCGGGTCGGGAAGCCCGTCCGAAGTCGAGACCAGGACCGGCGCGCCCACCGGCTCGGCCATCAACACCGAGGCGGCAATCGCTCCCTGCCAGTCGTCCTCGCCGACCAGCGTGACCGCGGCGGGTCGCAGGGTGGGCTCGGTCGAGGGGAAGGTCGCCAGCGCCACGCCGGCCGCGTTGGAGGTCGGGTCAGCGCCACCCACCCGGGTCGTGTTGCTGGTCGCGAAGGCGGGATAGCCAAGCTCCGCCGCGGTCTCCGAAGCAGGCGCTTCGGCCCTCGTTGCGCCGCCGGTCGGCGCCGCCGCGCCCGGGGCAGGGCCGCTGTCCTCAGAGCCGTTGCCGCCGAGAATTGCGGCGACGATGAAGGCGACCGCGAGCACCACCAACCCCGCGATCGCCTTCAGCGCCGCCGGCACCGGTCTGCGTTGCCGCTTGGGCTTGGGCGCCGCGTTCATCGGCTTCGGCGGTGGCGCCTCTAGCGGTTTCGCCGCCGGGATGTCGGCATTGATCGCTCGCTCTCTCGCCACGGCGGGAACGCTACACGCGAGTTATTGGCTGGCTGGTTAGCTAGTCTTTGTCCTCTTGGTTGACTGACCAGTCAATCAATCGGTTTTCGATTGCCCCGCGCTGCGCGCCGACCGGAAGGACTCAATGGATTTCGCACTCAACGAGGAGCAGCTGGAGTTCAAGGACCGCTGCCGGACCTTCGCCCGCGAGGTGATCCGCCCGGCCGCGCGCAAGCACGACGAGGAAGAGAGCACTCCCTGGGAGGTCATCAAGGAGGCCCGCAAGCAAGGCTTCCAGGGCCTCGAGGCGATTCAGCGCTCGGCCGCCGACGGCGATGGCCAGATGCAGGTGATCTCCGCCGAGGAGATGCACTGGGGCTGCGCCGGGATCGCGCTGGCGATCGCCGGCTCGGGACTGGCCGCGGCGGGCATCGCCGCCTCCGGCACCCCCGAGCAGATCGGCCAGTGGGTCCCCGAGTGCTTCGGCACGGGCGAGGAGATCAAGCTCGGCGCCTACGCGGTCACTGAGCCCCAGGCCGGCTCCGACGTGAAGAGCCTGAAGACGACCGCGAAGCGCGACGGCGACGAGTGGATCCTCAACGGCACCAAGGTCTTCATCACCAACGGCGGCATCGCCGACGTCCACGTCATCGTCGCGGCGGTCGACCCCGAGCTGGGCACCCGCGGCCAGGCCTCCTTCATCGTCGGCAAGGGCACACCGGGCCTCAGCCAGGGCAACAAGGAGACGAAGCTCGGCATCCGCGCCTCCCACACCGCCGAGGTGATCCTCGAGGATTGCCGCATCCCGGCCGAGAACCTGCTCGGCGGCGAGGAGAAGCTGGCGAAGAAGCTCGAACGCGCCCGTTCCGGCCAGAAGTCCCGCTCCGCCGACGCGTTGGCGACCTTCGAGATCACCCGGCCGCTGGTCGGCGCCTCGGCGCTCGGCATCGCCCAGGCTGCCTACGAGTGGACCCTGGAGTACCTCGACGGCCAGAGCGAGGGGGGCACGCCGTTGCTGCAGCAGCAGCGCATTCAGCAGACGCTGGCCGACGTCGCGACCGAGATCGAGTCCGCGCGCCTGCTGGTCCAGCGCGCCGCCTGGATGGGTCGCAACGGCGTGCCGATGCGCGGCGGCCAGGGCTCGATGTCGAAGCTGAAGGCCGGTGACGTGACGATGTGGGCGACGACGACGCTGATGGACCTGGTCGGCCCCTACGCCTGGAGCACCGAGTGCCCGCTGGAGAAGTTCTTCCGCGATGCGAAGATCTACCAGCTGTTCGAGGGCACAGCGGAGATCCAGCGCATGGTCATCTCCCGCATGCAGGCCCGCGAGTACGGGGAGCGCCTTGGCTACGCGGCGGAAGTCGCCGCGAAGGCCATGGAGGAGCCGAAGAAGGAGCTGGCGGCGGCGTAGAGGACGCGTGCCCCCGGTCTAAGCTCGGGGCGTGCACTCACACAACCACGCGCTGGAGGCGCGGCGCAGCGACAGCCGGCGGCGGCTGTGGATCGCGTTGGCGATCAACGCGGCGATGCTCGCGGTCGGGGTCGTCGGCGGGATCCTCACCGGCTCACTGGCGGTTCTGGCCGACGCCGGGCACGTGCTCTCCGACGTCGGCTCGATCGCCCTGGCGCTGGTCGCGGCCGGCCTCGCCTCCCGCCCGGCAGGGGGGCGGCGCACCTTTGGCTACCAGCGCTCCGAGGTGCTGGCGGCGCTGGTCAACGGCCTGCTGCTGGTCGCGGTCGCGGTCGGGGTAGCGGTAGCCGCGATCGGGCGGCTCGGCGACCCGCCGGGGATCGACGGCGCCGGCGTGCTGGCGCTGGGCGCCTTCGGCCTGGCGGGCAACCTCGCCGCCACGCTGGTGCTGGTGCGCGGGAAGCGGGAGGACATCAACCTGGAGGGGGTGCTGCGGCACAGCGTCGCCGACGCGCTCGGCTCGCTGGGCGTCCTCGTCGCCGGCGCGGTGGTGCTGGCCGGCGGCTCGCCGATCGTCGACCCGATCGTCGGTCTCCTGATCGCCGCCCTCATCCTCGCCTCCTCCTGGCGGCTGATCGTCGAGCCCGTCGACGTTCTGATGGAGGCGGCGCCGGCCGGCCTCGATGTCGAGGGAATGGGCGCGGCGATCTGCGCGGAGGAGGGCGTGCGCTCGGTCCACGACCTCCACGTCTGGACGGTGACCGCCGGCTTCGGCGCGCTTGCCGCCCACGTCGTCGTCGCCCCCGCCTCCGATCGCGACCTGATCCGCCGCCGGCTCGAGGTCCTGCTGAACGAGCGGTTCGGCATCGACCACACGACCCTGCAGATGGAGGAGGAAGCGGGAGACGCTCTTCTGCAGGTCGAGGAGACACCCCGCAACTCCTGATCGCAAGCGGGGTTGCAGCCCTCAAGACCGGGCAGGAGCGAGACACGGCCTTAGCTAGCCTCGCTTGCCCTGCTCCCTGTCATCGCCCGACAGGGAATGGCAGGCGCTGACTTTCGATGCGACCGGACTTCTCCCAAAGCCCGATCTTGACCGCGCGCGCTCGGGCGCTGGCGGTCTTCTTCACCGTGCTCTGCGGGCTGCTCGCTTTCGTTACTTCGGCCCCCGCCGAGGACCTCCAATCCAAGCTCGACGCCAAGCAGGCGAAGCTGGACAAGATCCACGAACGCCAGGGGGTGCTGACCTCGACGATTTCCCGTTACCGGGATCGAATCGAGCGGCTCACCTCCGAGGTCGCGGCGCTGCGCACCCGCGAGGCGGCGGTCCAGGTACGCCTCGACGCAAAGCAGGCCGAGTTGGACCGCGCCGTCGCGGAACTGGAGGTGGCGAAGAAACACCTCGCGGCGATGCGCGCCCGCCTCAAGCGCGCCCTGGTGGCGCTGCGCGAGCGGCTGGTGGCGATCTACGAAGCCGGCACCCCCGACGTGCTCAGCGTCATCCTCGACTCCGGCGGCTTCAACGACCTGATCGACCGCACCGAGTACCTCAACCGCATCCACGGCATGGACGAGGCGATCGTCGGCCGGGTGCGGGACCTGCGCGACCAGGTGAAGCGCACCGTCGCCCGCCTGCGGACCGCGAAGGAGCGGATCGAAGCCGCCCGCGACGCGATCGCCGCCGAGAAGCAGGCGCTGGCAAGCGCCCGCGCGGCAGTCCAGAGCCGTCAGGCATCGCTGGTCGCTGTGCGCCATGCGCGCGAAGCGGCGCTGGCCAAGATCAACCAGCACGAGCACCACGTCGAGGGCGCGATGGCGGAGATCCAGGCGAAGATCGCGGCCCAGCTCCAGTCCACCTCGTCGGCGCCGCTTCCCGCGGGGCCGTTGACGGCGCCCAGCGCCGCCGGCCTGGTCTGGCCGGTGAGCGGGCCGGTGGTCTCCGGCTTCGGAATGCGCTGGGGGCGGATGCACGAGGGGATCGACATCGCGGTCCCGGCGGGCACGCCGATCCGCGCCGCCGCATCGGGCACGGTGGTCCTCCTGCAGTCGGAGTCGAGCAGCGGCGGCTACGGCAACTTCACCTGCCTCGATCACGGCGGTGGACTGCAGACCTGCTACGCCCACCAGTCCTCCTTCGCGGTAGGCTCGGGGCAGAGCGTTTCCCAGGGCGATGTGATCGGCTACGTCGGCTGCACCGGCCACTGCTACGGCGACCACCTCCACTTCGAGGTGCGCGTCAATGGTGCTCCCACAGACCCCCTCGGCTACCTCTAGAAAACCCAGTAGTGGGTATGGCGGCTGGAGTAGTCCCTGCGACTCTGGGAATAGGCGACCGGAGGCGAACGATGATCCGCCAGGCTCATTCCTATTTCGCAGGCGCGGTTTCCGGCGCGACCCTGATCGCGGCGGCAGTAATCGTCTTCGTCGCGCTGCTGATCTCAACACAGGCATTCCGGGATTGGCCAATCGCCTTGAGCGCTGACAACGATGTCGCGACGCAGCCGGCCCGACAACCGGCGCCGCGCGTCGATGCGACGCAAACCCGCCCGACCACCGAGAGGGGCGTCGTCCAGAGTCAGTCGGAGACGACACCTCCCTCCGAAGGTGTAAGTCGCACCATCAATTCCCCCGTGGAGGTCGCTGCTACTGGTCCCAGTCCCACGCAGGGGAGCAGCTCTTCGCCTTCGTCTCAGCCTGCGCCGAACCTGGCTTCCAACCCATCGAGAGGATCGATCCCCACCGTGAGTGGCGGTAGCGAAGGAGCCCCCAGCATCCCCTCCTCTCCCGTCAACACAGTGACCGATGTCGTCGACGACACGGTTCCCGGGGTCAAAGACACCGTCGACAGAACGGTCGGCGGAGCGGTCGACACGGTCAGAGGCTTGCTCGGCGGCGGTCAGTAGCCGGATTCCGTTCCCCACCCGTCACAATGCCCGCTCATGTCCGAGCGTGAGCAGACAGGCGCGGTCGTGACCGACCCGATTGAGGGATCGTCGGTCTATCCGGCCGGCTGCCGCGTCAACGAGCGCGGTCATCTCGAGATCGCCGGCTGCGACGTGGTGGACCTCGCCGCCGAGCTGGGCACCCCCGCCTACATATACGCGGAGGACGACATGCGCGCCCGCGCCCGCGCCTACCGCGAGGCCTTCGAGCGGCGTACCGACGACTTCGAGGTCCTCTTCGCTAGCAAGGCGTTCCCCTGCACCGCCGCCTACCGCCTCTTCTCCGAGGAGGGCCTCTCGGTCGACGTCGCCTCCGGCGGCGAGCTGCACATGGCGCTGCGCGCCGGCTTCGACCCCTCCCGCATCCACATGCACGGCAACAACAAGACCGACGAGGAGATCCTCTTCGCGGCGCGCTCCGGCGTCGGCCACCTGATCCTCGATTCCTTCGACGAGATCGACCGCTGCGAGCGGCTGCTCGACTCCCCCCAGGACGTGCTGATCCGGGTGACGCCTGGGGTCAAGCCCTCCACTCACGATTACGTGCAGACCGGCCAGCTCGACTCGAAGTTCGGCTTCGGCCTCGAAGACGGGCTGGCGGCGCGGGCGATCGAGCGGGTGCTTGCCTCCGATGTGCTCAACCTGGTCGGCCTGCACGCCCACATCGGCTCGCAGATCTTCGAGTTGGAGCCCTACACGCTGGCGATCCGGGCGATCGGCGAGCTGGCCGGCGAGTGGTGCCGGATGGTCAACGTCGGCGGCGGGCTTGGAATCGCCTACACCGCGGAGGACGAGCCGCCTTCGATCGACGCTTACGTCGACGTCAAGGTGCGCGGCGTCGCCGAGGTCTTCGGCGAGGGCGTGCGCATCCTGGTCGAGCCGGGGCGCTCTCTGGTCGGCAACGCCGGCGTCACGGCCTACAGGGTCGGCACCGTCAAGGAGATCCCTGGGGTCCGCACCTACGTCGCGGTCAACGGCGGCATGTCGGACAACATGCGACCGATGCTCTACGGCTCGCGCTACGAGGCGCTGATCGCCGACCGGGCCGGCGCCGTTCCCGACACCCTGGCGACGATCGCCGGCATGCACTGCGAGTCCGGCGACATCCTCATCCGCGACACGATGCTCGCCACGCCTGCGGTCGGCGATGTGCTGGTGACGCCCGCGACCGGCGCCTACGGCCACGCGATAGCGAGCAACTACAACGGGGTGACGCGCCCCCCCGTTGTCTTCTGCCGCGACGGCGAAGCCCGCGTCGTCGTGCGCCGCGAGACCTACGAGGACCTGACGGCGCGCGATGCCTGACTCCGTGCGCATCGGGCTGCTGGGGCGCGGCACGGTCGGCCGCGCCTTCGCCGAGCTGCTCGCCGAGCGGGCCGGCGCGGTTGAGGCGGCGACCGGGCGGCGTCCCGAGATCTCGGGGGTGCTGACCCGCGGCGACGGGGACTTCGACGCGATCCTCGAGGGCTCGGACTTGATCGTCGAGTTGATTGGGGGAACCGACCCGGCTCGCGACTACGCGCTGCGCGCGCTGCGCGCCGGGCGCCCGGTCGTCACCGCCAACAAGCAGCTGCTTGCCCAGCACGGCGACGAGCTGTTCGCGGTCGCCCGCGAGGCGGGCGTGCAGCTGCGCTTCGAGGCGGCGGTCGCGGGAGTGATCCCGATCGTCCGCACGATCCAGGAGAGCTTCGGCGTCACCGAGGTCGCCAAGGTCTTCGGCATCGTCAACGGCACCACCAACTTCATCCTCAGCGAGATGGCGGCGACCGGCGCCGCCTACGGGAATGCGCTGGCCCGCGCCCAGGAGCTGGGATACGCCGAAGCCGACCCGACCGACGACGTCAATGGCGCCGACGCCGCGGCGAAGATGGCAATCCTCGCCCGGCTCGCCTTCCACACGCCGGTCACCCTCTCCGAGGTTGCCTACGAGGGAATCGAGACGATCCAGCCCGACGACCTCGCCTACGCCAAGGAGCTTGGCCTCTCGCTGAAGCTGCTCGGGGTCGCCGAGCGGCGCGACGGCGGGATCAGCGTCCGCGTCTTCCCCTGTTTCCTCTATCGGGGGCACCCTCTATCGCCGGTCGAGGGCCCGTTCAACGCGGTGATGGTCGAAGCGCCGGCGATCACCGAGGTGACGATGTCGGGGCCGGGGGCCGGGGGGGTGCAGACCGCCTCGGCGGTGCTCGGCGACGTGGTCTCCATCCTCGCCGGCGAGGCGCCGGTCCACGAGACTCGCGAGGAGCTGCCGGTCGTCGCCGACGTCACCTCGTCCTTCTACCTGCACCTGGAGGTGGCGGATCGCCCGGGCGTGCTGGCGCAGATCGCCAAGGTGCTGGGGGACAACGAGATCTCCGTGAAGAGCGTCGTGCAGCGTGGCATCGGCGACGACGCGCGGTTGGTGATGGTCGTCCACGAGTGCCTTGAGTCGCGCTTTGCGGCCGCCCTCGATGAGATCGCCGAACTTGACTTCCTACGCTCCCAGCCGCGCTCTATCCGTGTGATCGAAGAAGAATTCGTCTGATGCCACAGGGGCTGATCGAGAGGTACCGGGACCGGCTGCCGCTCGAGCCCGGCGATCCCATCGTCACCTTGAACGAGGGGTCGACGCCGCTGATCGAGGCGCCGCGCCTATCCGAGCGGATCGGCGCCAAGACCTATCTGAAGTTCGAGGGCGCCAACCCCACCGGGAGTTTCAAGGACCGGGGGATGACGGTTGCGGTCTCGCGCGCCAAGGGGCGCGGGGCGGAGGCGGTGATCTGCGCCTCGACCGGCAACACCGCCGCCAGCGCCGCCGCCTACGCGGCGCGGGCCGGGCTGCGCGGCGCGGTGATCGTCCCCGAGGGGAAGATCGCAATCGGCAAGTTGGCCCAGGCGCTGATGCACGGGGCGCGGGTGGTGGCGCTGCGGGGGAACTTCGACGACGCGCTGCAAATCGTCCGCGAGCTGGCGGCGAAGCACCCGATCGAGCTGGTCAACTCGGTCAACCCGTACCGGATCGAGGGCCAGAAGACCGCCGCCTTCGAAGTCGTCGAGGAGCTGGGCGGGCCGCCGGGGGCGCTCGCCATCCCGGTCGGCAACGCCGGCAACGTCACCGCCTACTGGCGGGGCTTCCAGGAGGCCGGTGCCGCGCCGCTTCTCTACGGGTTCCAGGCCGAGGGAGCGGCGCCGCTGGTCCACGGGTCCCCGGTCGCCAACCCCGAAACGGTCGCCTCCGCGATCCGGATCGGAAACCCCGCCCGCTGGGAGGAGGCGATGGACGCCTTCACCGCCTCGCGGGGCCGGGTCGCCGCCGTCTCCGACGAACAGATTCTCGACGCCTACCGCTGGCTGGCCGCCAACGAGGGGGTCTTTTGCGAGCCCGCGTCCGCTGCCTCGGTCGCCGGACTTTTCACCCATGGGATGTCCGTGGCCGAAGGCGCCGCCCCACCCGAGTCCGTCGTCTGTGTCCTCACCGGGCACGGCCTCAAGGATCCCGACACCGCCCTCGGCAAGGCCCCCGCGGTCGTCAACTGCGAGAACGATCTTGCCGCCGTCGAGCACGCCGTCTTCGACTGAGCACCCGGCCACGCGTTTAGTCTGCGCTCGGTGACCAGCCGGCGGCGACTCGTTCGCGTTCCCGCTTCCTCGGCCAATCTCGGGCCGGGGTATGACTCGATGGCGGCGGCGGTGTCGCTGCAGCTCGAACTGGAAGTGGAGGAGACGGGGGAGTTCTTGCTGGACGCCAGTGGGCTCGATGTCTCGAATGGCCGGGACAACCTGGTCGTGCGGGCGTTCGAGAGCCTGCGCCCGGCCGAGGGGATCGCCTTCCGGCTGCGCAGTGAGATCCCGCTCGCCCGGGGGCTCGGCTCCAGCGCGGCGGCGATCGTCGCCGGGCTCTTCGCCGCCGACCACCTCTTCGAGCTGGCCCTCTCCAAGGAGGAGATGCTGGCGCGGGCGACCGAGCTGGAGGGACATCCCGACAATGTCGCGGCGGCGATCTACGGCGGCTTCGTCGTCTGCGGCTTGGACCCGGGGGGCGCGCCGAGCGCCGCCCGCTTCGATCCGCCGGGCGGCCTGGAGGGGATCGCGGTGATCCCCGCCGAGGAGGTCTCGACCGAGCGCGCCCGCGAGGCGATCCCGGCCGAGATCCCCCTCGCCGACGCGGTCGCCAACGTCTCCGCCGCGTCCCAGCTGATCCTCGGCCTGCAGACTGCCGACCTCGATCTTGTCGCCCGCGGCCTGGAGGACCGCATCCACCAGCCGCGCCGCCGCGACCTCTACCCGCGCTCGATGGAGCTGGTCGACTCCGCTCGCGAGCTGGGCGCCCTCGGCGCGACGATCTCCGGCGCCGGCCCCACCGTCCTCGTCTGGACCACTTGGGATGACGCCGGCAAGGTCGCCACCGAACTCGAGGCGCGCTGCGAGGGTTGGGCCGAAGTCCACCGCCTCCCCTTCACCCCCCTCGGCGCCGACGTCCCCGAGCTGTAGCCAGGGCTCTAGCTCGCGGGTATGTTCGTGGCGACGACCGCGAGGAACGGAGGAACGATGGCCGGCGACTACACGATCAAGCACCGCGACGAGTTCGAGTCGATGGAGGGCTCGGGGGAGGCGTCCTGGTTGCTGGCGCGCAAGGCGCTCGGCACCTCGGCCTTCGGCTTCAATCTGGTCGAGATCGCGCCCGGCGGCGAGATCCCCGAGCACGACGAGTCCGAGAGCGGCCAGGTAGAGCTCTACGCGATCCTTGAGGGCGAAGCTGTTATGCGGCTGGACGGTGAGGAGCACCCGGCGCCCGCCGGCACTTTCGCCTCGATCGACCCCCCGGCCAGCCGCACGATCCTCAACCGCTCCGACGCCCCGGTGATGGCGATGTTGATCGGAGTCCAGCCCGAGGGCGGCTACGAACCGATGTCCTGGGCCTGAGCCGGCCCTATAATGCGCCGACCGTCAACCCGTCGCGTGCCCGCTCGAAGAAGGTACGGAACCCGGGAGGTTTGATGTCCAAGCACCAGTCACGCACTGGGGAGAGCGCGCGTCGCTACTCGCCCGAGCTTCCATACCGGCCGCTGGTCTCCCCGCCCAGCGTCGAGGACAAGGACGCCTGCGCGATCTACGCCTCGGTGCGCAAGGACGCGACGCCGAGTCACGAGCCGCTCGCGCTGGCGATTCCCGCCCTGCAGAAGATGCTCCACCGCGCCGGCAACGTCGACGGCGAGGGGGACGGGTGCGGTGTGCTGGTCGACATCCCGCGCAAGATCTGGGCCGAGGAGGTCCGCGCCGGCGGCCACGACCCCTCGCTGACGCTCGACCCCGCCTTCGCCATCGCCCACGTCTTCGTCGATCGTTCCCAGGACCTGGCGAAGGTCCAGCACGACGCCCATGAGCTGCTGGGCCAGGGCGGTTTCCGCATCCTCGCCGAGCGAACCGGCGCCGTCGACTCGACCGCGCTCGGCCCCACGGCGCGCGAGGAAGAGCCCTATTTCTGGCAGCTGGCCGGCCTCGTCGCCGACCCCGAGAATCGCAATCGAGTCCTCTTCGACCTGCTGATCGAGCTGGAGCAGAAGCTCGACGTCCACGTTCCCTCCTTCTCGGCGACGACCTGCGTCTACAAGGTGATGGGGGCGCCGAAGATCCTCGGCGAGTACTACCCGGACCTGCGCGACGAGCGGTTCGAGACGATCGGCTGCTTCGGCCACAACCGCTACTCGACCAACACCTGGCCCTCCTTCAAGCGCGTCCAGCCCTTCTCGGTGCTGGGCCACAACGGCGAGATCAACACGATCGAGCAGCTGCGCCAGGAGGCGCGGATGCTGGGCGTGCCGATCCAGCCCGGCTCATCCGACTCCCAGGACCTGAACCGGACGATCGACACCATGGTCAGCCGCGACGGGCTCAGCCTCGCGGAGGCGATGGAGATGGTCGTGCCGCCGATCGTCGAGGAGATCCGTTCGCTGCCGGAGGACCTGCACCCCTTCTACATGTACCTGCACCAGGCGATGGGGCCGTTCGCCCAGGGCCCGGTGGCGCTGATCGCCCGCCACGCCGACGAGTGCGTGTTCTCCGCCGACGCGCTGGGCCTGCGCCCACTCTGGCAGGTGGAGACCGCCGATGACTTCGTCTTCAGCTCCGAGCCGGGCGTCGTCTCGGTCGCCGAGATGGTCTCCGAGCCGAAGCCCCTCGCCCCGGGGGAGAAGGCGCTGGTGACGATCGACCGCGAGCGCAAGCGCTCGGCGCTGCATCCCCACGACGAGATGCTGCGCATTGTCCGCGACCGCTGGCTGAAGCGGACGGGCGCTGAGACGGTCGGTCCGTACGAGCGGGCGCTGGATACCGGCGGCCCGCTGGAGGGAGAGGACGTCCCCGGCTACTCCGACGCCGGCCCCGAGGAGCCGGTCAAGGTCGCCGACCGCATCCTCGCCGGGTTCGGCTGGCAGCGCGACGACGTCAAACTGGTCCAGCAGATGGCGTCGAACGGGGCCGAGCCGATCGGCTCGCTCGGCTACGACGGGCCGCTTGCCGCGCTCTCGCCGGAGCGTCAGAACCTCGCCGACTACTTCAAGGAGACGGTCGCCGTCGTCACCAACCCGGCGATTGACCGCGAGCGCGAGATCGAGCACTTCTCGACGCGCACGGTGTTCGGGCGACGGCCGTCGATCCACGCCGCCGGCGAGGACACCGGCACGGTCGAGACCTCCTTCCCGGTGATCCTCGGCGGCCACCACGAGATGGCGCCGCTCTCCGACAAGACCTACCGGGCGATCGCCCGCCGTCACAGGACCTACCTGCTGGAGGATCTCTGGGAGGAGTTCCGCGGTCGCGCCGGCGCAGTCGACATCTCTCTGCTTGAGTCGGAGACGACGCAGGGGGCGATCGAGCGGATCAGGCAGGAGGCGGTGAAGAAGGTGCGCGACGGGGCGGAGCTGCTGGTGCTCACTGATCGCACCGTCTACGACGCCGACTGCCGCTACCTCGATCCGCACCTGGCGACCTCGGCAATCGACCAGGCGCTGAAGGGCTTCCGGGTCGAGCCGGGTGAGGAGAACTTGCGGCGCCGCTGCGGGATCGTCCTGCGCTCGGCGGCGATTCGCAACGTCCATGACACGATGCTTGCGCTGGGGCTCGGCGCCAACGGCGTCTGCCCCTACACGATGGTGGAGGTCGTCTGCGTCGAGGACTACGAGACCGACGTCTCCAACCTCTGCGACGCCCTCACCAAGGGGATCGAGAAAGTGATCTCGACGATCGGCATCCACGAGGTGCGCGGCTACGCGCGGCAGTTCTCCTCGATCGGGGTGAAGCCGGAGCTGGCCGAGATCTTTCAGACCGAGGCGTTCGCCGCCTCCGGGAAGGGCGGCGCCGGCTTCGCCGACCTCGACGAGGACAGCAACGAGCGGGCGCGCGCGCTGGGCGGCGACGAGGACGCCGCGAAACCGGCGAAGACGTTCCGCTTCTACCCCAAGGTCTACAAGGCGGCGATCGCAACCGCGAACGGCTCGGGCACCTACGAGGAGTACTCCGAGAAAGTGCGCGACCTCGAACGGCAGAACCCGATCTCGATGCGCCACATCATGGGGTTGACTGGCGACCGCGATCCGGTCGACCCGTCGGTTGTCGACGCCGGCATCGGCCACCACGACTACCCGGTGGTGATCTCGTCGATGAGCTTCGGCTCGCAGTCCGAGCCGGCCTTCCGCGCCTACGCCGAGGCGGCGAAGGCGATCAACATCCTCTGCGTCAACGGCGAGGGCGGCGAGATCCGCGACATGTACGGCAAGTACCGCAAGTGGCGCGGTCAGCAGGTGGCGTCGGGACGCTTCGGCGTCTCCGCGGAGATGCTCAACTCCTCCTACGTGGCCGAGATCAAGATCGGCCAGGGGGCGAAGCCGGGGGAGGGCGGCCACCTGCCCGGCAAGAAGGTCTCCGAGAAGGTCGCCGCCGCGCGTAACGCCTCGCCGGGCACCGACCTGATCTCGCCCTCCAACAACCACGACCTCTACTCGATCGAGGATCTCGCCGAGCTGATCGACGAGCTGAAGACGGTCAATCCGGACGTGCGCGT
>Ga0075423_10000191_pt1 | contig 43349 bp, 38 predicted proteins | sample SoiMethybrSBSTD2_FD_80114 | JGI IMG/M metagenome (GOLD analysis project Ga0075423, IMG submission 80114) | Bulk soil microbial communities from a Populus tree surrounding site in Tennessee, USA - Soil MetaG P. TD hybrid SBSTD2 | ecosystem: Environmental > Terrestrial > Soil > Tree plantation... | reverse complement strand
GCGCCGTCGGAGCATGCCAGGGCGGCGATGAGAATCAGGATGGTCCGTCTCATTCCATTTCCTCTAGCCTTACATATATCGCAGCCTCCGACGCTTGCCAAGTTCTCGGAAACTTCCCATCCGTTCGTTGCGTACTCCGCCTCATGAGCCCGGCCCGCAATCCCGGAAGAGTGGTTGGCCTCTGGTATCTGCTGCTCGTGCTGCTCGGGCCCCTCCGCCTCATCTACATCCCCAGCAAACTGTTCGTCCAGGGCGACGCGGCCGCGACGGCCAGCAACATCGCCGCGCACCAGTGGCTCTTCCGATTCGGCATGCTGAGCGATCTGCTGGGTGCGGTGGTCCTGATCTTCCTCGTGCTCGCGTTTTACCGGTTGTTCAAGGACGTCCACCAGCCGCTCGCGGTGCTGCTCGTGATCCTGGGCGGCGTGATGCCCGCCCTCATCAACTTCGTGAATGTGGTGACCGACGCCGGGGCCCTCATGGTCGCGCAGGGACCCGACTTCTTGGCTGTGTTCGACAAGCCGCAGCGTGATGCACTCGTCCTGCTGTTCCTTCGCTTGCATCACGCGCAGATCGTTGCCGCCGAGATCTTGTGGGGACTATGGCTCTTCCCCATGGGGGCCCTGGCGTACAAGTCCCGCTTCGTGCCGCGGTTCATTGCTGTGTGGTTGATCATCAACGGCGTCGCCTACGTGGTCCTGAGTTTCACCGGGCTCTTCTTTCCGGAGTATCAGGGTAGACTGTTTGCCTATTCTCAGCCGGCCCTGTTCGGCGAGCTGGCGATCATGTTGTGGCTGGTGTTCAAGGGCACGCGCTTGGAAACGGCGTCGTAGCCCGCAGCACGAGTCCGCGGGTAAACCCGCGACTCGGCACGTGTCAGCAAACTGACGCTGCTGCCCTGCCGCTTCAGCGGTAAATGCCGAGCCGCGGCTTCAGCCGCGCACGCCAAGCGGCAGGTAGGACCTCCCCCCCCGTCGTGTGATCGCGTGTGCGCATCCCCCGAATCCGCGGGTAAACCCGCGACTCGGCACGTGTCAGTAAACTGACCCTGCTGCCCTGCCGCTTCAGCGGTAAATGCCGAGCCGCGGCTTCAGCCGCGCACGCCAAGCGGCGACCTCCCTGATGATCTTCAGCCTCTCGGGGATTCTCGCGGAGCGATCCTCAAAGCTTGGCGCGATCCGGACCTAGCCACTGCTCGTTCCCGGTTTGCTCGTACTCGGGCGTGTCTCCGGCCCAGCCCGGAATAGCCTCTCCTGGATGGCGCTCGGGCTGTGTGCGGAGATAGTGGCGAACCGCCTCCAGGGCTCGAGGGCTCACGGTCTCCAGCGTGTAGCCCTTCGCCCATCGCAGCCCGTCCACGCCTTGGCCGAGACGCTCGACGTTCGCCTGGTGCGCGCTCCCTCCCTTGAAGCGTTGCACCAGCCGGCTCAATTGCGTCTGGGGGTCGGTCCGAACCAGCAGGTGCAGGTGCGTCGTTACCATGCCCATCTCGAGCACGTGTGCCCGTTCCTGGCGAGCGATGTTCCGGAGGTACCGACCTAGGAACGTTGCCAACTCAGCATTGAGCAGCGGCTCGCGACCGCGCGTGGCCCAGATCACGTGGTAGTAGAGCCGGTGTCGCATGCGCTCTATCCTGGTGAAGCTCAGCTCGGAGCGCCAACCAAAAACATGCGAGCCGCACCCGAAGGACGCACGGCTTCGTCCCCCGACTCCACGGGTAAACCCGCGACTCGGCACGTGTCAGTAAACTGACGCTGCTGCCCTGCCGCTTCAGCGGTAAATGCCGAGCCGCGGCTTCAGCCGCGCACGCGAAGCGGCGTCCTATATCCCAAGAGCTCGGAACCTTGGACCCAGACAAGGCCCGTTAGCGAGTGCAGCATGTCATCCCTTTGGGGATGCAGGATGTCATCCCTGAATCCGCGGGTAAACCCGCGACTCGGCACGTGTCAGTAAACTGACGGAGCCTTGCGGAGCTTCAGCCGCGCCGCGGAGCGGCAGGTTGCACCTCCCCCGGTCGTGAGATCGGCGTGGACCTGGACCTGGCGGGAACGCCCGAGCGCAGGCAACGTAAGCGCCCGAGACCCACGTCTGGAGGATCCTGTGTACAAGACCCTGCTGCTTGCCAGCAATGTTCTGGGCGTTTCCATCTTGGGAGCGCAGGCAGCGACGCAAACCAAGCTGTCGGTGCATTGGGAGGAGCTGAGCGCGGCCGAGTTCCGCGACGCCATCGGCCGCGCCCAAGGGACGTGCCTGCTCCCATTCGGCATTCTGGAGAAGCACGGCCCGCATCTGCCGTTAGGCAACGATCTACTCAACGTGCGCTATGTGGCGCTCAACGCCGCCCAGCAAGAATACGCGATCGTCTTTCCGGAGTACTACTTCGGGCAGATCTTCGAGGCCAAACAGCAGCCCGGCACGGTCGCCTACAGCACCCACCTGCAGCTGGAATTGCTGCAGGAGACGACCGACGAAATGGCCCGCAACGGCTGCAAGAAGGTCATCATCGTAAACGGCCACGGCGGCAACAACAGCCTGCTCCCATTCTTCGCGCAGACACAGCTCGAAGCGCCGCACGATTACGTCGTGTACGTGGCGGGCATCGCGCGCAGCGGGCCGGGCGAGCCGAAGCACAAAACGAACCCCGCGACGGACATGCACGCTGGCGAGAGCGAAACGTCCATGAGCATGATCGCCCGGCCCGATCTGGTGCACCTCGATCGCGCGCCGCAGGAATCCGGGGCCGATCAGGCGCGCTTGAAGGGGCTGCCGGAGGGCCTCTACACCGGGATCTGGTGGTACGCGCGGTTCCCGAATCACTACGCCGGCGAGGGCGCCGCGGCGTCGCGCGAGCTGGGCGAGTTCGAGGCGAAGACGTGGATCAATGGGATCGTTCAGGCGATCCGCGCGGTCAAGGCGGACCAGGAGAGCCTGCGCTTGCAAAACGAGTTTTACGAGCGGAGCAAGCAGCCGCTCGAGGCACGTTAGGGCAGCTCGGCTCTTCGCCCGCCATGCAAGACCTCACCACCGGCCCGATCACCGGCCACCTGCTGAAAACCACGGGCTTGATGCTCGTGACCATGCTGTTTCAGACCCTCTACTTCTTGATCGACCTCTACTGGGTGGGCCGCCTCGGCACCGCCGCCGTCGCCGCCGTCGGTATCGCGGGCAACTTGACGTTCATTGTCCTCGCCCTGACGCAGATGCTTGGCGTCGGCACTACGGCCGTGATCTCCCACGCCGTCGGCCGAAAAGATGCACCCGAAGCCGTAATGCTCTTCAACCAGGCGCAGGTGCTCGCGATGGTGACGGGCGCCCTGTTTCTCGTGGTCGGCTGGGCGACGCGCCTGCCCTACGCCCGCGGCATGGCGGCCGACGCGCCCACCGCCGAGCTGGCGGCGCAGTACCTCGCCTGGTTCGTCCCGGCCATGGCGCTGCAGTTCGGCCTCGTGGCCATGGGCGCGGCCCTGCGCGCCATCGGCAACTTCAAGACCGGCATGGTAGTGGGAACGGTGACGATCATCCTCAATATGATTCTCGCGCCGTTCCTCATTTTCGGCTGGGTCAGCGGCCATCCGCTCGGCGTCGCCGGCGCGGCCATCGCGTCGCTCGTGGCCATCGTGGTCGGCCTGGTATGGCTCACCGCCCATTTCCGAAAAGTCGGCTCCTTCCTGCGATTCGACGCCTCTGCCTGGCGGCCCCGACCCGCCGTGTGGAAGCGCATGCTCAGCATCGGCCTGCCCTCCGGTGTGGAGTTCGGCATCATGACCGTGTATCTCGGCCTGGTGTACGCGATCACCCGGCCGTTCGGCGCCGCGGCGCAGGCCGGATTCGGCATCGGCATGCGCATCATCCAGGCGGGCTTCATGCCCGTGGTCGCGTTGGCGTTCTCCGTCGCCCCGGTGGCGGGCCAGAACTTCGGCGCGCGCCAAGCGCAACGCGTGAAGGACACGTTCAAGGATGCCGCATGGATGTCGGTGGGCCTCATGGTGGCGTTCGCGATTGCCTGTCACCTGCTGCCGGGGCCGTTGGTGCGCGTCTTCAGCAAAGATCCCGAGGTCATCGCGGTAGGGACCGAGTACCTGCGCATCATCTCGTTCAACTATGTCGCGTCGGGCCTCGTGTTCGTGGCGGGGAGTACCTTCCAGGCGATGGGCAACACCGTCCCGTCGCTCATCGCCTCGGCGGTGCGCATTGCCCTCGTCGCCATCCCCGGCGTGATGCTGTCGCGCCTGCCGGGGTTCGAGCTGCGCTGGCTGTGGTGGTTGTCGGTGGCATCCGTGGTGGTGCAGTTCGGGCTCGCGATGGTGCTGTTGCGGCGGGAGTTCAGATTGCGGCTGGCGTGGAGCTCAGCGTGAAGCCTTGGCGGACCCAGTAGTCGAGGTCGCGCTTGGTCTGCACGGCCGCCTCATCGACGTACACCCACCCGCGGTACTCTCGCCCTTTCATTACTACTGTGCGGGCTCCCTTGCGCTGCAACGCGGCATCGTGCCGGGCCGGATCGATGCGGCACATGATCCCGCCCTTCCCGGCGCTGACGCACATCTTGCCGCGCACCATAAAGGTCACCCCGCCGAACATGCGCTTCTCCTGAAGGCGGGGGGCACCGGCTAGGGCATCCTTTACCCGCTGGACGAGTGCATCGTTCGGTGGCACAAAGGTGATCTTACAACACGACCATGAAGTAGCGGAAGGAGGACCCCGATGGCTCGAGCCCACCAGCCCGGCCAGGCCGTTTTCAGATCGGTCCGGCCCGACGACATCGAGTGGAAGCCGTTCCCGGCGTTCCCGCCTTCGGTCCGCCTCGCCGTCCTTGTCGGTCAGCCCTCAGAGCCCGGCACTTACGTGATCAGGGTCAAAGTGCCCTCCGGCGTGAAGCTGATGCCGCACAGACACCCCGAGGACAGAGTGTACACGGTCATCTCCGGCGTCTTCTACATCGGCTTGGGCGATCGGTTCGACGGCGATAAGGTGGAGGCGTATCCGGCCGGAAGCGTGATCGTTCTGCCCGGCAATACGCCCCACTTCCACTGGGCAAAATCCGGTGAGTACGTCACCCAGGTAACGGCCATTGGCCCCTTGGGCCTCGAATACCTGCATCCCGGCGACGATCCGCGTGAGCGCGGACAACGGAAGTGACGTCGCGGAAAGGGGCCGGGTGCCGAGTCGTTTCCTCAGGACGAACGGAGTTGCGCCTGCAGCGGCAGCCTGCGGATCCGCTTCCCGGTCGCCGCGAACACGGCGTTGGCCAGTGCCGGCGCCGTGACCGAAGTGCCCGGCTCACCCAGGCCGCCGGGCGCCTCGAGGTTCCGCACCAGGTGGACCTCGATCTTGGGCGCGTCATTCATCCGTAGCACTCGGTAGTCATGGAAATTCGACTGCTCGACCCGCCCGTTCTTGAGCGTGATCTCGCCCCACAGCGCGCCGCTGATGCCGAAATTCACGCCGCCCTCGATCTGCGCCTTCACGGTATCCGGGTTGATCACGGTGCCGCAGTCCACTGCGCACACGATCCGGTGCACACGCAGCTCGCCTTCCTTCGACACTTCGACTTCGGCAACCTCGGCCAGGTAGCTGCCCCACGCACTAAAGAGGAGGGCCACGCCGCGGCCGCGCCCGGCAGGTAGCGGTTGTCCCCAGCCGGCTGCTTTCGCGGCGAGATCGAGCACCGCACGGGCACGCGGCGCCTTCCCCAGGAGCGCACGCCGATAGGCGACGGGATCGGCCTTCGCCGCCACGGCGAGCTCATCCATGAAGCTCTCGATCACGAAGACGTTGTGAGTGGGCCCCACCCCGCGCCAGAAGGTGGTGTTCAAGACCGGCTCCTCGTGCCGCACGAACTCGACCTGGATGGCCGGGATGTCGTACAAGAGCTGTACCGCGGCATCCACCCCGTCGGGGTCGATACCGTTCCTGAAGCCGGGCGGCAGATAGCGCGCGACGATCGCCGGGCCGACGATGCGGTGGGTCCACGCGACCGGCTTGCCCCCGCCGTCGAGCCCCGCGGCCATGCGGTCGTAGTAGTAGGGACGATAGAACTCGTGCTGCATGTCCTCTTCGCGCGTCCACACGACTTTCACCGGTCCCTCGACCTGCTGCCCGATGCGCACGGCCTGCGTTACCCAGTCATATTCGAGGCGCCGGCCGAATCCGCCGCCTAACAGATGGTTGTGCACCACCACCTGCTCGAGCGGGAGGCCCGTCACCCGGGCAGCGGTCCCCTGGGCTCGGGTCACGGTCTGCGAGCCGGTCCACACCTCGCAGCCGTCCTTCCGCACGTGGACCGTGCAGTTCATCGGCTCGAGCGGAGCGTGGGCGAGGAAGGGGACCTGGTACACCGCGTCGATTTTCTTCGCCGCGCCGGCAATGGCCGCAACAGCATCGCCCTGCGTCCGCGCGACCACGCCCGGCTGCTGCGAGGCTGCGTCGAGCCCCTGCACCACGTCGGCGGTGCTGACGTTGCCATTGGGCCCGTCGTCCCACCGGATGGCCAGGGCCGCGAGGCCCTGCTTGGCCGCCCACATGTGATCGGCCACCACGGCGACGACATCGCCCAGGTTGACGATCTGGCGCACGCCCGCGATCGCCATGGCCTTGGCCTCGTCCAGGCCCGCGACCTTGCCGCCCAACACGGGGCTCGCGGCAACGGTGGCGACCTTCATCCCCGGCAACCGCACGTCGATGCCGTACTGCGCCTTGCCGTTGACCTTGTCAGGCGCATCCAGGCGCTTCGCGGGCGTGCCGATCAGCGTGAAGTCCTTCGGATCCTTGAGCGGGGCTTTGTCCGGCACCGGGAGTTTGGCCGCCTTGTCAGCCAGGGCGCCGTACGTGAGCGTCCGGCCCGAGGGGGTGTGTGTGACCACGCCCCGCTTGGCCCGGCACGACGCCGGGTTGACGTCCCACGTCTGAGCGGCGGCGGCCACGAGCATGGTGCGCGCGGTCGCCCCGGCGCGGCGCAGCGGCTCGTAGAACCCGCGCACCGACGACGAGCCGCCGGTTTCTTGATCGCCGAAGAACGGATTGGCGTACAGTTTGTCGTTGGGCGGCGCGTGCTCGAGCTGGACCTGGTCCAGTCCGACCTCGAGCTCTTCCGCCAGGAGCATCGGCATCGACGTGTAGGTGCCCTGCCCCATTTCGACTTGATTCATGACCAGCGTGACTCGCCCGTCCGAGCCGATGCGAATGAACGCGTTGGGCGCGAAGGCGGGCGGCTCCGGCGGCGCTGCGGCGGCGGTTGCCACGCCCGACCGATCACCCACTCGGCAGCCGAGCAGCAGCCCGCCCCCGGTGGCCGTGAGCACCACCACGAAGTCGCGGCGCGATACGGTGTGTGTGGTCATGGTCAGGCTCCTTTCGCGGCCTGCTTGATCGCGGCGCGGACGCGTGGGTATGTCCCGCAGCGGCAGATATTGCCTGACATCGCCCCGTCGATGTCGGCGTCGCTGGGATGGGTGTTCTTCGCGATCAGCGCCGAGGCCGACATGATCTGCCCCGACTGGCAGTAGCCGCACTGCACCACCTCGAGGTCGAGCCAGGCCTGCTGCACTTTCTTGCCGGCCGGCGTTTCCCCGATCGCCTCGATGGTGGTGATCTTCTTGCCGGCGGCCGCGGCCACCGGCGTGACGCACGAGCGGGTCGGCTGCCCGTCGAGCTGTATCGTGCAGGCCCCGCACAGCGCCATCCCGCAGCCGAATTTCGTTCCGGTCAGGCCGACGACATCACGCAACACCCACAGGATGGGCATGTCCGCGGGCACATCGACCGTCACGTCGCGTCCGTTGATGTTCAGGGTTGCCATAGCTGACCCTCCACGAAATGACGATGGTGGATGAGGCATTACTCCTTGGGGGCCGCAGGCCACACGGCGCCGACGGCCACGTAGAGCGCGATGGCGTCGACGAGCTGATTGCGCTCGGCCTGCGTCAGCAACAGCTCGGCGCTGAACAGGCTACGCTGCGCATCGAGCACGTCCAAGTAGCTCGACACGCCGTTTTGATAGCGCTGGTTCGCAAGGTCGAGGGCGCGGCGCAGCGCGACCGCCTGGCGCTGCAGGGCCGTGGTCTCGTCCTGGGCGGTGCGCAGGGCCACGAGCGCGTTCTCCACGTCGCGCATCGCCGCCAGCACCGTCTGTTCGTAGCGCGCCCGTGCCTGCGCCGCGCGCGCCCGCGCGACGGCGACCGCTTCATTGCCCGGCCTGCCCTCTGTGAAGAGCGGCAGCGAGACCCCGACGAACGCCTGCCAGATGTTCGTTCCCGACCCAAACCAGCGCGAGAACTGACTGCTCTGGGTCCCATATTCGCCGGTCAGGGTGATCGACGGCAGCCAGCTCCCTTCCGCCACGCCGATGCGTGCCGTGGCGGCGCGCAGCGCCGCGGCCGCGCTCTTGACATCGGGACGACGCATGAGCAGGCCCGCCGGCACCCCGGCGGTGATCGGGATCCGCGCCACGAGCTGGGTGAGTGCGCGACCCCGGGCGATCCCCCCCGGGATGCGACCGACCAGCAGGCTCAATTCGTTCTCCTGCTGGGCGACGGCGCGCTCAAACTGGGCCACACTGGCGGCTGGACTTGCCACCTCAGCTTCGAACTGGCGCACGTCGAGCTCGGAGATCAGGCCCTGGTCCAGCCGTCGCCGGGCGAGCGCCAGAGTCTGTCGCCGCGACTCGAGCGTACGGCGTGCGATGTCCAGGTCGAGGTCCGACGCACGCAGATCGACGTAGGCCGTCGCCGCTGTGCCGATGAGCGACAGCTCGACCGCGCGGCGATTCTCCTCCTCGGCCAGGAGGTCGCCGCTGGCGGCCTGGGTGGCGCGGCGGAGTCGGCCCCAGAAATCGAGCTCCCAGCGCCCGTCCACGCTGGCCTTGTAGACGTTGAAGGTCTGGACTCCGAGCGGGCCGAAGACCAGCGCGTTCCTCCCACCCTGGCCGTTGGCGGTGAGCTCGGGCAACAGGCCCCCGCGTGTCGCGCGGTAGCGAGCGCGAAATTCGTCGATCACCGCGGTGGCCGTCCGCACGTCGCGATTTTGCTTGAGCGCCGTGTCGACGAGCTGACGCAGCACCGGATCTTCGAACAAGTCGACCCACCGCAAGGCAGCAGCGGTGTCCGATCGCCCACCAGTCCCCGTGGTCTCGTAGCTGAACGGCACTCGCGCGGTGTCCGTGCCGGGCGGAAGCAGCGTATCGCGGCTCGTGCGTAACGAGTCGAAGAATGTCCGGAGCGAGTCCTCCGACGAGGCGGGAGCCCGCCAGCCGTCGGGCAGGCCGAGGGTCGGTCGGTGATAGCCCGGGCCCACGGCACAGCCGGCGATCAGGGCGACGGCACCTGCGGTGAGACCGAAGGATCGGGCCAGAGGCAGCTCAGTCTCCCGGCGCGGGGGCGGGGGCGGGGGCGGGAGCGGGAGCAGCCGGCACCGGCGATTCAGCCGCGGCGGGGCCCCGCGCCATCGTCCCCTCGCTCAGGGCCCGGATCGCCGCGAAGAACAGCGGGATGAAGAACACGCCGACCAAAGTCGCTACGAGCATCCCGAAAAAGACGCCGGTACCGATCGAGTGACGGCTCGCTGCACCGGCGCCGCTCGACGTGAGCAAGGGCGTGACGCCCAGAATAAAGGCGAACGACGTCATGAGAATCGGCCGCAGCCGCTCGCGGCCGGCCTCGAGCGCCGCCTCACGAATGGATCGGCCCTGGGCGCGCAGCTCGTTCGCGAACTCGACGATCAGGATCGCGTTCTTGGCCGCGAGACCCACTACGACGATCAGGCCGATCTGCACGTACACGTCGTTCGCCATGCCGCGCAGCCACACGCCGAGCAGCGCGCCCAGGGTGCCGAACGGCACCCCGAGCAGCACCGCGAACGGGATCGTCCAACTCTCGTACTGCGCGGCGAGCACCAGGAACACCATCACGAGGCCGAGGCCGAACACCAGACCGCCTTGCCCGCCCGAGGCGCGCTCCTGGTAGGACTGCCCGCTGAAGGCGTAGCCCACGCCGCGGCCGGTGTATTTGTCCTGGGCGAGCCGCTCCACCGCGGCGAGCATCTCCCCGGAGCTCTTCCCGGGCCCCGGCGCCCCGACCACCAGCGCCGACGTGAACCCGTTGAAGCGCGTGATCACGCTCGGGCCCGCCCGGAATTCGGTCCGGGTGAGGGCCGAGACGGGCACCATCTGTTGATTGGGCCCGCGCACGTAGAGCCGCCCGATGTCTTCGGGCGTCTGGCGGAAGCGGGACTGCGCCTCGGCCTGCACCCGGTACGTCTTGCCGTAGCGGTTGAAATCGTTGATGTAGAGCGTCGACAGCGAGGCCTGCAGCGTCTGGAACAGCTCCGACAGCGAGATGCCGAGCACCTTCACCTTCTCGCGATCCACCTGCACGAACAGCTGCGGCGTGTTCACGCGGATCGTCGGGTACACCCCACGCAGCTCGGGCAACGCGTTGGCGTCGGCGGCGAACTCTCCCGCCAGGCCGGCGAACCGCGTCACATCGTTCACCCCCCGGTCCTGGAGATTCAACTCGAGACCCGCGGTCGTGCCGAGACCGATGATCTCGGGCAGGTTGAACGCGAAGCCGCTCGTCTGCTGCAGCCGAACGAGATACCCGTTGACGGCGCCGAGCACCGCGGGGAGCTGGTCCCGCGCAATCGTCCGCTCGTCCCACGGCTTCAGCATGACGAACATGATCGCCGCGTTCGTCTGGTTCGCATTCTGGATAAAGTTGAGGCCGACGAGCGCGACGATGTGATGGATCGCCGGCTGCTGCAGGAGAAAGCCTTCGACCTGCTTCACCACGGCTTCGGTGCGCTGGCGCGAGGCATTGTCGGGAAGCTCGATGAGCATCCCGAAATACCCTTTGTCCTCGCTGGGAATGAACCCGCTCGGAACCACCCGCACGAGCACCAACAGCAAGGCGACCGCCACCGCGAAGGCGGCGAAGAACGTCCGGGGCCGGTCGATCACGCGACCGGCGGCCCCGAGGTAGCGCTCGGTCAGCGCGCGAAACCCGCGGTTGAAGCGACCGAAGACTCCGGTCTCCGCCCCCGCCCCCGCCGGCGTTCCCTCCGGCACGGGCCGCAGCAGCACGGCGCACAGCGCCGGGGTCAGGGTGAGCGCGACGATGCCCGACAGGACCACAGAAACCGCGATGGTGATCGCGAACTGCTTGTACATCAGGCCGGTGATGCCCCCCAGGAACGCCACCGGGACGAACACGGAGCACAGCACCAGCACGATGGAGATCAGTGCCCGGCTCACCTGCCGCATGGCGCGGTCCGCGGCGACGGCGGGCGGGACCCGCTCCTCGGCCATGATGCGCTCTACGTTCTCGATCACGACGATGGCGTCGTCCACGACGATGCCGATCGCGAGCACCAGCCCGAACAGCGTGAGCAGGTTGACCGAGAAGCCCAGCACCTGCATCCCGAAAAACGCACCGATGACCGACACCGGCACCGCGACCACCGGGATCAGGGTCGCCCGCCAGCTCTGCAGGAAGATGAAGACCACCAGGGTCACGAGCAGCAGCGCCTCGAACAGCGTCTTCACGACCTCTTTGATCGACTCTGTGACGTACGGCGTCGTGTCGAACGCGATCGACCAACGCACGCCTTGAGGAAAGCTCCTGGCGAGCTCGGTCATCCGGGCGACGACCTCGCGCTTCACCTGGAGGGCATTCGCACCGGGACGGAGAAACACCGGTGTCAGGGCCGTGGGCGCGCCGTCGAACCGCCCGGCCAGGTCGTAGTTCCGGGCGCCGAGGTGAGCCTCCCCGATGTCCGAGAGGTGCACGAGCGAGCCGTCGGGCCGTCCCCGCACGATGATGCGCTCGAAGTCGCTCGCTTCCTTCAGGCGCCCGCTCGTGACCACCGGAATCGTGAGTTGCGTGCCGGGCGGAGCGGGCTCCCGCCCGATGCGGCCGGCCGGATTCGTGGTGCTCTGCTCCTGGACCGCCGCCGCGACGTCCGACACGGTCAGGCCCAGCTGCGCCATGCGATCGGGATCGAGGCTCAACAGCATCGAGAAGTCCAGCTGGCCGAAGGTGCTCGCATCGCCGACGCCGGGGAGCCGCTTGAGCTCGTCGTCGATATAGATCTTCGCGTAGTTGTTCAGATACTCGGTGTCGTACCGCGGATCGTCGGACGACAGCGCGAGCACCACCAGGAAGGCGGTCTGGCGCTTCTGCACGATGATCCCGTTGCGGACCACCTCCTGGGGCAGCTGCGGCTGGGCGCGCGCGATCTGGTTCTGTACGTCGACCGCCGCCAAATCAGGATTGCGCGAGATATCGAAGTACACCGACAGGTTCATGACCCCGTCGCTCGAATTCGCCGACTTGAAGTACAACAGCCCCTGCATGCCCGACAGCTGCTGCTCGATCGGAGCGGCTACCGCATCGGCCACGTCCTGCGCCGTCGCACCGGGGTACACGGCCTGCACCTGGATCTCTGGCGGCGTGAGCGGCGGATAACTCTCGACGGCGAGCCGGGTGAGGGAGAACAGCCCGAGCAACACGATGACGATCGATATGACGGCCGAGAAAACCGGGCGCCGGATGAAGAGATTACGGATCTCAGGCGTGGGGCTCATGGGGGCCCGGTCTTGATCTTGGGCGGCGCCGACGGCGCGGCGATCACCGCGCTATCCCCGACGCGCGCCGCACTCGGGTCCGCCTCGGGCCGGTACGCCACGGGGGTGGCCTGCCGTCCAGGCGCGATCTTCTGAACGCCATCCACGACCACGCGGTCGCCGGCCTGCAGGCCCTGGTCGATCAGCCAGGACCCGCGCTCCCAGGAGGTCGCCACCACGTCTCGCGCGCCCACCTTGTTGCTGTCGCCCACCACGTAGACGAACGCGCCGCCGAGGCCGCGCTGGACGGCGCGCTGCGGCACGAGGATGGCGCCCGGCCGCTTGAGGCCCAACAGCCGCACGCGCACGAACTGACCCGGCAGCAGGACGTGCTGGGGGTTCCGGAACTCCGCGCGCAGCGAGAGCGTCCCGGTCACGGGCTGCAGCGCAAGATCGACGAAATTGAGCTGGCCAATGCTGGGAAAAATGCTGCCGTCCGCGAGCGTCACCTGCACCGCGAGGACTCGGGGCGGTACCAGCAGCCGGCGGGTCGCGATGTCCCGCCGCCAGCGCAGCACGTCTTGGTCTGACGGGCTGAAGTTCACGTAGACGGGGTCGACCTGCTCGACCGTCGTGAGCAAGTCGCTCGGCCCCGTCACGCGCGCGCCGAGCTCCAGTAGCGCCCGGCCGGCGCGCCCCGAGATCTCGGCGCGCACGAACGTGTCTTCGTAGTCCTTCTTAGTCTGGTCGGCGGTGGCCTGTGCCTGGTCGAACGCCTGCTGCGCGTCGTCCACGTCCTTCTGTGCGATGGCGCGCGACGCGAGCAGCGACTTGAGACGCGCCAGGTTGCGATCGGCGTTGGCGAGCCGCGCCTGGGCGCTGCGGTAGGCGGCCTCATAGGTCGTCGGATCGATCCGGAACAACAGCGTTCCCTTCGCGACGTCCGTGCCCTCGGCGTACGGGCGCGCGACGATGACTCCGGTGACCTGCGCGCGCACCTCGACGCGACGCGACGCCGCAGCTTCTCCCACGTACTCGTAGCGCGCCGAGATCGTCTCCGGAGCGACGGTCAGAACGGAGACTTCGGGTGGAGGAGGCGCCGCCGGGGCAGGCCGGCGACACGCCCACCCTGCCAGCAGCACAGCAATACCGGCGAGCGCCCGCGTTCCCACTGCGCTCGCATGCTTCCGTTGGATCGGGGTCAACGCCATAGGTTTCGTCCTGGGAAATACCCCCACGCCCGGCGGGTCGCAAGCACCACGACGGAGCAGAATAATCGCCGTCGACGGCGTGTGTCCCAACGCGAATCTATTGGACGACGGAGGTCTGATTTCGAGTCACCGCAGGTGCGAGCCGGAGTCGCGCGGTCATCTTTACCAAATCGGCGCGCGAAACCGGCGCTGGCGAACCGACAGACGGCGTAGGTAAGAAAATCCCGGTCCTGATAACGGTGCACGATGTGATCGCATGGGGGGCGTCCGCTGCAACTCGCTCCCAGGGCTCACTTTCCCTCACACCCTCTCTTTCATGGCCAAGGTCACGGCGCATGCGGACAGGCCAATTCACTGTCGATCAGACTTGGTGTCGGGTTGAGCTCTCATGCAGGGGTGTCTCCAGATCGTTACAACAAGCAACTTACCAACGGCCACCTCTGGGCATACTTTGCCCGCGAGATGTCCGTGTAATGTCTCGCCGGCGTGCGGTGTGTTGCGTATGCGTAACCTCCGATTGCTGAGCGTCAAAGACAACGCGTTCAGGTGGCCCTGGGCGCGGCGTTCAAGTCGCTCCGCTCGAGCAATTGACGAAGAGATCCTCATGAGGACGCATAGGAGAGACTGAGAGAGATGACCGGGCTACGAGTCCTGGTGGGGACGCGCAAGGGTGCCTTCGTTCTCACTTCCGACGCGAGGCGCCAACAGTGGGAGATTGCTGGCCCCCATTTCTCCGGCTGGGAGATATTTCATCTCAAGGGATCTCCTGCCGACACAGAGCGGCTGTATGCCTCGCAGTACAGCGCTTGGTTTGGGCAACTCATACAGCGCTCCAATGACGGCGGGAAAACTTGGGCGCCAGTCGGTAACAAATTCCTATACGACGGCGTCCTAGGCACGCATGAGTGGTACGATGGCACGCCGCATCCCTGGGAATTCAAGCGAGTCTGGCATCTCGAACCATCCCTGAGTGATCCCGACACCGTCTACGCCGGCGTGGAAGACGCCGCGTTATTCCGCTCGAATGATGGTGGACAGACATGGCAGGAATTCGCTGGGTTGCGCGGTCACAGCTCAGCGCCGCGCTGGCAGCCCGGCGCCGGTGGAATGTGCCTGCAGACTGTTCTTTTGGATCCGAGCGGGCCTCACCGGATATTCGTAGCCATCTCCGCGGCGGGCTTCTTCCGTACGGACGATGCGGGCCAGACGTGGCGAGCGCTCAACCGGGGATTGAAGTCCCAATACATTCCCGACCCGAATGCCGAGGTCGGTCACTGCGTGCACCGGATCGCGACGCACCGCTCAGGTCAGGGCGCGCTATTCATGCAGAAGCACTGGGACGTCATGCGCTCGGACGACGCCGGCGAATCGTGGCACGAGATCAGCGGGGATTTGCCGACCGACTTCGGGTACGCCATCGCCGTTCACGCCCACGAGCGGGACACCGTCTACGTCGTCCCGATCACGAGTGACTCCGAACACTTTCCGCCCGACGGAAGGCTGCGCGTGTACCGCAGCCGCACGGGCGGATACGAGTGGGAAGCACTGACGGCAGGGCTGCCGCAACGCGACTGCTACGTCAACGTGCTGCGCGGCGCCCTGGACGTCGATTCGCTCGATCCGTGTGGCGTGTACTTCGGCACCACCGCCGGCCAGGTGTACGCGTCGGCGGACGGCGGAGACAGCTGGGCGCTCATCGTCCGGGATCTTCCGGCGGTCCTGTCCGTCGAAGTCCAAACCCTGCCATGATTCGCGTCCAGCGTCACGACTCGGAGGTTGTCACGACTCCTGTCCAAGGCCGCAAGCACAAGGGCAGCATTCTCGTCTTTGACGACGAGCCTGCCACGCTCCAGCCGCTCTTCACCATCCTGACGGAAGACGGTTACGTCGTGAGCGAACGGCGATTGGACCTCGAGTCGCACTTGCGGTTCGTCAAAGACACGCTGCCCGACCTGGTGTTGGTGGACGTGAGGACGCGCACGGACGGCTACCAACTGTGCGCGAGTTTGAAGAACGACCCGAGCACGCGAACGGTTCCGGTGATCTTCATCAGTTCGATGGACCGTTCGATCAATCAGGCCAGAGCCTTGGTCAGCGGCGCCGTCGATTATGTGACCGATCCCTTCGATGCTGAAGAGGTCTTGTGGCGCATCGAAACTCATGTCTCCCTACGGCACTTGCGGGAGTACCTCGAATCCGCGGCTCGCCACGACGTCGCGCAGCCGGTTGCGCCCAACGAGGACCTGGAGAGGGCGTTTCAGGAGATCCGCGTCCTCACGCAGATCACTGGCCGCAAGCATGCGGAAGAGAAAGTGCGTCAGGCCGCACGGGAGCTGGAACAGACTCAAGCGGCTCTGCAGGCGAGCGAGCGCAATTTGATCCTGACCATAAACACCATCCCGACCTTCATAACAGTGTCGCGAGCCGATGGGACCGTACTGTCGGTGAATCAAGCGGCGCTGGATTACCACGGTATCACGCTGCAGGAGGTGCAGAGAGGGGAACATCGCACTCGGTTCTACCACCCGGATGACGTGGAACGGGTGCGCGAGCTGCGCAACGAGGGTCTCAAACACCCCCGACCGTTCGAGTATGAGCTACGCGCGATGGGTAAGGACGGTACGTATCGCTGGTTCTCGGTCCGCCACAGTCCTCTGCTCGATGCTCAGGGAAGGATCGAGCGATGGTATGCGATCGCATTCGACATCGAGGATCGAAAGCGGGCAGAGGACGCGCAGGCACGCCAGACGGGCGTTCGGGCTGACGTCGGCGCCGCCTTTTCCAAGCCAACCCACTTGGGGGAGATTCTGCGCGGATGCACGGAGGCTATCGTTCGTCACCTCGACGCGGCCTTCGCGCGAATCTGGACGCTGAACAAGGATGAAAGCGTGCTGGAACTGCAAGCCAGCGCAGGGATGTACACGCGTTTGGATGGGTCATACAGCCGGATTCCCGTTGGAGACCTGAAGGTCGGGTCTATTGCCCGAGACAAGAAGGCGCATTTCACCAATGACGTTACGAACGATCCCCGGGTGAACGATAAGGGTTGGGCACGGGATAACGGGATGGTTGCCTTCGCCGGATACCCGTTGGTTGTCGAAGATCGGCTGATCGGAGTGCTGGCGCTGTTCGCGCGTCGCCCCCTTGCGGAATCCATCCTCGACACGCTCGCATCGGTTGCCGACACGATCGCGCAAGGGATCGAGCGCAAGCGCGCTGAGGACGCCCTGACGAGGGCCCGGGCCGAACTCGCCCATATCGCGCGGGTCACGACACTGAGCGCGTTGACCGCCTCGATCGCCCACGAGATCAACCAGCCCATCGCCGCCGCCACCACCAGCGCCGGCGCCTGTCTGCGCTGGCTGAACCGGGAGCAACCGGAGGTGCAACGGGCGCGCGAAGCCGTCATGCGGATCGAGGAGGATGTGAAGCGGGCCGCCGCGATCATCGACCACTTAAAGGCCTTTTACAAGAAGGACTTTTCGCCCGAGCGAGAGGCGGTCTCGATCAACGATCTGGTAGAGGAGATGGTGGTGTTGCTGCGCAGCGAGGCGGACCGCCACTCGGTGGCGATGCATGCCGAGCTGACGACCAATTTACCCTCGGTGCGAGCCGACCGGGTGCAGTTGCAGCAAGTGTTGATGAACCTGATGCTGAACGGGATGGAGGCGATGACCGACCGGGGAGGCGAGCTCACGATACGCACAGGACGCGAGCGCGGCGAGGTCGTAGTATCGCTGAGTGACACGGGAGTGGGGATACCCGCAGACAAGTTGGAGGACATCTTCAAGGACTTCGTCACCACCAAAGCCGGGGGAACAGGGATGGGGCTGGCGATCAGCCGCACGATCATCGAGTCGCACGGCGGCCGGCTGTGGGCGATGGTGAACCCGGGACCGGGCGCCACATTGCATTTCACCTTGCCGACTGAACCGAGGCCGAAGTGACCCCCGACGAGGCGCCCATGGTGTTCATCGTCGACGACGACGCGAGTGTGCGCCGATCGATCCAGGATCTGCTGTCGTCGGTGGCGTTGCGGGCCGAGGCGTTCGCGACGCCGCAGCAGTTTCTCGAGAGCAAACGCGCCGCCGGCCCGGGTTGCCTGGTTCTCGACGTCAGACTTCCGGGCATGAGCGGTCTGGATTGTCAGCGTCGGCTGGCCGAAGCCGGCGTGAGCATCCCGATCATTTTCATCACCGGACACGGTGATGTTCCGATCACCGTTCGGGCCATGAAATCGGGCGCCGTGGAAGTGCTGACCAAGCCGTTCAGGCCTCAGGAGCTGCTCGACGCGGTGCAGCAGGCACTCGACCGCGACAGAACATCGCGCGACAAGCGTCGGCAAGCGGCGGAGGTGCGAAACCGCTACGAGACCCTGACCGCCCGCGAGCGCGAGGTGCTGAAACTGGTGGTGGCCGGCCTGCTCAATAAACAGATCGCCGCCAAGCTCGGGACCAGCGAACACACGATAAAAATTCATCGCGGCCACATGATGGACAAAATGCAGGCCCCCTCGCTGGCCGCGCTCATCCACATGGCGGACACGTTGGAGATCTTACCCGCGACTGTTCAGTAACGGCCGCCTCGCGGTCGGTCCCGTGTAACCAAAGTCCAATGCAGCGTAACCAAGGTGTAATTCCCGCCGCTCGAATGGCCACGTAGACTCGCACCCTGACCGGCCAGAGGACGCCGCAAGTGGTGGCTATCGTCGACGATGATCGTTCGGTGCAGCGGGCGCTCAAGGATCTGCTGGAATCCGCCGGGCTGTCGGCGCGCTGCTTCGGATCAGCGGAAGAATTCCTGGAATCGGGCCGGCGGGACCCGACCGCCTGCCTGGTCGCGGACATTCGTATGCCGGGGATGTCGGGCCTCGAGCTGCAAGCGAAGCTTCAGGCCGAGGGATCGCGCATTCCTATCATCTTCATCACAGCGCACGGTGACGCAAAGATGGAGACGCAGGCGATGCAAGCAGGGGCAGTCGGGTTCCTGCCCAAGCCTTTCGTAGATGAGCTGTTGCTTGAGATGGTCCGCATCGCGCTCAAGGCAGAAGGAGAATCCGGCCGATGAATGCCAACGGCGTCTCAACCGACGTCCCCGAGCGCACGGAAGCCGAGCGAGCGCTGGAGCGTGCCTACGAAGAGATTCGGCTGCTGAAGGATCAGCTCCAGAAAGAGAACATCGCGCTACGGGAAGAGGTCGACAAAACGTCGATGTTCGAGGAGATCGTCGGCACCTCGCCGGCGTTGCGCGCGGTCCTCGCCAACATCGCGAAAGTGGCGCCCACCGACTGTACGGTGATCATCACCGGTGAGACGGGAACGGGCAAGGAGCTGGTGGCGAGAGCCATTCATAAGCACTCCGCCCGATCGGGGCGCCCGTTCGTGAGTGTCAACTGTGCCGCGATCCCACCCTCGTTGATAGCGTCCGAGCTGTTCGGCCACGAGCGGGGAGCCTTTACCGGCGCGGTGGGGCGTCGCGAGGGCCGCTTCGAGCAGGCCGCCGGCGGGACCCTGTTCCTGGACGAGGTGGGTGAGCTCCCGCCCGAGATCCAGATGGCGTTGCTGCGCGTGCTCCAGGAGCGCGAGTTCGAGCGGGTCGGGAGCGGTCGGCCGATCCGAGCCGACGTGCGCGTCATCGCGGCCACCAACCGCGATCTCGCAGCCGCGGTCGCAGAGAAGACATTTCGCGCCGATCTGTTCTACCGCCTCAATGTCTTTCCACTGGACGTACCGGCGCTGCGCGATCGCCGCGTGGACATTCCGCTCCTGGTGGAATACTTCACTCATCGGTTCGGGACCCGCGCCGGGAAGCGGATCACGCGGATTCCCAAGGCGACGCTCGATGCCTTCCAGGACTACGACTGGCCCGGCAACATCCGGGAGCTGCAGAACCTGATCGAACGCGCCGTGATCGTCTCGGATGCGGCGGCCCTGACGGTCGATCTGCGGTGGCTGTCGGGAGCCTCCCGGTCTCCTGCCCCGCCCGTTGCGCCTGCTGGCTCGACTGGTAATACCCTCCTGGAGCAGGCGCGCTCGGTGATCGAGGCTGCCCTGGAAGGAGCCAAGGGCCGCGTGGCAGGACCGTTTGGCGCAGCCACCAAACTCGGGATGCCCCCCTCGACGCTCGAGTCGAAGATCAAATCCCTCAAGATCGACAAGCGCCGCTTCAAGCCAGTCCCCCGGCCGCGGAATCACGAGGCGCTCTCGCGAGGTTTCCGCGAAGCTTCGTGAGTGTTTCACGATTGCCACCGCGTCAGCTAAGTGAATCAAAGACTTAACCACTGGCACGCCGCTTGACAGGCCATGGATGACCAGGACGCACGAGTCGAATGGACCGAAAAGGAGAAGCAGACATGGCAACGCAGACACCATTAGCGACCAAACCGAAAAGCGACGCGGTCGTCGAGCAGAGGATTCAAAAGCTGAGGGAGCTGTATGCCGACGCGCCGGAGATCGGAAAAGCCGCGCTGGAGAAGACGATGCCCAATCTCAAACGCGAGCTGGCAGCGGGGACGGGGACGCAAAACGCCGGCCGTATCGGCGCCCGTCAGGGCAAGGTCTCGGAGCTCACCGGGATCTTTCCGTTCGCGACGCCAGCGGGAGCGAAGCGGCTTCGCGTCCTGCTGCAGTACCTGGAAGGCAACTTCAAGCTCGCCGACTTGGTGGGCACGGTCCACGACATGCGCTTCGTGTTCCTGGACAACGACACGAGGTTGCTCTTCTGCACCGCCTACGATGGCGACTGGGACGCCTACATCGACGACTTCGCGACGAAGATTCCCGACGCGCTGGATCTGCTGTTCTGCGATGCCGAGGGGTGGCCGGGGCTTCGGAGCCCGAAGATCAAAGACTGGATCGTCGCGCACCAGATCGCGGCCGATGCCTGGTACGTCGCCAGTCCGAATCTGACGGTAGCCGAGACCCGACGGCTCGAAAAGGTCGGCAAGGCGGTTGAGGAACTCCTCGACCAGGTTGGTTAGGTCAACGGATTACCAGGAAGCAGGAGGCGAACGCCGGAAAGGAGCAGTTAACCATGGCCACACAAACAGCAACACCGACTAAGCCAAAACAGGACTCGGCCGTCGAGCAGAAGATTCAGGAGCTGCGGACGCTTTTCGCCGACGCGCCCGAAATGGCGAAAACGGGGCTGGAGCACGCGCTCCCATCGCTGATGTCGCAGGCGGCGGAGGCGCAGGCATCGGAGACGGAAAGCGCCGGCCGGATCGGCATCCGTCAGGGGACGGTCTCCGAGCTGACCGTCATCGCCCCGTTCGCGCCCGGCGGGGCCAAGCGGCTGCGCGCGGTGCTGCGGTTGTTGAACGGCAACTTCAGCGGGGGAAGGAAGGTTGGCACCCTCCACAACATGCGCTTCGTGTTCGTAGACAACGACACGAGGTTTCTCTTCGCGACTGCCTACGACGGGCAGTGGGATCCCTATATCGACGACTTCGCGACCAAGATCCCCGACGAAATGGACGTCATCTTCTCTGCGTTCGAAGGCTGGCCGGGGATTCACAGCCCGAAGGTGAAAGACTGGATTGTCAAGCATCAGATCCCCGCAGAGGGCTGGTATGTCGCCCATCCCGATCTGTCGGTGGCGGAGGCCGGACGGCTGAAGCACATCGGCAAGGCCGTTGACGAGTTCCTGGACAAGCTCAACGAGTGACACGAGTCGATCAACCCGAAAGGAGAAAGCAGTTATGCCAACGCAAACAGCAACCGCGAATCGGCCAAAGCAGAGTTTGACGGTCGACGAGAAGATTCAAAAGATGAGGGAGCTTTACGCCGACGCGCCGGAGATCGGAAAGACCGCGCTGGAGAACGGGCTCCCCACGCTCACGCAGGCGCTGGCAGCGCCGTCGGCCGAGCAAACCGCCGGCCGTATCGGCCTCCGTCAGGGCAAGGTCTCGGAGCTCTGTGTGTTCCTTCCGTTCGTGAAAGGGGGCGCGAAGCGGCTTCGCGGGTTTCTGCAGTTGCTGGAAGGGAACTTTCGGGCGGCGGACGCGGTAGGCACGGTCCACGACATGCGCTTCGTGTTCGTAGACAACGACACGAAGCTGCTCTTCGCGACGGCCTATGACGGCGACTTTGACGAGTACATCGACGACTTTGCGGCGAAGATTCCGAATGCTATGGATCTGTGGCTGTGCAATTGTGAGGGTTATCCAGGGATGCGTAGCGGGAAGGCGAAGGAGTGGATATTCGACCACCAGATCGCGGCCGAGGCCTGGTACGTCAACAGTCCGAACCTGACGGCGGCGGAGACGCGAAGGCTCGAAAAGGTCGGCAAGGCCGTCGAGGAGCTGCTCGACAAGATTGGATAGCTGCAGCGGACCAATCGTTCGGTGGGGTCCGGGCCGGAAACGGGGCCCGGACCCATGAAAGGGAACTTGCTCATGTTGTCCGTCAAGGAATCCGTCGGTGGTCAACTTGGGACGCGCGCGCCGACGCTCGATTTGGACGAGATCCAGGCGATCGTCCTCAGACCGAGGCCGGCACCGTATTTCGGCACTCACGTGCTCTTGCGCATCGACGATGCGGAAGCCGGCCGAGAGTTCCTCCGCCGGCTGACGCCTCATATCGGCTCCTCCGCGCATTGGTGGAGTGCGGCCCATACCTGGCTGGCGATCGGAATCAGCTATGCAGGCCTCGAGGCGCTCGGGCTTCCGCAGGACTCGCTTCAAAGCTTCCCCGAGGCGTTTCGGGTGGGCATGGCGGCCCGCGCCCGGGAGCTCCGCGACCAAGGCGTCAACGATCCGAAGCATTGGGACGCGCCGTTCGGCACCGGCCAGGTTCACATCGGGGTGAGCGCGCTCAGCGATTCCGAGGAAAACTGGCGCCGGGCGCTCAAGATCGCCCGAGAACAATACGAGGCTTTTTCGGGCGTCAGCGTTCTGCGCTCGCAGGACTTCGGCTTTCAGCCCGGAGACCTCAATCCCCTGGGTTACAAAGACGGCATCGACCAGCCGGCGATCGAGGGTAGTGGCGCCGAGCCTCTCCCGGGCCAGGGGCCGGTGATCAAGGCCGGCGAGTTCATCCTGGGATATCCCGGTGAGGCCGGCGTTCCCCTGCCGATGCCCCAACCCGACATTCTCGGCCGCAACAGCACGTATGTGGGCTTTCGCAAGTACCAGTCCCGGGTCGGCGCCTTCAATCGGTTCCTCCGAGCCCATGGCAGCACGGAGGAAGAGCGGGAGCTGCTCGCCGCGAAGCTGGTCGGCCGGTGGCGGAGCGGTGCCCCGCTGACCCTGGCGCCGGAGGCCGACGACGCTGTCCTGGGGGCCGACGCGCAGCGAAACAACGACTTCGACTACGCGAACGACGTGCGCGGACTCAAGGCGCCGCTCGGATGCCACATCCGGCGGATGAACCCGCGGGACACCCAGCTCACCCGTCTGACCGACGTCAACCTGCATCGTCTGATCAGACGGGGCACGACCTATGGACCACCGTACGATCCCAACGCCGTATCCACCGAAGCCGACGAGATACCCCGCGGCGCCATCTTCATGTTCATCAGCGCGAAGGCGATGGCCACGATGGAATTCCTGCAACAGGAGTGGATCGACGAAGGCAATTTCGTGGGGCTCGGCGAGGAGCGGGACCCGATCATCGGGCGGCAGGAAGAAGGGGCGAGCTTCACCATTCCGCACGAGCCGGTCAGACGCCGGGTCCACGGCATCGACACGTTCAACGTGCTTCGCGGCGGCGAGTACTTCTTCATGCCGAGCATCAGCGCGTTGACCTGGATCGCTAACCTGAGCGGTTGAAGGAGGCTGACGATGTCCGACCACGTTGACGGTCCGCGGTCGATTGGCGACCCCCCGGCCGACGTCACCGACCTGTTCGCGTTCACCAGTCCGGAGAATCCCGCCCGGACCGTCCTCGCCATGTGCGTGTTCCCTTCGGCCGGCGAAGCTGCGGTTTTCTCGAACGCTATCGATTACTCGATCGCCGTTCGGCGCGTGGTCGTTGCCGGCGTTGGTGCCGCTGCCAAGTTTCAGCCCGGGGACGACGAGATCCGCTTCACCTTCCGGTTCGAGGTCCTCAAGCGCGATACCGCCGGGAAGGCCATCCAGCGCGGCGTGTGCACCCTCCCGGGTGGTCGCAAGCTATCGCTCACAGTGAACGACGAGCAGGGAGCCTCGACGCCGGAGGGCGAGATACGGGTGTTCGCCGGGCTGCGTTCCGACCCGTTCTACCTCGCCTGGGACGTCGGCAAGCTCGAGAGGCTTCCGAACCTGCTGCAGCACGACAACGTGCTTTGCATGGTCGTCGAGCTCGATACCCGCCGCGTGCTCGATCCCGCGAAGGGCTCGTTGTTTGGCGCCATCGCCGAGACGGTTCCCATCCCGCACCCGCCCGGCCACCTGGGATATCCCGCCCCCCGCATCGACTGGGTCGGACGCCCCGAGCAAACGAACATGCGGTTCAACAATCCCGCGATGCCCGGGATTGTCGATTTACGCGACTTGTGGAACCAGCAGACGCCGTTCGCGATCCCGCAGGCGCTCCAACCCCTGTTCCTGCAACGGCTGAAAGACAGCTTCGCCGTCTGGGACGGGCTCGACGGCAAGACCGACTGGACGCCGGAAGCGCTCGCCGCCAATGCGAATGTCTTCTTGGATGATTTTCTGGTGTTCGACGTCGCCAAGCCGATCACCGACCAGAGCCACCTCGAGATCGAGAAGAGCACGCTGTACGGACGTCCGTACCAGACGGGCGGAGGCCGCACGATCAACGCGAACGTGATCGATATCCTGCTCACCTGGCTGGTCAACCACGATCGCGAGTTCCTCCAAGGGGGTGCCACGGGCGCGACCCAACCCGGCATGAAGGTGTTTCCGTATTTCGCGACGCCGAACCTGGAACTGCAGACCGTTGCCGAGTCCATCGAGCTTGCGGCAGCGCCCGACGAGGTGTGGTCGGTGGTCGGACAATTCAGCCTCGACTGGCATCCGCTGGTCGCGAGGACGACCGTGACCGGTGCGGGTATCGGCCAGGTTCGTCGGCTCACCACGCTCAGCGGCGGGGAAGTCGTCGAGCGCCTCGAGGCAGTCGACACCGCCAAGCGGTCCTATCGCTACACGATGATGTCCGGGGTTCCCGCATCCCGTTACGTCGGCACCATCGAAGTGACGCCGAAGAGCAGCGGCTCCGTCGTCGATTGGCGCGTGGAATTCCTGGCCAGTGATCAGCCCGATATTCTCGTGAGGGGTAGAGTATCGGCACTGGTCAAGAGGGGTCTCGGAAGTCTCAAAGATCGTTTCGCGCCGCGCTCCACACGTGAGGCGACGGCTGTCGCGCAGTGACCGCCATGGTGGAACTTGACCACCCCTGTCCGTGTGCGACCGACGGGGAGATCGCCGCGGTCAACCTCGAGAGCGCGCGGCGCGGCGCCTGGGGCCGGTTCACCCGAGACCCGCGCCTGCCGGGAGCCGCCGAGGCGGTGGTCGATCACGAACGTCTGGCGGCCCAATTCCTGGGCGACCTGGACGCGCTGGATCGCCTGGAGTCGCTCGCCTCGCAATTTGCCCTCGTAGATGACTCGTTTCGCGCAGCGCTGGTCAAGGCTGAAGTCGCGTCGACGGTGCATCGCTTCGACGATGCACGCGGCCACCTCACGCGCGCCGCGCGGTTGGGCGGACCGCGCGAGACGATCGAGCGCCACTCGTTGACGATCGAGCAGGCATGTGGTGTGGAGCTCGATGCGGTGCTCGCTGCGCGCCGCCGACTCGCCAGCGCGAGCGATCGGCTGGAAGATCTCGTACTGCTCGGCGCCGTGCTTGCCGATCTGGAGCGCTTTGACGAGGCGGACGCCGTCTATCAGCAGGCATTCGACTCGTACGACGGCATTTCGCCCTTCCCGCTGGCGTGGGTCTGCTTTCAGCTCGGCATGCTGTGGGGAGAGTTCCTGCCCGTACCGGACCCGGATCGTGCCGCGCTCTGGTATCAACGCGCGATTGCTTACCTGCCGGGCTATGTGAAGGCGCGGGTGCACCTGGCGGAGATTTACGCGAGCCAAGGTCAAACCGGCGAGGCGGAGGAGCTGCTCCTACGAGCCCTTTCGAGTCGCGATCCGGAGGTCAGGTGGCGTCTGGCCGACGTGCTGACCGCTCAAGGGAAGCTCGACCAGGCCGTGTCACAGCTCGAAGCCGCTCGGCGTGGCTTCGATGAGCTGCTTGGGAAATACCTGCTCGCCTTCGCGGACCATGCCGCGGAGTTCTACGCCGGCAGCGGCAACGACTGGCGGCGGGCGCTCGAGCTCGCGTCCGTGAATGTCGCGAATCGTCCGACACGCCGCGCGGTCAAGCTGGCGCAGGCGATCCGGAGGAGACGATGAACGGCCTACTCGAAAGGGCCATCGCTGCGCATGGAGGTCTCGAGCGGTGGAAGATGCTACAAAGCCTCACCGTCACCGCGATCAGTGGTGGTGGGTTGTTTGCGTTGAAAGGCGTGCCTCAAGATCCGACTCCCCGCGAGCAAACGGTGACGCTTCACGAGGAGGCGGCGTCGGTCTTTCCGTTCGGACAGCCCGACTGGCGCACGCGGTTCACTCCGGAACGCGTCGCGATCGAAACCACTGCCGGGGTGGTGGTGCGCGAGCGCTCGGATCCAAGAAGCTCATTCGACGGACACGACATGCTTACGCCCTGGGATCCGCTGGATCGGGCCTACTTCAACGGGTATGCGATGTGGACCTATCTCACGACGCCGTTCTTCATGGTGATGCCCGGCTTCGAAGTCACAGAGATCGCGCCCTGGCAAGAAGGTGCGGAGCGCTGGTGCGGCCTGCGGGTGCGATTTCCCGACGCGATCGCCAGTCACAGCAAGGAGCAGGACTTTTACTTCGGCGAGGACTGCATCCTGCGGCGACACGATTATCACGTCGATATCGCCGGCGGATTTCCCGTCGCGCAATATGTCGGAGACGTTGTCTCTGTCGACGGGATGCGATTTCCCACGAAGCGTCGTGCCTACATGCGCGCGCCGGACCTGAAACCCGTCCGCGATCTGTTGCTGGTCGCGATCGACTTCAAGAACTTCCGATTCAACCACTCTACTGCAGGAGGTTAAAGCGGGTCGCGAGCTGGATACGGTTGGCGGACCCGTGCGCCCCATTGCGCAGCTCCCTCCGGCCATACAGGTACTCGCCAGCGATCCAGGCGCGCTGCTCGAGAAACCAGTACAGCAGGTTCACGGCGACGTAGTTGAAGCTCTCGTTCGAGGTCGCCGGATCGCCGGCCTTGCCGAGTACCCAGGCGGGGCTCACCACGGCGTTGGATGACCAGCGAGCCGACCAATAGTGCTGGTATCCCGCCGTCAGGCCGACGACGTCCACGGTCTTGAGCCGGCCAGCGGTATCGAGTGCGGCGCTCGCGTCGCCGCGATAGCGTCCCAGTCCCGGACCATACCCGACTTCGGCGTAGGCCGCGTCGCGCGCGAGCAGGCGAATCCGGGCGGACGCCAGGACACCACCGATCGTCACGTCGCTCGTGGCCCCCGTGGCGGCTCTGAACCGGGTTCGACCCACGAACCCCGACAGCTGGACATGACCCCGGGTCCCGATGAGCCGGAACCGGGTCGTGAAGTCCGGCAGGGTCTTCTCGGTCGTTCCCAGCACGCCAGCCGGGATCACGACCTCCGGGGCACTCTCTTCGATGCCGAACGCCAGATCGCTCCCCTGTGAGAGGCCGGTCGTGAAACGCAGGAGCCCCTGTCGGGCCAGCGGCGCAGCCAGTGGCGTCTCGAAGTCGATCGTCGGCGGAATGTTCCTCTCGTCCATGAACGTCGTCCAGGTCTGTCCGGCCAGCAGGACGCCGTATCGCGCGTAGGCGTGGCGCATACGGAGCGTGTTCCCTGTTCCATAGAAGTCACCCTCCAGGAACAATTCGAGATCCCTCCCTTCGCCCGGGCCTTTGATCCCGAGCGAGAGGCGTGTCTGCCTCGCATGAACTCGGGTGTTGGTGCCCTCGCTCCCATCCACGGGGATACCACGAGGGTCGAACGCATCAGGGGAGCTGTTCGGGTCGAAGTCGTGGATGATATCGAGCTTGAAGTAGCCACCCAGAGTGAACTGCCACGATCCAGAGCTGAAGGTGATGGGAGCGGGCGATGCCTGCGCGCTGAGGCCTCCCAGCCCCGCAAATGAGAAGACGGGAATGCTGGCGGCCGCCAACACAAATCTCGGGACCGATTTGGTGATTGCCATCGTGCCTGGTGGAATCAGGAACGCACAATGTGGGCCGCGCGGTTCGGGCTAGAACGGAACCCATGAAAGCAGGACCACTGAGCCCGCCGTCGCGAAGTTTCCGCGAAGCTTCGTGAGTGTTTCACGATCTCCAACCCGCCAGCTAACCGAATCAACGACTTATGACTGGCACTCGGCTTGCCCTGAGCCGAAGCAATTCTGCGAAGGAAGGAACAACAAATGTTGTATCACGCTGATTTCCACATCGAGTATCCGGCATCCATGTCACAAAGGGATTTCTTCTCCATCTGGGCCCGCGAAGCCGAAGCAGCTTTGGGCGCAAAAAAGGCGGGGGTGGTCGTCGACATCTGGAAATGCGTGGGCTCGCGGCGTGTGATGGCTGTCGTCAATGTGGATAGTCTGGACACGCTCGACCAGATTCTGCTCGATTTGCCGATCATGAGAGAGCATGGCCAACACGTCCAGGTCGCTGTGACTCCCCTGCGCCGGTTTGAAGACTTCGCCACCGATGTGAAAAAGCGGCTTGGGTAGCGTCGCGAAGTTTCCACGAAGCTTCGTGACTGTTTCACGATCTCCAACCCGCCAACTAGCCGAATCAACGACTTATGACTGGCACTCGGCTTGCCCTACGGGCTCTTGGGAGGCCGCGTGACATTCAGACTGAGTCGAGTGGTGAGCGCGACGCGCGTCACCTTCGGGTTCAGCGGAGAGTTGACCCGCAACGAGCTTACCGAGATTACCGCGCTGATCGAGGGGGAACGGTCTGGTCCTATCGCGTTCGACCTGGCGGATTTGACGATGGCGAGTCGGGAAGCAATCGCCTACCTCCGCCAGGCGGCTGCCGATGGGACACCGTTGGTGAACTGCCCAGCGTATATCGGCCGGTGGATCGAGGCGGAAGATGAGAGGAACGGGGCCTGACTATGGAACTCATGGTGAACGGCGAGGCCCACACGGTTCACGTACCCGAGGACATGCCCCTCCTCTGGGTGCTGCGCGACGTGCTCGGCCTCACTGGAACCAAGTTCGGCTGCGGCATCGCCGCGTGCGGCGCCTGCACCGTACATGTGGATGGTCGGGCGATCCGCTCCTGCGCCACCCCGGCCAGCACGGTTGCCGGCAAGCAGATCACCACCATCGAGGCCATCGGGCAGACTCCTGCGGGTAAGAAGGTCCAGAACGCCTGGATCGCGCTCGAGGTCCCACAATGCGGCTACTGCCAGTCGGGCCAGATCATGTCGGCGTCGGCGCTGCTGGCCAAGACCCCCACACCCACCGACGGCGACATCGACAGCGCCATGTCGGGCAATATCTGCCGCTGCGGCACCTACGGCCGGATCCGTGCCGCCATCAAGCAGGCCGCCGGAAACAGCGCTTGACCATGAGATCCGTTCCTGGCGGCCGCGTTTCCCGCCGCGACTTCGTGGTCGTGGTGGCCGCGGCTGGCGGCGGCCTGCTGCTCGGGTGCCGAGTCGATGGGCCGAGTCGCGCCTCGTCCGGCGCGGCAAAATCGGCTCGGGACCCCGACCCGCCCGCGTTCGCACCCAACGCGTTCGTGCGCGTCGGCACCGATGACGTGGTCACCGTGACGCTGCCACAGGCGGAGATGGGACAGGGCATCTACACGGCTCTACCCATGCTGGTGGCCGAAGAGCTGGAGATTGGGCTGGACCGGGTGAGGGTGGAGCATGCGCCCGGCGATGATCGCATCTACGCCAACCCAGGCCTCGGCTTTCAGGTCACAGGCGGGTCCACCTCGGTGCGGGCATTCTACCGGCCGATGCGGCAGGCCGGTGCGGTCGCCCGCACCATGCTGGTCGCCGCGGCGGCGCAGCGCTGGGGCGTCGAGCCCGCCTCGTGCCGTGCCGAGAAGGGCACCGTCATCCACGCCGAGAGCGGCCGGAAGCTCGGGTACGGAGAAGTTGCGGAGCGGGCGGCCACGCTGACGGTGCCTCAGCAAGTGCAGCTCAAGGATCCGAAGACGTTCACTCTGGTCGGCACGCCGGCCAAGCGGCTCGACATCCCCTCCAAGGTGAATGGGACGGCGCAGTTCGGCATCGACGTCCGGCTGCCGGGAATGAGGATCGCGACGGTGGCGGCGAGCCCAGTGCTGGGCGGCAAGGTGGCTGGGTTGGACGAGCGCAAGGCGCTGGCGATCGAGGGCGTGCATCAGGTGGTCCGGCTGGACGATGTCGTCGCGGTCGTCGCTGACCACATGTGGGCCGCCAAGCAGGGCCTGGCGGCGCTCGCCGTCCGCTGGGACGACGGGCCGAACGCAAAGGTCTCCACGGCCGATGTCGTCAAGGAACTGGAGGAAGCATCACGGAAGCCCGGGCTCGTGGCCCGCAAGGAAGGCGACGCACTGTCGGCGCTGGGCCGAGCGGCTCGGAAGATCGAGGCCGTCTACCAGGCACCCTTCCTGGCGCACGCCTGCATGGAGCCGCTGAGCTGCACGGTCCACGTGCGACCTGACAGCTGCGAGGTGTGGGCCGGCTCGCAGGTGCAGGGCCGAGCCCGCGCGACCGCCGCGGAGGTCACCGGTCTGCCGCTCGAGAAAGTCGTGTTCCACAACTACCTACTGGGTGGCGGATTCGGCAGGCGCCTGGAGCATGACTACGTCACTCAGGCCGTCCGTATCGCTAAGCAGGTCGAGGGTCCAGTCAAGATCGTCTGGACGCGCGAGGAAGATGTTCAGCACGACGTCTATCGCCCCTACTACTACGACCGAATCGCCGCCGGCCTCGATGCGCGCGGCAAGCTGGCCGCCTGGAACCACCGGATCATAGGCATCTCCATTCTCGCCCGCTGGGCACCGCCCGCGTTCAAGAACGGGCTCGATGGGGATGCGCTGGACGGGTCGGTGCAGTTGCTCTACGACATCCCGAACATCCGGATCGAGTACGTGCGCCACGAGGAGCCGGTCGTGCACACCGGCTGGTGGCGAGGCGTGGGAGTCACCCACAATTGCTTCGTGGTCGAGACCTTCATCGATGAGATTGCCGCTGCGTCGAAGCACGACCCGGTCGCGTTCCGCCGCGGCCTGCTAGGCAAATCGCCGCGAGCCAGGGCGGTGCTCGACCTGGCGGCGGAGAAGGCCGGCTGGGGCGCGCCCCTCCCTCCCGCCCACGGACGCGGCGTGGCCTTGATGTACAGCGGGTGGGACACCTATCTCGCTCAGGTCGCCGAGGTGGAGGTGACCGGCACAGGCGAGATCCGGGTGCGGCGCGTCGTGTGCGCGGTGGACTGCGGCACGATCATCAACCCGGATACGGTGACGGCGCAGATCGAAAGTGGGGTCGTCTTCGGCATCGGTGGTGCTCTGTGGGGCGAGATCACCCTCAAGAACGGCCGGGTGGAGCAATCCAACTTCCACGACTATCGCGTGCTGCGCATGAACGAGGCGCCACCGATCGAGGTCCACCTGATACGGAATCTCGAGGCCCCCGGTGGGATCGGCGAGCCGGGCACGGCCGCCACCGCTCCGGCGTTGGCCAATGCCGTGTTCGCCGCAACGGGAAAGCGGATTCGACAACTACCCCTGCAGAAGGCGCTCGCCCGGCAATGAGTGGGATATTCTCGACTCCCGATACGGTCTCGAGCATCTTCGCGCCGGTGTCCACGCCGGCGGTCAAGGAAGCCGACCTGGCCAAGTTCGTGCTCGTCCTGAGCGCCGTGGTGTTCATCGTGGTCGCGGGGCTGATCGCGTACAGCGTGATGCGATTTCGTGCTCCCGCCGGGGAGCAGCGCTCGGAACCGCCGCAGGTCTACGGGAGTGCTCAGGTGGAGGCCGCGTGGACTGCGATTCCTCTCATCATTGTGGTCGTCCTCATGCTGGCCACCGGCCGGGTGATTTACGAAATCCAGGCGGCGCCACAGCCGCCAACCGCGGTCGAGGTGACGGTCGTCGGGCGGCAATGGTGGTGGGAGATCCGATATCCGAAGCTCGGGGTGGTAACCGCCAACGAGCTGCATGTGCCCGTCTCTGATTCCCTCACTCGGCGGCCGACCTTCCTCACGCTCGAGTCGGCCGATGTGGTCCACAGCTTCTGGGTCCCCCGGGTTGCCGGCAAGACCGACCTGATCCCCAACCGGACCAATCGCATGTGGGTGGAGCCGCATGAGCCGGGCACCTATCTGGGCCAGTGTGCCGAATACTGCGGGACCCAGCACGCCTTCATGCTGTTGCGCATCGTCGCGGAGCCCCCGGAGCAGTTTGCCCGTTGGGTGGAGCAGCAGCGCCAGACAGCGGCCCCGGCACCGGCGGACCCGGCTGCCGCCGCCGGTCGCCGAGTATTTCTCGGCACAGTGTGCGCCAGCTGCCACGCGGTCGCGGGGACGGTCGCGAACGGCCGCTACGGGCCGGATCTCACCCATCTGATGTCTCGGGCAACCATCGGAGCCGGCGTTGCGGCCAACACCCGGGAACGCCTGCGCGCCTGGGTCCGGAACCCGGACGGCCTCAAGCGCGGTGTGCTGATGCCGGCCATGCAAATCGACGACGAGTATCTCGATCAGCTCGTCGCGTATCTCGTCACGCTGCGCTGATCGAGACACCCATGACGACCACCACGTTCCCGATACCTGCCCCCGCATCGGAGAGCGCGCGTTCCGTATTCGATCGGCTGCGCGAGTGGGTGGTCACGGTGGATCACAAGCGGCTGGGCATCATGTACATCGTGTTCGCGCTGGGATTCCTGGTGATTGGTGGTATCGAAGCGACCCTGATCCGCCTGCAGCTCGCCGTGGCCGACAACCACCTCGTCTCAGCCCATACGTTCAATGTCTTGTTCACCATGCACGGGACCACGATGGTCTTCCTGGTGGGCATGCCGATCCTCGCCGGGTTCGCCAACTACCTCGTCCCTCTTCAGATCGGGGCGCGCGACGTCGCGTTTCCTCGGCTCAATGCGTTCGCGTTCTGGGTGACCTGCTTCGGCGGCCTGTTGCTCAACTCCAGCTTCCTGACTGGGCCCGCCCTGTTCGGGGGCGCCGGGGCGCCCGATGTCGGCTGGTTCGGATATGCGCCCCTGACCGAGCCGGCCTACTCCCGGGGCAACGCGACGGACTACTGGGTGATCGGCCTGATCATCGTCGGGTTCGGCAGTATCGCCGGTGCCGTCAACATCGCCACGACGATTCTCACGATGCGCACCAAGGGAATGACGCTCGGACGGATGCCGCTGTTTACCTGGATCACACTGGTGGTCCAGTGCATGATCCTGATCGCGGTCTCGCCCCTCACCGCGGCGCTGATCCTGCTCCTCCTGGACCGCGGGTTGGGGGCTCACTTCTTCGATACCCAGGCCGGCGGCTCCGCCGTCCTGTGGCAGCACGTCTTCTGGGTGTTCGGGCACCCCGAAGTCTACGTGCTCATGCTCCCGGGCTTCGGGTTCCTCTCCGAGATCATCCCGGTGTTCTCCCGCAAGGTGATCTTCGGCTACCCCGTGATGGTGGCGGCGACCGTGGCGATCGGCTTCATCAGCGTCAGCGTCTGGGCCCACCACATGTTCGCCATCGGGATGTCACCGGCGGCGAATACGTTCTTCGCGGTGTCGACCGGCCTCGTGGCCGTGCCCACCGGCATCAAGATCTTCAACTGGCTCGGTACCATGTGGGGCGGCCGGATCCAGCTGCGGACACCCATGCTGTTCGCGATCGCCGTCCTGGTTCAATTCCTGATCGCGGGCATCACCGGCGTGATGCTGGCGGTGGTACCGTTCAACTGGCAGCTGACCGACACCTACTTCGTGGTGGCGCACTTCCACTTCGTGCTGGTCGGCAGCCTGCTGTTCGCGATTTTCGCGGCCGTCTACTACTGGTATCCAAAGGCGACCGGCCGGATGCTGAGCGAGCGGCTGGGGAAGTGGCACTTCTGGCTGTTCCTGATCGGATTCAACCTCACGTTCATCCCGCAGCACTTTGCGGGCATGCTCGGCATGCCGCGGCGCGTGTACACCTTCCTGCCCGGGCGGGGACTGGAGATCTGGAATCTGGTCTCGTCGCTGGGCGTCGCCTTCCAGGTGGCCGGCATCATCTGCTTCGCGTGGAACCTCGTCCGCTCGTACCGGCGCGGGGCCGTCGCGGGCAATGATCCTTGGGACGCCTGGACCCTGGAATGGGCCACCAGCTCGCCGCCGCCCCCTTACAACTTCGCGGAGCAGCCGGTGGTCGGGAGCCGGCGTCCGCTGTGGGACCTCAAGCATCCTGAGGATCCCGACTGGCACTACGAGTGAATCAGGAGACCGACCGATGACTGCGATCCCGATACCTCAACCAACCACGCCGTGGACGCTGCCGCGCCGCGGAGCGGTGGGCATACTGCTTTTTATTCTGGCTGAGAGCGCGATCTTCGCGGTCTTCGTGGCGACGTATCTCTACTATGTCGGCCGCAGCTTGACCGGGCCCACGCCGCGGGAGGTGCTGCAGTTCCCGCTCGTCATGACCGTCTGCCTGCTCTCCAGCAGTCTCACCGTCCACCTGGCGATCCGGGCGCTCCGGAACGGCGCGACGGCCGGGTTCCTGCGCTACTGGGTCGCCACCATCCTCCTCGGCGCCGGATTTCTCGCCGGCACCGCGCGCGAGTGGTACGAGCTCATCGCCGTGCACCACTTGACCATCCGCACCAACCTGTTCGGCTCGACCTACTACGCGCTGGTGGGACTCCATGCCTCGCACGTGCTCGCGGGCCTGGTGATGCTGCTCATCGTGGCAGCATTCGGGCTGGCCGGGCGGCTGCGCCCCAATCATGTCGAGCGCACCGACGTGATCAGTATCTACTGGCATTTCGTGGATGTTGTGTGGATCGTGGTCGTCACCGTCGTCTACGTCATCGGCCGCTGACGGCCGGGAAGCACTGAGCATGAGTGATCAGGCTGAGAACGGCATCGAGCTCCCGGCACCGACCGCCTGGCCCATCGTGCTCGCCGGCGGCGTCACCCTGCTGGGCGCCGGCTACCTCATGCACCCGACGCTCGCGATCGTCGGGGTGGCCGCCGTGTTGCTGGGCTGCGCCGGATGGTTCCGCGACGTACTCCCGGTCGAGCGCGAGCAGGTCGTGCCGGTGGTCGAGCAGCCGCCGGTCGCGCCGTCCCCCCGCAGGGTCCTGGCGTTGCCGGTGGGAACGGACGCGCATCGGATGCGCGTGCCGCTCGAGGTGTACCCCTACGCAGTGGGACTCAAGGCGGGGCTCGCCGGCGGCGCGGCCATGGCGATCGTGGGCTGCACGTTCGGGCTGCTGACGCACGGCAGCATCTGGTATCCCATCAACCTCTTCGCGGCCGCAGGTTCGGCAAGGCTCACTCAAGCCGGCACCGCCGAGCTCGCCCGCTTCAGTCTGGGGGGGCTGATCCTCGCCTCGGTGGCGCTCCTGAGCCTGTCGGTTCTGGTCGGGATCCTGTACGCCGCCCTGCTGCCGATCTTCAGCCGGCGCCCAATGCTGACCGCCTGGCTGTTCATACCGGTGCTGATGTCCGGCATCACCTGGGCGTTACTCCGGGCGGTGAACCCGCTGCTGAATGAGCGCATCGAGTGGATCTGGTTCATCGCCTCCCAAGTCGCGTTCGGAGTACTCGCCGGGTGGGTCGTGTCCCGCACCGAGCCTATCGCGACCGTGCAATCCCTGCCGCTGGCATTGCGGGCAGGGCTCGAGGCTAGCGGACTGGCTCGCGAGACGCACCACGGCAACCATCCATGACATCCTCGTGGGTGGGGCCGGCCACAGCGGTGGTCGGCCTTGCGGCGGGAGGATTGATCTACACGGCAGGCTGGCGTCGTAATCGCCGCCGGCTGCCGGGACGCTTCGCCGCGTCACACCTTGCTGCGTTCCTGGGAGGACTCGCGTCCTTGTGGGTCGCGATCGCCTCCCCGCTGGACGAGGCAGCGGAAGCGTTGCTGAGCGCCCATATGGTACAGCACATCCTGCTGCTCACCGTGGCTCCGGCGTTGCTCCTGCTCGGCGATCCGCTCCTGCCGCTGCTGCGCGGTCTTCCCGATGCATGGCGCCGCTCGCTGGTGGCTCCGCTGCTGCGCTGGCGCTCGCTGCGAGCTGCGGTCCACTGGCTGCTGCATCCGCTCGCCGCGCTGCTCCTCAGCTCCGTCATCTTTTGGAGCTGGCACCTGCCGACTGTGTATCAGCTCGCCCTTCGGGTGCCGGCGATTCACCTGGTCGAGCATGCGTCGTTTCTCGCCGGGGGACTGCTGTTTTGGTATCCCGTGGTGCTGCCCTGGCCCGGCCGGCCCCGCTGGCCGAGCGGCGCGATGATCCCGTACCTGCTGGCTGCCGACGTGCAGAACACGGTGCTCGCGGCGGTGCTGACCTTCTCCGACCGCGTGCTCTACCCGTCCTACCAATTCCACAGTCGGGCAACCGAAGCAGCCGCGCTCGCTGACCAGGTGCTGGCCGGCGTCATCATGTGGGTCCCCATGTCGGTCGTGTACCTGGTCCCGGCGGCGTGGCTCACCATCCGGCTGCTCTCACCGGGTCCACCTGCTTCGCTCGCGAGGCTCCGTCCGCGAGTTTTCCGCGATCCTTCGTGAGTGTTTCGCGATGCCCCCTCCCTAGGCTGGCTGATTCAACGGTTTACCAGTGGCACTGGGCTTGCCCCTCAGGAGTTACTGGCGGGAAGGACCGATCGCGAGAGGCGGGTCAAGGTGCGGAACGATCTCCGAGGCGTTCTAGACATGCGATCCCTATGGCTAGCCTGGATGTTGGCTCTGGGACCGTCGCTTCCCTTGCCCGCCCAGACGCCGCTCAGCTTCCGCGACGCCTTGGCGATCACCCGACAGCGCAACGAGCGGTGGCGCGCTGCCGACGCGACCCTGTTGCGCGCCGAGGCCGTGCGCGACGAGCAGCTCGCGCTCTACTGGCCGACGGTGAGCGTAACCGGCGTGTACGCACACCTGAACGACCGCTTGTTCGTGAACGTCCCCGGTGTCGGGCCAGCGACCGTGCTCCAGAACGATCCTTCCAAAGTCACGTTATCGGCGCGGTGGACCGTCTTCGCCGGCGGGCGCATTGTCGCCGCAAATCGGGCCGGGGAGGCAGGGCTCCTGGCCGCGGAGCAGGATCGCCGCAGCAGGCGGCAGGGGATCACGACGGAGCTCGTGGACCGCTACTTCAAGCGGCGGCTGGCGGCCGACGTGCTCGAGGTGCGCCGTCAGGCCCTGGCGACCCTCGATCGGCACCTGGACGACGCGCACCGCCTCAGGGCGGCAGGACAGATCGCTCGGACTGAGGAGCTGCGGGCGGAGGTAGCTCACGCCGAGGCCGATCGTGACTACAAGAAAGCTCGGCGCGACGTCGACCTGGCGACGGCGGCGCTGCGCGCCACCCTGGGGGTCGACGACGACGTCGTCCCGACGACGCCCCTGGCGCCCCTCGACAGCCTGGAGCCGCGCGAGGCGTTCTGGGTCGCCGCCGACAGCGGCAATCCCGCCATCGGCCGTCTGGCGGCGCTGGAGGAGCAGGCGCGTCAGGGCACGCGCGCGGTGCGTGCGGAGTACCTGCCGGCGGTGAGCCTGTTCGGACAGCAGGAGCTGCTCCAGAACCACCTCAACTCGACGACCGATCCGAACTGGATTGTCGGCGTCGCGGTGCGGTGGGACCTGTTCGACGGGTTGGGCCGGGAGCACCGGTTCAGCGCTGCGCGACGGCTCGAAGAAGCGATCGGCCTCGAGCGCGCGAGCGCCCGCCGCGAGGTCCGCACGCTGGTCGAGGCGCGATATGACGAGTACCGGTCGGCCGTCGAGCAACACACCTCGCTCGAGACATCGCTGGCGCTCGCCCAGGAGAGCCTGCGTGCCGAGACACGGGCGTTCGCGGCGGGTGTCGGGACGTCGCTGGCGGTGGTCGACGCGGAGCTGGCGCTGTCGCGGACCGAGGTGAGTCGGCTCACGGCGATGTACGACATGGACGTGGCGCTCGCCCGGCTGCTCGAAGCCAGCGGCATGAGCGATCGCATTCTGGACTATTTGGATCGAGCGAACGGAGGGACGACGCGATGAAGAGGCACTATCTGTCCTGGCTGCTGCTGGTGGCCGCGTGCGGCGGCGGCGACGTCATTCAGGGCGAAACGGACGCGGTCCACGTCTCCGTTGCGGCGAAAGTCTCCGGTCGCGTCGACTCGCTGTACGTGCGCGAGGGCGACATGGTCAGGCGCGGCCAGGTGGTGGCAGCGCTCGACGGCCCGGAAATCCGGGCCCGCGCCGTGCAGGCGCGGGCGGCGCGCGACGCCGCCCAGGCGCAGCTGGACAAGGCGCGCAACGGCTCGCGCGAAGAGGACATCCGGGCCGCGCAGAGCAACTACCGGCGAGCCGTCGCGGCCGCGACCATCGCCGAGACGACCTTCGTTCGGCTCGACCGCCTGTTGGGCGAGGGCGTGGTGGCGACGCAGCGGCGCGACGAGGCCGAAGCGAGCTTCCGGACCGCCCGGGACGCCGCGGAAGCGGCCAAGGCGCAATACGAGGTCGCCCTCGCGGGCCTGCGCGCGGAGGACCGCGCGGCCGTGACCGCCGATCTGCGGCGCGCGGATGGCGTCGTTCGCGAGATATCGAGCTACGTGGACGAGAACACGCTCCGGTCGCCGCTCGACGGTCAGGTGATGGTGAAGGTCGTCGAACAGGGCGAGCTGGTCTCACCGGGCCTGCCGCTCCTCACCATCGTCGATCTCTCCGATCAATGGGTCACGGTGAATCTGCGTGAAGACCGCCTGGCCGGGCTGCGAGTCGGCGACAAGCTGCGCGCGACCATCCCGGCCGTGGATGCAGAGCCCCGGCAGTTCGCCGTCTATTACATCGCGCCGCTCGGATCGTTCGCGACGTGGCGCGCCACCCGTGAGTCCGGTGGGTTCGATGTGCGGACCTTCGAGGTGCGAGCGCGCCCCGAGCGACCGATCGAGGGCCTCCGCCCCGGGATGAGCGCCCTGATCCAGTGGCCCGGCCCACGGCAGCGGCCACAGATCGCCGCGCGATGAGTTCGCTCGTCAGCGTCGTGCGCCGGGAAGCGGCTCGGCTGCGGCGACTGCCGGCGCTGTGGGCGCTGCTGCTGCCGATCCCCGTCGCCGCCACCCTGTTGGTCATGGGCGTGCTGAGCTCGGAGGTCGCTCGGGAACTGCCGGTCGCTGTGCTCGATCTCGATCGCACGCCGGCCGCACAGACCGCCACGCGCTGGCTCGAAGCGACGCGGAGCGCCCGGATCACAGCTCACGTCGAGGACCTGGAGGCGGCTCGCGCCCTGGTGCTCGAGGGCACCGTCTACGCCGTGCTGGTCGTCCCCCGCCACTTCGAGCGCGACCTGCTGCGCGGGCGGTCGCCGCACGTCACGCTGCTGTACAACGAGCAGTCCGTGACCGCCGGTAATCTCATCGTAGGGGACGTCGTGCGAGCGGCGAGCGCGGGCGCAACCGCGCTGGCGGTCCGCGGCCAAGAGGCAGCCGGTCGGACCGCGGCCGCCGCGCGGGCCGCGGTGGCCCCGATCCAGGTCGATACGCACGTGCTGTTCAATCCGGGGGTGAACTACGCCCGCGCGCTCGGCCTCCTCCTCATCGGCGGTGTGCTGCAGGTCGTCATCGGAGTGACGATGGTCTACGCCATCGGTCGAGAGCTGGCGGACGTAACGGTTGGGGAGTGGGTCGCCGCCGCTGGGGGATCGCCGCTGGTCGCGTGGGCCGGCAAACTGGTCCCGTACACCTTGTACGACTGCCTCCTGGCGTTCACGCTCGTGGGAACCTATGCCGCGTGGTTCCAGATTCCCGTGCGCGGCCAGGCCTGGCTGCTCGCGGCGGGCTGCGTGGCGTTCGTGGTTGCCAGTCAGGCACTCGCGGTGCTGCTCATCGTGTTCACCGCCAACCTGGGGTCGGCGCTGGGTGGGGCGTCAATCCTCTTCGGGCCGGCGTCGGCGTTCACCGGCGTGAGCTTTCCGCTGGGCGCTATGCCCGTGCTCGCACGGGCATGGGCCCACGCGTTGCCGCTGACCCACGTGTTGACGCTGATGCGTGCGGAGATCTTCGTCGGGGCGCCGCCGCGCGTCGCCGCAGGTCCCCTGTTGGCCCTCGCCGCAATCACCGGGATCGCCTTGCTACTAGCCGGCCGGCGAATGGGCCAGGTGCTGCGCGACCCCGCGCTCTGGGGCCGGACGTGATAGCTCTGGTGCGGTGCTTCCGCGCGACCTTGCACCGGATCGCCCGGGAACGCGAAGTCCTCTCGGTGCTCGTCGGAGCGACGGTCCTCTACGGCCTGTACTATCCGACGCCGTACCTTCGCCAGGTGCTGCGGAAGGTACCGGTCATCGTGGTCGACCGAGACCAGACACCATTGAGCCGGCAGGTCGTGCGCTGGCTGGACGCGAGCGAAGGTGTCGCGATCAGCGGACGGACGAGCGATCTCGCTGGAGCTCACAATGCGGTGCGCGCCGGCACCGCCGGTGGCGTCGTGCTGATTCCCAAGGATTTCCAGCGGCAGGTGCTGCGGGGTGAGCCCGCGTATGTGGGGACGTACGCCGACGCGAGCTATCTCCTCGTCTACCGAACGGTGGCGCAGGCGGTGAGCGGCGTCGTCGGCACGGTGTCCGCCCGCGTATCGGTGCGGCGCCTGCAGCCTGGCGGGATTCGGCGGCCACCCGTCGCGCTGGCAAGCTGGCCGTTGTTCAACCCGCTCGGCGGCTACGCGACCTTCATCGTGCCGGCCGTCTTCATCCTCGTCCTGCAGCAGACCATCCTCATCGGCATCGGCGCGCTGCGCGTCGCAGAGCGCCACTCGTCCGCGGACGCCGCGGAGCCGATCTGGGCGGTGCTGGGTGGCAAGGTGGCCGCCGTGACGTTGATCTATCTGCTGCAGGCCGCCTTCCTGTTCGTTGTGGTGTTCCGGCTGTACGGGCTCCCGATGCGGGCGGCGCCGGGCGCCATTGCGGCCTTCCTGCTCCCCTTCATCGCCGCGACGACACTGGTCGGACTGATCATCGCCGAGCTGTTCGAGCGACCCGAGTCTTCGACCATCGCGCTCGTGGCGACCTCCATTCCCGCGTTGTTCCTGTCCGGGGCGAGCTTCCCCGTTGACGCGCAGGCAGCGTGGGTCCAGGCATTGTCCGTCGTGCTGCCGAGCACGTTCGGGATCCGCGGGTTCCTCCAGCTCGGAGAGATGGGCGCTCAGCTTGGCGAGGTTTGGCGCTCCTGGGGAGCCCTTTGGTTACAGGTCGCGGTCTACGGAGGCGGGGCGTGGTTACTCACCTTGACAGGGCGGAGGAGATCCTCATGAGCGCTTCCACCACAGCCACAAGCTCATCCACCAGCAAGTATGGCCGCGCGTTCCGGGAACGCCTGTGGCGACTGAGCGGCATCAACTTCATCTCGCTCGATACGGGCGAATATCGTGGACCACACTCAGATCAACGGAGCGTCCCAATGACGTCGCGCAGGTTGCTCACGACCGCCACAGCGGGTGCGTGCAGTCTCGTCCTGCTGGGCGCCGCCGGCTCCGCTCTGGAGACGACCATGACCAGTGCTGTGACGCAGCCCAACACCCAGGCGCCCGCTTCGGAGACCATCCGCCCGTTCCGCATCAGCGTTCCCAAGGCCGCCCTCGCCGACCTCCGCCGGCGCATCGCGGCGACACGCTGGCCCACCAAGGAGCTCGTCGCGGATCGATCGCAGGGCGTGCAGCTGGCGACGCTGCGGGAGCTCGCCCGCTACTGGACGACAGACTACGACTGGCGAAAGGTCGAAGCGAAGCTGAACGCGCTCCCTCAGTTCGTGACCAAGATCGACGGGGTGGAGATCCACTTCATCCACGTCAAGTCCCAGCATGAGAACGCGTTGCCGCTGATCATGACGCATGGCTGGCCCGGCTCGGTCATCGAGCTGCTCGAGACCGTCGGCCCCCTCACCGACCCGACCAAGTACGGCGGCACCCCCGGCGATGCATTCCACCTGGTGCTGCCGTCCCTACCTGGTTACGGCTTCTCGGGCGAGCCGACCGAGCTCGGCTGGGAGTCCGGCCGCATCGCCCAGGCGTGGGCGAAGCTGATGGAGCGCCTCGGCTACACGCGCTACGTCGCCCAGGGGGGCGACGTGGGCGCCTCCGTCACGGACGCGATGGGACGCCAAGCGCCCAAGGGGCTGGTCGGCATCCACCTCAGCTTGCTCGCGGGGGCGTTGGGGATCGCCGATCGACTGCCCGCGAAATCCGAGCAGGAACAAGCGGCGCACAAAGCGCTCGCGACGTTTAGGACGACTGGCTTCGGCTACTTCCTGGAGCAGTCCACCCGGCCACAGACGATCGGCTATTCCCTGCTGGACTCACCCGTCGGGCTCGCGGCCTGGTTGCTCGACCATGACACGGACAGTTACTACAAGATTTCCCGGGCGTTCGTCGACGGAAAGCCCGTGGGCAATCTCACCCGGGAGAGCATCGTCGACAACATCACGCTGTACTGGCTGACGCAGACCGGCACCTCGGCCGCCCGGTGGTACTGGGAGTTCGGACAGTTGCTCGCGCGTGCTGGCAGCGAGGCTCCTCCGCCGGTCAAGGTTCCGGTCGGCTTCACGACGTTCCCCGGCGAGATCTGGGCTGCGCCGCGCAGCTGGGTCGAGACAGTCTACCCTGGCCTTGCCTACTTCAACGCGGTCGACAGGGGCGGCCACTTCGCCGCCTGGGAGGAGCCGAAGCTCTTCTCGGAAGAGCTCCGGGCGGCGTTCCGAACCGTGCGCTCGACGCGGGGAGCAACGCGTTAGATGGAACGCGGGGGCGGCGTGCATCACGCGCGCCGCCCTCGACGTCAATCGAGGAGCGGCTTCACATGGAGGCGGGGCGTGGCTGGTGGTGCGGCGACGGCGCTAGCACTTTGTCTCCACCAGTTACTCACCCTGACAGGCGGAGGACATCCTCATGAGCGCATCCACCACAGCCACCAGCTCATCCACCGGCAAGTACGGCCGCGCGTTCTGGGAACGCTTGTGGCGCGGCAGCGGAAACAACTTTGTCATTTTCGCCATCGTCGCGCTTGTCATCTACGGCTCTCAGCCGCCGGTGGGCACGTCGGGCGACGTACTCGCTGCGTTCTACGCCAGCCATCGCACGCGGATCCTGATCTCTGCCGTGTTCTCCGGCTTGGCGGTTCTCAACCTGATGTGGTTCGCGGCGGCGCTCAGGACCACCTTGGCGGATGCCGGGCAAGACGGTTGGGGCGCGGCGGCGACCGCCGCCAGCGCAGGGGTCGGAGCGCTGTTCCTCCTGCTCATCGCAGTGACCGCGGGCCTGGCGTACTCGATCGCGGGCTCTGGAAATCAGTCGGTCTCGTCGGGACTGAACGATGTCATGTGGGCACTGGTGGTGTTGACTTCGTTCCCGCGCGCGATGCTGGTCATGTCCGGGTCGTTCGGGCT
>Ga0075423_10000190_pt1 | contig 43351 bp, 43 predicted proteins | sample SoiMethybrSBSTD2_FD_80114 | JGI IMG/M metagenome (GOLD analysis project Ga0075423, IMG submission 80114) | Bulk soil microbial communities from a Populus tree surrounding site in Tennessee, USA - Soil MetaG P. TD hybrid SBSTD2 | ecosystem: Environmental > Terrestrial > Soil > Tree plantation... | reverse complement strand
GATCAACTGGAACAAGGCTTTGGACGCCGGCGGCTTCATGCTTTCCGACGACGTGGACGTCGCGATCAACCTCGAAACGGTCAAGAAAAAGCCTGAGGCGGGCGCAAAGTGATTTATCTCGGTTAAAGTTTCCCAATGACGACGCCTGCCGCCGCCCATATAAATCGCCGGCTCCGCCCCGCCGCGGTGGCGGGGTTCGTTCTCGTCCACCTGGCTGCTCTCGGCGTCTTCGCCGTGGGGTTCTCATGGCTCGGCGTGGCGCTCTGCATCGGCTCCTACTACCTGCGGATGTTCGCCGTCACAGCGGGCTTCCACCGGTACTTCAGCCACCGCACCTACCGGTTGCCGCGGGTGCCCGCGTTCCTGCTGGCTTTCCTGGGCCAGACGGCGGCGCAGAAGGGCGTCCTGTGGTGGTCTTCGAACCACCGCCACCACCACAAGTACTCCGATCGTCCCGAGGATATCCACAGCCCGCTCCAGGGCGGTTTCTGGTGGGCCCACATGGGCTGGATCCTCTCGCCCGATCACGAGGCGACCGACCTCTCGCGCGTGCCGGACCTGGCGAAGTACCCCGAGCTCGTCTGGCTGGACCGTAATCAGTTCCTGCCGACGTTGCTTTACGCGGTCGCGCTGTCGCTCGCCTTCGGGCCCGTCGGGCTTTTCTACGGCTACTTCCTCTCGACCGTGCTCCTCTGGCACGGGACCTTCTCGGTCAACAGCATCATGCACGTGTTCGGGCGCCGCGCGTTCGCGACGACGGACGACTCGCGCAACTCCTTCCTCATTTCACTGATCACGATGGGCGAGGGCTGGCACAACAACCATCACTGGGCTCCGGGCTCCGCGGCCCAGGGGTTCCGGTGGTGGCAGTGGGACGGAAGCTTCTACGTGCTGTGGCTGGCCGAGCGCCTCGGGCTCGTGCGCGGCCTGCGCCGGCCGCCGGAGCGATGGCGCGAAGCCGCCCGCGACGCGCACCGCACCGGACGCGCATTCACGTCCGCGCGCCTCCACGAGCAGGTGCAGAGGCTGACGCAGCGCTGGGCCGTGGTCCGCGAGTCTGCCCGTCACACGGCGCACGATGCCCTCATGGAGCTGGAGGCGGCGCGGGTCCATGCGGCCTCACAGCTCGAACACCTCCACCAGGAAGCCGCGGCGCTCGGCGCGCGCGCCGGAAAGCGGCTCGAGGAGATTCACCGCGAGATCGAGCGCGTCCGCGCACACTTAGTCGAGATCCTCGAGCGCCTCGTCGCAACCGCCGAGTCCCTGCCGCTCGGCCAGCCGGATCCTCAGCCGGGCTAACCATGCCGGGGACCGGTCCCGTGATCGCCGCGTCGCGCGCGCTCCTCTTCCGGGCGCTCGAGCGGATCACCGGCGGCCGCCTCGAGGTTCACCTTCCCGGCGGCGCGATCCGCAGCTTCGGCGACCCGGCCTCGGACCTGCACGCGATCGTCCTCGTCCACGACGAGAGCGTGTTCTCGCGCGGCATCCGCGGCGGCGACATCGCGTTCGGCGAGGCGTATGCCGAGGGCCTCTGGAGCTCCCCGGATCTGGTCTCCGTCGTCCGGCTGGCCGTGCGCAACCAGGAGATCTTCAACGCCGGCGCCCGGCTTCCGGCGACGCTCTCGCGCTGGATCGAGCGCGCCCGGCACTTCCGGCATCGCAATTCCGTGTCGGGGAGCCGCGCGAACATCCGCTATCACTACGATCTCGGGACCGACTTCTACTCGCTGTTCCTGGACCCGTCGCTGACCTACTCCTGCGGCGTCTTCGAGACGCCGGGCGCGACGCTCGAGGAAGCGCAGCGCGCGAAGCTCGACCGCATCGCCGAAAAGCTCCAGCTCTCGCCGGGAGACCGGCTGCTGGAGATCGGCGCCGGCTGGGGCGCCTTCGCCATCCACGCCGCCACCCGTTACCGATGCCGCGTGACGACCACCACGATCAGCGCCGCGCAGCACGCCCACGTGCGCGAGCGCCTGGACCGGGAAGGCCTCGCCGACCGAGTCGAGCTTCTCTTCGAGGACTACCGCAACCTCACGGGGCGCTTCGACAAGGCCGTGTCCATCGAAATGTTCGAGGCCGTGGGACTGGCCTACTACGACGATTTCTTCTCGGCCGTCGACCGTGCTCTCGAGCCCGGCGGCACGATGCTTCTCCAGACGATCACCATGAACGAGGCTCGGTTCGCGCGCTACCGCCGCCAGCCCGACTTCATCCGGCGCCACATCTTTCCGGGCAGCGAGCTCGCATCGCTTTCCGAGATCGAGAAATCCCTGGCCCGCGCGACCGACATGGCGGTGATGGAGGTCGAGGAGATCGGCCCTCACTACGCCGCCACACTCGCGGCCTGGCGCGAGCGGTTTCTCGCCGCGGCCGACCGCGTCCGCGCCCTGGGGTTCCCCGAAACGTTCATCCGCATGTGGGACTACTACCTCGCCTACTGCCAGGGTGGCTTCGCCGAGCGCTACATCGGCGACGCCCAGATCCTCCTCGCCAGGCAGGCCGTGCCGGTGCGGGAGACCGGGCGCGGCCGGGTCGCGTCGCACGTCCCCGGGCCCCCGGCGTGACGGCGGGCGAAGTCTTTCGTCGCCGCGTCGGCGAGCCCATCCTCCAGCAGCTGACGCAGGGGCTCTCGCCGGATCAGGTCGCGCTGACGTGCGCCGTGGGACTCTGCATCGCGGTCATACCGGTCATTGGCGTGACCACCGTCCTCTCGTTTCTCGCGGCGTGGGCGCTCCGGCTGAATCAGCCCGTCATTCAGACGATCAACTGGTCGTCGTATCCCCTGCAGCTCCTGATGATCTTTCCGTTCATCCGGCTCGGCGAGAAGATCTTCGGCGCGCCGCGGCTGAAGTTCTCACTGGAGCAGCTCCTCGCGATGGGCAAGGCCGATCCGCTCGGAACGATGGCGCTCCTGGGCTCGACCCTGGCGCACGCGGTCGTCGCGTGGCTGCTGGTTTGCCCGGTGCTCCTCGTCGCCGTCTACTTCGGCACGCGTCCGCTCTTTCGCGCGCTCGCGCGCCGCGTCGCTGCGGTGCGGAAACCCGACGTCGGCGATGTCGCCTGAGGCCGATCACTCCTCGCTTCGCAGCCAGATGTCGCTCTCGGAGGTCTGCTCGAGGAGGAGAATGAATTTTTCGTCGGGCGAAATGTCGAAGGTTTCGAGTGTTCGCGGCGGCTTCAACGCCGGCAAAATCTCTGAAGTCTTCCCCGACTTTGAGTCGATCAACCATAGAGCTCCGTCCTTCAGATAGAGGACTCGCCGGTTGTCGCTCAACCAGACCGGCTTCTCGCCGCTCTCGGTCAACCGGCGCCGCTCGCCGGACTCGACGGATTCCACATAGATGCCAAGTCGGCGATAAGCCTTATCGACGAGGTCTCCGGCCAGAGAGAGGCCGTCCCTCGACCAGGAATTGTTGGCGTCGGGCAGGATCTCGCCCTCCTTCGCCTGGTGAAGTACGGTCCATTTGGCATTCGTCTTCGCCAGATCGAAAAGCCAGGAGGTTCCCTCGTCGTCGACCGCCTCGAGCCGGGTGCCATCCGGCGCGTAAAGCGGGTAGTAGACGTCGTGTCCCGGAAAATCGGAGAGTTGGCGCAGGCCGCTTCCGTCGGCATGCATCTCCCAGATTTGCGCCGTGCCGTTGCCCCGGGCCGAGTAAAACGCAACGCGCTTCCCGTCGGGTGAGAAGCGAGGATTTCGAGTCGGCAAGTCGCTTTCCGTGAGCTGGCGCAAGCCCGATCCGTCGAGCTTCGCGAGTACGAGATCCTCCTTGCCGGTGTACCGCCTTCCCATGACGATAAGGCTTCCGTCCGGCGAAAATCGAGGAGCGACGATCATCCGCGAGCTGGACCAAAGATCTTCGGCCGGACCGGCGGCAGTACCGAGCGTCGCATCGAAAGCAAGCCGGCGTAGCGTCGACCGGTTCGACAAAGACTCATAAGCGAGTCGATCCCCCGCCCGCGAGACGGTGGGACTCTCGGCATCCAGAGCCGGAACCGTCACGGTCTCGGGCTGTTCTCGGGCCTCTCCGCTTCGAGAATCGATCGCGACGCGCCAGATATTGAACGGCCCGCTGCGGTCGCTCGAGAAATAGAGATATCGGCCGTCGCCGGACCACGTCGGAAAGACGTCGTTCCGGCCCACCCTGGCTATCGCGAGTGCTCCGACGTCCGCGGGCCCGGCGGCGGGGATCGTCCAGAGCATCGGCGCATTCGTGCCGGTGCCGAAGACACGAACGTAGGCGATTCGCTTCCCGTCGGGAGACCAGGCGGGGCGGACCGCGTCCCCTTTGGAGAGGAGCCTCCTACTCGAATCGGCGACGGAAACGACCCAGAGCTCGCTGACGGCGAGGCGCGAGTACGGGCCGCGCACACCCTCGGTCGCGACGACAATCTGCTTGCCGTCAGGCGACCAGGCCGGGTCGTAGCCGAAGTCGGTCAGGCGCCGCACCGACTCTCCGGTCGCCTCCATGACGAAGACCCCCCCGCCGGCGCGCTCGGAGCGGAAGGCGATCTGCTTGCCGTCGAAAGAAAACGCCGGAGCCCAGTCGTCGTCCTTCGAGTCTGCGGTGAGGTTGACAGCGTTGTGCCCGCCGACGCGAACCGACCAGATGTCGTCGTTGCCCGCGGAGCTGCTGACGTAAAGGAGAGTCCCGCCGTCGGGCGAGAGGCGCGGCGAGGTTTCCGCTCCCGGCGCCTCGGTCAGCTGCGTGTAGCGCACGCTCCGTGCCGAGGCCCGGTTTCTCGAACCGAGCGTCCAAATCAGGTCCGCGGCGATTCCGACGGCGAGCAGCGCAATGGCCGCGGCGATCACGAGCCAGCGACGCGATGCGCGAGCGCTCTCCGCGGGCTGCGTCTTCTGCGGCACCGACACCGTCGAGCCCGAAGCGAGGTCGAAGGCCAGATCGCGCGCCGACTGGAAGCGCTCCGCGGGGTCCTTCTCGAGGCAGTGGTGGACGATTCGATCCAGTCCCGGCGATATCCCCGAGAGCTCCGGCGGGTCCTCGCGCGCGATCGCGGACATCGTCTCCGCCGGGCTCTCGCGCTGGAAGGCCCGCCGACCCGAGAGCATCTCGTACAGGAGCGCCCCGAACGAAAAGATGTCGGAGCGGTGGTCCGCGGGCTTGCCGCGCACCTGCTCAGGCGACATGTACCCGACGGTCCCCAGGACCGTTCCGGGATCTGTCGCGCGGGCGACCGTGGGCGATCGCGTGTCCTCGCCGGCCCTGGCGAGCGGCGACTGCTGCGCGAGACCGAAGTCGAGGATCTTCGCCGGGCCGGCTTTGGTGAGGAACACGTTCTCGGGTTTGAGGTCGCGGTGCACGATTCCCTTCTCGTGCGCCGCCGCCAGTCCCTGCGCGACCTGGGTAGCGATTTCTGACGCCTTGCGCGCGGGAAGCGCCTCTTCGGCCAGACGCGAGCGCAGCGTTTCTCCTTCGAGGAGCTCGGAGACCGCGTAGAGCGTGCCGCCGCTCTGGCCGAAGTCGTACAGCGCCACGATGTTGGCGTGGGAAAGCGCCGCGACCGCCTTGGCTTCGCGCTCGAACCGGGCCAGCGCCTCCGGGCTCTCGGCGAGAAGTGGCGAGAGCACCTTGACCGCGACGTCGCGGTCGAGCCGGGTGTCCCGCGCGCGGTAAACCTCGCCCATTCCGCCTGCGCCGAGCGGCGACAGGATCTCGTAGGGCCCGAGGCGCGAGCCGGCTGCGAGCGTCATGAATGCAGTTGTAGCGAGTCTACACCTCGGCTGCGGTAGCCTCGGCGCCATGGGACCCGCTACGCGGCTGGAGGCGGCGCCGGCATCGCTCGCTGGCGACCGCGCGCTCTTCTTGAAGCGCGAGGACGCGCACGAGCTCGGCGCGTTCAAGTGGCGCGGAGCGCTTCCCACCGTCGTGGAGTTCCGGACGCGGGGCGCGTCGGCCGTGGTGACGGCATCGACCGGCAATCACGGCGCCGCCACGGCGTGGTCGTGTCGGCGCGTCGGTCTCGAGGCGATCGTCTACGCGCCCGACGGCGCGTCGAAGACGAAGGTCTCACTCATCGAGAGCCTCGGCGCGGAGGTGCGGCTCTTCGGACCCGACCTCGACGTCGCCAAGGACCAGGGCAAGCGCGTCGCGCGCGCGACTGGCCTCCCGTTCTTCGAAGACGGTGTAGAGCCGACGCAGTTCATCGGTTACGGCGCAATTGCCGACGAGATCCTAGGCCAGGCTCTGTCTCCTCCGGCGGCGATCGTGGTACCCGTGGGCAACGGAGCTTTGATCTGCGGCATCGGACGCGCCGTCAAGCGCCGAAGCCCGAAGACGATGGTCGTGGGCGTCGCGGCGAAGGAAGCCCCCGTCATGGCGCTCTCGTTCGAAGCGCGCCGGCCGGTCGAAAGCGACCGCATGGCGACCTTCGCCGATGGGCTCGCGGTCCGCGTCGCGATCCCGGAGGCCGTCGAGAACGTCAACGCCGTCGTGGACCGCTTCGTCCTCGTCTCCGAGAGGCGCATGGCCCAGGCCGTCGGCGCGTTCGATCGCGCCGGCATCCGTGTCGAGGGCGCGGCCGCGGCGGGGCTCGCGGCGTTGCCCGAGCTTCCGGAGCTCGACGGTCCGGTCGTCCTCATCGTCACGGGCCGAAACATCGACCCGGAGCTTCACCGGCGGGCGGTCGAGCGCCCGGATTCGTTCCCGGGCGAATAAGTTCGGGATCCCTCGCTTCGCTCGGGAGGACAGCGCCGGCTACGCCGGGCGCAGAGTCAGCTCCGTCGTCGCCAGGAACCGCGGTGGCTTTCTGGCCTTCGTCGCCTGTTCGAACGCGTACGCGATCTTGAAGAGCGTGGGCTCGCTGCCCGCGCCCGCAAAGAACGAGAGACCCACCGGCAGGCCGAAGTCGTCGCCCGCGGGCACGGTCACGTCCGGGTATCCCGCGATCGCGGGCAGAGACGAGCTCCCGCCGACGCCGTAGTCGCCGTTGACCAGATCGATCAGCGTCGCCGGACCCGATGTCGGCGCGACCAGACAGTCCAGCTTGTACTTGGCGAGCGTCTTGTCGATGCCCTCCGCGCGCGAGAGACGCTTGTCCTTCGCGAGCGCGTCGACGTATTTCTTGTCCGTCAGCGGACCCTTCGCCTCCGCCTTGTCGAAGATCTCCTGGCCGAAGTAGGGCATCTCGCGGTCCCGGTTCTGCTGGTTGAACGCGATCAGGTCCTTCAGGGTCTTGTACGGAGTCCGGTCGCCGAGCGAGGCGAGATACGCGTTCAGGCCCGCCTTGAACTCGTAGAGCAGGACCTCGAACTCGCTGTCGTCGGTTCGGCCGGCCGTCGCGATGTCCGCCGGATCCACGATCGTCGCCCCCTGCCGGCGCATCTCCGCGATCGCGGCCTCGAGCACGCGATCGGCGCCGGGACTCTGCCCCGTGAGCTTCTTGCGCGGCACTCCGATCCGCGCCCCGGCAAGCCCGCGGGGATCGAGGAACGCGCTGTAATCCACGGGCGCCTTCCCGGAGAACGCACGCGTGGCCGGGTCCGAAGCGTCGAAACCCGCGAGCACGGTGAGCAGCGCGGCCGCATCCGCCACCGCCCGCGTCATCGGTCCCGCCGTGTCCTGGGTGTGGGAGATCGGGACGATTCCCGACCGCGACACCAGTCCGACCGTGGGCTTGAAGCCGACCAGCCCGCAGTTGTTCGAGGGCGACACGATCGACCCGTCGGTCTCGGTTCCGACCGCGATCGCGCAGAGATTTGAGGCCGCCGCCGTCCCGGATCCGGAGCTCGAGCCCGAGGGATTGCGGTCGAGGGCGTACGGGTTGCGGCACTGGCCGCCTCGGCCGCTCCAGCCGCTCGAGGAGTGCGTCGAGCGGAAGTTCGCCCACTCTGAGAGGTTGGTCTTGCCGAGGAGGACGACCCCCGCCGCGCGCAGACGCGTCACGACGTGGGCGTCTTTGGCGGGTATCGCGCCCATGAGCGCGAGCGAGCCGGCCGTCGTCTGCATCCTGTCGGCGGTGCCGATGTTGTCCTTGACCAGGATCGGGATGCCGTGGAGAGGCCCGCGCACCTTTCCCGCCTTGCGCTCGGCGTCGAGGCTCTCGGCGATTGAGAGCGCGTCCGGATTGATCTCGAGGACGGACATGAGCGCCGGCCCTTGCCGGTCGAGCGCCTCGATTCGCGCCATGTATTTCTCGCACAGGCTCCGGGAGCTGTCCTGTCCGAACTCCATCCGTTTCTGCAGATCCACGACGGTGGCTTCGTCGAGCTCGAAGGCATCCGGGGCCGGTGCCGGCACGGCGGGTGGCGCCGCATCCGCTCGACCCGCCTTTCCCGCCAGCGCCGACACGCTTCCCAGCGCTCCGAGCCTCAGAAGCGCACGCCGATCGAGGGCCGAGCTCATGGTTGTCCTCCTGCGAGTCGCGGGAGAGATATCACGGACGGGACGTCAGCGCTTCGACGAGCGCCGAGGTAGACAGAGGCTCTTCCGTCGCGTCCTCGAGGATCTGGTCCATCGTTCGGCTTCCGCCCTTCGAGAAGAGCCGCTCGCGGAGATATGCCCCGGCTTCGGGTCCCCAGGAAGCTCCGAACTTTCGATTCACGGCGCGATGCACCTGGCGGCCGACCATCTCGGCGAGGACGTAACTCTGCAGATAGATCGGGCCGGTCGCGTAGAAAGGGTTGAACACCCAGACCGGAAGGCCGTGCGCCGAGACGCCGACGTGCGCCTGGAAAAGACGGTCGTAGGCGGCCGCGAGATCCTGTCCCGGATTCGCGTAGGCCTCCAGCTCGAAGAGCGAGGAGGCGATCCGCTGCCTCAGGTCGTAGAGGCTCCCGAGCCGGTACGCTTCGGAGAGCCGCGAGGCTTCCTCGCGCGAAAGGCCGAAGAAGCGCACCGCTACGTCAGGCTCGTAAAGACACAGCGCCATGACCTGGCCGAGGCCCTCGTCGAACGGCTGCGCGTAGTTGCTCTGCAGGAGAAACGTCGACTCGGAGTCATAGCAATAGTGCAGCGCGTGCCCCGACTCGTGGAGGAGCGTGTCCGTGAACATCAAACCCTCGTAGGTGTTGACGAGGATGCGGACCTCTTTCCCGTAGAGGATGGGGTACGTGCCGCCGCCGAAGGCGATGTCGGCGATCTTCAACGTCACGGGCAGCTTCGGGAAGTCGTATCCGAGGGAAAGCGCCAGCGCCTGGATTCTCGGCCACGCTTTCGCGCGAGCGAGCGCGCGGTCGGTCTCCGGGCCAGAAAGTCTCGAAGAGAAATAGTCGAGGTCCCAGGGCTCGAGCCGCTCGACGCCGAGCTCGCGCTTCGCGCGCGCAGCGAGGCGGCCGAATTCCTCCTCGGTGCCGCGCCTTATCTCCTCGAAGGCCGCGCGCATCTTCGCGCGGTCGACCTGGTTGCGGCGCAGCATGAAGTCGGGATAGGACTGCCCGGCGTACTTGCGCGCGAGCTTCTCGCGCAGGGCCATGGCCTCGCGCACCCGCGCTCCCGCGAGGCGCTCCATCTCGGCGCGGGCTTCCCAGGCCTGCCGGCGCTTCGCACGGTCCGGGTCCTGCGAGACGATCGTGTTGAGCTCGGCGCGCGCGATTTTCTTCCCGCCGACCGTGAATCGCGCCGCCGCGTAGGTCTTCTCGAGATCCTCGGTCAGCGCCGCGAGCTCCGGGTCGCCGGCGATCCGGGCGTCGGCCGTCTCCTCGAGAAACAACTGCCGGCGGCGCTCGACGAGAGGCTCGGCGAACCGGGTCTGCGCCAGCGTCTCGGGGAACCCCGAAGCCGTCAGGACCTCGCGGATCTCGGCGCGAATCCGAAGTGTGGAAGCGTCCTTGTCGCCGAGCGCGACGCGGTACTGCGCGCGCCAGTACTCCGCCCACAGGCTCGCGAGGCGTTTCTCGCGCGACGACATCTCGGCCTCGAGCCGGGCCGGGGCCTCGGGCGCCGGCGCGGCGCCTCCGAGACACAGGGCGAGAACGAGAAGAACTCCGCGCCTGAACATTGGCGCGGTATTGAAGCACAGGCGTCAGCGGTTCATGGGAACAAGTGCGCGATCGAGCTCGCGTAGTACGTCAACAGGGGCAGCTCGTCTTGTCGGGCGCGGTAGAGACCCCCCGTGTCGTCGACTAAGCGACGAAGCGTGAGCATACGCAGCCCGACCGTGATCGCGTAGTCCTGGTCTCCGCGCGGAAGGTAGACGTGCGCGCCGCGACGGTCGAGCTCCTCCATCAGCCGCAGCACCTCGCCCTTCAGCTCCAGCTCGCTCCAGGCCCGAGCCGGCTCTCGAACGAACACCGTCGCGACCAGCGAGACGGGGACGACCGGGATGACGCGGGCGACCGAGGCCATCAGCTCGCGCCCGAACTCCTCGAGCCGCCGGGAATGCTCCTCCTTCGGAAGCGCGCGGAAGTCGAGCCCGTGGCGGGACAGGTACGCCGACAGCGAGACCGGCGAGCCGAAGTTGACGCACGCATACCCGAAGCGATGCCAGCGGTTCTGCGCGCGAAGCCAGAGGTTACGTCCGATGAAGCGCGCCGTCGTGGCCAGCGACTCTCCGGTTCCGGCGCGCGCTCCGCCGGGCGCGAGCTCCTTCAAGAAAGAGCGGTCCTCGAAGGTGCGGTCGTAGTTGATCCCGACCGGAATGAAGACGATCTCCCGCGGGCCTTCCGGATCGAAGGCCCGCAGCATGTAGTCGAGGATGCCGAGCTTGGGAGGACGAAGCTTTCCGTCTCGCGAGAGACCCCCCTCGGGAAAAACCGCCTGGGTCACGCCGGCTTCGGTGGCCATGGCGACGTAGCGCTCCAGAACCTTTCGGTAAAGAGGGTCCCTGGAGTTGCGCCGCACGAAGTACGCGCCCATCGCCCGGATCAGCGTCTGCAGCGGCCAGATGCGCGCCCACTCGCCGACGGCATAGGACAGCGCCGCCTTTTCCGCCGCGAGGTACCCGACGAGGATGTAGTCCATGTTGGAGCGGTGGTTGATCAGGAACACGACTGTGGCGTTGGAAGGGATCGCCGAGAGACTCGCCTCGTCGGAGTAGCCGAGGCGTACACGGTACAGAGAACGCGCGAGGTTGCGCGCGAGCCAGTAACCGACCCGGAAATAGACGTAGGCGTTGAACGCCGGGACAATCTCGTGGGCATACCGGGAAACCTGTGCCATGACGACTTCGCGCGGCATGTCGCGCTCGCGCGCGTACGCCTCGGCGGCGTGCTGCACCTGGGGATCGAAGAGGAGACGGTCGATCAGGACTTCCCGCTTGGTGAGCTTGAACGGAGGGATGCGGATCTTCAGCCGGGTCTCGAGCTCCTCGAGCACGCGGTTGACCCGGCGGCGCACGAGGTACCGGACGCTCGGGATCAGAAGGCGGTCGACGGCAGCCCACGCCGCCAGCAGCACCAGGACGATCGCGAGCCACAGGGGCAGCGTCACGCCGTCGCGCATCGCTCTTGAGCCAGAGCATAGGATGAAAGGACTCGAAGATGCCGAGCCATTCGATCTTCGTCACGGGCGCCACGGGCTATCTCGGGCGTCGCGTCGTGCCCGACCTCCTCGCCCGCGGCCACTCGGTCAAGGCGCTTGCGCGCCCCGGGTCGGAGGGAAGGCTTCCGACGGGTGTCGAGCCCGTGATCGGCGACGCGCTCGACGCCGTTTCCTTCGCGGCGCGGGTCGCACCCGCGGACACGTTCTTGCAGCTGATCGGGGTCCCGCACCCGAGTCCCGCGAAGGCCGCTTTGTTTCGCAGCGTCGACCTCGCATCGGCGAAGGCTTCCACAACCGCCGCCGCCGGCGCCCGCGTGTCGCACTTCGTCTACGTCAGCGTCGCGCACCCCGCCCCGGCCATGAAGGCGTACTGGCAGGCGCGCGCCGAGGCCGAGGCATTCCTCGCGCAGACCCGATTGAACGCGACCGTCCTTCGTCCCTGGTACGTCCTGGGGCCGGGGCACCGCTGGCCGTATCTCCTCCTGCCCGGCTACTGGATCGCCGAGCGCCTCCCGGGAACGCGCGAGACCGCCCGACGCCTCGGCCTCGTCACCCTCGATCAGATGGCCGCGGCGATCGTGCGGGCCATCGAAAACCCCGCCGTCGGGATGAAGATCGTCGAAGTGCCCGAAATCCGGGGCGCGCGCGTGTAAGGATAGGCGCCCGAAACGCCGGCATGGAAGTCACACGCGGCACCTTCTCGATTTCGACGGATTCCTCGCGGCTCGACCACGGGTTGATCCATGACTATCTGTCGCGTTTTTCGTATTGGGCCAGGAGCATTCCTCGCGAGATCGTGGACCGCTCGATCCAGGGCTCGCTCTGTTTCGGGATCTACGACGGCGATTCGCAGGTCGGCTTCGCGCGCGTCATTTCGGATCGCGCCACGTTCGCCTATGTCTGCGACGTGTTCGTCCTGGAATCCCACCGCGGCCACGGCCTAGGGATCTGGCTGATGGAGGTGATCCGCGCACATCCGGACCTCCAAGGCCTCCGCAAATGGGTGCTCACGACCCGCGATGCACACGGGCTCTATGAGAAGTCCGGGTTCCGGAAGGTCGAGGACCCGGTGCGTTACATGGAGATCCTCGACCGCCAGATCTATGAGCGAAGGTAAAGCGAATCCCGAGTGGTGGCGCGAGTTCTTCTCGGGCCTTGCCGTCGAGTTCTGGCAGGCCGCCCTTCCCGAGGAGGCCACTCGCGCCGACGTCGCGTTTCTCTGGGAGAAGCTCCGTGTCTTCGACGACGCCCGAGTTCTCGACGTCGCCTGCGGCGCCGGCCGGCTGATGATTCCGCTGGCCGAGAGGGGCTGCTCGATGTCCGGACTCGATATTTCCGACGAGTTCCTCCACGAGGCGGGGCGCGCCGCCGCGGAGCGGGGACTGCCGCTCGACCTTCGCCAGGGCGACATGCGCTTCCTGCCCTGGACGGACGCGTTCGACGCCGCCTTCTGCTTCGGCAACAGCTTCGGCTTCCTCGACGACGAGGGCCACGCGACGTTTCTGGAATCCGTGGCGCAGGCACTCAAGCCCGGAGGGCGCTTCGCGTTGGATTACGGGCAGGCCGCCGAATCGATTCTGCCAAGGCTCGTGCCGCACGAAGAAGCGCAGGTCGGCGATTTCCGGTTCATCGAGGACAACCGCTACGACCCGCGGGAGGGCCGTGTCGAGACTCGTTACACGATCGTTCGCGGCGAAAGGACCGAGACCAAGCTCGGATCCCACCGCGTCTACACGGCCAACGAGCTGGTCCGGATGCTCGATCGCGCCGGGCTCTCGACGGTCGAGCTTCTCGGATCCCTGGACGGGCAACCCTTCGCCATCGGCTCCCCGCGCCTCATCCTCGTTGCGGAGACGCCCTCAGGCTCTTCACGACCGACCAGAGGCTGATCAGGGTCCAGCTTCCTTCGAGCACGGTCAGGCCCAGGTTCTCGGCCTTCACCGCGAAGTAAGTCAGGATCGCCGCTCCGAGCAGGTTCAACAGCAGGTAGGCGCGATCCTCGGATTTCAGGCGACCCGACTGCTGGCCGGCGAACGCCAGGAGGATCAGTGCGGCGCCCACGAGCGAGATGACCTGGCCGATCATCGGCCGACTCCCGAATGCGAACTCTCCACATCAGCCTCCCTTCGGCGTTTCGGGCTCCTCGGACGGAGCCGGATAGCAAGTCAGGACCAGGCGGTAAGGTCGCCCGCGCCCGGGGCGTCCGTTCTCCAGCTGGTTGGGCGAAGAATGCCGCGCGATGACGTCGACGAGAGCGCTTCGGACCGCCTCGGCGAAAGCAGCCCGGTCCGCCGCGGTCTCGAACCGGAACTGCGACTTGATCGAGAGCGTCGTCAGCGGCTGTTCCCGCGCGGCGGCCTCCTCCGCGGCCCGCGTCACGTCCGCTCGGACCTGCTCGGTCAGGGCCAGCAGATAGTCGGCGGAAGCGGTGTCCGCGATCGCGCGCCAGTCGGCGCCGACCGGTCCCAGCAGACCCGGGGCGAGCACGTAGGAACGGGCCGTCGCCACGTACCGTTGCTCGATCAGGTTGCGGCGGCGGCGGCGCTCGGCGGCTCTCAGGAAGCCGGCGCGTTCGAGCGCCCGAACGTGGTAGTTGACGCGCTGCCGGGGAAGCCCGACGCGCCGGGCCAGCTCGCTCGCCGAAACGGGCTCCCGGGCCAGGGAAAGGAGCCGAAGTCGCAGAGGATCCAGCAGCGAACCAGCCCGCTGCACGTCGGTGACGCTCTGAAGAGGAGGCAGAGTCTCGACCACTGAAAAATATATTTGTCCGTACAAATAAGTTTGTCAATATGATCTTGATGCGTCGTATCCGACTCTTTGCGCGTAGTTAGTTCGTGACCCAATTTCCCTTCCGAGCCACGTTGCGCCCGTACAATCCTGACGTGCCTTCCTACAATTGCCTGTCCCACGCGGAGTCTCCTCAGCTATGGCGAAGCTCGGTCTAACCGGCGGCGGCATGACCTCGCGCATGGCGCGAGCCGAGCGCAACCGGGGCGGCCGGGCCCGGCCCGAAGAGGACGCGAAGAAGAAAAAGAGCCCCTCGTGGAAGGTCATCGCCCGGGACGCTCTGGAGTTGATCGCTGCCCGCCGGGGCCGGCTGACCCTCGGGCTCGGACTCATGCTCGTCAGCCGTCTCGCCGGCATGATCCTGCCCGGCACGACCAAGATCCTGCTCGACGACGTCATCGGGAAGGGCCGTCGCCAGCTGCTCCTTCCGCTCGTGGCCGCCGCCGGCGCCGCGACGCTCATCCAGGCGATCACGGGTTTCGCCCTCTCTCAGGTCCTCGGAAAGGCGGCCCAGCGCTCCATCACCGACATGCGCCGCGCCGTCCAGTCCCACGTCGGCCGGCTGAAGGTGGCTTTCTTCGACCAGACCAAGACGGGCGTTCTCCTGTCGCGCGTCATGACCGACGCCGAAGGCATCCGTAACCTGGTGGGAACGGGCTTGGTCGAGCTCGCCGGAGGGCTTCTGACGGCGGTCTTCGCCCTCGCGATCCTCTTCTACTTCAGCGTCAAGCTGACGCTGATCGCACTGGGCGTCCTCTCGCTCTTCGGCCTCGTCCTGCTCTACGCCTTCAAGACACTGCGGCCGCTCTTCCGGGAACGCTCGAAGATCAACGCCGAGGTCTCGGGCCGCCTGACCGAGTCTTTTTCGGGCATCCGCGTCGTCAAGGCGTATCGCGCGGAGCGCCGGGAGGCGTTGATCTTCACAGAGGGCGTGCACCGCCTCTTCCGCAACGTGGCCAAGACGATGACCGGATTCTCCGCGGTCGCCTCGTTCTCGACGCTGTTGCTGGGGGTCGTCGGGGTGGCGATTCTCTGGGTCGGCGCCCACGAGATCGAGGCCGGGCGCATGACGGTGGGTTCCTTCGTCTCGTTCTCGCTCTATCTGGGTCTCCTCGTCGGGCCCGTCATCCAGATCGTCTCGATCGGCAGTCAGATCACGGAGGCCTTTGCGGGCCTCGAACGGATCCGGGAGCTGCGCGAGGAACTCGCCGAGGACGCGGGAGACGCCGCCCGGGAGCCGCTGCCGCCTCTGGAAGGCGCGGTCGAGTTTCGCGACGTGTCGTTCTCCTACGAAGAGGGCATTCCGGTTCTCCACGATGTGTCCTTCGCCGCGCGGCCGGGTACCGTCACGGCCCTGGTCGGCCCTTCGGGCGCCGGCAAGAGCACGATGATCGGGCTCGTAGCGGCCTTCTATCGGCCGACGCACGGTTCGGTCCTGGCCGATGGACGGGACCTCTCGAAGGTCCGCCTGTCGGATTACCGCTCCCAGATCGGCGTCGTGTTCCAGGACAACTTCCTCTTCGACGGCACCGTCTTCGAGAACATCGCCTACTCGCGCCCCGACGCCACTCGCGAAGCGGTCCTGAAGGCCGCCGCCATAGCGCGCTGCGACGAGTTCGTCGAGAAGCTGCCCGACGGCTACGACACGATCGTCGGCGAACGCGGAGTCAAGCTCTCCGGCGGTCAGCGTCAGCGCGTCGCGATCGCCCGTGCCATCCTGGCGGATCCGCGCATCCTGATCCTCGACGAGGCGACGTCCTCGCTGGACTCCGAGAGCGAGGCCCTGATCCAGGAAGGTCTCGCCGAGCTGATGAAGGGCCGGACGACGTTCGTCATCGCCCACCGTCTCTCGACGATCCGCCGTGCCGACACGATCCTGGTCGTCGAGGGCGGACGGATCGTCGAGAGGGGACGGCACGAGGAGCTGCTCGCCCGGGGCGGCCGATACTTCGACCTCTACACGCGCCAGTACGGCCTCGAAAGCAACCTCTTCCTGAACCCGGGCGAGAACGTTCGGGTCGAGGAGGACTCCAAGGTCGCGCTCTCCTCGGCCGACTCCGGCGCCGTCGGCAACCTTCCGCTAGTGGGCGGCGGCGGCCCCGGCGAGTAGCGTACCCATCCCGGCCTGAAGGCGGCCAACCACGGGCGCGGCCGAGCGCGGCGCCTCCGCGCGGACGGGCCCGCCAAGGAACTCGACCGCCTCGCGAATCACTAGGGCGCTGCGCAGGATCTTGTGGTGCCCCAGGCCCCGCGTCTCGAACAGGGTCGCCTGCGGCCAGGTCCGCGCCACGGCCATCCCGTCGCGGATCGGCACGCGCCAGTCGCCGCGGTCGTGCACGACGAGCGTGCGCACCGGGGGAGGCGACGTCGTGAGCATCAGATCCCGGAATCGCACCCGGTAGCGCTGCTGCAGTCTCTCCTTCATGCCGGCCGTGGCCGCCTCCGACAGTCTCAGATAGCGCGCGAAACGCGAGGTGTACTTCTCGGGATCCACGAACGGGGCGACCAGCACCGCGGCTTTGACGTCGAGACCGTCGCGGACCGCGAGCGCGCACGCCGCGGCTCCCATCGAGTGCCCGATCAGCGCGATCGGCGCGACTTCGGACGCGACCGCGCCGATCGCCTCGACGAAGTCGGGCAGCGAGGCGAACCATCCGTCCGACGCGCCGTGCGCCGGAGCATCGAACGACGCGACACCAAAGCCGGCGGCCGTCAGCGCCGGCACGAAACGGCTCAACCGTCCCGCATGTCCTCCCCAGCCGTGGACCAGAAGGACGCGCGGACCGCAGCCCCACTGCCAGACAGCGATGCGTCCCTGGGAGCCGCGTATGAACGAGACCTTTCCTCCCGACAGGACGCGGCGCTCGCCGGGCCTCGGCGCGGAGCGGGGAGGACGGAGAAACGCCAATGCCGCGCACGTCGCGCTGACGCCGTGGGACAGCCGGCCGATCAGGTTGAACACCTTGCGCGCGGCCTTCACTTCCTTCGTCACGCCGATTTCTCATTGCGAGTTTCGGGCCACGGTGACTCGTTTTGGAACGAACGTTGCAATGCCGGAGAGGCGGGAGGAGATCATGCCTCGACGGAAGCGAAACTCCGCCCGATCCGTCGCGCGTCCCGGCAAACGCCGCGTCCGCTACGCGGTCGTGGGTCTGGGACACATCGCGCAGGTTGCCGTCCTGCCAGCCTTCCGGCATGCCGCCGAAAATTCGGAGCTCGCCGCTCTCGTCTCCGACGATCCCGTCAAGCGCGACGCGCTGGCGCGGCGCTACCGGCTCTCGAAGGTCTACGACTATCGCGGCTTCGCCGACTGCCTCGCCGGCGATGAGATCGACGCGGTCTACATCGCGCTGCCCAACCACCTGCATCGCGACTACGCCGTCGCCGCGGCCGAGGCCGGCAAGCACGTCCTCTGCGAAAAACCCCTGGCCGTGACCGAGAGAGACTGCGAGGAGATCATCGACGCGGCCTCGCGCAACGGCGTCCGGCTGATGACGGCGTACCGGCTGCACTTCGAGGGCGCGAACCTCGAGGCCATCGAGACCGTCCGGTCCGGCCGGCTGGGAGTGCCGCGCATCTTCGCGTCGGTCTTCACGATGCCGGTCGAGGACGAGGAGAACATCCGCCTCAACTCCCACGAGAAGGGCGGCGGCCCGATCTACGACATCGGGATCTATTGCATCAACGCCGCGCGGTATCTCTTCCGAGACGAGCCGACCGAGGCGTTCGCGTGGTCGGCGAGCCGCGACGCGAAGCGGTTTGCGAAGTCGCCCGAGATGATGGCGTGCCAGCTGCGGTTCCCCGAAGAGAGGCTGGCGTCGTTCCTGTGCAGCTTCGGCGCGGCCGACGAGGGCTGGTACGAGGTGGTCGGCACGAAGGGATTCCTGCACCTGGACCCGGCGTACGAGTATGCGCAGCCGCTCGAGCTCTCGGTGACCGTCGACGGCCGGACGCGCAAACGGCGGTTCGCCAAGCGCGACCAGTTCGCGGCCGAGCTCGTCCACTTCTCCGACGCCGTGCTTCGCGGAAAGGATCCCGAGCCGTCGGGACGCGAAGGTCTCGCCGACGTCCGCGTCATCCGCGCGCTTCTGGAGAGCGCGGAGTCGCGCCGGCCGGTGCGGCTCGACGAGTTCGAGCGCCGCCGGCGTCCGTCGCCCTCGCAGGAGATCCGCAAGCCCCCGGTCTCGAAGCCTCGGCTCATTCACGTCGACGCACCTTCCGGAGGCTGATCGACCGGCGCCGCGCCACTTCGGCCTCGGCCTTGCGACCTCGATCCGTATCGGACAGAATCCGAGACGGATCTCCATGGCGCGCACGGCAACAAGAATCATCGTCGGCGCGGTGCTCGTCATCCTGGCGGTGATCGCCCTCGCCTGGGTCCTCGACACCAACATCGTCCGGCTCCGCGAGGGAGCCCGACAGGTCGAGCACACGCGGTCAGTCGTCATGGAGGTCGAGGGCGTCCTGTCCGCCTTGAAGGACGTCGAGGCCGGCCAGAGAGGCTACCTCCTGACCGGGGAGGCCGAGTACCTCCGCCCCTACCTGGCCTCCATCGCCGTCGTCCGCAGCCGGCTCGGGCAGCTCGAGACGCTGACAGCCTCGAACAGCCAGAAGGGACGGGTCGCGGAAATGCGCCGCCTGGCCACCGCCAGGCTCGACGAGCTCGGCGAAACCATACGCCTCGCCGAGTCAGGCGACCGCGAGGCCGCTCTCGCGATGGTGCAATCGGGCGAGGGTCAACGCATGATGGACCGGATTCGCGACCTCGCCGCCCAGATCGGGAACGACGAACGGGCGGAGCTCCATCGCCGCGTCGTCGAGGCGGCCGACGCTTCCCGGCAAGCCCGCGAGGTGGCGATCACCGGCGCCGTCCTGCTCCTGGCCCTGCTGCTCGCCTTCCTGGCGCTGGTCCGCTCGGATCTCGTCGGCCGCCGCCGCGCCGAAGAACAGGCGCGCGAGTCCGAAGCGGAGTTGCGCACGACGCTGCGCTCGATCGGCGACGCGGTCATCGCCACCGACCGGGAGGGGCGCGTCACGTTTCTCAATCCCGTGGCCGAGAAGCTGACCGGCTGGACCGACGCGGAGGCAGCCGGCCGCGGCGCGCACGAGGTCTTCCGCATCGTGAACGAGGACACCCGGAAGCTCGCCGAGAGCCCGATCTCGCGGGTCCTGCGGGAAGGCGTGGTGGTTGGCCTCGCGAACCACACGCTGCTGATCTCCAGAGACGGCCGCGAGACGCCGATCGCCGACAGCGGCGCTCCGATCCGGGACCCCGCGGGGATGGTCTCGGGCGTGGTCCTCGTCTTTCGCGACCTCTCCGAAGAACGCGCCGCCATGCGCGCCGCGCAGCGGTGGGCCGCGATGGTCACGTCGTCGCAGCACGCCATCATCGGCGAAACGCTCGACCGCATCGTCACCGATTTCAACCCGGGCGCCGAAGCCCTCCTGGGTTTCAAGGCTTCCGAGATGATCGGGCGCAACATGGCCGAGCTCGCGCCCCCCGGACACCCGGATCCGGCGCCCCAGGCCGTCCGCAAGCTCGTCGAGACCGGAAACATGGTGGAGTTCGAGACGCAGCGCGTCACCAGGGACGGCCGGATTCTCGACGTGCTCGTGGGCCTCTCGCCGGTGCGGGACGACGACGGGAAGATCGTCTCGACGTCCGCCGTACTCCGCGACATCACCGAGCGCCGGCAGGCGCGGCAGCAGCTGATCGACGCGCGACGCAGCGCCGAGGAGGCGAGCGCCGCCAAGGATCGTTTCCTCGCCACGCTCTCCCACGAGCTCCGGACACCGCTCACGCCGGTGATGGCTTCGCTGCACCGCCTCGACCACCGCGGGGACCTTCCGCCGGCCGTGGTCGACTCGCTCGCGCTGATCCGGCGCAACGTCGAGCTGGAGGCTCGGCTTATCGACGACCTTCTGGATCTGACGCGCATCGCCAGCGGCAAGCTGGAGCTCGACCGCGCCCCCGTGGATATGCACCAGGTCCTCCAGACCCTCGTTCAGAGCTGCCGGAGCGAGCTGTTCGAGAAGGGACTCCAGGTCAAGCTGGAGCTTGCCGCCGAGGACCACTTCTGCAACTGCGACTCGACGCGCCTGCAGCAGGTCTTCTGGAATCTCCTGAAGAACGCGATCAAGTTCACCCCGGGCGGAGGCACGATCGCGGTCCGCACCCGCAATCCCGCGCCGCAGCGGATCCGCATCGAGGTCGCCGACACCGGGCGCGGTATCCGGCGCGAGGTCCTTCCGCGCATCTTCGACGCGTTCGAGCAGGGGGAAGCGACGATCAGCCGCCGGCAGGCCGGTCTGGGCCTGGGGCTCGCGATCGCCAAGAACTTAGTCGAGCTGCACGAGGGCGTGATCACCGCCGACAGCGAGGGCGACGGCCGCGGCGCCACTTTCGCCGTAGAGCTCGTCACCACGTCGGATCGGCCGGCGCGTGTCCTTCCGGGTCATCCCGGTTTCGCCGCTCGCGGCGCTGCCTCCGTCCTGCTGGTCGAAGACGACCCGGACAGCGGACAGGCACTTCGTGACCTGCTTCTCGAAGAGGGCTTCGAGGTTCGCCTGGCGAGCAATGTCGAGGACGCCCTGCGCGCGTTCGCGGAGCGGCCGTGCGACGTCCTGGTCACCGATCTCGGGCTCCCGGACGGCAGCGGCATCGACCTGCTTTCGAAGCTGAAGCTGCAGCGCCCCGGGCTCGTCGCGATCGTCCTCTCCGGCTACGGCATGGAAGACGACATCCAGCGCAGCCAGCGCGCGGGATTCTCGGCCCACTTCGTCAAGCCGCTGAACCTCGCGCGCTTAGTCGAGGCCATCGACCGCGCCGCCTCGCGAACCGCCGGGACCAGCGCCGCCCCGACGGGATCGTGAAGCCCGTTAACCGCGCCGGTTGCCCATGAAGCGCAGCAGGAACAGGAACAGGTTGATGAAGTCCAGGTACAGGGAGAGGGCTCCGACGACCGCGTAGGAACCGACTCGTCCCTCCGGCACCGCCAGGGCCATCGCCTTCAGCCGCTGCGCGTCCCAGGCCGTCAGGCCCGTGAACACGATGACGCCCACCACGGAGATCGCGAACTGCAGCGCCGCGCTGTGCCAGAAGATGCCGACGACCGAAGCCAGGATCAGCCCGATCAGTCCCATGAACATGAACTGTCCCACGCCGGCGAGGCTTCGCTTCGTGGTCGTCCCGTACAGCGCCAGGGCGCCGAACATCCCGGCTGCGACGAAGAAGGTCGTCGCGATCGAGGCTCCGGTGTACGCCAGGAAGATGAAAGACAGCGTTGCGCCGTTCAAGGCCGAATAAACCAGGAACAGCGCCGAGGCGGTCGAGGGCGCGACCTTTTCGACCCGGGCCGAGAGGTAGAAGACCATTCCGAGCTCCGCGAGGATCAGCCCGAAAAAGAGGATGCGGTTGGAGAAGATCGTCTGGACCAGGGTGGGCGAGCTCGCCACGCCGACGGCGACGGCACCCGTGAGGCCGAGGCCGACGAACATCCACCCGTAGACTTTGCGCAAGAAGGCCGTGACGCGCTCGGCCGCGCCGGCGGCGGTCGCCGTAAAGGCCGAGGACGGCGTCATTTGCAACTCGTTCATGAATGCTCCCTTCGAAGACCGGGATTCTATCCCCCCGCCGTAAACGCAAATGTAGAATCCGATCTTCCAGAGTGAGCGACGACCGCAAGTACCGGCACCGCGGGTACATGGACTCGGGATCCGAGCCGGCCAAGCGCCGCCCGGGCTCGGGCCCACGCCGCGACGACGGCGCGCCCCGGGGCCGCGGGGTCGATCAGGACAAGGCCGTCGTCTTTCGCTGCAAGCACTGCGGCGAGAAAGTCCTCGACCTCGATTCGATCGGCGTCGCCGCGACCTGCCGCAAGTGCGGCGCGGCCCTCCATTCCTGCAGCCAGTGCTCCCACTTCGACACCTCCGCCCGCTTCGAGTGCACGCAGCCGGTCCCGGCGCGGCTACCCAACAAGAAGGCTGCCAACGAGTGCACCTTCTACGCACCGGCGAAGACGTTCGACTTGACCGGCAGCCGCGGCGCGGCCACTCCCGACGACGCACGCGCCGCCTTCGACGCGCTGTTCGGCAAGAAAACCTAAGAGAGCTTCTTCGCCTCCGCCGCCGCCGCACGCAGGACGGCGCGCAGCATCGCCGGTGTCAGCTTGCCCGTGAAGGTGTTCTGCTGACTGGGGTGATACGTCGTGAAGATCCGGTCCTCCCCGATCGCGTAACGGCCTCCGTGCGCAAAGCGCGGCCTCGGCCGCGGCAACTCGACTCCTTCTCGCGCCAGCGCGCGCAGGAGGGCACCGAAGGCCAGCGCGCCGAGGGCGACGAACACCCGCGGACGTCTCAACAACGCGATCTCGCGCTGGAGGTACTCGTGACAATTGTCCAGCTCCGACGGCAGCGGCTTGTTGCCAGGCGGCGCGCACCGACACGCCGCGGTAATCAGCGCGCGTCGAAGCCTCAGTCCGTCTCCGGGGCCCTTCGAGACCGGCTTGTTCGCCAGGCCCACTGCATGGAGCGCCGCGTAGAGGACATCCCCCGAGCGGTCGCCCGTGAACGTGCGCCCGGTCCGATTGCCGCCGTGGGCGGCCGGCGCGAGCCCGACGATCGCGATGCGCCCCGTCGGATCGCCGAAGCCCGGAACGGGCTTCGCCCAGTACTTCTGGCCGGCGTACCGCCGGGGTGGATGGCGCGCCACCTCTTCGCGCCAGCGGACCAGGCGCGGGCAGCGCCGGCAGGCGACGATCTCCCGCTCGATCCTGCGAAATCCCTCAATCGCGCCGATAGGTCCCCGTCAGCTTCGCTTCGGCGAGAACGTGGCCCTGCATGGCGGACTCGACCTCCGCTTTCGTGGCGCCGGGCGAGAGCCCGAGCTCGCGGTCGAGCGCCGAGAGGCGGAAGTTGTAGTGGTGCACGCCGTGTCCCTTCGGAGGCCCGGGGCCGCCCCATCCCGTCTCCTTGTAGTCGTTGCGGCCCTGGACGCCCCCCGAAGACGGACGCTCCGCCTTGCGAACGCCGGGCGGCAGCGACGTCACCGACGGCGGCAAGTCGTAATAGACCCAGTGAACCCACGTGCCCCGCGGCGCGTCCGGATCGTCGCAGATCAGCGCCAGGCTCCGGGTTCCCGGCGGAACGCCCGACCAGGACAACGGCGGGGACGTATCGGCGCCGTCGCGCGAATACTGTTGTGGGATCGGCTGACCGTCGCGAAACGCGGAGCTCTCGAGCTTCATGGCGAACGAGGCTACTTTTTGGCGGGCAGCGGCTTGGGCACGCCCATGGCGCGCCAGAGCTTCTTGTTCTCTTCCCAGTTCTTCTCGGCCCGCTTGCGCGCGGCCGCCGCCGCCGCGGCCCGGGCGTCGTCGGGATCCGGGGCGGGCGCGCTTTCCTCGGCGGTCTTCTCGGCTTCTTTCGTCTCGGTCACGAGGGGATTCTAACCGGCCTCGCTACTCGATGATGATCAGGCCGTGCATGCCAGCGTGCTGCTCCGGGTCGCCGCCGCAGTCGCTTTCCGTGCAGGCGAAGGCGTACGAGCCTCGCTGATAGGGCTGCGGCGTGAAAGACGGAATGACGAAGTCATGGCCGGCCGAGATGTCGTGCGTCTCCGGCAGCCCCAGCTCGGAAATCCCGGTGAACCCGTGCCTCGGGTTGGGCGTGCCCGGAGAGTCCACGTTCCGGAAGACGAGGCGATAGGCCGTTCCGACGGAAAGCCGGAGCGGAGAAGAGACCGGGCCTCCGGGCGAGTAGTCCCAGGCCTTGACCGAGATCACGATCTCCTGCGGCCCGGAGGGCGGCGCCGCGTCCGGAGCGCCCACTACGAAGATCGGGTCGGTCGTGGCGTTGTCGATGACGGCGGCGTACGAGAAGACGCCGGAGGATCCGCCGCTCTCGACCACGATGACGGCATTGGCCGTCGTGTGGGCGGCAGCGCCGGCGGCGGCGAAGACGTCGTTGATCTGTCCGCCCGAATGCGGCGGCAGCGGAGCGGGCAACGCGGCGGTCCCGACCAGCGTGCCACCGTCGTAGATCAAGACGCGCGGAGTGACCGAATCCTCGCCCGGATTGAAGACACCGACGTTGGTGCGGAACCCCGCGCCCGGACCGCCGTTGCGGATCGAGGTCAAGACCGTCACTGGCCTCGCCGCCGAGGGCGGCAGCCCGGGCACGAACATCCCGACCGTCGGCACGGGCGCCGTGGAATAGAGACGGCTCGAGACGACGAGCGCGCCGTCGGCGCCCGTCTGCGTCAGCTCGATTGAGCCGGCCGAGTCCGGCGAGGAGAAAAGCGAAACGCAGACGTCGTCGAACGCCCGGGACTCCCGCGGCGCGAGCGTGAACGTCTGCGCCGTCGAAGAGCACGTCCCGATGAAGCATCGGTACTGCGCCGTGACGGTCAGGGGCGTCGTGTAGGAAGTGTTGAACGCCCGCACGTCCGAGAAAAAGGGAGCCAGGCCGCGGACCGAAGCCGCCGCCGGAACCACGACGGTCTCGGCGCCCGCGGTGCCGGCGAGAACGAGACCGAGGATGCCGAACCGCGCGATGCGCATGCTCCCTCCGCCGTTTGGACGACGGAGGCCTCGCGTGCGTTGACAAAAAAAGCCGCCCCTTTCGGGGCGGCCCAGGAGGAACCGGAAGTCTCGCGTGCTGAGACTGGCTATTGCGTGACGTTGATGGTGGCGGTCATTAGCTGATTGTGCACCTGGCAGAAGTAGGGGAACGTTCCGGCGGTGCTGAACGTGTGATCGAAGGTGCCGCCCCCCTGGGGATTGCCCGAAGTGAAGTTTCCGTCGAACGTACAGCAGTTGCCCGAGGCCACGTTGTGGAATCCGCCGACCCAGACCCAGTGGACTGTCGTGCCCGCGGTGATGTTGGTCGTGCTCGTGCCCGTGGTGGAGTCCACGAAGTTGTTGCCGCCCTGGCCGACGTTGACGGTGTGCATGCCTCCGGCCGGCGGCGTCGGGGTCGGCGCGGGCGGAGTGGGCGTGCGCGTCGGCGTCGCGGTGGGGTTCCCGCCGTTCGGCGTCGCCGTTGCGACAGGCGTGATCGCCTGTTGCGGCAGGTCCACGGCTCCGACCACGAAGATGGGATCGGTGGTGGCGTTGTCGATCACCGCGGCGTAAGTGAAGATCGGCTGCGCGGATGAGACGACGACGACCGCGTTCTGGGTTTCGTGGGCGCCCTGCCCTGCGGCGTTGAAGATCGCGTTGACCTGCGCGCCCGCGTGCGCCCCGACGTTGATCGTCACGGGATTGCCGACCTGGTTGGTCCCGCCGTCGAAGATCGTGAACGTCACCGAAGTCGCCGTGGCCGTCCGGTTGTACACGCCGACGTTCGTCCGGAAGCTGGGCCCCCCGCCCCCGTTGCGAACCGACGTCAGGACCGTCGTGGGGAATGCCTCCACGTCGGGCAGGCCCGGAATGAACATGCCCACGGTCGGCTCGGGTTCCGTCGAGAAGAGCCGGCTGGTCACCACGAGCTGGTCCTGGGTGCCCGCATACCCGAACTCGATGCCGCCCGCGGTATCGGGGGCGTTGAACGTGTTGAGCACCATGTCGTCGAACGCATGCGACTCGCGCGGCGCCAGGGTGAACGTGAACGACGGCGTGCCCGCCGTACAGGGAGAGGGAATGAAGCAGTGATACGTGGCCGTCACGTCGAGACTGTCCGAGTAGGACGTATTGAACGCGCGCACGTCCGAGAAGAACGGCGCGCCTCCCACGAACGAAGCCGCCGCGGGCAGCGTCAACCAGTTCTGGGCCGTCGCCGCTCCCCCCGCGAGAAACACAAACACTCCAACCGCCAGCAGAAGTTTCCTCATGTGATTACCTCTTTCCTCAAGCCCGGGAAGGCTAACGTCGGCGTCGATCCGCCATTCCGTTTTTAAAAAGTCTTAGGACGCTGCGCACGTATAATCCTCAGCCACCGTGACTTCGCCCGCTCTCGAGAAGCTCCGCCGCGGCGCCGTAGACCTGGTCGACGAGCAGGACCTGGAGAGAAAGCTCCGGAAAGGCCCGTTGACCGTGAAGGTCGGTTTCGATCCGTCCGCCCCGGACATACACCTCGGACACACGGTCCTCCTGCGAAAAATGCGCCATTTCCAGGACGCGGGTCATCGCGTCATCTTCGTCATCGGGGACTTCACCGCCATGATCGGCGACCCCTCGGGGAAGAAGACCACGCGCCCGCAACTCTCGAGCGAGGAGATCGCCGCCAACGCTCGGACCTACACGCAGCAGGCCTTCAAGATCCTGCACCCGGAAAAGACAGTCATCGACTTCAACGACCGCTGGCTCTCGGCGCTGGGCTCGGCCGGATTCGTGAAGCTCGCGGCGAAAGTCACCGTGGCGCGGATCCTGGAGCGGGACGATTTCCAGAAGCGCTGGAAGGCGCAGCAGCCGATCGCCCTGCACGAGCTGCTCTATCCGCTGGCCCAGGGCTACGACTCAGTTGCGCTCAAGGCCGACGTCGAGCTCGGCGGCACCGACCAGCTCTTCAACCTCCTCGTTGGCCGCGACCTGATGCGGGCCGAGGGGCTCGAGCCGCAGGTGGTGTTGACGGTCCCGCTGCTCGTCGGCATCGACGGTGTGGAGAAGATGTCCAAGTCGCTCGGCAACGCGATCGGGGTGCTCGATCCGCCCGGCGACATGTACGGAAAGGTGATGTCGATACCCGACGCGCTTCTGTGGAGCTGGTACGAGCTCCTGACCGACGAGCCCCAGGCGTCGATCGCCGAGCGCCGGAAACGCGTCGAGTCCGGGAAAGAGAACCCTCGAGACTCCAAGGCGAACCTGGCGCGCGCGATCGTGACCGATTTTCACGGCGCCGCAGCGGCCGCGCGCGCGGAGGAGGACTTCCGCCGCGCGTTCGCCCGAGGAGAGGTTCCCGAAGACGTCGAGACGCGGGAGCTTTCCACCGAAGGCGGCGCTCCCGCCGCGAAGACGCTCGTGGCGCTGGGCCTCGCGACGTCGATGCGCGAAGCGCGCCGAAAAATCGACGAGGGCGCCCTGAAGGTCTACGCCGACGGCGCGGGCTCGCCGCGCGAAGTGCGCGATCCCGACGAGAGCATCGCCGGCGGTTCGGCGACCGTCCTCCGCCTCGGACGGCGCTTTATTCGCGTGGTCTGGAAGTGATCGGAAACGGCCGCGGCTCGGCCGAGTCCGCCGGCGCCGGAGCCACCGCCTTGGCGCGCGGACGGCAGGAGCGGCAGATGCCCCGCATCTGGTGGGTGTGGGAGAGGAGCACGAACCCGTAGCGCTCCGCAACCTCGTCCTGGAGGTTCTCGATCCGGGGCTCGAAGAACTCGATCACGCGCCCGCACTGATCGCAGATCAGGTGATCGTGGTGGTCGCCGGCGCGCAGGCGCTCGTAGCGGTATCCCGCCTCTCCGATGCGGACGCGTCCCACGATTCCGGAGTCGACGAGGAGCTCGAGCGTCCGGTAGATCGTGGCCCGCGAGATCTTCTTGTGCTTCGAGCGCAGCCGCACCAGCAGCTCGTCCGCCTCCAGGTGCTCATGGCGGCTGAAGATCTCGTCGAACAGGGCCTGGCGCTCCGCGGTCAGCTTCAGGCCCCGCCGTTCCAGATACTTGCGGAAGATGCCGAGCTCGCGTTTTTCCATGGTCCGCCTTGGGATTGCGACTCTGTCTCAACTAGGTTATTCTCACGTCCCCTCTTGGATGTCAAGCGGGGTTCACGGAGAAACGCCCCATGTGGCAGGGATTTACGATCGCGTTGCGGGAAGGCATCGAGGCGTTTCTCATCGTCGCGCTGACCCTTTCCTATCTCAACCGGACCGGCCGCGCCTTCCTGTCGCGTGCGGTTTACGCCGCCCTGGCGGTTTCGGTCGTCACCTGCGCGGCCGCGGGGTGGATCTTCTCGAAGGCATCGAACCAGCCGCTCTGGGAGGGCATCCTCGCCCTCGCCGCGGCGGCGCTGGTCGGAAGCCTGCTCGTCTACATGAAGCGCGTATCGGCGAGGCTGAAGAGCGACATCGAGAACCGGATCGAAGCCAGCGCGAGCTCGGGGAGCGTCCCGCGGGCATTCTGGGGCGTTTTCTTCTTCACGCTTCTGATGATCACGCGCGAAGGCATGGAGACCGCTCTCCTGATCGCGACGGCGCTCTTCCAGATGAAGTCGTCGGCGGTGCTGATCGGTCTGGCCGCGGGTCTCGTGGGCGCGGCCGCCATCGCCGTGCTGTGGACCCGGCTGGGTCGGGGCGTTCCGCTGAAGACGCTGCTCAACGTGTCGGCGGTCTTCCTCGCGATCTTCCTCTTGCAGCTCGTCCTCTACGGCGTGCACGAGCTGTCGGAGGCGCGGCTCTTCCCCGCCTCCCAGGCCATCCACGACGCGACCGAGATCCTGGGCCCCGACGGGAAGATCGGGAAGCTGCTGTCCTACGCGCTCGCGGTGATTCCGACGGCGTGGCTCATCGGGCTCTGGTGGAGGCGGCGGCGGACTGCTTCGGCGCCGTCTTCGCCGATCAACGCGGCGGAGCCGCGGTCGCGCCAGGCGTCGGCTTAGCCGGTCCCGGTAGAGTCGGAACGGGCGTCGTGGCCGAGCGGCCCGACCGCATCATCGCTTCGATCACGTCCGGGGAGACGCCTGCGGCGCGCAGCTTCTGGATGTCGTAGGTCGTCAGCGAATAGACGACTTTCTCGCGCCGCACCTTCGCCAGAAGCTCCTTGTTCGACGCGCCCGCCTCTTTTGCCTTGAGGATCGCCTCGTAGGGCTTCGCTCCGGCCGGCCGAGGCGTGCCGACGTACGGTTGATCCGGAACGTTTCGCGCCGGCCCGGCTCCGGACGTTCTGGCCGGACCGGGCGTGCTCGCCGGCGGAGAGGAAGGCCGGGGCGTCGGCGCCGAGGCCAGGAATCCGGAGAAAAGAGCGATCGCGAGCGCCGTCATGCCCGCCGGCATTATGGACCCTCCACTTCTGTCCTTATCTGTATCCGTCCTGATCTGTATCCGTCCTGCTTTTCGGGGCTTGACGGCCATGCCGGGGCTCTCCTATCTTTGCGATTGAGACTGAATCTCAATCCAGATTGATGCTGACGATCGCATTGGTTTTCGCTACGTCTCTCGCCGCTGCGCCGGCAACGGCTGCAGGCCCGGTCACAGTCGAACGCCGCGTGGCGATGATGGGCACGACCGCGGACCTCGCCCTCGTCGCCGCCGACCGGGAGAAGGGTCTCGCCGCTTCGGAGGCCGTCGTCGACGAGCTGTCGCGGGTCGAAGCGCTCCTGACGACGTGGCGTCCCGGCGGCCCGCTTGCGCGTCTGAACGCTGAGCACGCCGGGCAGGCGTTGAGACTTGACGCCGAGCTCTTCTCCGTTCTCTCCGAAGTCTTCGCCTGGTCCGGTCGCACCGAAGGCGCCTTCGATCCCACCGTTGCTCCCCTGATTGGGGCCTGGGGCCTGCGGGGCGCGGGTCGGATTCCTTCCTCGAAGGAGCTCGCGGCGGCGCGTCACGCGTCCGGGGTCTCTCGCTTCCAGCTCGACCCCTCCACCGGTGCCGCGGCGCGCCTGGACCCGGAGGCGGGGATCGACGAGGGCGCCTGGGGCAAGGGCTACGCGCTCGACTGCGCGTCGCGCCGCCTGGAATCCACGGGGGTCCGGGATGCGCTCGTGGATCTGGGGGGCCAGGTCCTCGCGCGGGGCGCGCGCTCTGAAGGCGAACCCTGGACGATCGCGATCGCACACCCGCGCGACCGGCAGAGAGCGGTCGTGATCCTCGCGATCGAAAACGGATCGGTCTCGACCTCCGGAGATTCGGAGCGCCGCCGGATCGTTCACGGTCGATCCATCGGCCATCTGCTCGATCCCCACACCGGCGAACCGGCTCCGGACTTCGGATCGGCCACCGTCGTGGCGCCGTCGGGCCTGGCGGCTGACGTGCTCTCCACGGCGTTCTTCGTGCTCGGGCCCGAGAAAGGCCTCGCGCTCTCCGAGAAGCTCCGCCGCGAAGGCGTCCCCAACGAAGTTCTGTTCCTGATCGACCGCGGCAGCGACACGCTCGACGCCGTCGCCTCGCCGGGGATTTCACCGCTCGTCGTCTCGACCGATACCAGGGCCGTCCACGGCCTCTCGATCACTCATCACTGAGGAGGAACGACCCCATGCTTCGTCTTTCCCGATTCCTGATGATCTGTCTTCTGGCCGCGCTTTCGAAGGCGGCCGCTCTCGCCCAGGCTCCCGCCCCGACCCCCACACCCGTTCCCGGATCGCCCGAAGAGCGCATCCAGAAGCTGGAGAAGCTCCTTGCCGACACCCGCGCCGAGATCGCCGCGATCAAGGCGTCGGCCGACGCCGCGACGGAGAAGCGCCTGGCCGAGATCGAGAGGCGCATCGACGTCCTCGCCGCCGAGATCGAGGCCATCAAGCTCGGCGAAGCCGAGAGCAGCGCCGTGGCCGCGGCTCCGGCTCCACAACCCACGGCGGTGGCCGCCGCGCCGGCGCCGACGCCGACGGAGCAGTCCGCCGGGCAGCGCTACGGCCTCGGGCTCTCCGCCTCGAAGGTCTACGGCATCAAGCGCGGCGTCTCGATCGGAGGCTACGGCGAAGCGCTGTACCAGAACTTCGACAGCCGCAACCAGAGCGGCGAACCTTCCGACGCCGAAGACCAGATCACGCTGCTTCGGGCGGTTGTCTACCTCGGCTACAAGTTTGACGATCACTTCGTCTTGAACAGCGAGATCGAGTACGAGAACGCGGTCATCGCGTCGGACAAGGGCGGAGAGGCGGAGATCGAGTTCGCCTACGTCGACTACATGCACTCCCGGCCGTTCAACGCGCGCGCCGGGCTCGTCCTGATCCCCATGGGCCTCGTCAACGAGCAGCACGAACCGACCGCGTTTCTGGGCGCGCGGCGGCCCGACGTCGACGAGTTCATCCTGCCGACGACCTGGCGCGAGATCGGCGGCGGCGTCTACGGCGAGTGGGGACCGTTGTCGTATCGCGGCTACGTCGTCAACGGCTTGAACGCCGCGGGCTACACGGCCGACGAAGGCATCCGCGAGGGTCGGCAGGAAGGTTCCGAGGCCAAGGCGACGGACTGGGCGGGAACGGCGCGTCTCGATTTCGTCGGGGTTCCGGGGCTTCTCGCCGGCGTCTCGTTCTTCTCGGGCGACTCCGGCCAGGGTTTGCGCACTCCCGCCGGCGTGAAGATCGACGGGCTGACGACGGTCTTCGACGTCCACGCCGACTGGCAGTGGCGGGGACTGTGGCTGCGCGGCGTGTACGCGCACACGTCGATCTCGCAGGCGGCGCTCATCAACGAGGCTCTCGGGTTCGTGGGCGACAAGTCGATCGGGAGCCGCCAGGAAGGCTGGTACCTGCTGGGCGGGTACGACGTGCTCTCGCTCGTGCCGGGCACGAAGATGTCGCTGACGCCGTTCGTCCGCTACGAAGAGTGGGACACCCAGGCGGCCGTGCCCGCGGGCTACGCGCGCAACCCGGCCAACGACAACCAGGAGCTGACCCTCGGCCTCGCGTTCAAGCCGATCGACCGGCTGGTCCTCAAGATGGACTGGCAGCAACGGCACAACGCGGCCAAAACGGGCGTGAACCAGTGGAACGCCGCACTCGGATACATTTTCTGATGTGAGCTCCCGAAGGCTGCTCTCCGCGGCCGTGGCTGGCGCCCTCCTGGCGGCGCCCGCCGCGGCCAAGGTCTACCTGACGCGGGAGGAGGCGCTGCGCCTGGCGTTTCCGAGAGCGGCCGTCGAGCGAAAGACCGCGTTTCTGACGCCCGAGCAGCAGAAGCAGGCGCAGAAACTCTCGGGCGACGAAGCGCTTCCGGGCGCGCTCGTCACGTACTACGCGGCGACCAAGGACGGCCGCGACGTCGGCACGGCGTACTTCGACGTCCACGTGGTCCGCACGATGCCGGAGACGATCATGATCGCGGTGGATCCCTCCGGCGCCATCACGCGCATCGAGGTCCTCTCCTTCTCGGAGCCCGAGGAGTACCTGCCCCGGCCGCAGTGGTACGCCCAGTTCACCGGCAAACCTTTGAACGACGAGCTCTCCATGAAGCGCGCGATCCGCCCCGTCACCGGGGCGACGCTGACGGCTCGCGCCACGACCGACGCGGCCCGGCGCGTCCTGGCGCTGCACCGCGTCCTGCACCCGTCCGTGGCCGAGGCGAAACCCCGATGAAGCGCTGGGAAGCTTGGTGGAATCAGTCCGCCCTGATCGCGGTCTCGCTCACCGGCCTCTTCTACGGAATCTTCAAGTACTTCGTTCCGGGTTCGGATCCCTACTCGCGCGTCGGCAATCCTCTGCAGCCCTGGATCCTCAAAGCGCACATTCTCGTCGCGCCGTTTGCCCTGATGGGAGTCGGCCTCATTCTCCGCCGGCACGCGCTCGCGCGCATTCTCAGCGGCGAGACCAGCGGGCGGAAGAGCGGGATCGCGATGCTCTGGCTCCTGCTGCCCCTCGGGATGACGGGATACCTCATCCAGGCGTTCACGGCGCCGGGCTTCGCGCGCGGCACCGGCTATACGCACGCCGCTCTGGGCATGATCTTCGGACTCGGGTATTTGCTCCATCCCAAGCGACGCACGCCGGCGGATACCGGAACGGACGAAGCGTAGCGCCGTCCGCTTAGAGTCCGGGATCCCTCGCTTCGCTCGGGATGACGGACTAACGCTGTCATCCCGAGGAGCGCAGCGACGAGGGATCCCGGACTTGTCGAGCGTGGCGAGTCAGAAGACCCACGTCAAGCCCGCCGAGTAGGTCGGCTTGATTTCCTGCACTCCGTTCAGGTCTTTCCACACCGGAAACTGTGCGGACGCGCGCGCGACGAGGCCCTTGACGACGTTGACAGCGATGCGCGGCGTCAGGAACAGGGTCTTTCCGCCCGTGTTCGGATCTTCGAGACCCAGACTGTCGAGCTGATCCCGTTTCGCGTAGAGAAAGTTCACCTCGCCGAGGACGTCGAGCCAGTCCGTGAGCCGGCGGTCGTAGACCGCATTGACCTGCACGTTGTTCCCGTACTTGTAGCCGAAGTCGTTGCGGCCGGTGCCCGTGTAGAGCGATGAAAAGTACATCGAGGAATCGGCGTCGAAAAGGTAGAGGAACGACAGCCCTCCCGCCAGATTGGTCGCTCCGGTGCCCGGCTGGACGTGCTCGTCGAGACGCTCGCCGTCTTCCTGGGCGTCGTTTTGTCCCCAGGGCGTCTTGACCGAGAAGATGGCCGACAGCCAGGCGCGGCGGCCCAGGCCCGGCCCGAAGTCGGACGCCCACAGCCGACCGTAGACGTAGAACGACGGATCGCCGAAATTGTGCGCGTCCTCGACTCCGTCGGCGCCCGTCTGGTGCGCCCACACGTACGGGACCTGAGCCACCAGGAGCAAGCGCTCCTTCCACGAGTACGAGAGCGTCAGGGTCAGGGAGTTGCGGATCTGGTGCTCGAAGTCTTCGCCCTCGCCCTGGCTCTGGTCCTGGCGAAGCCAGTCGATCGCGACGTGAAACCCGGCGTTCGTGTAGACGCCTTCGCCGAGCGCGTTGAAGACCGGGTCGCTGCAGCGGCACATCGAGCAGGCTCGGACGCCATCGGGCGCGAAAATCATCGCGGCGGCGGCGAACGCCATAGCCGCGGGAAGAAGCTTCCGCAGGTGCATCGAGGCTCTCCTTCTGTTGTTGGTCGAGAAGCGGGATCAGGAGAGCCGGAGAGGGACGGGATCGGCGGGCTCGAGAGATCGGTTCAGAGGACGCGCGGCGCCGGCGGCGTCCGCGAGTCCGTTGGGAGCGGGTGAGGAGAGAACCGCGGCCGGCCTCGGAGCCGCCATGCGGCAGACGGGGGGCAGAGGCACGCCGTCGCGGGACTCCCCGCAGAGCTTGAAGACGGGCCCGTCGGACCAGGCGACCCGGCAGCAGATCGCTCCGGTCGCGGCTCCGTTCGCGTGGCAGGCCATCGCGCACTGGAACGGCGACGGCGCGAGCCCCGCGATCCATGCCGGCGTGAGGACTGTGAAAGCCAGATAAACGGCGGCAAACCTGCGCATGCGAAGTCGGGATGTTATCCGAGTCTCTTCCAGCCGATCCCGTCGTAACCAAACCCAAAGAATTCCGGGTGCAGGATTTCCGCCAGGATCTCGAGCGTCTCGGCCAGGCGCGGCCCGGGCCGGTTGAAGTACTGGTTGGCCTCGCCGAGGTAGACGCGGCGTGTCGTCACGGCCTCGAGGTCGCTCCATCCCGGAAGCGTGGTCAGCAGATCGATCTCTTGTTCGACGCCGTCGAGCGAGAAGCCGCAGGGTATGACGAGGATGACGTCGGGATCCGCGGATCGAAGCGTTTCCCAAGAGATCCAGTCGGAATGACGTCCGGGCCTGCCCAGGACGTCCTCGCCTCCGGCCATCGCGACGAGTTCCGGCATCCAGTTTCCGGCGGTCATGAGCGGCGACATCCACTCGATCGTGACGACGCGGGGCCTCTCGCGAAGAGCGCACGCCGCCGAGGCGACGGATTCCATGCGCTCGCGGATGCGCGCGACGAGCCGTGATCCGCGCTCGGGAGCGCCGAGGGCCGCGGCGACTCGCTCGATGTCGGCGAAGATGTCGGAGAGGCTCGCCGGATTGAGAGGCGTCAGGCGCGGACGCCTGGCCGTCCATCCCGCGAGGGCCTGCTCGACCTCCTCGAGCGAGACGGCGCAGACCTCGCACTGCACCTGCGTGACGACGTGGGTGGGCTCGAGATTCCGCAGCAGTTCGGCGTCCACGCGGTAGACCGACAAGGTCTGCGCCAGCAACGCGCTGACCGAGCGATGGATCTCTTCGGAGCTTCCTCGAGGGTCTATCTTCGGCGCCGTGCACACTGGAAGGTCGGCGACCTCCCCGGGATAGTCGCACTCGTGCGAGCGCCCGACGAGAGCGTCGGCGAAGCCGAGCGCTGCAACGATTTCGGTCGCCGACGGCAGAAGCGACACGACTCGCGGCGCGGTCATCGCAGCGTCACCTCTTCGACGGCCGGAAGCCGCAGATCCGCGAACACGAATCCCTCGCGCACGACGGTCTCGCCCGTGACGGTGCGCACGGGTTGCCGAAACATCGGGCCGTCCGTGACGCAGGTGTGAAACTCCCCGTTCTCACCGCACGGATCCACGCCGGCGGGAAGCTCGGAAAGAAACGCCGCGCCGAACTCGCGACCCGCGAACGTTGCCGGCAGGCGCCTCGGATCCACGCACACGACGGTCGCCCTCAATCCCGAATCCGCCATCTCTTTGGCGAGAGCTGCCGTGTCGCGGCCCCACAGCGGGAAGACCGGCTCGATTCCCGAGCCCGCGAGCATGCGCTCGCGGTAAGCGCGCACGTCCTCGAGAAACAGATCGCCGAAGACAACGCATTCGACCCCGTCGGCGCGCGCGGCGGCGACGGCGGCTCCCATCGCGCGCTCGTAGTCCGCGTTGACGCAGCCCGCCGGAATCCGCACCTTCCGGCACGGAAGACCGAGCGCGTCGGCCTGACGATCCAGGATCTCTTCCCGCACGCCGTGCATCGAGACACGCCCGTACTCCTCCGTCAGCGTCGTGAGGAGGCCGACGATCTCGAATCTTCCGGAGACGCGGGCCTCGTGCAGCGCGAACGCGCTGTCCTTGCCGGAGCTCCAGGCGACGAGCGTATTCGGCCTCACGCCCCCTCACCCTCGCCCTCTCCCCCCGCCGGGGGAGAGGGAAGTTGTGGGTTCCGCCTCACGCCTCGTTTTCGTTCGCGGCGCGAGGAGTCTCCGCGCACCCGGCCACCGAAGGCAGACTCCCAGCAGTAGGGAACGCCGGCCGCAGGCCGGCGGTAACTCCGAGCGGAGGAGCCTCGCGCCGCGGTCACGCCCGGCTGTCCCAGAGCACGTCCGGGACGCCGCGCTTCTTGTTCTCGTAGCGCGCCATCACGAAGAGCGCGTCGGAGAGCCGGTTCAGGTACGTGACGGTGAAAGGACCGACCGCTTCCCGCCGCGAGAGCGCGATGACGAGACGCTCGGCCCGCCGGCAGACCGTCCGCGCCACGTGGAGCGCCGCCGCCGAAGCACAGCCGCCCGGAAGAACGAAGTTCTCCAGCGGCGGCAGCTCCTCGGAGAGCCCGTCCATCAGCTCTTCGAGGGCGCGGACGTGCCGTTCCTCGATCTTCGGCGCCGGGCGCTTCGCCTTGTCGGGCTCGAGGATGCAGAGGTCGGATCCGAGGTGAAAGAGCTCGTTCTGGATCGTCGCGAGCGGAGTGCGCAGCGTGTCGTGGACGCCCGCCGCCACCGCAAAGCCGATCTGGCTGTTGAGCTCGTCGACCGTCCCGTACGCCTCGATCCGCGGCGAGTCCTTGGCGACGCGCTGTCCGCCCCCCAGGCTCGTCGTGCCGTCGTCCCCGGTGCGCGTGTAGACCCTGGTGATGCGCGGCATCACTCAAAACTTTACGTCTAATCCGAACGAACCGAGGCGTCCCGCCGCCGGATAACCTGCGACCTCCTCATAGGCATGGTTCGTCAGGTTCACCATGCGCACGTAGGGAGCGAGGTTCGCCGTCACCTGCCACCGGGCGATGAGGTCGAGCCGGACGTACGAGGGATCCGTGATCGCATCGCCCGTGCCCGGATCGGTGTCCGCGCGCGGGCCGACGTAGAGGACGCGCGGCGATATGTTCACCGTCGGAATCGGCATCCACGAGACTCCCAGCGTCACGCCGTTCTCGGGCCGGCGTAGCAGGGGCCCCTCGGTCTCGAGGTCTTTCGTCTTCAGGTACATGTAGGACAGGTTCACCGCGAGCTGCGGCAGGATCGTCTGCTGCCAGCCGAGCTCCGCTCCGTACGTGCGGGCGTGGCCGATGTTGATGTCCATGTTCGTGGCGAAGTCGTAGACGATCAGGTCCTTCAGGTCGTTCCAGAAGACCGAGACTTCGGCGCGGCCTCCGTTCCCGAAGTATCGTTCGCCGCCGACCTCCGCCGAGATCGACTTCTCGGGCTTCAAGTTGCGATTGCCGCTGAAGGGGTAGTAGAGCTCGCCGATCGAAGGCGCGCGGAAACCCGTGCCGCCGGACGCGCGCACTTTCCAGAGCCTGTCCGCCGAGAGCCAGGAAATCGTTCCGCGGGGACTCCACGCGTCGCCGTAGGTCGTGTAGTGGTCGTATCGCAGGCCCGCCGTGACGGTGAACGCTCCCAGAGCGACGGTGTCCTGCGCGCCGAGGCCCCAGAGAGTGGTCTGCGAGTTGTCGAGATTGACGCCGAAGTTGCTCTCGTCGGACACCTTCCACCGTTCCCACGACGCGAAGGCGGAGAGCGTGTGGGCGCCGAGCCGGGCGGTGTCGGAAACCTGCGCCTGGAACGTGCGCGCGTCGGTCTGCGAGACGAAACCTCCGGCGGTGTCCTGGTACGAGGGCTCCGATCGCAGGCCTCCGACGAGGACTTCGAGGTGATTGGCGTCCGACAGCGCGAAGCTGGCCGGGACCGAGATGCGGGACTCGTGGGTGAGCCCGCGCGCCGTGGACGGATAGCCGAAGCCTCCGATCGCCCCGGGGTTGCCGACCTCGCCGTCGAGCAGGCCCCACTCAACGCCGATCCGACCCGAATCGCCCAGCCGCGCCTGCAACGACGCCGATCCGTTGCGCTGGCGCCAGTCGGTGTTTGGTCCGTTGCCGTCGAAGGCGGTGTAGCGGTAGCTCGCCGCCGCGGAGAACGGCCCCTCTCCCGCCGAGACGAACGCGGACCCCTGACCCTGTCCCTGGTTGCCGGCCTCGCCCGTCGCCCGGCCCGACACGCCCTCGGCACCCGGCCGCGTAAAGATCTGGACGACTCCGCCGATCGCGTCGGAGCCGTAGAGCGCCGAAAACGGTCCGCGAACGATCTCGATTCGATCGATGCTCTCCGTCGTCATCGCCGACCAGTCGTAACCGCCGAAGTAGGGCGAATTCATGCGCACGCCGTCGACGAGCACGAGCGTCTGGGTCGAGTTGGTGCCGCGCGTGAAGAGCGACGTCAGCGACCCCGGCGTGCCGTACTGCGTGACGTCGAGGCCCGGAACCGAGCGGAGCACGTCCGACACGACGACCGACTCGTGCTTCTCGATCTCTTCCCGCGTGATGACGGTGACCGCGGACCCGACCTGCTTTTCGTCCTCGGGCGTGTCCGTGGCGGTGACCACGATGCTCTCGGAGGCCGAAGGCAGCTGCGGCGTGGGCGCCGGAGGAGGGGGCCCCTGCTGGGCCGCCGCAGGAGGCGCGAGGGCGAGCCCGATCAGAAGCGCGCCTGCGCCGACGAGACGCCGCGCGCGCTGCCTGCGCGAAAGGGCATCCAGGCCGAAGAGCGCCGCAGTGCCGAGCAGGTCCGCCGCCAGCGTCGCCGGGAAAAACGGCAGTGCCAGCATGTAGCAGAGCACCAGGCCCGCCGGAGTCAGCGGATAGAGCTTGCCCGAGGCCCACACCGGTAGATTGGAGGTGAGAAAGAAAAACGTCGAGGCTCCGACCGAAAACGCCGCCAGACGGCCGACGCCGGCGTCCGCCGGCAGTTGCCGGCCCGCGACGACGATCATGGCGAAGGTCGCGTAGATCGTCAGCCGCCCGAGGGAGAGCGCCGCGCGTCCGCTTCCGAAATCGATCACGAAATCCGACACCGCGAGGGCCGCAAGCGGCACCGCCCATGCCCACCCGCGCGGTAGCCGGGCGCCCGAGTAGAGGGCCAGCGCCCCGAGAGGCGCGAAGTTGGGAGGATGGGGAATCAGCCGGGAGAGGGCGCCGAGGAGGACTAAGAGAACCGCGGTCGTCATTCGAACCTCCCGTTCGACAGGACGGATGTCTCGAACGGGTCGAGCAAGGTCCCGCGCTCCGGGAATTCGAAAACGCGTCCTTCTCGCGGCCCCGTCCGAGAAGCGTGTCGTCCGGCAGGTCTCCTGGCTTCCGGATCCTCCGCCGTCGGGCTCCTTCCCGGATGCGCAACCGGATTTCCGATCTCTCGCGTCCAGTGGATTGCCGCCCGAGGCGTCCCCGGTGACAGTGGCGGGGGCCGCGCGGGATTTTCACCCGCTTCCCTTGGCCGAACGATGAGAAAGAACGTCGCTACGAAGTAGGGTGAAGATAGCTCCGTTCGTCATGCCTCGCAAGACCCGTAAGCAGCGGGCAGTAAGCAGTAAGCAACGCCTCATTTCCTGCTTACCGCTTACTGCTTACTGCTTACTGTTCTATATGATCCCGCTACACATGCGAGGCCCCGACTACACCCTCGACCTCGACCGTCTTCGACGCGTCGGGTTCCCCGAGGTGGTGCTGGCCGAGGGCAAGACCGCCGAGCAGATCGTCGAAATCTGCCGGCAGCTCTCGCGGGCGCACGACGTGCTGGTCACCCGGCTCTCGCCCGAAATGTGGGAGGAAGTCGCGGTCTCCCCGCTCCCCGGTCGCGCCGACTACGATCCCCGCTCCTCGACGTTGCACCTCTCGGTCGGAAAGCCCATGCGCCGCGTCGAAGGCACGGTCGCGGTCGTCACCGCGGGAACGTCGGACATGCCGGTGGCCGAGGAGGCGCGAAAGTCGCTCGAGTACCTCGGCGTCTCCTCGACACTCGTGCCCGACGTCGGGGTCGCCGGCGTCCTGAGGCTCCTCTCGCGGCTGGAGGAGATCGAGCGCGCCGACGTGATCCTCTGCGTCGCCGGCATGGAGGCATCGCTCTTCTCGGTTCTCGGAGGGCTCGTGGGACGGCCGATCCTGGCCGTGCCCACCTCGCGCGGCTACGGCGCCGCCTTCGGCGGACTCGCCTCGCTTCTCTCCGCCGTCAACTCCTGCGCCAACGGAGTGACGGCGGTCAATATCGACTCCGGCTACGCGGCCGCGATGGCGGCGTACCGGATTCTTTCGGGAGGGCCTCGCCGATGGGATCGAAGGGAGCAAAGCGCCTCGACAGCGCCAGGGAGTACATCCACGCCGCGGCGGTCGGCGTCGACCGCAAGAGGAAAAAGGAGCTCCTCGGCCGTCCGACGACGCCGGTAAAGGTCGGCAAGACCACCACCGTCGCCGAGCTCCTCGACGGCTACCGCGAGGCCTCGTTCCAGGCCCGGGCGCTTGGCAAGGCCGCGGCGGTCTTCGACGCGATGCTCCGCGACAAGGACCGGCCCACGATCTTTCTGGGAATGGCCGGCTCGCTCATAGCCGCCGGGATGCGCCAGGTCATCACCGACTTGATCGAGCAGAACATGGTCGACGTCGTCGTCTCGACCGGCGCGATCATCTCGCAGGATTTCTACCAGGTGCGCGGCGGCCGCCACTATCACGGCACGCCCGAGGCCGACGACAAGGAGCTGCGGGACCTCTACATCGACCGCCTGTACGACACGTTCATCGACGAAGAGAAGTACTGGGCGACGGACCTCGTCGTCTCGCAGTTCGCCGACAAGCTCGCCGGAAAAGTCCTCTCCTCGCGCCAGTTCCTCGCGCTCCTGGGCGAGCAGGCGAAGCACGACGAAGGCTCGATCCTCGGCGCGTGCGCGCGCAACGGCGTGCCGCTGTTCGTCCCCGCGTTGAACGATTCCTCGATCGGCATCGGCTTAACCGAGCACTACCACCGGCTGCGCACCGAGGGAAAGACGCCGTTCCAGATCTCCTCCATCGCCGACAACTACGAGCTCACGCAGATCGTCGTGCAGAGTCCCGCCACCGCCGCCCTGTACGTCTCGGGAGGCGTGCCGAAGAACTACATCAACGACTCGATCGTGATGTCCTACATTTTCGGAATCGACACCGGCGGCCACCGTTACGCCCTCCAGGTCACGACCGACGCCCCGCACTGGGGAGGGCTCGGCGGCTCGACGCTCTCGGAAGCCACCTCCTGGGGCAAGGTGTCCAAGAAGGCAACGCACGAGATGGCCTTCGTCGAGACCTCGGTGGCTCTGCCGCTGCTCTACGGCTATGCGCTGCAGAAGGATTCGGCCAAAGGGCGCAAGCGTTTGAAGTACGACTGGGACGGCGACATTCTGAAGAACGTCCGCCGCGCGTGACGGAAGACCCGTGTTCGAGCTCGGCCGCGTCGTCCGATTGCAGGTCCAGACGGACACCTTGAAGCGCGGAGAGCGTCCCGATCGCGTCTACGACACCGCGCCGCTCGTCGAGGTCGTGCGCCTTTCGTTGTCACCCATCGGCGCCGTCGGCCGATCGGCCTCGGGCGAAGAGCACCTGGACGTGCACCATCCGGCGCACCCGCGCACCAAGAGCACTCCGGGCCGGGAGGTCTCCTTCGGTTTCACCAGCCATTACGGCCGCATGCGCGGCCGATACGGCAAGCACGTTTCGACCGGATGCGCGGGTGAGAACATCCTGATCGAGACCGGCCGCGTCTGGAGGCTCGAGAACTTCGCGGCGGGCCTCGCGTTTCGGGACGCGGCGGGAAGGCTGCTGCCTCTGGATTCCGTCACCGTCGCCGCACCCTGCGTCGAGTTCTCCCGCTTCTCGCTCGCCGAGCCCGCGGCCACGCCCCAGGATTTGAAGCCCGTCCTGCAGTTCCTGGACGAGGGAATGCGCGGATACGTCTTTACGCCGGGCGCGGAGGGCGAGGTGGCCGTCGGGGACGCCCTCGTCCTTCGAGCGTAGGGACGCAGACCTGCCGTGCGCGGTCTCGCGCGCATCCTCCCGTGGATCCTCGCCGCCGTATTCGCGGTTGTCAGCGCCGTGCTCGTCGTCCGGCTGGCGACGAGCGTGCGCGAGTCGCGCCGCGCGGACTCGGCGCCCGTCGTGTCGGCGATGCGCAAGATCGCGCAGCTGGCGACGGTGGAGGCCCAGATCTCCGACGTCCTGCGCTTCGAGGAGGTGAAGTCGTTTCTCATTTTCGACTTTCCCAAGACCGCCACGATCCGGATGCGCGGAAAGGTCATCGCCGGGTTCGACCTTTCCTCGCCCGACTTCTCGATCGACACGGACTCAGGGAAGCGGGTGATCCGCGTGCGGCTCCCGGCGCCCCGGATCCTGGCGCTGGATCCGCGCCTGGAGTGGTTTGACGAGCAGAGCGGCCTCTTCAATCCGATCACGCCCCAGGACCGCACGCGCTGGATGCTGTGGGCAAGAGGTCAGCTCGGCCGCGCGGCGAAGGACTCGGGGATCGAGGCCACCGCGGTCGAGCATGCGCGGGATCTTCTCTCGGGAGTCGCGGAGTCCTTCGGATGGAAGGTCGAGGTCACGAGAGGCTGACTTCGGCGGGATCACTCTTGCCGTCATCCCGAGGAGCCCAGCGACGAGGGTCCCGTGCTCGAAAAGTCCGGGATCCCTCGGCCTAAGGCCTCGGGATGACTGGCTTGCGCTGACCCTTGGTCCCTTCCGTACCAATGTCACAGACCCGTCGGTCGGAATTCGACATACTGTCGAAAAAAGGGAGGCCAGACGTGTTTGCTTCAGTCGCGGCCGTTCTATTCCTGGCTGTTGCGTCCCCCCCGGCGGAAACGGCGTACTACCGCATCGAGCTCTCACCGTCCGGAAGCTACGTGGCGATCGGGGCGCCCGTCGTCAAAGGAACGACGTTGCTCTTCCACGGATACCCGGACGGCAAATTGATGAGCCTCCGCAAGTCCGACGTCAAGGGCGTTTCGGCGATCACAGCGCAGGAAGCCACGGCGCCTCCCAAGAAGAATCTGGTCTCGATCGGCAACCTCGCGATGCAGGGCGGCAGCGCGACGATCACAGGAGGCGGGTCGGGAGCGCGGACCGTCACCACGACGGGAGTCACGGCGGGTGCTGCGGTGCGGCCCACGACGGCCACGACGGCGGCGCACGCGGCGACGAGCGGGCCATCGGTCGTCGCCACGCAGGACGGCCTGGCGGTCACGACGGCGCCCCCGAAGTGACACGCGGAGCGCGCTAGCGCCGCCGCGTGTCATCCCGAGGGCCCCCCGGCCCGAGGGATCCCTTTCGAGCAAAACGAAAAACGCCCAGGTTGCCCGGGGCGTTTGAGTATTCGATGCGAGGGTACGGCCTACAGCGCCTCGCCCTTGAGCGGGATCTCGATGACGGCCTTCTCCTTGTCCGAGGTGTGGAGCGTGACCTTGCCGTCGACCGCGCCCTTCTTGACCTTGTCGGACGCCTTGACGACGACGGTGTAGGAGACGCCTTCCTGCGTCGGCACCACGTCGGTCTGGAAGCCGGGCACGCTGACTTCGGCCTTGGTGACCTTGACCGGCGT
>Ga0075423_10000187_pt1 | contig 43660 bp, 65 predicted proteins | sample SoiMethybrSBSTD2_FD_80114 | JGI IMG/M metagenome (GOLD analysis project Ga0075423, IMG submission 80114) | Bulk soil microbial communities from a Populus tree surrounding site in Tennessee, USA - Soil MetaG P. TD hybrid SBSTD2 | ecosystem: Environmental > Terrestrial > Soil > Tree plantation... | reverse complement strand
GTGGGTGGGCGGTGGCGGCGCCCTTAGAGGTACCCCACCCCCGGGCGATCAACGATGAGCAAGCCACATTGCAGCAACCCGCGCGATCGCCGCGATGCACGAGCAGCAGCAGCCAAGCTCGATCGAGCTGAGCGCATCCAGCAACGGCAGGGCCGAAGGGCAGAGGGGGGCACTATGTCAATCCGCATCCACAAGTTCACGCTGGCCATCAGGCGCGAGCAGGTCATCCGCGCAACCGTGGTGCGATGGCTGGAGGTGGGGTGGCAGCAACGAGCAACGGGGGAGCAGGATCTCACCGTGTGGGCCGAGGTGCTGGTCGATCCCGAGAGCGCCAACCGCATGGAGCAGCACGTGGCCGTGGCCATGACGGGCGAGGCACCACCCGAGGCCATGCCCGGGTTCCGGGTGGAGCACCTCGGGAGTGCCCACACCAGCATCGATGGGGAGCCGTTCGTGGCTCACCTGTACCTCACGGGGGCACGTGCAGCATGAGCGAGGAGCGCATCCAGGCGGTGATGGTCGGCGGGCCGCTCGATGGGCAGGTGTACATCGTGAGCCCCGATCGGCCTCGGATCATCGCCATGCCGGGCGATGGAGGTGGGTACGTTCGATCCGACGATGCCCTGATGGACGGCGTGATGTTCGTGTGGCAGCCGCTGCCCACGGCCAAGCCCGGCATGAGCGGCGCCACGCTCCGGTGGGGATGCGCGCTGGGAGGCCTGTTCTGGCTCGCGGTGGCGATCGCCTTCGCGCTGTGGCCGCGATGAGCGCACCGATCGAGGATCACCACGATGCTGGGCTGATGCCCGTGATCCTCGGCGCGTGGGCCCTCGCGCTGCTGATCCTGCTGGCGCTCGTGTGGCTGGCCATCAGGGGCCTCGATCGGGTGCTCGGGAGGAGTTCGCTGTGAGCATGGAGAACGGATACGAGAAGATCGTGCGCAAGGTGAGCGAGGGCACGCTGCCGGCGGGCGGCATCCCGCTCGCCAACGGCAAGTGGACCAAGGTGGGCGAGTTCACCGAGCTCGCTGTGGGCGTGACACACTTCGGGGCGGCGCTGGGCGGCGATTTCGCGGTGGATGGAGCGGGCAAGCTCGTGCTGCCGCGCGGGATCGAGTTCCGGTGGGCTCGGCAGGGCCTCAGCCCGGTGGACTACACCGACCATGGCGAGCTCGGGATCGGTGTGGAGCGCGCGTGGGCTGGCCTCGTGCCCGTGAGCATCGAGTACATCGATGGCTCGGAGCTGCCCTACGCGCTGCTCGTGAAGCAGCTCGGGCCCGTGTGGCCGCTCACCGGGGTGATCCTCGTGGCCCACAACCCCGCCGCGGAGGTGGCGCAGCGCATCATCCCGGGCCCCGGATGATCGTTCAGCCGCTCACGCGCTGCGATCCCCACGAGTGGATGGGCCGAGGGCCGTGCCCGTACTGCGAGGCGGGCGATGAGGCCCGCCCGGAGCCCACTCGCTCCAGCCTGGAGAGCTACGGCAGGCCGAGCTCGATGGACGAGGCCACGCTGTTCAAGGCCTATCGCAACATGAGGCCGCAGGGTACGATCGAGAACACCAGCGACGGATAGGAGGCACAGGATGGCTCACCAGCAGCACGATCACGAGGGCGCGCACATGGCCGAGCTGATCGGCGCGCTGGCCGCGCGCTCAGGCGGCTCGATCGAGGTGCCCGAGGAGGAGATGGAGGCCGTGCGCCGGCGCTACGGCATCCCGGCGCCCGTGCTGATGGGGCAGGACGAGCGGGGCACCTTCGCCCGGATCTGCACGCTGGACGATATGGTGGAGGAGTTCGCGCCCACGCTCGCGCGCATGGGTGGGATCAGCATGGAGAGCGCCCGGGCCCTCGGCACGGCCATGCAGGCGAGCTGGCGTGCCGCGCAGGCGATCCGCCGAGAGCGCGGGCACGACCTGCCCGATCCGGCACCTCGCCTCACAGGCGTCGAGGCGATGGCCCGGGCCCGCGAGCTCGTGGATCGAGCCCGCATCGGCATGTACGCGGATCGGGAGCCGGGCTGGAGCTTCAGGGTGAGCAACGATGTGCACGAGGCGCTGGAGGAGTGGGTGAAGGCCCTGCCGATCAGCGCGCTGGTGCCCAAGCCCGACACCGTGGAGGAGGCCCTGTGGGGCTACCCGGTGGTGATCGATCCCGAGGCGCGCGCGGGCACGCTGGAGCTCCGCCAGCCGATCACGTTCCCCGAGGCGCCCGAGGCGCCGGCGGGATGCTCGTGCCTCGGCGGGGCCTATGGCGTGCACCACCCGCCGTGCCAGTACGCGGAGGCTCGCCCGTTCGCATGACCACAGGCCGCAAGCCGATCAGCCTGGAGGCCCGCCGCGCTGCTGGCGAGGTGGGCCCGGAGCTGCCCGTGATCGTGGGTGGCCGCCCCTCGCTGGAGGAGTGGCGCGAGGCCCCCCGCGAGCTCTGCACCTGCCCTGCGAAGGGCGCGATCCACCACCCGTGGTGCGCGATCACCTACTGGAGCGAGGTCGTGCCGCAGCTCGTGGATGCCAAGCTGATCGATCGGGTGGACCGCGGGGCGCTCGTGAGCTACGTGATGCACATGAGCCGGGCGGGCGCGATCCGCGAGGAGATCGAGTGGGAGCACCATGACACATGTGCCTGTCCGCGGCCACCCGCGGAGCCGGTAGCGCTCGGGCGAGCGGCCCTCCCGTCGCCCGAGCCGCTCCGGCACGTGCGCGGCTGCCAGCTCGGCAAGCGCGTGCGGCGGCGCACCCTGCGCGAGCAGTTCGTGAGCCGATCGGTGCGCGGCTTCACGAGCAACCCGCTGCTGGCGCAGGAGCGCGAGGCCCTGCGCGAGGCCCGGATGATCGGGGAGCTCCTCGGGCTCAATCCGGTGGGCCGCACCCGCCTCCAGGGTGGCAAGAATGCGCCCAAGGGCCGAGGGCTGGCCGGGATCACCTCGGGCCTGCCGCGGCCATCGCTCGTGCAGCCTGCCGAGGCCGCCGCGGATGGCTAGCAGCAACAGCGGCAAGAGCCCGCCGGGCCCCGAGGGCACCGATCCGTTCCTCGATCGCCCCGATGGCGCGCTCACGCCCGAGCAGGCCGCCGCGATCGCCGCCTGGTGCGCCGCGGCGGCCCCGCTGCTCGGCCTGCACGGCTGGCGGATCAGGGTGAGCACCCACGAGGCCAACCCCGAGACGAGCGCGAGCTCCAGCGTGCGGGTGGACTCGGATGAGGCATGGATCGCTGTGGAGCGGCGCCACCACGAGGTGCCCGCCGAGCTCCGGCGCACGACGCTCACCCACGAACTGCTCCACCTCCACCTCCAGCCCGTGCTCCAGCCGATCATGGACCTGCTGGACGAGAACGTCTCGCAGCCCGTGAGCGATGCCACGCGCACCCTCCTCCGAGGTGGCGAGGAGCGCATGATCGAGCGCCTCGCCAACGCCATCGCGGTGCATCTGCCCCTCCCGCCTGAGCTGTAGGTGCTGCTCCAGCTAGCGGCTGGGCCGCTGGAGTGGCTGGACCACCCGAGGCCAACCCTCGGGCCCACCGTGGGCGCGTTCTGCGCCGAGCACGTGCGGCAGACCAAAGGGCGATGGGCCGGCCAGCCCCTGCTATTCGAGGAGTGGCAGCAGGCCTTCCTGAACGAGGCCTTCGAGGTGGACCCGATCACCGGGCTCCGCATCTACCACGAGGTGCTGCTCGGCCTGCCCCGGAAGAACGGCAAGTCCACGATGGCCGCCGGCATCAGCCTGTACCTGCTCGTGGCCGATGGCGAGGCCGGGCCCGAGGTGTACAACGCGGCGGGCGCCAAGGATCAGGCCCGGGTGGTGTTCCAGCAGGCCCGCGAGTTCGTGTGGGCGAGCCCCACCCTGCCCGATTACGTGCGCGTGCTCCGGCATGAGATCGAGTGCCCGGAGAACAGCGGCCACCTCCGGGTGATCGCCTCGGACGCCAAGCTCCAGCACGGCAGCAACCCCTCGGGCAACGTGATCGATGAGCTGTGGGCCCACGCCACCGATGATCTGTACGTGGCGCTCACCTCGGGCACCGCTGCCCGCGAGCAGCCCTTCACCCTCACGATCACCACCGCCGGCTTCGATGAGGAGAGCCCGCTCGGCCTCCTGTACGGGCGGGCCCTGAAGCTGGAGATCGAGCGGCCCACCCCGTTCCTCACGATCGCCCGGGATCGGCAGGCCGGGTTCCTGATGTGGTGGTACGGCGTGCCGGATGATCCGGCCTTCGACGTGAGCGATCCCGAGGTGGTGAAGCAGGCCAACCCGGCCTCGTGGATCACCATGGAGTACCTCTGGCGCGAGCAGAACAAGCCTTCGATGCGCTTCCTGGAGTACCGCCGCTGGCACGCCAATCAGTGGACGGAGGCCGAGGACGCGTTCATCGAGGGCTCGATGTGGGATGCCTGCCGGAGCACGCTGGAGCTCCTGATGGGCCCGCACGAGAGCGGCGGCCTGCCGATCGGGGCGGGCGTGGACATGGGCGAGGTGTACGACAGCACGGGCGTGGTGTGGGCCCAGCGCCAGCGCAATCTGCCGTGCGAGAACCGGGCATGCCACGAGGAGCAGGTGAGCGAGGAGCCCGAGGTGTGGGCGCCCCGCGAGGAGCCCGTGCACGGCCAATCGGGCTGCACTGCCGATCGAGTGGTGGTGCGAGCTCGCCGCTGGGCCAACCCGTATCCGCCAGGCCATCACCTGCGCGAGCACTGGCGGGTGAACACCGAGGAGGTGCGGGCGGAGATCCGCGGGCTCCGCGATCGGTTCCCCGTGCCCATGGCTCGCCGCGTGGATGATCAGCGGGTGATGCCCGGGCCCGCGGTGGGCTACGACCCGTGGCACTTCCGGGAGAGCGCCGAGGATCTGGAGGCCGAGGGGGTGAACATGGTGGAGTTCCCGCAGAACGCCAGCCGGATGGGCCCCGCCTCCGAGCTGCTGCTGGAGCTGGCCAAGGCGGGCCGCCTCGCGCACGACGGCGATCCCGAGCTCCGCCAGGCGATCATCGGCGCCGTGGCCAAGCGCACCCGCCGAGGGTGGGTGATCGACAAGCCCAAGGGCAGCAGCAGGCTCATCGACCTCGCGGTGGCTTGTGCGATCGCGGTGAGCCTCGCTATGATCGAGCCTCCGAAACCGCGGAGCCGCGTGGCGCGCCGAGCGGTGGGGTTCTGAGGAGCGCGAGTGGCCGAGGCGAGCTACACCCCGCCTATCGAGTCCCCCGAGTGGTACCTGCTCCGCCTCCTCCGGGCGCTACAGGATCGCCAGCTCACGATCGGGCGATGGGATCGCTACTACGATGGCGACCAGCCGCTGGCGTTCGCCTCGCAGAAGTTCCGCGATGCGTTTGGCGAGAGGTTCCCCGCCTTCACGAGCAATTTCTGCGCCACCGTGGTGGATGCCGTGGCCGAGCGGCTGGAGGTGCAGGGGTTCCGGTTCGGTGGGCGTGGGCCGGATCAGCAGGCGTGGGATATCTGGCAGGCCAACGACCTCGATGCCTCCAGCCAACAGGCCCAGCAGGAGGCCCTGATCAAGGGCTACAGCTACGCGCTCGTGGAACCCTCGGGCGAGGGCTACCCCACCATCACGATCGAGGATGCCACCGAGGCGATCGTGGAGCACGATCCCCGGAGCCTGAAGCGCCGGCGGGCCGCGCTGAAGCGGTGGGTGGATGATGAGGGCTACCTCGTGGTGTTCCTCTACCTCCCCGAGGCCGTGTACAAGTACCGCACGAAGCAGAAGTGGACCCCGGAGTTCAGTGCGTGGTGGAGCACCGCCGGGCCGTGGGATGAGGGCTACGTGTGGCGGATCTGGAGCGCCGCGCAGTTCGCACCGATGGAGGTGCCGGGCGAGGAGTGGCCGCTCCCCAACCGCCTCGGGCGGGTGCCGCTCGTGGAGCTCGCCAACCGCCCGCGGCTGCGCAAGGGCGGGCAGTCCGAGATCGCGCCGATCCGATCCAATCAGGATGCGATCAACAAGTACCGATGCGATGCCCTGATCACCAGCGAGTTCGCCGCCTACCCTCAGCGCTACCTGCTCAATTACGAGCCCGAGCAGGATGATGAGACGGGCCGGGCGAAGGAGCCGTTCCGGGCGGCCATCGATCGCCTGTGGGTGGTGCCTCCGCCCGATCCCGACCAGCCCAACCCGCCCGAGCTGAAGATCGGCCAGCTCGACTCGGCCAGCCTAGAGCCATACGCGCGGATGATCGAGCTGGAGGTGGCGCACCTCAGCGCGAACAGCGATGTGCCGTTCTACCGCCTGCTGGGCGGCCCGCAGAGCGTGCCCCCGAGCGCCGAGTCGATCAAGAGCGGTGAGAGCGGGCTCGTCCGCAAGCTGGCACGGGCCGAGCTGTTCTTCGGGGAGGGCTGGGAGGAGGTGATCCGCCTCGGCTTCCTCGCGCAGGGCAATCGCCAGGCGGCGGGCTACGACCTCGCGGAAACCGTGTGGGTGGATAGCGAGACGCGCAATGAGGCGGTGCGCACCGATGCGGTGGTGAAGCTGCACGGCGCCGGGATCATCGATGATGAGCTGGCGTGGGAGATGGCCGGGCTCACCCGCCAGCAGATCACCGCGCTGCGCGAGCGCCGCGAGGAGGCCGCCAAGGCTGCCGAGGCCGCGGGCGAGGGTGAGGGTGCGGGCGCGCCCGGGCTGGCCAACGGGGCGGGCGGTGCGCCCGAGCTCGCGCCGGCGCCGATGGGCCCTCGCATGGGCGGCGCACGAGCGCCTATAGTGGCCGGGATGGCCACCGCCTGAGCCCGGCGGCGCCACAGCTCGGATAGGGGCTAGACAGGAGAGGTACGATGCCACCCGAACAAGGCGCGCCTGCGACGGGCGCACCCGAGGGCGCGAGGCCCGCTGGAGCAGCAGCACCGGAGAGCACACCACCCGCGAGCGCAGCACCCCCGGCGGGTGCCAGCGGCGGCGGCACCGAGGATCAGCCGCTCGGCCCGGCAGGGCAGGCGGCGCTGGCGGAGGAGCGCGAGGCTCGCCGCGCGGCGGAGCGAGAGCTGAAGAAGCTCCGCGATGCCGATGCGGCCCGGCAGCGAGAGGGACAGACGGAGGCCGAGCGGGCGAGGTCGGAGGCGGAGGCCGCAAGGGCCGAGGCCACATCGCTCAGGGCGCAGCTCCAGACGACGGCGATCCGCACGGCAGCCTACGAGGCGGCCTCCAAGTTGGGCTATCGCAGCCCCGAGGTGGCGTATGCGCTCCTCGATCGGGATGCGATCAAGTTCAAGGAGAGCGGAGAGCCCGAGAACGTGGAGCAGCAGCTCGCCAAGCTCCTGGAGCGGGAGCCGTACCTCGGCAAGGCCGCAGGCGGCGACTTCGGAGGGGGCAACCGCGGCGGAGCTCCAGCAGCAGGCGCACCGACCATGAACGATGCGCTGAGGGCAATCATCGGCAAGGGCTAACCGCCCGAGCGCAGGTGTGAGGCCCTCAGCAGAGAGGAGCCTCACACCTTGGCCGATATCAGTCGAGCCGATGCCCTCGCGCTGATCCGCGAGCAGAACGCCAGCGAAATCTGGCAGGCTGCCCCGGAGTTCAGCGCGGCCCTGCGCACGTTCCGGCGTGTGAACATGGGCACCAAGAAGAGCAACTACCCGCTGATCGCCGCCCTCCCGAACGCGGCGTTCGTGAGCGGTGAGGATGCCGACAGCGGCACCACCAAGAAGCCCACCACCGCAGCCGCGTGGGACAAGCGCGTGCTGGAGGCGGAGGAGATCGCCGGCATCGTGGTCATCCCCGAGAACGTTTTCGAGGATGCCGCAGCCGACTTCGATATCTGGGCCGAGGTGCGGCCCCGGATCGCGGAGGCGGTCGGCGCCACCCTCGATGCCGCGGTGTTCTTCGGCGTCAATGCCCCGGCCTCGTGGCCGGATGGCATCGTGCCCGCTGCCGTTGCCGCCGGCAACGTGTACGTCGAGGGCACCTCGGGCGTCGATGTGGCCGAGGACATCAACCAGACGCTGGCGCTCGTGGAGGCCGATGGGTACGACGCCCCGGATGCCTACGCGCGGCGCACGATCCGGGCGCAGCTCCGCGGCCTCCGGGACGACAACGGGCAGCCGATCATCCAGCCGCCCACCGGGGGCAGCAACGTGCCGAGCCTCTACGGCGCGAACCTGAACTACGTGAGCAACGGCTCGTGGGACAGCGACGAGGCCAAGCTCATCGTGGGCGATTCGCGCTACGCGGTGCTCGGCATCCGCCAGGACATCACCTTCAAGCTGCTCGATCAGGCCTCCGTCACCATCACGATCAGTGGCACCCCCACGCTCGTGAGCCTCGCGGAGAACGACCTGATCGGGCTCCGCTTCAAGATGCGGGTGGGGTTCCAGACGGCCGAGACGCTCACGAAGGAGGGCGGCGCCGATGCCTACCCCTTCGCGGTGCTCCAGCCGGCGGCGAGCTGAGCTAACCCGCCTCTGAGGGCGATACCCTGAGCGCTGGTGGGGCCCCGGCTATCCACGGGGCCCCACCTACAGCTCCAGCATCCACGAGAGGAGCAACGAGATTGGCGACCAAGGCAGCCAAGGCGCGAGTCACCCTCCGCCACCCCAACGGCAAGTTCACCGTGAGCGTCTCCGAGGAGCGCGCGGCTGAGCTGAAGAAGCGCGGCTACACCGCCGGCGGCGGCAAGCCGAGCAAGTAGGCTCACACGATGAGCCTGCTCACGACGGATGAGGCGGTGGCTGCCGGGATCGGTGGCCACCTCTCAGCCGAGGCACTCCAGGCGGCGATCGATGAGGAGGAGGCGTGGCTCGCGGGCAAGTTGGGCGGCGCCCCGCTCACTGGCGAGCGCACCGAGAGCTTCCCCCTGAGCTACCTGCGCGTGCGGAGCCACGAGGTGCGCCTCGCGCGCGCCGCTGATCCGACCGCGGATCTGGAGGTGCTCAGCGACGGCATCGATATCACCGATACGGTGGAGCTCCGCCACGGCAACCGCCGGGTAGCCCTCGTGGTGAGCGATGGCGTGGCCACGCGGATCACGGGCGCGTGGGAGGTCACGTACACCCCGGGCGATGAGCTGGTGATCAAGCGCGCCCTGAAGTTCCTGCTCGGGCTCACGCTGGGCGTGCAGGGCGGCGCCGGCCTCACCAGCGAGATCATCGGCAGCTACAGCTACACCCGGGCTGGCGGCTCCGCCACCGCCCTCCGCCGCTCGCTCGTGCGCGAGCTCCGGGGCGAGCCCGAGGCGGGCAGCATGCGCATCCTGAGCAGCGTGCGGCACGGGCTGGCGGGCGTGCTCGATCGATGATCGGGCGGCGCCGACCGGATGCGCACGTGGGCGACCTGCCCCCCGATATCCAGCCGGGCGACTACTGGCGGGCCCTGATCGAGCCCAGCCCCGAGCCCTCCAACCTCACCGGCCTGTGCTACTACGTGGTGGCGCCCGAGCCCGGGTTCGGGGTGGCGCTGCTCACGAGGCACACGATCCGCGAGGAGGATGACGGCACGATCAGCGTGCGCCCGGGTGATGGCTCATCGAACTCGATCCTCGTGCACGGGGCCCACGGCAAGACGTGGCACGGCTACATCGAGCACGGCGAGTGGAGGCCAGTGTGAGCTTCACGGGCCTCCTGCGCCACCGCGTGGCGATCATCCGGCAGGTGGCCGTGGAGAGCGGCGGCGAGCCCACGTACACCGAGCTCGGGCAGCCGATCACCGCTGATGCCAACGTGGGCGAGTGGCCGTGCCTGATCCAGCCCAAGAGCTCGCGCGAGGTGGCGCTCCTCAGCCAGCAGGGCGCCGTGGTGGCCGATCACACCCTGTTCGGGATCGTGGCCGATGTGCGCGAGGGCGATCGCCTGGAGAGCACCGATGGCCGCTCCTTCGAGGTGCAGGCGGTGGCTGATGCCGGAGGGCAGGACCACCATCTGGAGGTGGATGCACGGCGCGTGGCCAGCCGCGACGTCGAGGAGCCCACCAGCTAGCTCGTGATCGAGGAGCGCGATGCCTACGGGCGCCGGCGCTCCTCGCGCAGCATCCGCACGGGCGTGGGCTCCCGGGGCGGGATCGGCCACCGCCACAGCGATGATCCAGCCGCGTGGGCGGCCCGGTGCCGGGCATGGCGGGCCGCCCATCCCGAGTACCGCGAGCGCGAGCGGGTTCGCAGGGCTGAGCAGCGCCGCCGCGCTATCCTCGATCGCGACCGGGCGGAGGTCGATGCAGAGGTGGCCCGGATGGCAACCGCTGAGGACCCCCGCCCGGCCATGCACCAGCTCGATGTGATCGCCACCCGCGCGCAGTACCTCGCGCACCTCCAGCCCGTGCTCGATGCCCTCCCCGAGCAGGTGTGGCCGCCCGTGAGCGGCACCGCTGGCGCCGTGCTCGTGAGCAGCGCTCAGGATCTCGGCGCCGCCCTGCGCGCGCGGTACCGCCGGATCGCCTACATGGAGCACGGCATCGGCCAGAGCTACGGGCGGCCCGGTGGCTACCCGGGCGGCGTGGGCCGCCAGCACGTGAACCTGTTCCTGAGCCCCAACGAGCACGCGGCCAGCGCCGATCGCCGCGCCTACCCGGGCGCGCGCGTGGAGCTGGTGGGCGATCCGGTGGCCGAGGTACTCTCGGGCAGGGCGCCCGCGCAATCGGGTCGCGGCGGGCGCCCCACGATCGCGGTGAGCTTCCATTGGGAGTGCCCCGCGGCCCCCGAGAGCCGATCCGCCCTCCCGCACTACCGCCGGGCGCTGGCCGGGCTGGCCCGCGAGCACCACGTGATCGGCCACGGCCACCCGCGCGCCGGGCTGGAGCCGCTGTGGCGCGAGCTCGGGATCGAGTGGGTGCCGAGCTGGGAGGAGGTGCTGGAGCGCGCGGATCTCTACGTGGCCGACAATACGAGCACGCTGTACGAGTTCGCGCTCACCGATCGCCCCGTGCTCGTGCTCAATGCCCCCTGGTATCGCCGCTCGATCGAGCACGGGCTCCGGTTCTGGCACGACGCGGGGGTGGGCGTGCAGGTGGATGAGCCGGAGGAGCTGCTCGCGGGCATCGAGCGGGCCCTCGCGGATGAGCCCGAGCAGCAGGCCGCGCGCGCGGCAGCCCTGCGATGCGTGTACCCTCGGCGGGCCGGGATAGCGGCAACCGCGGCGGAGGTGCTGGAGGAGTGGCTGAGCGCATCGTGATCCTCGTGCCGCGGCGCGAGGGCGATCGGGAGCGTGACCTCACGTGGGCGTGGGTGCGCCAGTGGTGGCGGGATCACCTCGGCTGGGAGATCCACGAGGGCCACCACGACGAGGGCCTGTTCAATCGCTCGGCGGCGATCAATCGAGCCGCCGGCATGGCCGATTGGCAGCAGGAGCGCCCGTGGGACGTGGCGGTGATCATCGATGCCGATGTGATCAACGATCCCGAGCGCACCCGCCGAGGCGTGGAGGAGGCGATCGCCACGGGGCGGATGGTGCTGCCGTTCGATGTGCGGCACGACCTCAACGCGCCCGGGAGCAAGGCCGTGATGAGCGGCTACAGCGGGAGCTGGACCAAGTTCGTGCACCGCACCTACACCGATATGGTGAGCAGCGTGGTGATCGTGAGCCGATCCCTGTGGGATGCGGTGGGCGGCTTCGATGAGACGTTCGTGGGGTGGGGTTTCGAGGACAATGCGTTCGCGGCGGCCTGCGAGACGATGGCTGGCCAGCCCGTGCTGAAGCTCCCGGGCGAGCTCTGGCACCTGTGGCACCCCACCGCCGCGGAGGGCAAGCGCGGCACCTTCACCCACCAGCGGAATAAGCTCCGGGCCGAGCTGTACCTCCGGGCCCGGGGCAACCCCGAGGAGCTCCAGCGGGTGCGCGCCACCACCCGCCCGGCATACGAGCACCGCATGGCGGGCATCCCGCGCATCCTCCACCGGGTGGTGCCCGAGGCACCCAACGAGCTCGCGGATCGCTGGTGGGCCGCGTTCGGCAAGCTCCACCCCGAGTGGACGCTCCTCACGCACCGCGATCCTCTGGACCCCGCCGAGTGGCCGGCCACGAGCCCGTATTGGGATCAGTGCCAGAACGGCGCCGAGCTGGCGGATCTCGTGCGGCTGGAGGCGCTGCTCAGGTGGGGCGGCATCTACGTGGATCAGGACGTGGAGCCGTGGCGCGCGCTCGATCCCCTGCTGCCGCTCAGCGCGTTCGCAGCGTGGGAGGACGAGCGGGTGGTGCCCAACGCGGTGATGGGCGCCGTGCCGAGCCACCCGGCCATCCAGGCGTGCCTCGATCTGGCCCTCGATCGCATCGAGCAGCCCACGTGGGAGCGGGGCCCGGGCGTGACCACCGCGGTGCTCGTGGGGCGGCCCGATGTGCTGCTCCTCCCGCCGGGCTCGTTCTACGCGGTGCACTACCGCGACCCGGATCGCAAGCGCCTGATGGCCGATCCTCAGCTCCGCAACCGGCACCCGTGGGGGTTCGGCCTCCACCACTATTGGGGCTCGTGGCTGCCCCCCGAGAAGCGGCATGGCTGAGCTCGGCGCCGTGTTCGATCGCATCTACCGCGAGAACGCATGGGCGGGCGAGGAGAGCCGCTCGGGGCCCGGAAGTGGCCGCGCGGCCACCGCCTGGACGGCGATCGCGGTGCGGATGATGGCCGTGGCCGTGGGCGCCCACACCGTGGTGGATATGGCGTGCGGCGATGGCTACTGGCAGCCCGAGCTGCCCGGCTACGTGGGCCTCGATGTGAGCGCCGAGGCGATCGCCCGAGCCCGCGAGCTCCACCCCGAGCGCACCTTCCGCGTGTTCGATCCGGCCATCCACCGGGTGCCCCGCGGCGACCTCGTGCTGTGCCGCGATGCGATCCACCACCTGCCGGCGGAGGAGGGCCATCGGCTGCTCGGCGCGATCCGGGCGAGCGGCACCCCGTGGCTGCTGGCCACCACCTACGTGGGCGGCGAGCTCGGGCTCAGGATCGCCCCGGGCGAGGCCTACAGCCCGGATCTGGAGCACCCGCAGTGGGGCCTCGGCCCGGCGCTGCTCCTCGTGCGCGACGGCTGGGATTACGAGGTGGGCAGCCACGTGCGCGATGCTCGGAAAATGCTCGGGCTCTGGCACCTCGGCGTGTGATGGCCACCCTGCTGGGCGAGCCGTTCGCGCTGCACCCGCCGGGCGACTACGTGAGCGATGTGATCCGCCTCAGCGGCGAGTGGTACGAGCAGCCCGTGCTGGAGGCGATCCGCGAGCGCCTGGAGAGCGGGCCCGCCGGCGTGCTGGTGGACGTGGGCGCGATGATCGGCACGCACTCCTGCTACCTCGCGGGCCTCGCCCGCCACACCGAGATCCGGGCGTTCGAGCCCTCCCCGGCCAACCTGCCGCTGCTGCTGGCCAACGCGGCTCGCTGGCCCACCGTGCACGTGCACCCGCTGGCCCTGAGCGATCGGGAGCACCTCGTGCGCCTCCAGCTCGATCCCGAGAACCGCGGCCACACCCGGGTGGCCGAGCGGCCCGATCCCGGCGCCGATTGGATCGAGGCGCCCGCCACCACGCTCGATGCCTTCCGGCTGGAGGAGGTGCGGCTGGTGAAGATCGATGTGGAGGGCCACGAGAACGAGGTGCTGTGGGGCGCCGAGCGCACGATCCGGCGCTGGCACCCGATGCTCGTGCTGGAGAGCTGGGCGGGCGCGCCGTGGGTGCCGCCCGGGTACGAGCTCGCGGCGGAGTGGGAGCGTGCGCACCAGACGTTCCTGTACGAGTGGCGGGGCCGTGCAGTAGGCTAGCCGCCGTGGCGCGCTGGCAGAGGATGAGCAAGCGGGTACGGCTGAACCGCGAGGTGGTGGATGCCGCGGTGCTGGGCTACGCGGATGGGCTCCAGGCGGTGGGCGAGCGCGTCATCGAGCGCGCGGTGGTCCCGGATGCGCCGCCGTATGGCGTGGGCCTCGTGGACACCGGGCGGGCCACGACCTACGTCATGGGCAAGCGCGTGGCGGGCGGCGGCACCCCACCGCGAGGCTCGATCCTCCAGCGGGGCATCACCACGATCATCGGGTGGGGGTTCCCCGGGCGCTTTCAGGAGCGGGGCACCTCGCGCCAGCCGCCGCGGCCCTTCGCCACACCCGCCATCGTGGGCACGATCCCGGACGCGCCGGCCATCGTGGCGCCCGCTGTGCAGGCCCGCGTGGATCGAGTGAGGAGCTGAGCGATGTGGGACCCGGTCGGTAAGCTGCTCACCGAGCTGCGCGATGATCCCGCCGTGGCCGAGATCACGGGCGAGAACCCCCACATCGCGGTGCCCCGCGTGCGCTCGCCCGAGCCGGCGCCGGGCGATGCCCAGCCCAAGGGCAGCTATCGAGCTCACATCGTGATCGCCGCGCTGGCCCTGCCGCGCCACCCATCTGTCCCTACCCAACGCGCGAGACACGTTGTACGCTGCTATGGCCGCACCGAAGAGGAGGCGGCGGCCCTGTACGCGGCGGCCAGCGATGCCCTCCACCACAAGGGCCCGCGGCTTCACGGATCGGGCCAAGGCATCTACGTGAGCCACGACGATACGGGGGGTAGCCCGGATCAGGACCCGGACACGCAGCAGCCGCTATACAGTTTCGTAGTGGAATCCGTCGCCACGACTCAGGCCGTGGCGCAGTAGCCTCCCGGCGGCACTGCCACCGAGGGGCGATCGGAGGAGAGCGTGCCGAGCCTGCCGCCCCCGGCAGCCGAGTTCACCACCGTTGCGGATGGCGTCCGCGCGCAGGTGATCCGACGCCAGCTCCTCCCCGCTCACCTGAGCACCTCGGCCCACGAGGGCCGATCCGCGAGCTGCCCGTGCCAGCCCCTGCTGCCGCAGCTCACGATCCTCCAGCAGCGCCCTGTGAGCCCCCGCGGCTCCAGCGAGGCATGCCGCCGGGAGGAGCACTCGATGGAGCTCCTGCGCACCGCCGTGTGGCCCACAGCCCCGGCGGCGCTGATCCTCCAGGCCTATCGAGGTCGCGTGGAGGTGATGCTCACGATGTGCGCCGATTGCGGCGCCGTGGAGGTGCGCGATGTGAGCTACCACTCCCCAGCCGGGCTCAGGCTGGGCGCCCTCGCGCCGCGTCGGCGCTCAGAAGTGCTCGGCTGGTACGCGGGATCGCGGCCCGGCGGGCGTGTGTACCTGTAGAGCGAGAGGAGCAGCAACACCATGGGAGCAACCGCGCAGACGCCCGCCAACCTCGTGATCGGGGCTGGCGATGTGCTGGTGGACGACTCGGATCAGGGCGTAACCGCCGATGACAACGTCTACCGCATCGAGCAGGAGATCTTCGCTCCGGACAACCTCAACGGCGCGCCGGGTACCTACGTGGGCACCCACTACAAGGTGCGCGAGGAGGCCATCCTGGAGGTCACGTGGCCCGAGATCAGCGCGGCCACGCTCGGCCTCCTCTGGCCCGCGAGCCAGAGCGCCACGGTGGGCGAGGACACCACCATCGATACCGATGGCTCGGAGCGCCGGATCGCCACGGACGACTACCACGATTACGAGCTCCGGGTGCCCGGCCTCGATGGCAAGTCGTTCTCGTTCTTCGCCGACAAGGGCCTCAATCGAGGCACCATCGAGCTGAGCGGCCAGAACGCGGGGATGATGAGCCCGCGGCTGGAGGTCCACTCGAACTGGACCGCCGGCACCGATGCGAGCCCGCACCGCATCGTCATCACCGTCCCGGCCTCCTGATCGCAGGCCGTGCCGACCGCCACGGCCACGGCAGCACCGGCACCGGAGCCCGAGCTCACCCCTGAGCTCGCGGCTCCGGGCCCGATGCCTCTGCCCGGCCTCGACCTCACCGCCCTGCTGCCCGAGCGATCGGCGCAGGACATCCTCGCTGGCCAGCTCCACGTGCGGCTGGGCGGCGAGCGCTACACCATGCGCGTGCTCCCGATCAAGGCCAACCGGGAGTGGAAGGAGGCGCTGGAGGATCGCCTCAGCAACCTCCTCGGGATGCTCGATGCGAGCGGCGATAGCCTGGAGGCGGTGATGGCCGCCTTCGCCACGGCCACCCCTCAGCTCATCGAGGCCCTCTACAGCTACGACAAGGATGGCGTGCTCCCGCCGATCGAGGCGCTGGAGGAGATGGCCACGGACACCGAGGTGCTCCGGGGCGTGCTGGAGGTGTGGAGCGCCGCCAACCCTTTCGCCACCGTCGCGCTCAGCACCATGCGGCAGGCGGGCGTGGAGCTGCCGACACCCGCGCGCCGGGTGAACGGCTCCTCGCAGCCTACGAATGGGTCGCATCGGCCTACGGCTGGGCCGCGACGGCGATCGAGGAGCAGCTAACCGATGAGCAGCTCCTCGCCTATCTGGAGGCCAGCGAGGCTCGCCTCACCCGAGAGCATCAGCGCAGCGTGGAGGCCGTGCGCAGCGGCATGATCTTCGCTCACGACCCCAAGGCCTACACCCGCTGGCGAGCGCGCCAGCACAGCGGCGCCGTGGCCGGCATGTACGGCGGCGGCCTCGCGGGTGCTGAGCTGGAGCGGGTGATCCTCGCCATGGCCCACACGAACCCCGATATCGTGGCCGTGCGGGTGGTGTGAGATGGCCGCCAGCCTGATCGACGTTTTCGGCCGCCTGCTCCTCGATGGCGATGGCCGCGAGTTCGTAAAGAGCGCCGTCAAGGCGGGCGAGAAGGCGGGCGATCAGGCTGGCAAGAGCATGGGCCAGCGCCTCGCTGGGAGCCTGAAGTCGAACATGGGCGGGGCGCTGCGCGCCATCGGTGGTGGCGCCGCGCTCGTGTTCGGGGCGATGAGCGCCGGCGCGATGCAACTGGAGGAGATCCAAGCCCGCTTCCGGGCCGAGACGGGCGCCACCGCCGATGAGGCCAAGGCCGCCGCGGCAGCGATCAACAAGGTGGCGGGCAGCGAGCGCGCCAGCCTGGAGGCGGTGGCTGAGGCCGCGATCCGGGTGCGCAAGGATCTCGGCGCCACGGGCGAGGCGGCCAACGAGCTCACCGAGGATTTCGTGCGGTTCGCCCGGGTCACCCGGCAGGATGCCGCGCAGGCGGTGAGCGATTACGACGACATCCTCGATGCGTGGGGGCTCACGGCGGAGGATGCGGCGGGCCTACAGGACAAGCTCCTCGCCAGCAATCAGCGGTTCGGCGGCTCGATCGTGGCCAATCAGCAGGCGCTGGGCCAGCTCGCGCCACAGCTCCGGGCGCTCGGCGCCGATGTGGATGATGGGATCGGGCTGCTCAATCTGTTCGCCGCCTCGGGCCTCGATGCAGGGGCCGCGGCGGGCGCACTGAAGAAGGCGGTGGCCGGGCTGAAGCCGGGCCAAACGCTGGACGACCTCATCGCGCAGATCAGCTCGATCGAGGACCCCACCCTGCGCGCGCAGGCGGCGATGGAGGTGTTCGGAGCCCGCGGTGGCGCTGGCCTCGCCAACGCGCTCCAGCCGGGCATCGACTCGCTCGATGATTTCATGGTGTCGGCGGAGGAGAGCGCGGGCGCCACGGATCGCGCCGCGGAGGCCCTCGATAGCACGTTCGGCGCCCGGTTCAAGAAGCTGATGAGCGAGGCTGGCGCCGCCCTGCGCGGCTTCGGCGCCGAGTGGGGATCGGTGCTCACCGGGGCCGCCGCGCTGGCCAGCCTCGGCGGCAGCCTCGGCCTGGACAGGGTGCTCGCCAAGGCCTTCGGCAAGCTGGCGGGCTCCGCCCTCGTGAAGGGCGCAGCGACCAAGGCCGGGCTGATCATCGGGGCGATCTTCAGCGGGGCGATGTTCGTGGCGGATCAGCTCGCTGGCGCGCTGGGCGGGGCGCTCGGCAAGCTCCCGGGCGCCGGGCTCGTGAAGGCGGGCGCCGGCAAGCTCGGCGCGCTCCTCGGCTCCACCCTCGGCGGGCTCGCCGCGGCAGGGTTCGCGGCCATCCTCCTCGTGGAGGTGGTGAACACATACAACCGGATCAAGGCCGAGCTGGGCGAGCAGCTGAAGGCCATCGATAGCGATGTGCAGGCTCAGATCAAGAGCGGCACCGATGAGGCGCTGGCCACGCAGAAGGCGGCGCTGGAGAAGGGCATCGCGGATCTCAACGGCGTGTGGGACTTCGGCCTGTTCACGGGCGAGGCCCGGGATAAGCTCACCGCCGAGCTCGATGCCACGAACGCGGAGATCGAGCGCCGAGCCGCCGGCATCGGGCCCGCGCTCGCGGAGGGCATCGGGGATGGCTCGGGCCCCGTGGCTGCCGCCGCTCAGAACATGTACGCGGGCATGACCCCCGCGGGCGCCACGGCGGTGGCGCAGGCGAAGCAGAACGGGCTGCTGATCAGCGGCGAGCTCGCGGCGGGCATCCGCGAGAAGCGCTCGGCGGTGGATGCCGCCATGGCGCAGCTCGTGGAGGATCTGAAGAACGCGATGAGCCCGGCCAAGGAGCAGGCCAAGCTGGTGGGGCTGCTCACGAGCAAGGAGCTGGCCAAGGGCCTCGCCAGTAACGACCCGCTGGTCCGGGCGCAGGCCGAGAGCACCCGGGCGATCATCGAGCAGCGCCTGGCGGAGGTGATCCTCGCGGGCGGCAAGGCGGGGAAGAAGGCGCAGGAGGAGCTCGCCGCGGGCCTGAAAAGCAAGGACCCGGCGGTGCGGGCGCAGGCCCAGCGCACTCAGGCGATCGTGGAGCACGAGCTCGATCGCATCGCCGCGCTGAAGGCCGGGCGCGAGGCCGGGCAGGATCTCGCGGATGGCGTGGACGACAAGAAGGGCGCCGTGGCCGCGGCGGCTCGGCGGCTCGGCAATGCCCTGTACGTGGGGTTCCTGAACAAGATTGCGATAATGGAGGAGCGGTTCGGCGGTGGCGCCACGGTGCCCGGCATGGCCGAGGGCGGCCATGCCCGCGCGGGCTCGATCCAGTGGGTGGGCGAGCGAGGCCGTGAGCTGTGGGTGCCCGATGTGGCTGGCACGGTGGTGCCCGAGGGCGATATCAGCATGGGCCCGCCCGCCCCGGCGCCAGCGCCCGCCCAGCCCACGAGCTACAGCACCACGATCGTGCTGCCCGAGCGCCACCGCGATGAGCTGGAGGTGCTGGAGCGCGCGAGCTGGTACCAGCGCCATGGGCTGATCAACCCGCGGCCCCGCACCGATCCAGCAGGAGCCTGAGCGATGCCTCTCACCAGCGGCGGCTACGTGGCCCTGAGCTACGACGGCACGGATCTCGCCCCGAGCTCGCTGGAGTACGTGCTGTGGCTCGTGCGCGGGCTCAACGAGGTGCCCAGCGTCCGGGGCGCCGATGATGTGGTGCCGCGGCGCACGGGCCGGATCGCGCGCGCCCGGGTGGCCGATGTGCTCGCGCTGGAGCTGGAGGGGTGGGTGCTCGCGCAGGGCACCACCGTGGCTCTGGCGATCGCGAACTTTCGGGAGAGCGTGCAGGCCCTCCAGGCGCTGTTCGATCCGGTCCTCGATCCGCGCGTGCTCTCGGCCACGATGGAGGATGGCACCGTGCAGACGATCAACGCCCGGGTGCTGCCGCCCGTGCTGATCGAGGAGCGGGTGGCCAGCCACGTGGCTCGTGTATCGATCGCGCTGGAGAGCGTGGACCCGTATTGGCTCCCTGAGACACCCTAGCTCGCGGCCATGAGCTCCATCCAGATCACCAAGGACCCGAGCAACCCCACCGTCAATTTCAGCGCGCTCGCTGAGAGCATCGTGAAGGTGGGGAGCACGTACTACACCACCTACCGCGGGATCGGGGCGCCCTACGTGGTGGGCTATGCCTCGGCGCCGGCGCCCGAGGGCCCGTGGACCAATCAGGGCACGCTGCTCAGCGCCCTCGGCACGGGCTGGGAGAGCGGCTCGACCGGCATCGATACCTCGATGCTCCTGCTCGATGGCAGCACGATCCACCTGTACTACAACGTGTTCACGAAGGGCATCGGCCACGCCAGCATGGCCGTGGGCTCGTTCCCGGGCGGCGCGTGGACCCGCGATGCCGCCAACCCGGTGCTGCCCGTGGGCACGGCTGGCGCGTGGGACGATGCCGACGTACGCGGCCCGAGCGTGTGCGCCGATGGCTCGGGCGGGTACGTCATGGCCTACTCCGGCAGCGCGAGCGGCGAGACGGAGCGGCGGATCGGCTACGCCACCCGGGCCACCCTGAGCGGGGTGTGGACCAAGGCGCTCACGAACCCGATCCTCAACGTGGGCTCCTCGGGCGCGTGGGACGACGTGATCGTGGATCACCCCCACCTGTGGCGGGAGCCTGCCAGCGAGCTCGGCGGCGCCGGCGGGCGCTGGGCCCTGATGTACACCGGGGCCGCGGGCGTGGGCGGCGGCTCGCCCGTGATCGGCTTCCCGTGGGGCGTGGGCATCGCCACCGCGGCCAACCTCACGCTGGCCGCGCTCGATGGGCCCTGGACGAAGCACGCTCAGAACCCGTTCCTCCCGCCGGGCGGCTCGGGCACGTGGGATGAGGGCGGCCCGTTCCGCGGCGGCGTGTGGACCGATGAGGGCCCGCCCTACACCATGATGTACGCGGGGCTCAACGCGGCGGCCACCGTGGGCCGCTCCGGCACCGCCCTGCTGGAGTTCGTGCCCGACGACAACCCGCAGCCCGTGGCGTGGGATATCTACGCGGCGGATGATCTGCACGGGCCGATCCTCGCCACGATCACGGGCCACCAGAAGCGCACGTTCCGGGCCGAGCTCGCGGGCCCGGGCTACGGCGAGGTGGTGATCAGCCGGCACGCGGAGGAGGCCACGGCGGCCAATTTCGCGAAGGGCAACCTCGTGCGCGTGCGGCTGCCCGAGGTGAGCGAGGATTACATCTTCGCGTTCTTCCTGGAGCAGGGCGACTTCACGCTGCTCGATGCCAGCGAGGAGGAGGGCGGGGAGCTCCTCACCTTCGGCGGGCGTGGCGCCCTCAGCTACCTCGATCGGGCCCGCATGTGGAGCGAGGCCTTCACCACGGGCAACGACATCAGCGATACGTGGACCGAGGTGTGGGAAACCCACAAGATCAACGCGCCCGTGGGCTCGTGCACGGTGGGCGGCGATGATGACTTCCTGTACGTGATCGGGGGCTACTCCCGGCGCGTGTACAAGCTCCGGCAGAGCGATCGCGCCATCGTGCGCACCTCGCCCCCGCTCTGGAGCGGCTCCGACAACTATGCCGGCGGCCTGTGCGAGGACCCCAGCGATAGCACGATCATGTGGGCGCTGGAGAGCCCGTGGGCGCTGGGCGGCTCGGGGAACACGAAGATCAGGAAGGTGAGGATCAGCGATTGGGCGATCCTCGCCACGTTCGACCTCGGGAGCGCCGTGCAGCTCACCGATATCGAGGCGGATGGCACGAGCCTCTGGACCAGCAAGTACGACGGGCCCGACTTCCAGCAGCGCAGCAAGGCCACCGGGGCCGTCACCGCCTCGCACTCGATCAGCTACGGCGGCGTGGCGCAGACCAAGTGCACGGGCCTCTCGATCAACGGCGCGCAGATCGCCATCTGGTTCAGCGGCACGAAGCGCGCCCTGATCGCCAGCACGGCGGCCCCCACCGTGATCACCGATGTGATCAAGACCACGGGCCTCAGCGCGTTCGGCGGCTCGTGGCGCACCGAGGGCGGGCAGGACTATTTCTACCCCGTGAGCTACACCGCCGATGCGGTGTGGAAGTACCAGATCACCAGCTCCACCCCGCACGATCCGGTGGATGGCGTGTGGCGCCTCGACGAGGCCAATCCAGGCGCGATCCTCGCGCGGCTGATGGCCGAGTGGCAGAGCGGCGATCGGCCACAGCAGCCGATCCCCGAGGCCGATTACGACTTCGATTTCACTCAGGACTCCACGGGCGATCCGTGGGATGCCGCGGCGGGCACCGTGGAGTTCAGCGCGGCCATCGGGGATCTCGGCATGGCCACCGCGCTGAGGCTCACGAGCTACGGGCTGGTGCTCCAGATGAGCCCGCTGCTGGAGCTGGAGGCCTACAACCCGGGCAATTACGGCACCGACCGCACGAGCGCCAGCTTCGGCGCTGGCAAGGTGCGCCTGCGCAGCGGCGTCAACATCGTGGAGCGCCTCCTCCGGCGCCTCGATGATCGGCGGGTGGATACGCACATGCTCGCGCAGGGCGAGGGCAAGCTGTTCGCCACGGCGGTGGATAACGACCTCGGGTACGTGCGCGAGGGGTTCATCACCACCGACCTCACGAGCGCCGAGGCGCTGGAGGGCACGGCGGCGGCGGAGCTCGCGCAGGAGCGCAGCGTGGCCGATGCGCTGGCCCTGCAAGTGGCGTGGGGCGACGATGAGGCGGCCGGCCTCTACATGCCGGGCCCGGCGGGCACCGATGGCCACTATTGGGTGGGCGACCTCGTGCGGCTCCACACCGGCACCGGGCCGTTCGATTACAACGAGCAGGATTTCACCGTCTACGCCATCACCTGCACCGAGGAGCGGGAGGCATGGCGGGCGCTCGTGGAGCTCTCGACCAGCTACTTCCCCGATGCCAACGCCAGCGATGGCGGCACGGGCGCCGGCGGCGGGATCACGGGCGGTGGCGGCAGCGTGGGCGCCGGGAGCAAGGGCTCCACCTCGATGATCGTGCGCGATACCGCCACGGGCGATGAGGTGGTGGCGGGCACGATCGAGAGCGATTGGGGCGTGACGCAGCCCGCGGATGGCGTGGCCCGAGTGTGGCCGCGCTCGGGCGCGTACAGCGGGCTCACCGATGTGGACATGGCCGATCTGGAGGATGGCCAGATCCCGGTGTGGGACGCGGATCAGGAGCTGTGGCTACCAGGCGAGCGCGACGATCACTGGCACGGCAAGCTCCGCCCCGAGGCCACGATCACCTCCGAGAAGAGCGCGAGCAACCCCACGTGGCCCACGGCCACCGTGCCAGAGGGGAAGATCATCCGGGTGGGCAGCACGTACTACTGCCCCTACACCACGAGCTTCGGCGGCGGGGATGGCCTCGTGTGGCTGGCCACGGCGCCGAGCCCCGATGGCCCGTGGAGCGCCGGCACATCGATCTTCGATGAGGACGACATCACGTGGCGCAGCTCGCACGCCATGTACGCGCCGTACCTCGTGCAGGGCCCCGACGATCGGTTCTATCTGTTCATGAGCCTCGCGCCGATCGCGGGCGCCACCAGCCCGCTCAACGCCATCAGCATGGCCGTGGCCGATGTGATCACCGGGCCCTACACCGAGCACGGCTCGGCGGTGTTCGCGCCCGATACCGCCGGCGCATGGGACTCGCGGCGGGTGGGCGAGGTTTCGGTCATCTACCGCGGCGGCAAGTGGATCATGGCCTACATGGGCGAGGACTCCGACCTGCCCTATCAGGAGAGCGAGCAGATTGGCGTGGCCATCGCGGATGCGCCCGAGGGCCCGTACACCCGCTCGGCGCTCAATCCCGTGCTGCCGTTCGGCACTGGCGGCTCGTGGGATGACAGCGTGGTGGCCGATCCCGATATCGACTACGTGGATGGCCACTACGTGATCATGTACGTGGGCGGCCCAACCTCCCCGTTCCCGCACGGCAACGATTGCAGCCAAGGCCTCGCCTTCGCCACTGATCCCGCCGGGCCGTACACCCGCTACAGCGCCAACCCCGTGCTGCCCAACGGCGATGCGGGAGCCTTCGATGAGGCGCTCGCCTTCCGGGGCAGCCTCTACCGCGAGGATGACACGTGGTACGTGGTGTATTGCGGGTACAACCTCAGCGGCGTGGCGCGAGGTGGGAACGCCCGCCTGGTGCTGGAGTTCGAGGGCTACGTGCCGCCCGAGGTGGCCGCCGATGTGGCGCTCGCGGATCTCGACGAGCGCTTCACGGCTACCGATGTGGAGGGCGGGCTGCGCGAGCTCGCTATCCAGGCGGAGGCGATCGAGGGCGAGCTCGATGAGGTGCCGGCGATCGCCGCGGCGGCAGCAGCGGTGGCCCTCGATGCGATCGAGCCGCACGTGCACATCGTGGATGAGGTTTTCAGCGGCGATGCCGCCACCACGGTGTTCGTGCTCGCCAACAGGGCCCGCCCGGATAGCGTGATGGCGTGGGTGGCGGGGGTGCGGACCCCGGTCACCTTGGGTGGTACGCTCAACGATGAGGTGACGTTCGGCAGCGCTCCTGCAAGCGGCACCGACAATGTGAGCATCGACTACGCGGCGGTGCTGGAGTGAGAGGGCAGGAGCAGGATGGCTAGCACCTCGGGGCGCCGGATCATCGTGCCGCTCACGAACAAGAGCGGCGGCAGCGTGATCGCTGGCGATGTGGTGATCCTCGATGGAGCCAACGACGACTCCTTCACCACCACCACCACGAGCGGCAGCACCGCCACCGTGGGCATCGCGCAGGAGAGCATCGCGAACAACGCCACCGGGCGGGTGCTCCTGCAAGGCGAGGCCGCGCTCGTCAACGTGGCCGCGAGCGTGACGCGGGGCCACTACGGCAAGACCCACACCGTGGCGAAGCAGGCCACCTCGCAGGCCGCCCGAGGCACGGGCACGTTCTGCCAGTTCAAGACCGGCGGCACCACCCCCAAGGCGATCCTGTGGGGCTCCGATCCGAGCACCTCCGGGGTGAGCGCGCCTGATGTGCAGCTCTTCAACACCGCGGGCAACACCACGTGGACGAAGCCGGCGGGCGCCGTGTGGGTGGAGGTCGTGTGCGTGGGCGGCGGCAACGGCGGGGCCTCGGGCCGCAAGGGCGCCGCGAGCACCGCCCGCTACGGCGGCGGCGGAGGTGGTGCCGGCGGCGTGAGCCGGAAGCGCCTGCTCGCCTCGGATCTCGGCGCCACCGAGAAGCTCACCGTGGGCGCTGGCGGCACGGGCGGCGCTGGCCGCACCACGAGCGATACCGATGGGGCGGGCGGCAGTGGTGCCACCGCCTCGTTCTTCGGCAACAGCGTGGATGGCGTGCAGACCGACGCCAAGGTGATGGGCAATGCCGGCCAGCCCGGCACGGCAGGCGGTGCCAGCGCAGGCTCCGGGGCGGGCGGCCCTCCAGGCGGCGGCAATTGGAACAGCCGGATCGATCACTACCAGATCGCCTTCCAGAACACGCTCGATCAGAACAAGCTCGCCTCCGGCGGGAGCTCGATCCTCACGGGCACCGCGTATGAGGGCAACCCGTTCTATGCGTGCGGCGGCGGCGGGGCGGGCGGCGCCGTGGATGCCTCGAACAACGAGCGGGCGGGCGGCAACGGTGGCGTGCCCAGCGAGAAGCTCGGGCTGAGCAACGCCAACGGCGGCGCCGTGCACGCGGCGGGCACGGCGGGCGCCGTGATCAGCGGCGAGACGTTCCCGTACATGGGCGCTGGCGGTGGTGGTGGTGGCGGCAGCAAGACGGCGGCCAACATCGGCACGGGCGGGGCAGGTGGCTTCCCCGGTGGTGGTGGTGGCGGCGGCGGGGCTGGCGTCAACGCTGTGGTGGACTCGGGCGCAGGCGGCAACGGCAGCAAGGGCGCCGTGTGGGTGATCACGCACTTCGCATAGAGGAGGAGCACCGATGCCAGCAACGAAGAAGGCCGAGCGCACGATCACGCTGAAGCTGGAGCTCCGGCGGCGCGAGGATGCCCCCGCGGGCTACGTGCCCCCCACCGCCGAGCAGGCCGCCGAGGCCGCGAAGCGCGCGCTGGAGCACGAGCACGAGGCATACGAGGTGGTGATCACCGAGCAATCCGCGCGGTGAGCATGGAGCAGCTCGTGTTCGCCGCCGTGGCGGGCATGCTCGCCGCGATCGGCACCACGGTGGTGGGCGTGATCGCCTCTCGCAAGTTCGGCCTGCCCGGCCTCGCCCGGCAGGTGGATAGCGAGCAGGCGGCCCTGATCGACACGCTTCAGGATCGCCTGGAGCTGGCCGAGAAGGCATCGAGCGAGGCCAAGGCCGCCTCCGATGAGACGGAGCGCCGGCGGCAGCAGTGCGAGATGGAGATCCGGCAGGTGAAGCGCGACCTGCGCGATACCGAGGCCGAGCTGCTGGAGCTCTACCGCAAGACGGGCAAGCGCCCGCCCGCACGGCTCACCGATCACGAGGGGGAGGCCGAGACGTGAGCGAGGTGCTGGGCGTGCTCACCATCGGCAACCTCGTGCTGAGCGTGGCCGCGGGCCTCCTCGCTGGTGGGTACCTCGCGGTGTTCCACCCCACGATCCCCGAGCGCGGGCTGGGCCGCCGGGCCCTCCTGCAAGGCTGGTACTTCGGGTTCCTCGGCTCGATCCTGTACGTGGCCCGGGTGGCCTTCGCGATCGCTCGCCAGGCGAGCGATCCCGCCGAGCCCACCGATATCGGGCGCGTGGTGGGCGGATGGCTCCTGTGGCTCCTGTTCGCCGCGTTCGTGGGCGTGGGTGCCTACGCTGCTGGCGTGGTGCGGGAGCGCCGCCAGAGGGCCTAGCCCGAAAGTACGTCCGCCGATTGTGGACAACCCTCTTGCAATCGCAGGGGTGATGCTGTAGGTTTCACATCACCAGCGACACATCAGGAGGCACACACCATGGCAGCAACCTTCGGCAAGCCCGCGAAGTGGCTCTGCGAGGCCGATCAGTGCATCGAGCCCCAGCGCCAGATCCTGCGCGAGGCTGATCACTGGCAGCCCACCACCCCATGCAACGGGGTTCCGTGGCTCTGCACCACCCACCCCGAGCACCACATGCACACCGCGTGCATGCGCCGCGTCGTGGCCAAGGCCGCCGAGGCCTACATCGAGCAGGAGGGCGGCACCGAGGCGATCGCCCGCCGCATCAGCGCCTTCGAGATGGATCGAGCCATCGAGCTCGACCGGGATCGGTGCGCGCGATGAGGCCGAGCGAGCAGGAGCGCCGCCAGCGGGCCGCGCTCGCCGCATGGGACCGCGAGGCCCGGCGGCACGATCTGGCCGAGGCGCGTGGCGACCTCGCGGCCAAGGCGATCATGGAGAGCCGCACGCGCGGCATCCTCTCACCGGTCCAGCTCCTGCACGAGAGGCGGGCCGCCCGATGAGCGAGCAGGCCATCGTCACGGGCGCCCTGCTCGTGCTGATCATCGTGGTGGCGATCGCCGCCGTGATCCTCCTCGGCCCTCAGCTCGCGGAGCTGATCAACATGCCCACGGGGGTGATCCGATGAGGCCTCTGCTGCTCGATCTGTTCTCGGGCGCTGGCGGCGCCGCGATGGGCTACCACCGTGCCGGGTTCGATGTGGTGGGCGTGGATCTCGCGCCTCAGCCGCGGTACCCCTTCCGGTTCGTGCAGGGCGATGCCGTGGCGTTCCTGCGCTCGGGTGCGATCGAGGATCTGGAGGCGCTGCTCGGCCAGCCCGTGGCGGCGATCCACGCCAGCCCGCCGTGCCAGCTCTACAGCACGATGCGCCGCGGCCTGTGGAAGGAGCGCGAGCACCCCAACCTGATCCCGCCCACGCGGGCCGAGCTCCACCGCCTCGGCCTGCCCTACGTGATCGAGAACGTGGAGGGCGCCCGCCGCGAGCTCGTGGACCCGATCAAGCTGTGCGGCACGATGTTCGGGCTGGGCGTGGAGGAGAGCCAGCTCAGGCGCCACCGCTACTTCGAGGTGGGCAGCTTCGGCCTCTGGCCGCCGGGCCCGTGCGCCCACAACCGGGCGCCCACGGTGCCCGTGTACGGTGGCGGGCAGGACAAGGACTACCACAACCCACCGCGGCGCCCGCGCACGATCGGCGTGTGGGGCTCGGCGGGCGGATCGAGCAAGCGCGATGGCCTCGTGCAGTTCTCCACCGCCGTGCGGCGGCAGGCCATGGGCATCGATTGGATGACGGGCGAGGAGCTGAGCGAGAGCATCCCGCCCGCCTACACCGAGCACATCGGGCGGGCCCTGCTGGAGGCCCTCCGATGAGCGGCACCTACGTGCCCGCCGAGGGCATCTACATCGGGCGCCCGCCGTGTGCCGCGTGTGGCGCGAACTTCCACCTCCACCGCCCCGCTGAGGGCGCCGTGGCGGGCCTGCTGCCGCGAGGCCGGATCACCGGGCGAGGGCTGGCCAAGCTCGCGGATGCGGGGGCCCCGCTGGAGTGCCCTCGGCGCGAGGGCGATCGCGCCGCCAGCCTGGAGGAGGCCGAGGCGCAGCTCGTCCAGGCGGAGGCCGGCGGCGATCCGGTGCGCGAGTTCGTGGCGAGGGGCGAGGTGCAGCGCCTGCGCGGCAGAGGTACTGGCGCGAAATAGCACCATCGATTGTGGACAAACCCCTTGCAATCGGAGGGCTGATGCCTCATATTTCACCTACCAGCGACACACGAGGAGGCACTCAGATGGCTCAGGTTCTGATCAGCGAGTACAGCAGGCCCGCCAACGCGCGCCATGGCCACTACGTGCAGGTGCGCGGCACGCGCGAGGAGCTCCGCAGCGGCGCCCTCCGGCAGGCCGCCGACCTGAGCGCAGCGCTCGCGGGCTACGATCCCGAGGGCGCCACCGAGCAGGGCATGCCCGTGAGCGAGGATCGCGGCACGGTGCGCGTGAGCGTGTGGTACTTCCGGAGCGCGTTCTCGATCACCTGCCCGGGCTGCCGCGGCAAGTTCTACAGCGCCGATTTCAAGGTGCACTATCCGGCGGCCCACGGTGCCTGAGCGGCAGGTGCAGATCCTGATGAGCGCCGAGGAGGCCGAGCGCCTCCGCGAGTGGCTGGTCGGGCTCGGCCAGCTCCCGCCCGTGGCCATCGCGCTGCTGAGCGCGCTCACCCAAGTGGTGGCCGAGGCCACCCTCAGCGAGGAGGCGCCCATGGCCTGATGGCCTCGCGCATTCGTACTTGCACAGCGGCAATCGCAGGGCTAACCTGCGAGGCCTCAGCGACGAGAGGAGCCACAACCCGTGACCGAACAGGGCACCAAGCGCTGCCCGGGCTACGCACCCGAGCCGCCCTCCGCGAGCGATTACTACCAGCCCGCCCACGAGCTGGCCGCCACGCTGGAGAACTTCAACAGCAACAAGGGCAACCCCGATGGCCTGAGCACCCGCTGCCGGGCATGCGGCAACGCATACGGCAAGGCGTGGAGCGCGAAGCAGCGGGCGATCCGGAAGGCCGACCTGATGGAGGTCGGGATCGAGCGCGATCGGGCCCTGGACGCGGCCTACGCGCTCCCGCCCCGCAAGGCGAGCAAGGCCGCCAAGGCCGCTCCGGTGGCCGAGGTCGAGCTCGCGCCCGATCCGGTGGCCATCGAGGCGGTGCAGGCCGAGCAGGCCGCCCCGGCAGTCGATGCCGAGGTGCCCGATGGCTGGGCCCTCAGCACCATCGCGGGCAAGCGCTACCTGATCCCGGCCTCGCAGGAGGCCGTGGCCAGCGAGGAGGGCCAGCAGGCCCTCGATCGGGCCAACGAGGCGCGCAAGGCGCAGGCCCGCGACCAGAAGCGCGCCGAGCGGGCGCGCAAGGCTCAGGAGGCCGCACCAGCGCAGGCCTGAGCACATGGGGCAGGCCCGGAGCAATTGGGGGCGCCGGGCCTGCCACCCTACTTGGCACAGCCCCCGCTGATCATCGAGGGCACTACCTGATGGACGTACCCGCAACGCTCGCCCCGCGCGAGCTCCACGATCCCGTGGTGGGCCCGCTGCCCTGCCGCCAGTGCGGCGCGTGGGTGGAGGTCTGCCGCTGTGGCGCCGTGATCTCGCTGGCCAGCGAGGTGCTCCACGACTGTGAGCCCTACCTCCAGGCGGGCGGCTATCGAGATCCCGAGCCGCCTCGCCTCTCGTGGGAGGAGCGCCAGCTCAGCCGCATCGGGGGCATCGTGATCCCCGTGGTGCTGGTGTTCGCGCTGCTGTTCCTCGTGGCCCTCGTGGCCGCCTACACCCCATGGCCATGGCGATGAGCGCCGAGAACGAGCGAGCCCCGGGCAACCCCGGGGCTCAGCTCCACCATCCAGCGACGGAGGCACCACAGAGTGTGCCTGATCGCAGTGGCGCCGAGCAACCCCCGATCAGCGAGTGCCACGCTCCGCGTGTGTGGCCGCCGGGCGTGCTGCTCTGCTTCATGCCCAACGACGATCCTGTCCACGGGCCGCCCGAGCCCGAGTGCCCGGCGCCAGCGCGCCACCACGAGTTCGTGGCAGCTCCCGCTGAGGCACCCTGAGCCATGCCCTACATCGAGTACGTGGAGCGCAAGTTCACGCCCGCCCGCCTGGAGAGGATCGAGCAGGCCGATGCGATCTGCCGGGCCTACGCGGCGAGCGGCTACAGCCTCACCCTCCGGCAGCTCTACTACCAGTTCGTGGCCCGCGGGCTGATCGAGAACAAGGAACGTGAGTACGACAACCTCGGCACCCTGATCAGCCATGCCCGGCTGGCCGGGATGATCGATTGGGAACACATCGTGGATCGCACCCGCGAGCTGGAGGACCAGCCCCATTGGGGCACCGCCACCGATGAGGGCGACGACGCGGCCCACGAGTTCGTGCGGAGCGTGATGCCGCAGTTCCGCACGGCCAAGTGGAGCTCGCAGCCCACCCGGATCGAGGTGTGGGTGGAGAAGGCCGCGCTCGTGGACGTGGTGGCGCGGCCAGCCCGCCGGGCCGATATTCCGTACTTCGCCTGCCGCGGGTACCACAGCCAATCGAGCGCATGGGAGGCTGCCCAGCGGCTGGAGGGCTACCTCGATGCTGGCGCCGAGCGGGTGGTCGTGCTCCACCTCGGGGACCACGATCCGAGCGGGATCGATATGACCCGGGACATCCGCGATCGGTTCAGCGTATTCCTCGATGGCGATGGCTACGACCCTTACGCGGTGGAGATCCGCCGTGTGGCGCTCACGATGGATCAGGTGCGCGAGCACAAGCCGCCACCCAACCCGGCCAAGCTCACCGACAGCCGGATCGGCACCTACCTGCGCGACTACGGGGCCGTGAGCTGGGAGCTCGACGCGCTCGACCCGCCCACGCTCGACCGCCTCATCACCGCCGAGGTGGAGCTGGAGCGCAACGAGAAGCTGTGGGACGAGGCCGTCGCCCGCGAGGAGCGGGGCAAGGCCCTGCTGGCCAGCGCCACCGAGCGGTGGGCCGACGTGGTGGCGATGCTGGAGGATGGCGATGGCGCTCACTGATCAGCAGCGCGAGGATCGGCGCGCCTACATCGGCGGCTCGGATGCGCCGGCGCTCGCTGGCGTCAACCCGCCAGGCTGGGCCCAGCCGATCGATGTGTGGAGCGAGAAGGTGGGCCTGCCCGTGCCCCGCCGCGAAACGCGGATGATGGATATGGGCCACCGCATGGAGCAGCTCGTGGCCGAGCTCGCGGGCGAGGCGCTCGATGTGCGCTGGCGCCGCCCGCAGGGCCAGTACCACAGCCGCCAGTACCCATGGGCTGGCGGCAATGTGGATCGGATCGGCTACGTGCCCGATCCTCAGCCCGGGATCGCCACGTTCGATCGCGCCGCGATCCTGGAGTGCAAGTGGACCGCCCGCCGGGATGGGTGGGGGCCCTCGTTCCACCGGGCGCTCACGGGCGAGCCTCAGCCCAAGCTGGAGGTGCCCATCCACTACGCGGTGCAGGTGCAGCACTACCTCGCGGTGACGGGCCGGGAGGTGGCCGTGCTGGCCGTGCTCCTCGGGTACGCGGATTTCAGGTGGTACCTCATCGAGCGCAATGAGCCGATGATCGCGGGCCTGATGGAGCTGGAGGAGCGGTTCTGGCGCGAGCACGTCGTGCCACAGGTGCCGCCCGAGCCCGATGGCAGCGAGAGCTATGGCCGCCACCTGCGCCGCATCTACGCGGCGGATGATGCCCACGAGGCCGTGGCCACGCCCGAGCAGGCGCTGCTGGCCACCCGCCTCCACGAGGCGATCGCGGCGCGCAAGGCCGCCGAGCGGGAGGAGGCCCGGATCGCGCAGGAGCTCCAGCTCAGCATGGGCCTCACGGCCAAGCTGGTGGGCCCCGGCTTCACGATCAATTGGCGCACGGGGAAGCCGCCGCTCAACGTGCAGTGGGAGGAGCTGGCCACCGCGCTGCTCCTCGATCAGCGCACGGTGCTGGCCGCGAGCTCACCCACGAAGAAGGCGCTCGCCGCGGCGATCCGCACAGAGGCCCTCGCCCGAGGGCTGGCGGAGGAGGGCAAGCCGAGCCGCCCATGGAAGCCCACGTTCGATGCCGATACCAGCGACGATGGAGAGGAGAGCTAGATGCCCACGCAGCAGCAGCAACGGGGCCGCCGGCAGGCGCCCGCCCAGCCACAGCAGCAGGCCGAGCAGGAGGGCCCGCAACGCGCGCTCGTGGCCGTCACCCGAGAGATCGATAACCGGCTGGCGATCGTCCAGGCGAGCGCCACCGCCGGGATCACGGCGGATCGGCTGAAGCTCGTGGCTCTCACCGTGTTCACGAAGACCCCGAGCCTGCTGGCGTGCGAGCCCGTGAGCATCGCCCGAGCGATCGTGGAGGCTGGCCAGCTCGGGCTGGAGCCCACGGGCCTGCTCGGCGGCGCCTACCTCGTGCCGCGCGGGCGCCAGGCCACCCTGATGATCGGCTACCGCGGGCTGGTGATCCTCGCCAAGCGCTCGGGCGAGGTGCAGCGCGTGGAGGCTCGGGTGGTCCGGGCGAAGGACGTGTTCGATTACGGCTACGGGCTGGAGCCGTACCTGCGCCACCAGCCCTCCCGCGAGGCCGACCCGGGCGAGCTCACCTACGCATACGCGGTGATCGTGTACCGCGATGGCGAGCGGCAGTTCGATGTGATGAGCCATGCCGAGATCGAGGCCATCCGGGCCCGATCGAGCGCGGGCAACGCGGGCCCGTGGATCACCGACTACTTCGAGATGGCCAAGAAAACCGTGCTGCGCCGCCTCCTGAAGCTGGCGCCCCTCACGGTCAACGTGGCCAGCAAGCTCGACGAGCTCGATCCCGAGGTGGAAGAGGGCGCCACCCACGTTGCGCCCAGCCGCCAGGCGGAGCTCCGCCAGCAGCTCCAGCAGGCCCTCGATCGGGAGTACGGGCCGGGCTCGGCGCCCACCGAGGTCGAGGGCGAGGGCGAGGCCCGCGAGCTCCCCACCACACAAGGCAGCGAGGCGGTCGGTACCCGCCCTGCTGCCGAGGCCCCGAAGGCTGAGGGTGCGCAAGCGCCGAGAGCCGACGGAGCGGCCAACCGGCAGGAGGCGGCGGCAGCGGATAGTGCCCCCGCTGCCGCCCCTCCCGCCGAGCGCCCCAAGAGCGAGCCCACGAGCGTGGCCGCCGTGCTCGGCAACCCGCCGGGCGAGTGCGGCGCGCGCGATGATCAGCTCGACGCTGGCCCGTGCGTGCTCCCCAAGGGGCATGATCAGGGCCCATGGCACGATCCGGCGGGGAACGAGTACCCGCCACAGCGCGAGCATCAGGAGGCGGGCGGCACCCGCTTCACGGTGCGCCAGCCCGGAGGCAAGGCATGAGCGGCGACGAGGACACCACGATCACGATGCGCACCGCGGATGGCCGCGAGGCCACGATCGGTGGCCACACGATGGAGGAGGCCCTGCGCCGCCTCCGCGAGGCTGGCCGCGGATCGCTCGGGGAGCGCCGGCGCGCGGCCAAGGCCGGGCTGGGCGAGGCCACGATGCCGGAGGGCTACCTGCTCAGCGAGGAGGTGCAGGCGATCGCGGAGCGAGTGATCGAGAGCGATCCCCGGTTCGATGTGTGCACCGGGATCGCCATGGGCTACGCGCTCCTGTGGGATCAGGACCCGGCGGCCAAGGGCGGGCTGCACGCCATCGCCAAGGCGGTGAAGGCGCCGCCGATGTGGCGCGACCTCGGGCAATACGAGGTGGTGATCTTCGCGGTCGAGAAGGCCTGGAGGCACCTGAGCGAGCGCCAGCGGGAGGCCCTCCTCGCGCACGAGCTGAGCCACGTGGGTGGCCGGAACGAGGCGGGCAACGTGGTGCTGCTCGATCACGATATCGAGGAGTTCGCGTGGGTGGTCGGCAAGTACGGCCAGTGGCACAGCGGGCTGGAGCACTTCGCGGAGCAGCTCGGGCTCGGGCTCGCCGCGGCCTCGGCCAAGAGCTGAGCCGTGGGCGCCATGCTGTGGGGGGTCGAGGAGCCCCCCGCAGCACCCGAGTTCCGCCCGGGCGAGCTCTCGACGAAGTTCCTCCAGCCGCCATTCAGCGTGCTCGATACGCGGAAGGGCGATTGGCAGGAGCGGCGCCGGGCGTGGCTCGCGCTCGGCATCCAGAGTGAGCTGGGCCGGGCCGCCGACCTGCTGCACCTGAGCCCCGCCGAGCAGGCGCGAGCTCGCTGGGCCGCGGGCGATGATCCCGTGGCGGAGCCGGAGGGCATGCAGGGCGCCGGCACCAGCGTGTTCGATCCGGTGCTGTGCGAGCTGGCCTACCGCTGGTGGGCCCCGGCTGGCGGCGCCATCCTCGATCCGTTCGCGGGCGGCAGCGTGCGCGGGATCGTGGCGGCCAAGCTCGGGCACCCGTACACCGGGGTGGACCTGAGCAGCGCCCAGCTCGCCGCCAACCGTCACCAGGCGGAGGCGATCCTCGCACCCGCCGAGCCGGCGCCGCGGTGGATCGATGGCGACTCACAGGATCTGGCCGAGCTCCTCCCGGCGGGCGCCGAGTACGACATGGTGTTCACCTGCCCGCCCTACCACGATCTGGAGGTGTACAGCAGCGATCCCCGCGACCTGAGCACCTACGACTGGGCGATGTTCGTGAGCAGCCTCGCCTCGATCCTCCATCAGGCCGCCGCGCGCCTCCGTGATGGGCGCTTCGCGGTGGTGGTGGTGAGCGAGATCCGCGATCGGGAGGGCTACTGCAAGGGCCTCGTGCCCGCCACGATCGGCGCCGCCGAGGCCACCGGGCTCCGCCTGTACAACGAGGCCGTGCTGATCAACAGCGTGGGCAGCCTGCCGCTCCGGGTGGGCAAGTACATGGAGGCCGGGCGCAAGCTCGGGCGGGCCCACCAGAACGTGCTGTGCTTCCTCAAAGGCCGCCCGCCCCGAGGCTGGAGCTACGACCGCGCGGCGCCGCCGAGCCCTCAGCTCGATCTGGCGCTGCTGCCACCCGATGATCCCGCGCCTCCCGCCAGCGCGCCGGGCCGCCCTGCCGCGGACGAGCCTGCCGCCGAGGCGGAGGGCGCACCGGGGGATCAGCTCCAGCAGCGGGCATCCTACGCGGTGAACGAGCCGGAGGAGCCGTGGGAGCCCGCCATCGCGCCCGAGGAGTGGGTGCAGGCCGCCGATATCTCGGCCCTGCCGCGGGTGGACCCGGAGGCGGTGGCCGCCGGCGACACGATGGATCACCCCGATGGCTACCTCGTGGATCGGACCACGGGCGAGATCCTGGAGTTCCCCGCACCCGAGGCGCCCGCGGCGGAGGCGGCGCCACCACCTGAGCTCGCGGGCTGCTCGCATGGAGCAGGGTTCCACCGCGGGGCGATCGAGGAGAGCGCGTGCAAGGCGGGCACATGGTGGCCCGGCTGGCCCAGCGTGATCCCCGCCGGGCCTCCGGGCTCCGGCGCAACGGCACCGCCGAGGGCGGTGAGTATCGAGGAGGGCACTGATCATGGCGACGGAGAAGGCCACTCAGGCTGAGCGCCTGCTGGAGCTCCTGCGCGAGCGTGGCGATGCGGGCGTGACCCCGCTCCTCGCGCTCGATCGCATCGGGAGCTTCCGGCTGGGCGCCCGCATCTACGACCTGAAGCAGGCCGGGCACAAGATCGATCGCACGATGGTGGCCACCGAGGGCGGCGCCCACGTGGCCAAGTACGTGCTGGTGGAGCCGCGCCCATGGGTGCAGCTCGGGCTGCCGCTGTGAAGGGCGAGCCACGGGTGATCCCCGTGAGCAGCGCCCGGCGGCGGGACAACCGCCCGCTGAGGTTCGCCTACGCGGACCCGCCGTATCCGGGGCTGGCCAACCTGTACGTGGAGCACGAGGAGGTGGATCACAGCGAGCTGATCGCCCGCCTGGAGAGCGAGTTCGATGGCTGGGCCCTGCACACCCACGTGCCCGCGCTGGCCAGCCTGCTGCCGCTCTGCCCGCCCGAGGTGCGGATCGTGGCGTGGGTGAAGCCCTTCGCGGTGTTCCGCCCGGGCGCCCGCCTCCAGTATGCGTGGGAGCCCATCCTGATCCGCCCGCTCGGGCCGCCCTATCGCACATCGATCTTCGACTGGTACCGCGGCAACCCCACCCGGGCGGGGCGCAAGCTGAAGGGCGCCAAGCCGCTCGATGTGGCGATGTACGTGTTCGATGCGGCGGGCCTCCGCCCCACCGATACGCTGGAGGATCTCTACCCGGGCACGGGCGCCATCGGCAGGGCATGGGCCACGTGGAGCTCACAGGCCCGCCCGATCGGCAAGCGCCCGAGCGCTCGGCCCCTGAAGCTGTGGGGATCGGCATGACGAAGCAATTCAGCACGCCCGGGCCCCGGGCAATCCACCCGGAGCTGTGCGACTCACCATCGATGGGGCGGTGTGGCCTGCTGGCCAACCTGTTGTTCCCTCGGCTCGTGGCGCAGGCGGATGATCAGGGCCGGCTGGCGGGTGGCGCCGCGGGCGTGCTCGTGCAGTGCCTGCCGCGACTCCTCCGCCTGGTATCGGTGGATCAGGTGGGCGAGGCCCTCGACGAGCTCGCGGAGGCGGGCATGCTGGAGCGATACGAGCACCGCGGTGATGAGCTGATCCAGCTCACCCGCTGGTGGCACTGGCAGGCCGGGCAGCGCCGGGCCTTCCCCTCCCGCTGGCCCGCTCCGAGGGGCTGGCAGGATCTCGTCTACGGCAACGCGCAGGGCGAGGCGGCGAGCTTCGAACAGGCGGTGGATGCCAGCTCGCCGCGTAACGCGGCGATCCGCGGCGTTCCGCGGCGTAACGCGGCCTCGCGCGCAGGCCCGCGCACAGGCCCGGACGCAGGCGCGCGCGTAGGCGCCAGCGCGGGCGGAGTGCCTCCCCGTGCCCCTACCGATGCCGTGCCTTCGGGCGCGAGCGCGCCCGCCCGCGAGGGCGCAGGAGGCCCTCGGGGCGGGGCGATGGAGAGGTTCAGTGACCTCGTGCCGCCTCCGCCAGGCCACCGATGATCGAGCCGCTGGTGGTCCCGCACCTGTGGCCGATCGAGGTGCAGCGCTGGGAGCCCACGACGGTGGCCAGCGAGGTGCCCGGCTGGTGCTTCCGGCGCGCAGGCTGGCGCCGCGATCGCTCGTGGAGCCACCCGCGGCTGATCCGGCTGAGGGCACGAGCGTGAGCCCCCGCCCCGGAACGCGGCGGATCGCAGCGCAGCGCAGCGTTCGGCTGGGCGATACCGAGCTCCCGCTCAGCTCCTCGCTCCTCGATGATGTGCTCGATGCCGAGCAGCAGGAGTACCTGCGCCTCCGGGCCGAGCTCGCGCCGCTGCCGCCCCGCGGCGAGCGATCGAGCATGGCCGAGAAGGTGTGGCAGGGGCAGATCGTGCGGGTGGCCACCACGCTCGGGTACTACAGCTATCACCCGCTGCTCAGCCGGTTCAGCCAACGCGGCTGGCCGGATCTCTCGCTCCTGCACGAGCAGCGCCGGCGGGCCCGGTGGATCGAGTGCAAGACCGACACGGGGGAGCTCACGAAGGAGCAATGCCGAGTGATCGTGGCCATGCGGGCGTGCGGGCTGGAGGTGGAGGTGTTCCGCCCGTGGCACGGACTCCAGGCGGTGGCCGATTGGCTCACCCGATGATCAGCTACGAAGCGCTCCGGCGCCGGGATCTGTGCTGGTGGGGCGACCCCGTCTGCCAGCTCAACGGGGTGCCGATCGAGGTGGTGCTGGAGGAGGATGAGGCGGCGAAGATCGTGCGCCTGTGCCCGATCCACGCCCGCGATGTGTTCCTCCGGCTGGAGGCGGGCAAGGACGTGGAGCTGTGGCACGATCCCGCTGGACTGCCGCGGCTGCTGGCCGCATGATCTTCGGTACTTGCAATCGCAGGGGTGGGTGGCTACCGTGATATGCCTCCAAGGAGGATCGATGAGCACGCAGCAGGACGCGCGCGAGGTGGTGCTGGAGGTGGCCCGTGAGGGCCGGCGGCCTCGATACCATCGCGGGGCCCGCCTGGAGGGCGGCCCGCTCGCCAAGCCCGAGCAGTGCAACCTCGATCAGGTGGTGGCCACCATCACCGAGCTCGATGCCCTCCCCGAGGTGTACAAGGGCGGCCCGCTCCAGCACCCGTGGTCGCAGCTCTGCCGCCGCTGCTGGGCGGGCACCGAGGTGTGGGCCAAGGCGCTGGAGCTCCTCGCGGCCTACCGCGAGCGGAAGGCGGCGCGCCGTGCTGTTCGATAGCCCGCTCCGCCGCACCATCTACCTCAGCGCGGGCATCGAGGGCGGCTCCTCGCGCTGGTGGCGGACGCAGCGCTTCGGCTGCACCGGGTTCAGCTGGGAGCGGCCTTACGGCTCGTGCGCCCACTACCACCGCGGCGTGGATATCGCCCGCGGTGCCGCGGGCTCGGGCGATCCGGTGTACGCGCCGGCGGCTGGGCGGATCATCTACAGCGGCACGCTCAACGATGGCAGCAAGTCCATCGTGATCCTGCACGGCAACGGCATCGCCACCGGGTACGGCCACCTGAGCTCGCGCGCGGTGAGCGCCGGGCAGCAGGTGAGCCGCGGCCAGCGCATCGGGGCGATCGGCAGCACGGGCAACAGCACCGGGCCGCACCTCCACTGGAGCATGAAGTCCGGGTTCAGCGGTGGCGTGAATGAGTTCTACCGCGATCCGGGCGCTGGCGGCACGGGCCGCTGGGTCGATCCGTGGCCGCTGCTGGAGCAGAACGTCACGGTGCGGCCCGGCGCCGCGGCCACCGATGGCACCAACCTGCGCACCGAGCCCAAGCTCGGCGCCGATACCCGCTACGCCACCGTCGAGGGCGATCGCCTGGTGAGGGTGAGCGATGGCAAGGATCTCGGCGCCCGCTCCTCGTGGCGCAAGTGGGGCGGCACCGTGACGGGTGCCAGCTACACCGTGGATGGGCACACCAGCAACCGCTGGGAGCGCATCCAGCTCGATGGGCGATGGCTGGTGATCGCCAGCCTGCTCGCTCAGAAGAGCGCGAACTAGGGCTACCAGCGGGCGATGCCCGCGGCCACAGCGAGAGGAGGCCCACATGGGCGATTTCGAGAAGCCGCTCGATCCGGGCGAGGGCGAGGTCGAGGCCACCATCCCCGAGGGCGAGATCGCCTCGGATGGTGGCAGCGATGCCGCCGATGCCGCCGATGCCGCGGAGGGCGGTGAGGGCGCCGAGGGCGCCGCAGACGAGAGCGAGGCCTAGCCTTGGAGGTACTCCTCGGCCAGCTCGCCAACTCCGTCGAGGGCAAGGCCATCACGGCGATCGCCGCGCTGGCACTGCTCGACTTCGTCACCGGATCGCTCCGCGCGATCCAGAGTGGCCAGTTCACGCTCGATGCGTTTGCCACGTGGGTGCGGGTGAGCCTGATCCACGTGGTGATCATCACGCTGACCATCCTGTTCGGAAAGGCCCTCGGGCCCATCTCGATCGGGGAGTTCAGCATCGATGTGATCGGGCTGGCAGGCCTCGCGGCGGCAGCGAGCTTCGCGGCCACCACGGGGAAGTCGATCCTCGACAACCTCAACCCCAAGGTGGCGGATACGCCACCTCCCGACGCCACCTAGCGATGTGCCTCGCCGGGCGGCGCGCCAGTGCCTCGCATGCGGCCAGATCACTGGCCGGCCGAGCCCTCACGGACTGTGCCGTGGGTGCCAGGCCGAGGCTGATGCGCGCCGCCCGAGCAGGGCAATCTACGACAGCATCCGGTGGAAGCGCCTCCGGGCGTGGATCATCCGCCGATGGGTGGCTGCCCGCGGCTGGTGGTGCCCGGGGTACCAGCGTGGAGGCCATGCAAGCCGTGAACTGACCGCCGATCACATCACCCCGCTCGCCCGCCTGCTGGCCGCCGGCGGCGATCCGTGGGACCCCGCGAACATCGCGGTGCTCTGCCGCTCGTGCAACGGGCGCAAGGCGGCCAATCCAGCGACAGCGTGAGGAGGGATCGGGCATGGAGCCCGTGCGGACCAACGGCAGCAATTTCGTGTACCGCGGGCCCACGCCCGATATCGGGGATGCGTGGGTCCAGCGCAAGCCCGCCGAGGGCGTGGTCCTGATGGCCTGGAGGCCAACCCCCGAGGAGCGCGAGGCGATCGCGGCGGGTGGCCTGATCGAGCTCGGCATCTTCGGCATGGAGCCGATCCCGCCCGTGAGCCTCGCGCTGAGCGCCGCCCACGAGCTGAGCCCGCGCGGCGCCGAGCTGCGCGATCGGGCGGTGCAGACGCTGGCCGCCTCGCGCCGATCGAGGGCCTACGGCTACTGGCAGGTGAGCCCCGAGGTGTGGGAGGAGCTCCAGAGCGAGCACGCGCTCGATCCGAGCACGGGCGTGCCAACCCTGTACGGGCTCCCGCTGATGATGCTCACGGCGCCCGAGGCCGCCGGAGCCGACGTGATGATGCTGTTCGAGGCGCCGCTCCCGGCGGAGGGCCTCCAGTGAGCGGCGCCGCCAGCGTGGCCATCACCCTCGCCACGATCGTGCCGCTCCGCGGGTGGGTGCTCACCCTGCTGTGGGGCTGGTACCTCGTGCCGCTCGGAGCGCCGGCGCTCGATCTGCTCCACGCCATCGGCGTGCTGATCATCGCCTCGCTCGTGCGCGGCACCCGCGTGCCCAAGCCCGATGAGGAGCCTCCGCCGTTCGTCGTGCGGTGGATCACCACCGTGATCATCACCCTGTTCGCGCTCCTCACCGGCTGGGCCTACCTCCAGCTCGGGGCGGTGCTCTCGTGAGCGCCGTGGGGCCCGTGGCGAAGGGCCCGCTCATCTACCTCGCGGCCCGCTACAGCCGCCGGGAGGAGCTAATCGCCTACGGGCAGGAGCTCGCGGTGGCCGGGATCGGGCGGGTGGAGGCCCGGTGGCTCACCGAGGAGCACGATTGGGATGGCAGCGAGAGCCCCGAGGGGCTGGCCATCGCTCAGAAGTACGCGACCGACGATGTGGAGGATCTCGCCGCGGCCCACGCGGTGGTGGTGTTCAGCGAGCCGCCGGGCGAGTGCCGGCGGGGCGGGCGCCACGTGGAGTACGGCAAGGCCGTGGGCCTCCGGAAGCACGTGATCGTGGTGGGCCCGCTGGAGAACGTGTTCTACGGGCTGCCCACGGTGCCGCGGTTCGCGGATTGGGAGCAGGCGAAGGCGCACCTCGCCGCCTGGAGAGAGGCCGTCGAGCGATCAGCTCGGATCAAGCGCCTCACCCTGCCGTCATGAGGGTGGAGCTGGCCCGCGACGTGGAGCACCTGCTCACCCGCGGCAACCGCTACGTGGCCGAGGCCAAGCCGGGCGGCATGGTGGAGATCAGAGGGCATTTCAGCATGATGATCCCCGCCGATTGGGCCCACGTGATCACCGTGGCCGCGATCGATGGCACGCCCCTGATCGAGGGGCAGACCTACGACCTGATGGTGGATCGCCGCCGCGGCGGCCCTCAGAATATGCGCGGCTGGGAGGTGCTCGCCAGCCGCGAGGAGGGCTCGTTCGGCCCGAAGCGCACGATCGTGCGGCTGCTCCACCGGGGTGGCCGATGGGGCGGAGCCCGCCGCGATGTGGAGGTGAGCGCGATCGTGAGCGCCAAGCGCGTGGAGGTGCCCTCGTGAGCCGCTGCCGCTGGACCGGGTGCCGAGGCACCATGATCGGGCAGATGCTGGCGTGCCCGCCGCACTTCAGCCTGCTCAGCGAGGCCCTCCGGGCCCAGCTCATCGATGCCTTCGACGTGATCACCATGCAGGAGCGCCGCGGCAACGTGCGGCGCGACTCCCGAGAACACTGGCGCACCCTCGTCGGGGCCGCGATGGAGGAGTGGCGGGCCATCAGGGCCTCGATCGAGCCGCACCTCCAGCCCCACGAAGATCGGAACTACGGCGTCATGTGGGTCCGGGCTCTGGAGCGGGCCCGGCAGGCCACCGAGCAGGATCGCAACAGGCCGGCGCCGGAGGCCAGCGATGCCTGAGCGCGTGATCCGTGATGAGCTGGCCCGGATCGCACCCGAGCAGGAGCAGGCCAGGCGGCTCCCCAAGCCGCTGGAGCTCTCGGGCCGCCTCGATGGCGGGTTCGATGGGCCCCCGCTGGGCAATTGCGTGTGGTGCGGAAGGCCCACGAACAGCCTGATCTTCGCGGAGGGCCTCGGGCGCGAGGTGCTGATGGAGCCCACGTGCGGAATGGCCCTGATGTATGCGTACAAGAGGTGGCTGCGAGGCGCGCTACAGCCCGGCGCGCGCTCCACCGAGCGGATCACCCGCCTGCTCGGGGCCCCTCCGCCCGCGCTCGGGCCCGGAGAACTCCGGTGTCCGGTGTGTCGCGGACCGATCGTGGCCCGCCGCGAGCTCGTGGATGGCCAGCCCACGGGCGAGCTCGTGGCGCACAACCCGGATGGCGGCCTGCACGGCCACGAGGAGGCACCGTGATCGCGATCTACCTGCTGGCCATCGTGGCCGCCAACGTGAGCGCGGCCCTGCTGGGCCCGGGCATCACGATCCTGAACGCATTCCTGCTCATCGGCCTCGACCTCACGGTGCGCGATGTGCTCCACGCTCGCTGGGCCGCCGAGGGGTTCCAGCGCCTCGATCGATCCCGCCTCCCGGTGCGGATGGGCGCCCTGATCGTGGCCGGAGGCGCTCTCAGCTACATCGCCACGCCCGGCGCCGGGCCGATCGCGGTGGCCAGCGCGCTGAGCTGGGCCGCGGCGAGTGCCGTGGATGCCCTCGTGTTCCACATCGTGGCCGCTCACGGGCGCCGCCCGCACCCTGTGCGGGGCGTGATGGCCAGCAACGTGGCCGGAGCAGCAGTGGATAGCCTGCTGTTCCCCACGCTGGCCTTCGGCGCGCTCCTCTGGCCCGTGATCCTCGGCCAGTTCGTGGCGAAGGTGCTCGGCGGCACCGTGTGGCTCGTGGTGATCCGCCACCTCCAGCTCCGGCGCGAGCGAGCCGCGGCGTGATCTACCTGAGCGGCGTGATCCAGGCGGATATGCCTGCGATGATCACCCCCCGGATGCGGCAGGGCCCGCCGGCGGGGCAGGTGTGGGCCGCCGACAACGGGCGGTTCGCCTCCCCGGAGGAGTACACCGACGAGCTCTACCTCACATGGCTCGCTCGATGGGCGCCCGAGGCGCCGCGGTGCCTGTTCGCGACCGCCCCGGACGTGGTGGGCGATGCTCTCGCCACGCTGGAGCTGAGCCTGCCGATGCTGTGGGTGATCCGCGAGCAGGGCTACCCTGCCGCGCTCGTGGCACAGGATGGGCTGGAGGCCCTCCGGGTGCCGTGGGCCGACTTCGATGCCCTGTTCGTGGGCGGCACCACGGCATGGAAGCTGGGCGAGGCGGCCCACGAGCTCGCGGCGGAGGCCCTCCGGCGCCAGAAGCACCTCCACATGGGCCGGGTGAACTCACTCCGGCGGCTGAGGATCGCCCGAGCGATGGGCTGCCACAGCGTGGATGGCACGTTCCTCCGGTGGGGGCCAGATCAGAACCGACCGCGGCTCGCCGCCTGGTATCGGGAGCTCGACCTCCAGCCGGATCTCGGGCTCGGGAGGACCCGCTGATGCCCCCGCTGGCCGAGGAGCTGCGCAACGCGGTCAACCTCTCGCGCGGGCTCAGCCGCGCGGCCCGCCACCACACGCTCCGGCTGGTCGAGGTGTCGCAATCCACGTTCGATGAGGTGCTCCGGCACCCGCTGGAGCGTGCGCTCGATGAGGAGGTGGGCCGCTACCGCACCGTGCAGGTGCCGCTGGAGGCGATCGCGGCGCTCCGGTGCGAGTGGGGCATCGAGACGCCCGAGAAATGCGCCCTGATCGAGCCCATCTGCCCGCCATGCTCGATCCAGCTCCTCGCGCGCGCGCACGAGGCGCCGCCGAAACAAAGTCCGGGATCTGCTGGCGGTGGAAACAAGGC